>Ga0265298_10000058_pt1 | contig 155338 bp, 118 predicted proteins | sample AusTroGonzalo_MG_3_FD_193486 | JGI IMG/M metagenome (GOLD analysis project Ga0265298, IMG submission 193486) | Bovine rumen microbial communities from tropical cattle in Woodstock, Queensland, Australia - Gonzalo_01 | ecosystem: Host-associated > Mammals > Digestive system > Stomach > Rumen ...
GGTGAAGATATAGGAAATGGAAATTGAGTTAGGGGCGAGGAAAGGAAACTAAATGATTGATGTCTGGAAAATTGTGAAAATGGTTTTTGCGGGGAAGGAAAAAAACCGCCTCTTTTCTCTGGGAATTCTTCGAAAACTCTTTTTTTGTCTGTTCGACTAAGAAATTCGACTCTTGCAACGCAAAATTCGTGAAATTTTCGTAAAAATATTGACTTGAGATGCAAATTAAGATATTTTTGCGGCTGGAGGGGTATTAAGATGATAGTTCAATTCAGCATGAAAAATGTTCTTTCTTTTAAGGATGAGGTCGTACTTGATATGCGTTCAATTCCTGCTTACAAAGAACACACTTATAATTTAATGGAGCTTCCGTCAAAAGAGAAGCTGCTACGGGTTGCCGCTATTTACGGTGCCAATGCCAGCGGTAAATCGAATCTGTATCATGGCATACGGATGTTTCAGGACATTGTAATGAGTTCTATGAATGCTGTCGGAAATACTGAAGATAAGGTTTTGGAGCAATGCTATCGGCCTTTTGCATTCGAAGGTGAACATGGGAATTCCGAGTATCAGATCGTTCTTTCAGATGATGAAGCTGAGTACAGATACGGTTTTGAATTTAACAGTAAGCAGATCGTAAGCGAGTGGTTATACAAAAGAGATTATGCTGTTAATAGAGTCTCTACGATTTTGGAGAGGGATCATCAGTCAATTACGATAGGTGCTTCTGTAAGACGTGAATGCGACAAATACAAAGAGCAGATTCCGGAAGATTCTCTGGCCCTGACATTTTTTAGCAGATTAATTCTTAAAACACCTGTTTTTATAAATGTTTTCGGTATGATTCTAAAAATGATGATTTCTGACAGTGCTTTCTATGAAGAAAGGCGTTTTATGGAAACATATCTGCCGAAAGCTATTGATGAAAAGAAGAAAGAGTTGCTGAACTTCCTGGCTTCTATTGATACTGGAATCAAGGATATTTCCTATAGAATTATTGATAAGAGGATAGAGTTTTACACCTATCATATCGGCAAAGACGGAAAAAAGTATTCTCTCAATTTATATAATGAATCCCGCGGCACTCTGAAGAGTATTCTTATTTATATCATAGCATCATTTGTCATAACCGAAAACGGATTGATGTTTGTAGATGAACTTGATGCCAGACTTCATCCGCTCTTGCTCAAGTTTATTGTGGATCTGTTTTACAACGAGAAATCAAAAGCCCAGTTGATCTATACAACCCACGATACCACATTGATGGATAAGAAGTTCTTCAGACGGGATCAGGTTTTATTCGTGCAAAAGGATGAAAACGGTTATTCATCACTGTCAACGCTTTCGGATTTTAAAGTGCGCTCCGATGCTTCATTTGAAAAGGATTACCTTTCCGGAGTATACGGCGGAATTCCTATGCTGAAAGAATTTTCTATTAAGATAAGCGAAGAAAAAAAATGAGAAAAGAAGATCCGTTTAAAAAGCGCAGAGAAGCTCTTAAAAAGAGAAAACATGACTTTAGGACTCCAAAGGCGAACTCTTATCTGATTGTCACGGAAGGAAAATGCACAGAACCTAATTATTTAAACGGACTAAAGGAAAAGATTCTTGCTAATGTCGGCGGAACTGTAGAAGTGATAGATATTTGCGGCGAAGGTGCATCAACTCAAAAACTGATAGAGATCACTGAAATGCATGAAAATAAGGCCAAAATTCCATATCAGTATATATGGGTAGTGTTTGACAAGGATGATTTCCGTGATTTTGACCAGGCAATTAAAGAAGGTGAAGAGAAGGGATATCATGTTGCCTGGAGTAACCAGAGTTTTGAATATTGGATTTACCTGCATTTTAATTATAGCGATGCCAATCTTCACAGAAAGGAATGGAAGGCCAAACTTGATGAATTGTTTAAATCGCACAAGCTTTCAAAAGATGGATACGGTAAGAATATTGAGAACTTGTTTGAACTTTTAGATTCATTCTGTGGTGTTCGAAGAGCCATAGACTATGCAAAAAAGAGGATGGCTGATTTTGACTCGAAGAAGGATAAACCGTCTAAATATGCCCCGGGAACAACTGTTCATATTCTTGTGGAAGAACTTTTGGAATACTTGAAGGATTGACACAATCTCAAATACAAACTGCATGATTGATGTCGGGGGCGTAAAACCCCGCCTCTTTTCTCTGGAAATTCTTCTAAAATCTCTCGAAGATATCGAAAATAATTAAAAAATTGGGAATGGCGACGTGTTGGAAGGGTTCTGCCTCTGCAAGGCTCCACGTCAAGGCGCCCCTGAAGCAGGGGAGGTGCCGTAAAACGGCGGAGAGGTCTGAAATGTCTCTACGAATTAATAAATGAAAAAAATAAAATCCTGCTAAAATAAAAATCAAAAAATAATTTGACTTTTAAAGATAAATGACTATATTGCTTTCATCGGTGAGTCCTACCGTTAAGTGGAATCTTTAAAAGCAGTGAACCCTACTGTGAGTGGGAACTTTAAAAGCGGTGAGAAATGAACAAGAAGATGATTGACAGCGCGATGAAGGACATCGCGGCTGAAGCAAAAAACATATACGGTGAAAAACTGAAAGAAGTGATTCTTTTCGGTTCTTGCGCAAGAGGCGATTTCGAGGACGACAGCGATGTCGATATAATGATACTTCTTGATGTGCCGAGAAGCGAAGTTGAAGAAGCCGATCACAAAATGAATCCAGTGATAAGCAGACTTGATAAAAAATACGAATACGAACTTCTGTTTTCACCAATTGTGCAGAGCTACAGCGAGTTCAATTATTGGATCGAAGCCCTTCCTTTTTATCAAAATGTCCGTAAAGAAGGCATAAGATATGCGTGAAATAAGCCAGCAGGCAAAAGACTTGTCGATATATCGGCTGGAAAGAGCGAAAGAAGACCGCACCGCTGCCGAAAACAATTTAGGTTTGAAAGATCTCAGAACCGCGGTAAACCGTGCATATTACGCTATATTTCATGCTTTGAGAGCGGTTCTGGCACTTGACGAATACGACTCCAAAAAACACAGCGGAATCATAAGCGAATTTCGTCTGCGATATGTCAAAACCGGCATTTTTGACGAAGAAATATCCGATATGATTGGCAAAGCATTCCAGGTAAGGAACAAGTCTGATTATGAGGATATGTACATCGTTAGCAGAAACGATACCGAAATTCAGATACAAAACGCAAAAACCATCATTGACGCCGTCGAAAAATATCTGAAAAACGAAAAAATAATCGGCTGAATCAGTGATTCTGATGTTGAAAATCCTCTCGCATTTCCTAAAAAAATCAGTATAATGCGGCGATTCGACCTCACCCCTGGCCCCTTTCCAGTGTGGCGAGGGGAATTGGAAATGTATCAGTTACGTCTCTACAAAGCCTCCTCTGAGGCATGGGAGGTGTTACGCAGTAACGGTGGGGGCTGAAAAAGGGGGCGGAGGTTTCGCATGTCCAAACAACAAATTGATCTCAACCACAAAACAATTCTTGTTACCGGTTGCCCGGGTTTCATCGGGGCGTATCTTGTGATGCGGCTCCTGAAGGATCTGGATTCCGGAACGATAGTTTCTCTCGACAATATGAACGATTACTACGATGTGAGCTTGAAAGAGTGGCGTCTGCAGGAAATTGAAAAGATTGCTGCGGTTTCGCCTGTAAAACATGTGTTTGTCAGGGGTTCGATCGGGGACAAGGCGCTTGTGGACTCTTTGTTTCAGAAATACAGGTTCGATATTGTCGTAAATCTTGCGGCTCAGGCGGGTGTCCGTTATTCGATAGACCATCCGGATGTCTATATCGAATCGAATATCATCGGTTTCTACAATATTCTGGAGGCTTGCCGGCACTATCCTGTGGAACATCTGGTCTATGCTTCGAGTTCTTCGGTTTACGGCGGAAACAAGAAGATTCCGTTCTCGACTGACGACAAGGTCGACAACCCCGTAAGTCTTTATGCGGCGACTAAAAAGAGTAACGAACTTTTTGCCCATACTTACAGCAAGCTTTACAACATTCCTTCGACGGGACTTCGTTTTTTCACGGTTTACGGCCCGGCTGGACGGCCTGATATGTTCTATTTTTCAGCGACACAGCGGCTTGCGGCGGGAAAGAAAATACAGATTTTCAACTACGGCGATATGAAGCGCGACTTCACCTATATCGATGATATCGTCGAGGGAGTTTACCGCGTAATGCAGGGTGCGCCGGAGGGGGCTGCGCCTTATGCGGTCTATAACATCGGCGGAGGTCAGCCTGAAAACCTTCTTGACTATGTTTCAACGCTTCAGGAGGAGCTGGTGAGAGCGAAAGTGCTCCCCGAAGATTACGATTTCGAAGGTCATCGCGAGCTGGTCGGAATGCAGCCGGGAGATGTGCCGCTTACATACGCTGATACAGAGGCATTGGAGCGCGATTACGGGTTTACGCCGAAAATCGGGATCCGCGAGGGTCTGAGACATTTTGCAGAGTGGTATAAGAATTATTACAGGTGATGAAGGTGATGAACAAATGAAAGCACTGGTTCTTGCTGGTGGATTTCCGCAGATAGCATTGATACAAGAGTTGAAAAAACGGAATATTGAGGTGGTTCTGGCCGATTACAACGCAGAACCTGTGGCAAAACCTTATGCCGACAAGTATTATCAGGAATCCACTCTGGATGTTCCGAAAATTAAGGAAATAGCTGTTTCCGAAGCAGTCGATTTTCTGATCACGGTGTGCACTGATCAGGCTTTGCTGACTGTCGCAAAAGTGTCGGAAGAGCTCGGGCTCCCGTGCTATATCGATTACAAAACCGCTTTGAATGTCACAAACAAGCAGTATATGAAAGATGTTTTCATGCATCACGGAATCCCGACATCGAAATATGTCATTCTCAGGGAATTTGACGAAGAAAAAATCAAAGGTTTCCGTTACCCGCTGATCGTCAAACCAGTAGACTGCAACTCTTCCAAAGGTGTGAGACGGTGCGACAACCTTGAAGAATTGAAGGAATTTTTCAATGAAGCTGTAAAAATGAGCAGAACTGATACTGCAATTATTGAAGAGTTCGTTGCCGGGAAGGAACTAAGCGTTGATGTTTATGTCGAAAACGGTGAGGCAAAGCTTCTGGATATCACCACCAGTGAAAAGATAAAGGATAAAGATAAATTTGTTATTTTCAGAACATGGCATCCGGCAAGAATCAGCGAAACTGTTGTGGAAAAAATTCAAGATGCTGTTCAGAAAATTGCAGATTCATTTGTTATAAAAAATGCTCCTATGCTTGTGCAGTTACTGGCCGATGGAGACGATATTTATGTTATAGAGTTCTCTGCGAGAACAGGCGGCGGGGTAAAGCACATCTCTATCGAACGCAGAGCAGGTGTCGATATCGTAGCTGCGACAGTAGATGTGACTTTGTTCGGAAAATCCGATGTTGTAGTGAAAATGCCGAAAAACAAATATATGGTCGACGAATATATTTACTGCAGACAAGGAGTATATGATCACATAGAAGGTTCAGATCATTTGCTTGAACAACATATAATTTCGGATTTTTACTCTTTTAAGTGGCGCGGGGCGGAATTCGAAACTATTAAAAACAGCGGGGATCGTGTTGCAGGTTTTTCTATAGAGGGTGATACTTTTGATGAGCTAAAGGAAAAACACGATCAGTGTAATGCGGTTTTGAAAGTTGTAGATATCAATGGTTCTGACATGATGAGGCACGATTTGCTGGAACCGTTTGATATCGAAGAATCTTAATAAGAGGTTTTTTATGAAATCTGCTGACAAGGTTTTTGTGTGCGGAGCAGGTCATCAGGGATTGTCAATGGCCGCTCACCTGGCTTTAAACGGTGTTAAGGTGAATTTATACAACCGCACTTTTTCACATGTTCAGGAAATAGCCGATACAGGAAAGATACACTGCTCCGGTGTGGTGAACGGTGATGCTCAGATAAATAAAATTTCATCAAATATCGCAGATGTCGTCTCTGATTTTGTAATGGTGACGACTCCAAGCAGCGCGCACAGAGATATCGCAAAGACGATAGCGCCTTATGTCCACAAGGATATGGTCGTGATACTTAATCCCGGAAGAACTTTCGGAGCAATTGATTTCGCGGAAGAACTGAAAAAAAATAATGTTAAGGAACTGCCGCATATCGCGGAAACCCAGACAATTGTCTACACGTGCCGCAAGACCGGAGAGAGCGGAACCTGCATTCTTGCTTTAAAAAACGATGTGAAAATAGCTTCGCTCAGAGGAAGCGATATCGGTGAAATTCTGGATTTGATGCCCGATTGTCTGAAACCTTACTTTTCTCCGGTATCTTCGGTCGCACTTACATCTCTGTCAAATGTGGGAATGGTGCTGCACTGTGCGCCTGTAATGATGAATGTTGGCTGGATAGAAAGCGATAAAGTCGATTTCAAATACTACTATGACGGGATTTCAAAATCGGTGGCCCGTTTTCTCGAAAAAATCGATGCGGAACGCTGTGCTGTCGCCGCAGCCGCCGGTTATAATGTGGAAACGTTGACTGAATGGCTTAGAAGAACGTACAAAGTTTCGGGAGAGACAATATTCGAGTGTATAAGAAATAACGATGCATATAAAGCCATAGATGCTCCGCCGACACTAAATACCAGATATATTTTCGAAGATATTCCCAACGGTCTTGTGCCGATCGAAGCAACGGGTGAAGAACTCGGGATAAAAACCAGAAACATTTCAACGATAATAGATCTCGCTTCTTCTGTAATGGATACTGATTACAGAGCTATCGGACGCAGATTCAGTTATAAAAAATTAAAAGAATATTTTTAAACAGGTTCAGAGATATGGTTGCAAAAAAAACAGAAGTTTTCGGGCTGATAAAAACGCTTGTCGATGCTCACACGATGGGGATAAATGCGGCCGAGGCTCTTCTTCGTGACTGCGGATACAATGTCCTTGTCTCGCCGCCGGCTGTCGAAGATGCAATGGACAGGATCAAGGCGGAAAGTGCGCAGAAACTTATAACTGACTGGATAATAGAAAATAACATTTCAAGGATCGGTTTTTCGTACAGACTTGATCAGGATACCGCTGTGGACATCATGGGAAGACTGATTTATGTCCTTGAAAAAAACGGTTTATACAACAAAGTCGGAGCCCAGGTAAAAAGCGTGTTTTTTGCCGGATTAGCTCCTGCCTGCAATAAAATCGACAAAGAATATCACGGAAAAGTTTCGACATTCAAAGGGGGTGAATCGCCGGAAGAAACTCTTCTGATCATGGGAGTTCCGATAGACGATATCCCGAAACAGATCAAAGAAGGCTGCCAGTATGACAAAGAACTGCTGAAATTCGGCGAAGGAATTATCAAATCAGGGAACTACAGACATATGAAAGCCCCTGAAAGAAACATGTATAAAGAATTCGGAACGAACAAGGATACTTTGGAACTTCGCATCGATAACAACTACAAAGGCGGCTTCCAGCCTGTTATCAGAGCGCATTCTGGGCCTTATTCCGCTGATATGACAAGAGAGGCTTGTCTGAAAAAATATCAGGAATGGTGCCATGACCTTGCGAAATCGGGTTTTCTTGATGTTCTGTCTATAGGTTCATCTCAACTTTCGCAATCAAATTTCGGTGAGAACTGGGACGGAAAACCAAACGGCGGCGGAGTTCCCGTCAATTCAGAAGTCGAATACATCGATATCTGGCAGGCGGCACGGCCTATGCTTGTCAGAACGTATTCCGGAACAAAAAATGTTCAAAGAATGGCGGAAATATACGAAAAAACGATCAATATCGCATGGCATGCGCTTTCTCTCTGGTGGTTCGATGAACTTGACGGAAGAGGCCCGAATCCGCTTTATACCAACCTGAAAGAACATATCGAAACCATAAAGTATATAGCAACTACAAAGAAGCCTGTGGAAACAAATGTCCCGCATCATTTCGCATTCAGAGGCGCAGATGATGTTACGTATATTATTTCAGGATTCCTTGCAGCAAAAACGGCCAAGAAATGCGGAACCAAAACTTTTGTGCTTCAAAATATGCTTAATACTCCGCGAAGCACTTGGGGGATTCAGGATCTGGCAAAAGGGAGAACGTTGCTCAAACTTGTAAAAGAGCTTGAAGACAATAATTTCAGAGTCGTTCTGCAGACCCGCGCAGGTCTTGATTATTTCAAGCCTGATCTTGAAACTGCAAAAGTGCAGCTGGCCTCAGTTACCGCAATGATGGACGACATCGATCCTTTCAACGAACACAGTCCCGACATCATTCATGTCGTAAGTTACTGCGAAGCATTGTTCCTTGCTACACCCGATATACTTGACGACAGCATAAAGATCACAAGGACCGCTTTGCAGGAATATCGGAAACTGAAGAAAAACCATCTTGCACCGAATGTTATGACAGACGATATAAAAAGACGGCAGTATGAGTTGGAAACGGCATGCCGCAAAACAATAAATGCAATGGAAGAAAATATTCCTGACCTCTATTCTCCGGAAGGGTTGTATCTCGCATTTGTTGCCGGATGGCTGCCGACTCCGGATTTATGGTCGAATTCCGATGAATTTGTTCACGCAAAAAATTGGAAAACCCGGATGTCAAGCGGCGGAATCGTTCTGTGCGATCATGATTTGGTTGTTACGACTGATTCCAGGATCAACCGCTGCGTCATCAATATGTCTGATGCGCAATACACGCTGAAACATAAGTATTTTAAAGGTGTTATAGTTTAATTTTTACTGTCTCTTTTTTAAGTTCATGCCGGAGCAGCAAATTCTCTTATCCAATTTATGACAATTTGGTGTAAAAAATTGCTTTTTCCCCTTTTTAATGTATTATCGCGCCCGATTTTTTTTGTATTAGATTTGAGGTTCGAAATGTTAAAGTTAGTGATTCTTTTAATTTTTTCGGTTATTTTTTGTTCGTGCGGATCTGAATCTTCCGTAAAAGATGAAAAACCTGCTTCTTCGAGGTCTTCGGCTGCGGCGAAAGCGGCTCAGGAACGTTACAAACTCACTTCCAAAGGGGATGAGATCAAGTTTGACGGCAAAGTCTACGAGTTGAAACATTACGACGTAAATAAAGACAAAAAGCCTGATATTATTAACGTTTTCAAAAAAGTTCCTAACGAAAAGGGCGGCAATGATCTTTTGATTTCCGTCAAAATGATGGATCTCAACCACGATTCAAAGATCGATGTCTGGCGTTACTTCAACGAGGAGACGGGCGCTGTCGTAAAAGAAGAGCTCGATCTCGATTTCGACAATAAAATCGACCGTACAGACTACTTCATCGGCGGGCTTGTCAGAAGAAGCGAATTCGATTTCCAGTTTGACGAAAGAGCCGATATTATCAAGAGTTACGATGAAACGGGTCAGCTTATCGCGGTAGAATCCGATCAGAACGGCGACGGCGTTATCGATTATTGGGAATACTACAGAAACGGCGTTATCGAAAAGATCGAAAAGGATACCAACAAAGACGGCAAACCCGATGTCTCCAAGATGCCGGGCGACGAAGATTTCAAGAGCGCAGCTCCCGTTGACGAGAAGCTGGAAGCGAAACCTGCGGAAAATGTTCAGGAAAAGCCTGAAGACGAAATAAAAGTCGAGATCGAAACTTCCGAAGAGCCTGAACCCGCTGCGGCACAGGCTTCTGAAAAAGCAAAAGAAGAAGTAAAAGCCGAAGCTGCAAAAGAAGAAGAGAAACCGGCGGCGGAACCTGCAAATGAAGAACCCAAGAAGGAAGAACCTGCGCAGGAAGAAGCCAAACCGGCTGAAGAATCCAAATAGTTCAGTTCCGTTTTTCCACTTTAAGAGATCCGAATGAGTGAATTTGTAAGGTTTATTGCTTTAAGATATTTCACTCAGAGCCACCGCAGACACACGCTTTCACTGATTTCGCTTATTTCGGTGCTGGGTCTTTCGCTCGGTGTCGCGACGCTGATAATCGTCCTTTCGGTCATGGACGGCCTTATTGCGAAAACCGAAGAGATCGTTCTGAAATCAACTACTCACGCAAACGTTTACAGGCTTATCGGAAATTTTGACACATACACTGATGTCGAAAAACAGGTGAAATCTATCCCCGGCGTTATCGGAGCGACTCCTGTCGTTTTCAGAGAGGTGCTTCTTATGTCGGAAAAGGGGCTCGCTACCGCTTTTCTCAACGGGATCGACCCTGTTGGCTACAAAACGATTTCTGATCTCAAGGAGCTTGTGGTAAAAGGGGATTACGAATGTCTCGCGAAAAAGGAAAAGTGTGAATATGTCGGGAAAAATATCGCGTCCATGAGTGAAATGGACGATTTTTTAGGTGAAAAAACGCAACTTTTTCCTGTGATCCTCGGTGTCGATCTTGCTGCAAAACTTCAGGTCTCGCCCGGAGAGGTGATCTCGCTCGTAACTTCAGGTTCCAAAAGCAGGATAGGCGAAGATGCGGTCCCGGTGAGCGGTAATTTAGTCGTTGCCGGGATATTCGAATCGGGAATGTTCGACTACGATTCGCGCTATCTCTATGCAGGACTTGAAGAAACGCAGAAACTTCTTGAGATCGGGCATAACGTAAGTTTTGTTTCGACAAAAGTCGATGAACCCGGAAAAATACTTGATTTCAAAGCACTTATGAGTGATCGCGTCGGAGGTTTCCCTTTTGCTGTGCAGGACTGGCGTGACCTTCACAAGACGACTTTCAAATTTTTCCGTCTCCAGAAACTGATAATGTTCATTATCCTCGTTTTCATCGCGGTAGTAGCCTCGTTCGGTATCATCACGACTCTCATAATGCTCGTCATCGACAAGACTCGGGAAGTGTCGATCCTGCGCTCGGTCGGCGCAAAAAAGCGGGTCATCCGCGGGATATTCATGTTCGACGGCTTTATAATCGGGCTGATGGGGACTTTTTTAGGTTCTCTTTTCGCCGTTGTGATCTGTTTTCTGCTGAAAAATGTCGAATTTCAGATAAGCAAAGAGGTCTACTTTTTTTCGACTCTGCCTGTTCAGATGTCGTTCGGAACATTTGCGGTCGTTATTTTTTCAACACTTCTGATCTCGGTCGCGGCAACGCTTTATCCGAGCATCAAGGCTTCCGGGATTACTCCGGTCGAGGGGCTTAGACATGAGTGAGATATTGTCGGAGCGCGGGCGGCTCGCCCGCATTGGTTACGGGGTTGCAATATGAGTGAAAACGCTATTCTGACTTTGGAAAACATAAAAAAATCCTACTTCGTCGAAGGACACAGAATCGACGTTCTGCGCGGCGTCGATCTGGAAATGAAAGAGGGAGAGCACCTTTCGCTTACCGGAAAAAGCGGCTCGGGAAAATCGACTCTGCTCAACATTATGGCGACTTTGGAAAGACCTGACAGCGGAAAGATCCTGCTTAAAGGCGAAGAGCCGTCGAAGTTTTCGGACGCAAAACTCAGCTCGTTCAGAAACCGCGAAATCGGTATAGTTTTTCAGTTTCACCATCTTCTGCCGGAGTTTACGGCGCTTGAAAATGTAGCGATCCCTTTAATGCTCACGCAGTCGAAAAAAACTGCTCTCGAAAAGGCGGAAAAAATGCTTGAACGAGTCGCTCTTTCGCACCGTCTGAACCACAAACCGGCAGAACTTTCGGGCGGAGAACAGCAGCGTGTAGCCATTGCCAGAGCGCTGGTCACGGAGCCGTCGCTTCTTTTGATGGACGAACCTACCGGAAATCTGGACAATGAGACGGGAAAAATGATAATAGCACTCATTCTTTCCATTGCTGAGGAAAGAAATTTGACGACTCTTTTTGTGACGCACAATCAAGATTTTGCTGCGGAAATGGGAAGAGTTATTGAAATAAATGAAGGAGTTATCCGCAGTATATGAATAAATTTTTTCTCTTTTTTGCTGTTTTTATTCTGTTTTTTCCGCTGTTTGCGCTACAGGTCGACGATGTAGCGGTCGAAGGAACTATCAGGACGGAGCAGTCGATCCTGACGCAGTATTTCAAGGAAAAACGCGATTACAGCGAGAAAGAGATCAACGAGATCCTTGAGAAAATCATAGCGATCGAGATTTTTGAAGATGTTTCGATCTATTACGATGACTCAAAAAATCTTTTAAAATTCAAGGTCGTTGAGTTTCCGATAATCCGTTCGGTCAAATTTTCGGGCAATAAGAAAATCGACAACGACGATATCAAGGAAGTCCTCACGGTCAAGAAGAACGAGCTTCTTGACATGAACAAAATTTCCAAAAATACCGCGGCGATTCTCGGTGTTTACCACGACAAAGGCTACCTTTCGGCTACTGTTGACGCCGATGTCACACTCAACAAGGAAAAACAGGAAGTCAACATCGACTTCAAGATTTCGGAAGGAAAGAAGAGCCGCGTAAAAAAGGTTACGATAGTCGGTAACAAATATCTTTCGGAAGCCGAACTCAAAAAGTACATGGCTGTTCAGGAAGACGGGCTTTTCTCGATCTTCAACGACGGCGGCTACAAAAAGAGTGCGCTGGAAGAGAGCATGGGGGCAATAACCTATCTCTACAATGAAAACGGCTTCGTTGACGTCAAAGTCTCCAAACCGACCGTAACGATTTCGAAAGACAAGCGCGATATTTACATTTCGTACATCGTCGAAGAAGGGAAACGTTACAAAGTCGGCAAATACGAGGTCGAAGGCGATACGCTCGACAGCGGCAAACTGCCCGATATGAAGTTTACGCAGAAGCCCGGTGAATGGTATCAGCACTCAAAAACCATCAGAGATTTCGAAAGACTGAAAAGTATCTACGGCAACGAAGGATATCCTTTCGTCGAGATCCTTCCCGGCAGACATCTTGACGACAGAAAACAGTCGGTCGATATGAATTTCATCGTCAGAAAAGGGGAGAAGTGCTTTATTGAAGAAATCTCGTTTGCCGGCAACGACAGAACCCGCGATAAAGTTCTCCGCCGTGAAATCGAGATTGCGGAAGGTGATCTTTTCAACTATTCGCGGCAGAAGGAGAGCGAATTAAACCTGAAAAGGACCGGTTTTTACGACGAAGTAAAAATCGAAGTCGTCAAAGGTTCTTCCCCGAACATGGCAAAGATGGTCGTTACGGTCAAAGAGCGTAAAAGCGGAACATTCAATGTCGGAGCAGGCTTCTCGTCGTTCGAGAGTTTCCTTTTCAACGCAAAAGTCGAGCAGAACAACTTCTTAGGCTACGGTCAGAGCCTGAGTCTCGCCGGCCAGCTCAGCAAAATGAGGCGTGAAGTCAGTCTCAGCTTCTACGAGCCGTGGTTTGTCGATTCCAATGTTTCGTTCAATATTTCGTTCTATTACAGATATCTGAACTACGATTCCGACATCTACGAATACTACGCCGATTACAGCCAGAACAGTTTCGGTTTCAGCATCACGTTCGGTATTCCGATTGCTAAATATCTGCGGGCATACCTCGGCTACAAACTGAAAAGAGTTGACATCAACGGCGCGACGGAACACCAGATGAACTACCTTTACAGAGATATCTTCTCTTCCGGTCTCACGGCGCGTCTCGCTCTCGATATGCGAAACGACAGAATGTACGCGACCAAAGGTATTTATGTCATCGGCGGAGTCGAATACTTCCCGCGCTGGATGGGGAGCGACGAGGATATCCTCAACCTCGACTTCAATTTCAGATGGTATCAGGAACTTTTCTTAGGTGTCGTTTTCAGGACGAATATCGAACTCGGCTACAACATCCACCTGCAGAACAAACCGCTGCCTTACGCCGAAAGGTTCAAGCTCGGCGGAATGTACAGCGTCCGCGGATATCCGTTCTATTCGATCGGACCGAATCACGACCGCAGCGATACCGACTACAACATCCCGTCTGACGGAAAGGATCCGACAAGTTCGACATATCCTTACATCATCGGCGGTGACAAGCAGTTCATAATGAACAACGAGCTTGAGATCCCGATCGTAAAATCGATGAGGATCAGCATCGTCGGCTTTGTCGACCTCGGAAACTCGTGGGCGAAAGATGAGCATCTTTTCTACATAAATTCGAAGGATAAGGATATTTACGACCTTCCTCTCGGCGTTCTGTGGAGCGCCGGATTCGGTCTGCGCTGGGTAACGCCGATGGCTCCGCTTTCGTTCGAGTGGGGATTCCCGCTCACTCCGAGACCGGGAGATCCGAAATTCCAGTTTGAATTCAACATCAAAAACTCATTCTGACGGAGTGCACATGAAAGGCTTGGCGAAAATCATTTTTCTTCTTTTTCTGCCGGGCTTTTTCTGCGGCTGCACAAAACAGGTCGAAATCCAGAAATTTACTTTTTCAGGCATGGGGACTGTTCTTTCGGTGATTTACACCGGCGAAAGAAATGAAGTCTTGGAAAATGCGGTGAAAAAAGATGCCGAAACGGTTGAATCAGAACTAAGTTATTACAAAGAATCGAGTTTTGTTTCTATTCTCAATCGTGAGGCACACGAAAAAGAGACCGAAGTGCCGTCTCATGTCTGCAAACTTATCGAACAAAGCCTCGAATACGGGAAGATGAGCGGCGGTGTTTTCGATATAACCTACAAAAGCACTGGCGAACTCTGGGAAAACAACGGGAACAAGATCCCGGACGACAAAACTATCGAGGAAAAACAGCAGTTTGTCGGCGGCGACAAGCTGACGGTCAACTGCGCTGAAAACAAAATAAAATTCGCCGGTAAAGGGGTGAAAATCGATCTCGGCGGAGTCGCAAAGGGCTATGCAATAGACAGAGCCGCTGAAATCATGAAAAAACACGGGGTCGGGAATTTCATCGTGAACTACGGCGGAGACATGATTTTCTGCGGAAACAAAGGGGGAAAACCGTGGTCGATAGGGATAAAAAATCCTGACAAACCTTCGGAAATACTGAAAAAACTCGAACTTGACGTTTCCGGTTGCAAAGGCGTTGCGACAAGCGGCGACTACGAGCGCTTTTTTGTTATAGAAGGAGAGACTTTTTCTCATATAATGAACCCGAAGACGGGAAAGCCGGTCAAAGACGCGAGATCGGTAACTGTGATCGGGGAAAACGCGACTGTTTCGGATGCTGCCGCGACTGCCGTTTCGGTCGCTCTGCACGAAAAAGATGCAGTTGAAAAAATTATGGAAAAATTCCGCGTAAAAATATATACTCTCAGCGGAAAGGATTCGGTCCTGAAAGAGTGGTGAAATAATATCGGAAGAATGGGTGGACAGATGAAATGCTTTTATTGTTCATACTCTGATGAAAACAAGAATGCCGGTTTTTGTTCCGCTTGCGGCAAAGAGCTGGCTCGTGTATGTCCGTCCTGCGGGATAAAGTACGACAAAAACGCTAAGTTCTGTATGTCGTGCGGCGGGAAACTTGAGGATCTTCCTCCTTTGAAGAAGTCCGAAAATACGGCGCCTGAACCGAAAAAGGCCGAAGACGACGGAATAAAGATCGAATTCGATGACGATATTCCGCGCGGCGTTGCCAATGTTGCAGAAAGTCACCCCAAAAAAGAAAAAGAGGAGTTTGTAGAGATAGATCTCGGTATCGGAGCCGATGAAGAAGATGCCGGCGAAAAAACGCTCAAAGTTCAGACTCAGCCGGAACCCGAAAGAAAGCCGCGTGTCACGATCGAAATAAAAATGGATGACGAACCTGCTGAAAAAGAAGATTCCGGACCTGAACTCGAGTTTGAAAAACGGGTCGCGGAACAGCGCAGGCAGAGCGGAGAGACGCGGACGCACAGAAGAACGACGCTTGAATCGATCGAAAGCGAGAAAGGTGCAACCGATTTCATCACAAAATGGGATTCTACGAAAGAAGTCATAAAAGAATCCAAAAAAAGTGCGAAGCCGAAAAAAGCTCCGGATAGTTTCGACGCACTTTTCGAAGAACTTACATCTTTGACGATAAAGGTCGAAAAGGAATCTGCCGGAGATACCGCTAGACACGAAACAGCCGAGTCTAACGATTTGTTCGAGCCGGTTACAGAAAAGACGGAAACAAAGCCTGAAGAGTATCCTGTTATGCCTGAAGGACCGGACGATGCGGAAGAACTTACGCTCGAGATCGAATCTGATGATACGCAGACTGCGCGTTCTGAAACTGCGGATGAACCTGCCGGAGGACTGTTTGCCGGATATCCTGCTGAAAAAACGGAACTGCCGAAAACCGGATCTGCCGCACTTTCTGCGGCCGGCGGGATCTGGGTAGAGGCTGAAACATATAAATTCAAACCTCGGCAGGTAAACGAGACTTACGACGTTTCTTTCGATGAACTTATCCGTGACACTGTAACGCCTGAATTTGAAGAGTCATGCACTCCGATGCTGCGCAAAATCGAGCAGAATTTCAGGATATGCAAAGGCGGAGCGTTTTTCCTGCGCGGTCAGTCAGGTATAGGTAAAAGCCGTTTCTTCAACAGTGTCAGGGCTTTTTCCGATAAAAAGGAAAGCTCTGATTCAGAGACGTTCAGGGTTGTTGCAAGTGACGCGAATATTTTCGATTTCGACTTCATGATTTTCATAAACCTCATCAAAAAACTGATGAAAATTTCCTCCGATGATGCGGCAAAAGTCTCGGAAAAGTTCGATTCGCTCTTCGGAGATGCTCTTCCCAGAGGGAAAAAGGAGTGCCTCACGGCGCTGATATGCCTTAATTTCGTGCCGCTCAAGACAAAACTGCCGAAACACGATATGGAGTATCTTCTTTCATACGTTCTTTACTGCCTTAGCCGCAACAAACCGGTTCTCTGGGTCATAAACAATGCAAACGCGCTCAATGTCAGAACTGTTAAATTCCTGTCGAATCTCCGCTCGTTTTTTGATTACGCGCCGATGGCGGTTATCTGCATAGTCGATCCCGAGGCGCCTGTCCTTGCAAATGCCGAACAGGAAAATATCTATGATTTCAGCGGTTTCAAAGAAGAAAGACTCGCTGAAGCGATTTATTCCGCTTTGGGTACGCGCAGGATCCCGGCCGATATAGAGAAACTTCTGCGCGAGAAGGCTGACGGAAACATGCTCTTCACCATTCAGCTCACGGAATATCTCAAAGATCTCGGGCTTATTTTCGATATGAAGGGAAGCTGGCGTTTTGCGAAGCTGCCGGATGATTTCGTATGTCCTTCCGACATTGACGAACTGATCAGCAAGCGTGTCGCACTGCTTTCGGAAGATCTGCTGCTGACTTTGAGAGAGATAACGCTGCTTAATCTCTATTCTGTTCCGAAAGAGTTCTTTGCCGTTGTCTCTACGACCGGCACGGAATGCGTGGACGAGCTCGAGAAAAAGGGTTATCTGATTTCGGACGGCGATTATGTCAGATTCGCATCGAGAGCGATAATGAATGTTGTCAAGAAAATGATCAAAATCGGCAAGCCGGATCGCACTTTTTACCGCAACATAGTTGACAAACTCGCGTCTTCGCAGTCGGAGATCGCATCGATCAACAGGCACTGGCTGCTTCTCAGCTACATAAATTTGGGCGGGATAGTAGATAAGAAAATGAATTCTTTCCTGTTCTCTTCAGCTGCATACATGGAAAAACTCGGATTCTTCGAAATTGCGCAGAGAAGTTATCAGACAATTATTTCTTCTTTTGAAGCGGACGACACTGAAGATGATTTCAGGATCCTGCCGGAAATCAAAAATGCTCGTCTGTGGCGCATAGTCGAGCCTCAGTGGGCTAAAATATTCTGGGAAAAGCTGCTTACTTATGCGAAACAGCATTTCGACTATCACCTTGAACTTCTCTCAAAATCAGAACTTCTGCTTCTTGATGAGAAAAACATTAACTTCGCCGCAGTCGCCGACATAATCAAAAAATTCCATATCGCAGGCTGCTATGAAGACGAATTCCGCCTTATTGACAAGACGACGGATATCCTTATCGGCAACGGAAACCATCTCGAAGCGAACACTTTTGCGGTCCGCGGCTACAAACTTCTGCGCGACGTTATCGTGAAATCTGACGGTAAAGGGGTCCGTCCGGCCGAGTTTATCTACATTCTCTACATCAGAAGCGCATGCAAACTTGCAGAGATCTGCATAATGCTCAAGAACTTTCCGCAGGCTACCGAAATTCTCGAAGAAGCTCTTAACTATGCAGAAAAATTCGGCGTTTCCTACTTCAAATCAAAAATCATGTTCCTGCTCGGAAAAATAAGGATGATGAACAAGGAACCTTGGGAAGATCTCATCAAAGACGGTTTTTCCAACGCCCTCATCAGCATGGATTTCTCGATAATCAAGGCATTCCTTCACTTCTTCGAGGAAAACGGGCTGGAAAACAAGGAGTGGGTCGAACCTTTCCTTGAATACAAAAATTGCATGAATTTCTAAAGATCTTAATTATGAAAGGGTTTTTGAAAAAAATTCTCTTTTTATCTGTTTTTCTCTGTGTTTCAGCGCTTTTTGCGGACGGAGATTACAGTTTCGAGCTTTATTCGATGAGCGAAAAGCTGCTTGCGACCGAAGAAATCATGAAAAAGTCCGGGGCGAACTATCTGATTGTCGATTTCTTTTCGCTTATCTGCGAGCCTTGCAAGAGATCGCTTCCGAAATGGGATAAATTTTATAAAGAAAACAAGGGAAAAGGCTTTGAATTTATTCTGGTTTCGCTTCCGGCACAAGGTGACATAAAGAAAGTTAAGAAAGATCTCAAGAATTACTTTAAGGAAAACAAGTTCAGTTTCGATGTCGTTTTTGACAAGTATTCGAAAGTCGGAAAAAAGTTCGGAGCTGTTGATGAAAAAACGGAAGATGTCACACTTCCGATGATATTTGTTCTGGATAAATCTGGAAAGATCCTTTTTAAAACTTCTTCCTACGACGAAGCAATCTCTAAAATCAAAAATCTCAAATAGATCAGTATTTTATCTGCTCTGAAATTTCCTTGACGGCATTTGTTATTCCGTTGTCTGTTGCATCTTTCGCGCTGTATGCTGCCCCTTTTGCTTCAACATTCCAGCGGTTTACGGTTTCACCGGTGAGGAGGTTTATGAGTTCCGCTTTGAGTTCGATTATTGAATAAAATTCGCCGTTATATTCTTCGGCTTTCGTTTCCTTGATTTCGATTTTGAGGAAGAATGCCTTGTGTGATTCTGCCGCGATTTTACCGGTATCCTGCGCTTCGGCGAAATCAATCTGCTGATTGAGTTTTATCCCCTTTTTACTGAAAACGGGGAAGAGTTCGCGGATTTTGTCGGCAGCTTCGGGAAGGTCTGATTTTATTGCCCAAACACCGAATCCGTCGACTTCTATCTGTATTCTCGCAAACTCTGTTTTTGGTATCGAAAGAAGAATAAAAGCATTGTATTCATTGCCTTTTTTGCTGTGAAGACATTCTGTGAACCTGTCTTTTATGTGGTAGTTTTTTACTTCTATTTCTTTGCCGGTAACTGAACTTTTTATGCCGATTGTGTAGGAATATTCGCCGTTTTCTTCTATTTCACGCGACTTGAATTCACTTTTTACTGAAACTCCGAAGTAGTTGCTGACTTTCGCGAAAGCATTCTGAGTAGCGAGTGCGACGGCGTCTTCTTCTGATTTCGCGATGCTTGCTTCTCCGACAAAGAGAATGACGTCTGCTTTTTCGATTTTTTCGGGAACTTTTGTCCATGCAGGACGGTTGCTCTCCGAAACTGCGGGTTTTCCGCTTTTCGGCGCATCAGTTGTTCCGCACGCAGCGAAACAAAGCGCAAACACTAAAATTACAAAAAACTTTTTCATGAAAATCTCCTGAAAAACACAAAAAACGCGCTATTTTACGCGGTAAATCTGCAAATGTAAAAAATATAGCGGGTTTGTTTGTAGAAAATAAAAAATCAACAAAAATCCGATAATGTGGTAAAAGAATTAGGTTTTTTGAACGGAGGATCCCGATATGCTTGGAAACACGGTACTTTTGAGCATCAAAGACAAAGAAGCATCTGAAAATATTATGGAAATAATCAAGTGTTTTGTTGAAAAGCTAAATCCGGTCAAAATTTTCCTTTTCGGTTCTTTTGCAGCCGGAACAGACAATGAAGAGAGCGATTACGATTTTTATATCGTTGTTGATGACAACCGGAATGTCGCCGATGTTTCTATAGAGGCTTACAAAGCTATCAGATATCTCAGAAAAAGACCTGTTGATATTGTTGTCGGAACAAAAACAAGGTTCGACAAATACAGCAATTCAAACGATACGCTTTATGTCGAAGGCGAAGTCGCGAGAAACGGAAAACTTCTGTATGAGCTGAATTAAAGAGGAATCCGCATGGAAAATAACAACGAAAATTTGAATTTGGAACAGAAAATTCAGTTCTTAAAAGTGATACTGCAGTGCTGACAAGTATAATGATTATTGATGCTTTTGTTGCTCTTCGCCGTTTTTTTGATGCCTACGCGAAATTCGAGTCATTTATTGCCGAGGCTGAAAAAGAGATTGTTTTGATCGACCACTATGTAGATTTAACGGTTCTGGAACGCTTCGCAAAAAAGAAAAGCGGCGTAAAAGTCACAATTCTTACTTGTTCTAAGACAAAAATCACATCTTTGGATATTCAAAAATTTAATGAACAATATCCAGTGCTTGAACTAAAACATACAGAAAAAATCCACGACAGATTTTTGATAATCGACAACAAAATCCTTTATCACATCGGTGCATCTCTCAAAGATCTAGGCAAAAAATGCTTCGCTTTCGAAGTGCTTGATTCGGCTTGGATCAAAGAGATTTTGAAGAATTTGTGAACTTGCCTCTTACTCAGGTGGAGCTGTCACAAAGTGACTGAGAGGGCAGCATTTTATTTCGCCCTCTCAAAATGGAAATGTGGGGAAAATTTGTGGCTGGAAGGCGGGATTTTACCCTACGAATCCGATCCTTCTTACGGTTCTGAACCTTTTTGAAAATTCAGCGACGATTTTCCGGGCGGTTTCTTCGTTTTCGGTCATTGCAACGAGTGTGGAACCGCTTCCCGACATGAAAACTTTTGATGCTCCCGTAAGTTCAAGTTCGGTTTTAACTTCCGCGATTGCAGGAAATTCGGAGAAGACTATCTCTTCGAAATCATTGAAAATATGCTCTTTTTTCCATGAGAAATTTTCCGGAACGCGGTTTGAAGTGCCGCAGTCAGGATAAGTTTTATCGAAAAGAGAGTAGGCGAGCTTTGTGTCGACGTGGATCTCGGGGTTTACGAGAACGAAAAATTTTCCGCTTTCTGGGAGTTCGACTGCCTCGATTTTTTCACCGGTTCCCGATACTATTGCCGGTTTTCCGAGGATGAAAAACGGGACGTCACTTCCGATTTTTGAAGCGATTTCAATGAGTTGTGTTGAACACAAATTAAGTTTGCATCGCTCGTTCGCAAACTTCAGAAATGCCGCCGCGTTGCTGCTTCCGCCGCCCAAACCTGCTCCTGTCGGGATCGATTTTTCGATTTTTACCGAAAATTCAGGGATTTCTTTCCCGACATAGTTCCTAAGTGCCGAATATGCTTTGAAAACGATGTTTTTTTCAGTCGGGATCTCTTCTGCGATACCGCTTGTGACAACTGAAAAAGTGCCGCTTTCTTCGATCTCCAGTTTGTCGCGGATATCGATCGGGGCGAAAAGCGAACGGAGAAAATGCATTCCGCTCACTTTGTCCCGCCCTTCGATCTTAAGAAAAATATTGATTTTCGCTGGAGAATAAATCGTTGAAATCATTTAGAAATCAGAGATATTACTGATTGAGCCACTTTTCGAAAGCTTCGAATGAAAGTTCTCTTCCGAGGAAGTCGCGGACCATCTGCATACCGTCTTTCGCGCCGCCTGCTTTGAGGACCTGGTCTCTGTATTTGCCCATGATTTCCGGGTTCATGAGGCCGCCGTTCTGCATGATGTAGCCGTAGAAATCTTTTGCGATCGAAAGCGACCACATGTAGGTGTAGTAGTTCGAGCTGTATCCTTCCAGGTGTCCGAAATTCTCGATCTGGTGAGTCTCTTCATAGGTTTTCCACGGAGAGTATTCTCTTTCGGTCTTCTTTTCGAAAGCGTGGTGGTTGAAACCTTCGGCATCCGGATCCTGAAGGTAAACTTCAAGCGAAAGGATCGCGAGGTAAAGCTGTCTTGAAGTGTGGAGACCTTTGCCGAATTCATCCGATTTTCTCATTTTTTCTACAAGTTCTGCCGGGATCGGTTCGCCTGCGTCATTGGTTGCCCAAAGCTGAAGTATAGGAGCGTCCCAGACATATTCTTCCATGAACTGCGAGGGAGTTTCGACGAAATCGCGCTGGCAGTTTGTTCCTGCGAAACGGACATATTTGTTGTCTTTCGCGAGGATTCCGTTGATGAGGTGTCCGAACTCGTGGAAAAGAGTCTGGACGCTGTCGTGGCCGACATAAGCCTTGCCGTTTACAGGTGTCGGGAAGTTGCCGACGATAGCCATCCTCGGAAGTCTTCCTTTGATCCCCTGCTCGTTGGTGAACATCGCGAAATGTTTGTATTTGTTCTCACGCGGATAGAGGTCGAGGTCGAAAGTTCCGATCTTTTCGCCGTTCGAGTAAACGTCGTAGGAAAGAATGCTTTCGTGCCATACGTCGTCGCGTTTGATCTGTTTGAACTCAAGGCCGAAAATCTTTGAATTTACTGTGAAAATTCCATTCAAAACCTTCTGGATCTCGAAGTAGGGGCGAACTGCTTCCGGGTCGTAGTTGAACTTTTCCATTCTGACAAGGCGCGGAATGTAGAATCTGTCCCACGGCTCGACTTCGACATCGTCTTTGCCAGTAAGCTGTTTTTTCTTCGCAAGAAGTATTTCAGCTTCTTTCTTTGCATAAGGCATCGATATCGCTGCGATTTTCTTTACGAAATTCTCTGCGTTCTCCGGATTTCCGATCATAAGTTTCGCTTCGGAATATTCGGGCCAGTTTTTGTAACCAAGAAGGTTAGCAAGTTTCTTTCTTGCTTTTAAAAGCTTGTCAAAAACCTCTTCGTTTGAAGGATAAGCGACATTCTGAGCGAGGAAGTACATCTCTTTTCTCAGAGTTTCGTCGTCAGCCGACTCCAATACCGGGAAATAATCCGGATAGTCGGTCGTGAGGGTTATCATGCCTTTTTCGTCTTTCGCATGGCCGTTGATGAAGTCTTCGGGAAGTCCTTTCAGCCTTTCAGGAGCGACTTGGATGCTCTTTCTGTCGGATGCGATGTTTGCGTTGAACTGCTGCGAAATAGCGACAAGCTCAGCGTTGACTTTTTTGATCTCCTCGCGGGTCTTCTCGTCTTTGTCGACGCCCGAACGTTTGAAATCGTCGATGACGTCTGCAAGGAAACGTTTGTCTTCTGCGTCAAACTCCGGATCGTCAGCCGGGATAGCCGCCATAACTTTGTAAAGGTCCGCGTCGAGAGTGATTTCGGAAAGGATCGCCATAAGTTCGCTTTCAGCTGCCATTGCCGCGTTTCTCATTCCTTCGTCGGGGTGGTTCATCTCGTAGATCTCGATTTTTCCCCAAGCGTCCTCGATTTTTACTTCGAAGCTGTTGAAAAGCTGAAGTTTTTCGATGTTTTTTCTTCCTTCCGGATTTGCTTTGATGTCTGCGATGATTGCTTTTACAGCTGCGAACTCGTCAGCACAGTGCTTGTAGAAAGCGTTTCCTTTTTCCCCGAAATCGGGAGCTTTTTCTTCAGCTTTTTCAGGCTGTACAGGCTGAGCCTGTTCTGTTTGTGCCGGGGTTTCCGACTGCTTTGCAGGTTCTTCGTCTTTTGCCGGCTGGCTTCCGCATGAAGCGAAGAAAAATCCGGCAATAACTGTCAGAATGACCAATCTTTTTTTCATTTTTTCCTCCTTTTTATGAAAAAACATTGCCTTTTTAAAGCGCAAAATTCTAAAGAATAATGGGGAAGTGTCAAATTTTTGGTCGTTCAGCCTAATATCCGACTTTGTGTCCGATGCCGCTGTCGTTTTTCTTTTCCTTCTGCATTTTGCAGAGTTCTTCGATTATGAATGAGTGGTCGATTTCCGACTGGTTCATGAAGCGTATTTTCTGGGAAAGCACGCCGAAGTCGCCGGGTGTTGCTGAATTGTAGCGTTCGAGGCGGCGGATCTCGTCATCGGTGAACTCTAAACTGCTGAAATAGCGGTCCATCATGCAGCTGATCCCTTCCCGTGTCATGGGTTTGAACTCGACGATTATGTGGAAACGGCGGTTCATTGCGGGGTCGAGGATCTTTTTCAGGTTCGTGGTACAGATAAAGATGCCGTTGAATTCCTCCATCTGTGTCAAGAGCTCGTTCACCTGGGTGCGTTCCCATGAATGCTGCGCGCTTTCGCGGTTTGCGAAGAAGGAGTCGGCTTCATCGAGCAGAAGGATGCTGTTTGTTTTTTCAGCTTCGGCAAAGGCGTCGCGTATAAGTTTTTCTGTGCTGCCTACATACATGTCAAGCAGATCTGACGCGCGTTTGAGAAGGATCTTCTTCCCGAGTTTGTCCGCTATGTATCTTGCAAATTCAGTCTTTCCTGTTCCGCTGATGCCGTAGAAGAGCATTCTTATTCCGTTTTCGGCTGAGCGGTTCGTTTTTGCGAAGTTTTCGGCATTTCCTATCATTTCAACGATCTTTACCGGGGAAACGTCGGTGTTCAGCGCGCTCATGTCGTATGCCGGGCTCAGTTTTCTGCGCATCGTTGCTTTTCCGTTCGTCAGAAGTGCCGAATTCTCTTTCAGGATCGTTTTGATGCAGCTGATAAGCTGTTTCGGATCAGTGCTGCCGAGGCTTTTTATCGTTTTTACGACATTGTCGACAGATGCTCCGGTGATGCTGTATTTTTCGATGAGGTCGAGTATCTGTGAATTTATGCTGCTTTCAAGTCCGAGCGGGGCGAGTTTCGCAGAAGTGATCCTTCTCAGCTGATTAGCTGACATGGCATCGAATTTACAGGAGAAATTGAAGCGGCGGAGAGTCGATTTGTCGATCAGTTCCGTGTGATTTACGATCCAGATTATTTTGTTCCTGCTGTTTTCGAGCATTTTGTTGACCACACCTTTTTTGGGCGAGGCGATACGCATTCCGTATATTCCCTGAGCGCTTGTTTCGAGCATGGTTTCAGCTTCGTCGATTATCAGTACTGAATCGGGATGCGGGATCGAAAGGAGGAGGTTGAGGCGGCAGAGGATGTTGTCGTTAGAGTAGCGTTTTATCGAAAGTTCAGCTTCGTTTTTGAAGATGAGCGGCTTCAATCCTGAGGCTTTTACTAAAGATTTTGCGTATTCTGTTTTTCCGCTTCCCGCTTTGCCGTACAAAAGGATCGAGATGTTTTCTTCGCCTGTAAGCATCCGCTGGATTATGGTGTTTGTCTCTTTGTTTGTGCTGAAGGAGGAAAGATCGTAGGCTTCGGAGCAGTCGCCGTCTTTCAAAAGATCGGCAAAAAAGATGTTGAGGCTTTTGTTTGCGATGCTTTCCACCGCCTCGTCTTCAAGGTCTCCGTTTTCGTCGATGAAACCGAACGATCTGAGGGCACCGCTTGCACAGACTAAGGAATTGTATGTCAGATTGTCTATCCCGAGCACTTTTTTGCGGAATTCGAGGAGCTGGCTTTCAGGAAGATCATCGGCGATTTTTCCTATCGGCGACTTCGATTCGCAGCGGAACAGAAAGACAAGGAAGCGGCGTTCCAGCTCGGTAAGTCCGAGAGATTCGTCTATAAAATCGACTGATGAAGTGTCGTTGAGAGCCTGCTTTACGTGAGACGGGATCTCGTCGAGAGGAAGGAGTTTTTTGACAGGTTCTTTTTTGAGAAAGAAATTCGCAATAAGATCGGCGAAGAAACGGTTTACGCCGTTTGCAGCGTAGAAGCATCTGTAAAGATTGACTAACTCTTTGTCGATTCTGGAATTCACTCTTAAGAGCATACGGTCGACTTCCTGATCTTCCTCGTATTCGTATTTGATGGGGCCTCCGTCGAAAGAAAGGTGTCTTTCTTTTTTCGGGATGGATTTGAAAATCCCCCTCTTCTTTGCCGAAAGAACAAAGTTTTCTGTAAAATCATTGATGTTTTTTGAGACGCCGAACTCTACGGCCATCCTCTTGAAAAGTTTGTAAATCTCCTGGTAGCTGCAGAATTCGATTTCTTCGTTGATCTCTGAAATACAGTAAAGATAGTAGGCGAGGCTGTAGTAATCGTTGGTGGTGCAGTCTTCCATCATTCTTCTGGTGTTGGATCTGAAATGCGGGATCTTACTCATCTTTCCGTTCCTCCGTAATTAGTTTTTATTTTTCCGGCAAAACAATGTACGCACAGAATGAGTTATGTGTTCTGCCTTATTAAAAAAATTTTTAGTTTATAAAACGGTTCTTCCTGACAACTCACGCGCACTGTTTAAACAATGCTGAAAACGATAAGTCCTCCGTCGCAAAATTAAGGAGAATATTTTAGTAGATCTTTAGAAAAAAGCAAGTCTTTTTTGAAAAAAATTTTTAATTAGTAAAAATAAGGACTTGTTACCGGTCTGAACTGTTTTTTTGCTATTCCCACTCGATCGTAGCCGGCGGTTTCGAACTGATGTCGATAACGACGCGGTTGATCCTTTTGACTTCGTTGATTATGCGGGAACTTACTTTTTTGAGGAATTTCGGGTCGAATTCGAACCAGTCCGCGGTCATAAAGTCGTCCGTTTTGACTGCGCGGAGAGCGACGACGTATTCGTATGTGCGGCAGTCGCCCATGACTCCGACGGTTTTGACGGGAAGGAGAACGACGAATGCCTGCGAAATTTCATCGTAAAGACCGGCGTTTCTGATCTCCTCGATGAAAATGTGGTCCGCTTCCTTGAGGATATCGCATTTTTCGCCCGTGACTTCACCCAGAATTCTGACTGCAAGGCCCGGTCCGGGGAAGGGATGGCGTTTGATGAGCTTTTCGGGAAGGCCGAGTTTGAGCCCGAGTTCGCGAACTTCGTCCTTGAAGAGGTCACGCAGCGGTTCCACGAGTTTCAGTTTCATGTCTTCTGGAAGGCCGCCGACATTATGGTGGCTTTTTATCGTGGTCGAAGCACCTTTTTTGTTGACTGAACTTTCGATAACATCGGGATAAATCGTTCCCTGAGCTAAGAAATCGGCATCTTTTATTTTGTTTGCCTCGCGCTCGAAAACTTCAATGAAAGTGTTGCCGATGATCTTTCTTTTCTTTTCGGGTTCTGTGACACCTGCGAGTTTGCCGAGAAATTCGTCACGAGCATCAACAACGATGAGGTTGAGCATATCCTTGAAGTTCGCCTCGACTTCTTCGCGCTCGTTTTTACGGAGTAAACCGTTGTCAACGAAGATCGCGGTGAGGTTTTTGCCGATCGCGCGTGCTAAAAGTGCCGCCGTGACAGACGAATCGACTCCGCCCGAAAGACCGAGGACCACTTTTTTATTCTGGATCGTGTTTTTGAGGTTTTCAGTCGCGATCTTTATGTAGTTATCCATTTTCCACTCGGCTTTCGCTCCGCAAACTTCAAAGAGGAAGTTCGAAAGCATCTTTCTTCCTTCGAGAGAGTGGTTTACCTCCGGATGGAACTGTACTGCATAGATTTTTTTCTCGTCGTTTCCTATCGCGGCAAAAGGGATCGTGTCGGTCTTTGCGATCGGATAAAATCCCTGCGGGATCTCAGAAACATAGTCGCTGTGGCTCATCCAGACCTGTGTTTTAAGCGAAATTCCTTTGAAAAAAGGTGATTCAGGAGCGAGGTTTTCGATGTAAGCGCGGCCGTATTCGCGGCTTTTTCCGCTGCTGAGCTTTCCGCCGAGACGCGAGGATGTGAGCTGCATTCCGTAACAGATGCCGAGTATCGGGATCCCGAGCTCGAAAATTTTCGGATCGACATCAGGAGCACCTTCATCGTTGACAGAAGAGGGGCCGCCTGAGAAAATTATGCCGGCAGGCGCAAAATCCTTAATAAAATCAAGCGAAACATCGAACGGTTTGAGCTCGCAGTAAACGTTCATCTCTCTTATTCTTCTTGCAATGAGCTGGTTATACTGTGAACCGAAATCCAAAATAAGAATCTTATCCATGAAAACCTCCTAAAAACCTCACTGACCTTTTGTTCCCCTCTCCATTGTGGCGGGGGGACGTAGAGACGTCATATTATGGCGTCTCGAGAAAAATCCACGACCTCTGAGACGTGCGTCTCTATCTCAAAACCGCCGCATTATATTTAATTTCTGGAAAAAATCCACGTGTTTCTGCGGTAATTCAGATCCCTTTTACCGCTTCGATTATGCTTTCGGCATCAATGCCTTCGATCCTTCTGAGTTCCTTCTGCGTTCCGTGGGTCGAAAATGTGTCGCGGATTCCGAGGATCGTGCACGGGATGTTCATTCTGAGTCCGCTCAGTTTTTCAAGTATCGCCGATCCTGCACCGCCGGCTGCAATGCCGTCTTCGACAGTAATTATCTGCTTTATTCCGTGCTTTCCGATAAGCTCGAAAAGTTCTTCCGGAAGCGGTTTTACGAATTTTAGATCGTAGACAAACGGGGATATGCCCGATTTTTCAAGTTTCCCGGCCGCCTCAAGCGCGAAAACGGTCGTTATTCCGATACCAACGATCATGATTTTGTCCTTTCCGCTTTTCAGTAACTCGCCGGTGCAGGTTTTGAGCGGAGTCAGGCGGTTTGAAGGGCGTTTCCCGCTGCCGCTTCCTCTCGGATAGCGGATCGCAACGGGGGAATGCATGGTGAGGGAAAATTCGATCATTCTTGCCATTTCTGATTCGTCGCGCGGCGCCATGACGGTCATGTTCGGGATCATCCTGAAGTAGGCGAGATCGAAAAGTCCGTGGTGTGTAGCACCGTCTTCACCGACAAGTCCGGCTCTGTCGATAAGGAAAGTTACAGGCAGATTCTGGAGTGCGACATCGTGGACGATGTTGTCGAAAGCCCTCTGCAGAAATGTGGAGTATATCGCAACGATCGGGCGCAAGCCGCCGGCGGCAAGACCGGAAGCGAATGTTACTGCGTGGCCTTCGGACATTCCGACATCGTAGACTCTTGAAGGATAGGCTTCCTGAAGTTTCCAAAGCCCTGTTCCGTCGGGCATTGCAGCCGTTATTGCCACTAAGTTCGAATGTCTTCTGAAAAGACGCGGCAGATAGTCGGCAAGGTATGCCGTAAAAGACGGAGAGGCCGGTTTTTTCATATCGCCGGTTTCGATATCAAATGGTGCTATGCCGTGGAATTTTCTGGGATTTTCCTCGGCGAATCTGTAACCTTTCCCTTTCACTGTGTGTATGTGCAGAAGGACCGGTTCGTTGTTGTGTTTCAAATCCTGCAGTGTCTCCACAAGTTCTTCGATATTGTGTCCGTCGACAGGGCCGACGTACTGATAGCCGAACCCTTCGAAAAGTATTCCGGGAGTAAGCAAGGATTTTGAAGAATTTATGGTTTTCCTAATAATATCAACTATTTTATCACCGTGAAAAATGGGCGGCAGTTTTGAGATCAGCTGCTTTATCTCTGTTCTCGCGGAAGAGTATTTCTGCCCCGAAAGTTTGCGGCTGAACCACTTCGAAAGAGCGCCGACAGAAGTTGAAATGAACATGTCGTTGTCGTTGAGGATCGTGATCGTGTTCCTGCCGAAGCGGTCGACATTGTTCATTGCTTCAAGTGCGAGACCGCTTGTTATCGCGCCGTCTCCGATTACTGAAATCACTTTCGAGCCGTCGCTTTTCATTCTCATTGCCTCACGCATTCCGAGTCCGGCAGAGATCGAAGTGCCGCCGTGGCCTGTGCCGAAGAAGTCGTATTTCGATTCCGAGATTTTGGGAAATCCCGAAATGCCGCCGAAAGTCCTTAGAGTGTCGAAATTTTCGCTTCTGTCTGTAAGCATTTTGTAGGCGTAGGACTGGTGTCCGACATCCCAGATCACCTTGTCTTTCGGAAGATCGAAAACTTTGAGCAGGGCTATCGTGAGCTCGACTGTTCCGAGCGACGAAGCGAGGTGGCCGCCCCGTTTGGAAACAGTTTCCACCATCTTTTTCCGCGTATCGGCTGCGATTTCAACAAGTTCTTTCAAATCTGCATTTTTTATTCTTTCGATCATTTTATTCTCCGGTCTGCAGGTTTATCAGGTTTCTGACGAAGGCGAGCGTTGCCGTGACGGCGTTTTCCATTCGGAGTATCGGGGTTTTAAGGGAAAACATTCTGAAATTTCTGCTTTCGAAAAAAGCAGTCTCTTTTTCTGAAAATCCCCCTTCTGCACCGATCCAAAGCATTTTGTCTTTTTTGCTTCTGCAATCGTAACTATTTAAGTTTATTGGTGAATATGGGTGAAGTGCAATGTGCTCGCAATCCATGCCGGCAAGTTCATCCATCGTTTTCAGAGTGATTTCCGGCAGCCTTGTCCGGCGCGACTGGGATGCGGCAGATGCAACTATGGTTTTTAGGCGCGGCATCTTTTTTTCAATAAGTTTCATGTCAGTGTTGGAGTAGTCGGAGCGAAAGATGAAAAATGCGTCCGCACCCGCTTCGACTCCGTTGCGAAGACACTCTTCGAGAGCTGAAATGTCGGCGGAGGCAAGGGCTGCAAAAAGTTTGGGTCTGTCTTGTAAGTCGCTGTATTTGCTGACTATTTTGAAAACGGCGTCTTTGCCTGAGAGTTCGCATTCGGTTTCGAAAACATCTCCTGCCGAGGCAAACGAGACCTTTTCTCCGCTGCGGATCCTGCGGACTCTGGTCAAATAATGGAGATCTGTTTCCTCAGGAACAAGCAACCCGTCTGAAATATTGAGCTTTTCTCTGACTAAGTGAATCATTTCAAAATTTCCGTATGCAAAAACCAAAAAACGGACGATCATACCCTATTTTTCGGGAAAATCCACGATGATATTGACTCTTTAAAATTTTTAAGTATAGACAATCGGTTTTTTTGATGTTTTTGAGGAATACAAAATGAGATTTTCAGTAGTTTATTTGGTGCTTATCTCCTTTACGTTCCTTTCACTGACTCCTGCAGGAGTATCTTTGGCCGAACTCCGGGCGGAAGAAGGTTTCGAGCTTGACGAACTTGATCTGGGGCTTGAAGAAGGCGAAGAGGATGAGGAAGATGATTCTTCCGCTAAAAAATCGAAAGAGGATGAAGAGGAAAGTGAGGAATCAGGCGAGGAAGAAAGTTCTGAAGATTCCGAGGATTCTGAGGATTCTGAAGATTCCGAAGATTCTGAAGACGAATCTCCTGCTCCGAGGAAATCTGCGAAATCAGCAAAATCAGACGATTCCGAGGATTATACTTCTGACGGCAGGAAGATCATGGCGGTCTACATGTTTGAAGATTCCCACACTGTCAAAGCAGCGGCACACGTTGTAGCCGAAACCGCTTCACATCTTGCTGAATCGAAGGATTACGATTATGTCGGGACCGAAACGACAGTCTTTTCCGGATCATCTTCGTGGCTGAAAGGCGCTAAAAAGGATTTCGAGGAAGGTAAGGCGCTCTATAATGATCTCGGTATCGAAGAGGCTATAGAAAAATTCAAATCGGCTCTTAAAACACTTGAGGACAACATAGACAGAATGGGCGACATGAGCCTTCTGAGCGAAGTTCTTTTCTATCTCGGCGCAAGTTACAAACTTCTCGACGATGATGATAATGCTGAAACGTATTTTTCGACCTACATTTCGATAAATCCCGATTCCACTCCGAACGATCCCGCTTTTTCCGATGAAGTCATGTCTGCGTTCGGCGATATAAAAAGCGACAGCAGAAGTGCAGGCAAAGGTTCAGTCAGAGTTCAGTGCAACCAGGACGGAGCACTTGTTTTCATTGACGGAAAAATTGCAGGAATGACACCTGTCATTCTTCGCGGAATCAGCGGCGGAAAGCATTACTACCGCATCCACAAAAACGGTTTCCGCGATGCCGGCGGTTCAGTATCCGTTCGTGAAGGAAAAACTGTTTCGATCAACGAGACTATGACGAAAAATCCGTCAGCTTCTGCAGTTGCAGAGCTTGAAGAGACCATGAAATCTGATTTCGGTACTGTTTCGATGATCCGCAAAGCGACCGATCTGGCTCAGGATAACGGTCTCAACAACGTTTTTGTCGTAAAGGCTTCTCTCGGCTCAGATGAAAAGCTCAGATATCAGGGTTACATGATCGACTGCGATAAAAAGGAATTCAAAAAATCTGAAGCGGTTTTCGCCCTTCCGGAAAAAGGCGAGGCTTCTTCATCTGCTGCACTTAATCAGTTCAACAAGGCGCTCGTCGATGATCCGTACGAATACAAGGCGATTTCGGATCTTCTTATGGAAGAGGCTGATCTGCTCGGACTTTCAGACAAACCGGCTGAAGATAAAAAGGAAGACAAAGAGAAAAAACCGGTTTACAAAGAGTGGTGGCTCTGGACTGTTGTCGGCGTTGTTGTTGCCGGCGGTGTAGCAGCCGGAGTAGTCTGCGGAATGGGAAAATGCTCAGGCGGCGGCAGCAGCGGTGCAACTTTGGACGTACAATTTCAATAGGAGGATATGATGGCTAAGGAAAATAAAGAAAATAAGGAAAACAAGGTCGTTCTGACTGAGATCGATACGAGAACTATCGAGAGAAAGCTCAAAAGCGGTGAAATCACCGAAGCAGAATACAAAAAATATCTCGACAGTCTTGAAGAGTGCACTGAATACGACACGATCGACGAAGCAGCACTCATTAAAGAAGCCAACATCAAAAGAAATTATTAGAGGTTTTCATGGGTAACGAAAGCAAAGCGGAACTTTCGTCAATAGTCAGTCCGTCGTTTGAAAGCCTCGTTTCTTCGGTATATTCGGCTGTTCTGCTGAATTTGGGCGAAATAAAGGTCAAAGGTGCAGGCGAAGTCAGCGTAAACCTTGAGATTGCCGAGTTCAACATCGGACTTCTCAAAATGCTCGAAGAAAAAACGAAAGGAAATCTGACCGACGAGGAAAATTCCTACCTTCACGGCGTGATCCTCAATTCTATGGAAAAGCTGCGTGAACACTCGCTCTGACAGGCTTGGACAAGTCATAGACATAGCAAAATCGGCGGGAAATACCGCTCTGAAGTTTTTTTGTTCGCCTGAACTGAAAAAATCTTTCAAATCGAAGTGCGATCTTGTGACAGAGGCCGATATCACAGTCGAAAAAATGCTTCTCGAAAAGTTGAAATCGGTTGATAATATTGATTTTTTAAGCGAAGAGTTCAATCCGAAGACCGGACTTTTGAAACCGTGCTGGATAGTTGATCCGATCGACGGAACGACCAATTTCGTGGCGGGGATCGCTCCGTTTGCGATATCGATCGCGCACTTTGACGGCGGAAAAGTCGATCTGGCGGTATGCTTTCTGCCGGTGACGAACGAGATGTTCAGTGCCGAAGCGGGAAAAGGAGCGTGGCTTAACGGCGAAAAAATCAGTGTCAACAGCGACTCTTCGGCTATAAACTGCGTCGGAGCGACAGGTTTTGCGGACATAACGCAGCACGGCGGAACGGGAACTCTGCCCGTTTTCTGCAACATGGTCCAGAAGACCCGCGCGATGAGAAGATTAGGCTCGGCTGTCACCGATCTGGTCTATACGGCATGCGGAAAATTTGCGTTTTTCTACGAGGCAGGGCTTTCTCCGTGGGATGTTGCGGCCGGTTCGCTGATCGTGAAGGAGGCAGGCGGAGTTGTGACCGAGTTTTCGGGCGGGGACAACTACATTCTTGGCAGAACGATAATCGCCTCGAATCCCGAAATGTATGATTTTGTCAAAAACGAGATTGAAATCTCACTTAAATAGCGAGGTCGGCATGAAAGCACTTATTCTTGCGGCGGGATTCGGTAAACGGCTTCAGCCGATAACGAACACGATCCCTAAATCGATGGTCGAAGTGAACGGAACGCCTTTGCTGGTGAACGCTCTCAACAATCTGACTGCGCTGGGGATCACCGATATCGGTATCGTTGTAGGACACATGGCCGGCTACATCCGCGAACATATCGGAAACGAATGGAACGGCGCGAAGATAAGCTACTATGAAAACGCCCGCTATCTCGAAACCAACAACATCGTGAGCCTTTACAACGCGGCATCTTTCTGCGACGACGAAATGCTGATGCTTGAATGCGACATTTACTACCATAAAGAAATGCTTGAAAAACTGATGGCCGGAAAAGGGGAGTGCAGCATACTCGTAAGCCCGTTCAACCCTGAAACTATGGACGGAAGTGTCGTCAGAGTCGATGGCGACAAGGCGGTCGGACTTGTTCTCGGCAAATGGCAGGGCGAAGGTTTCGACTACGCGAATACGAGAAAAACCGTCAATATGTACCGCTTCACAAAGGATTTTGTCGGAAAATACATGCCGCTGATAAAATGGTATGTCGAAAATATGGGTGAGAACAGTTACTACGAAAAAGTGCTGGGAAGCCTTATGTATCTCAGGGAATGCGATTTCAGAGTCGTAGAAGTTCCAGAAGAGATGTGGTGTGAGATCGACGATGCCGAAGATCTGGCGAGAGCCAAAAAGAAATTCGGCGCGAAGTAATATCTATTCTTTACCGTTTCATATGCGTTTGTTTGCCGGATTTTTACTTCTTTTTCTTGTTTTATCTTTTTCAACCGCGATTTTTCCGCAGGATTCCGCTGAACAGGTAGTCACGGAAATCAGATTTGAAGGGCTCAAAAAGACGAAAGAATCATACATGAAAGCCGTTCTCGAGAGGTTTTCGAAAGTTCCATCGTCCTCTCTGGACCTGCACGAAGTCGAAACCGCTCTTGAGGAACTCAGGCTTTTTTCCGAAATAAAAGTGACTCTCGAAAAGGATGAAAACGGAAACTCTTTTCTAAAAATAAAAGTGAAGGAAAAATTTTCGTTTCTGCCGATACCTTTTCTCATGTATTCATCGGACCAGGGTTTTATGGGCGGAGCTTTCGTCATGGACACTAACGCTTTCGGGATCAGGGACAACTATCTTGTGGGTGGTGTTTTTTCCAAGAATATCCAGATGGCTCTCATGGCTTATTCGCGTCCTTCGCTCGATGCGGCGCATCCCGGTTTTTCGGTCGGAGGAGCCTTTACGCACCGTGACCGCGAGGAAAAGAACAGCCGCGACGAAAAAATGCTCGAATACGACACGATGGGCGGTTCCGTCAATGTCTCGGTAAGCGACAAAATCACAAAACGCTCCAAAATACTGGTAGGTCTTGGTTACAACTATACCCACATAGATTTCAATAAAAAATACTCGGAATATAAGGAAAAACTCAGGTCGTTCCACGCTGTTACGATCGAAGGAGGCTGGAATTTCACTGTTCCCGAGCTCAACGAGTGGTTCATGTCGGAAAAATCGGTGAGGATAGGGGGCGACGTGACTTTTCTGACAACAGGCGGCAGGGCATCTTCGTTTGACGCCGAAATCACGATTCAACAGCCGCTTCCGGTGACAAGACTGCGCGTTCTCACGCACTACGCAGGCTACTATTCGAAATATCTTCCGCTGGCGCTGCTCCCTTCGCAGATGGTCGTCGGAACAACGATCATGCCCGAAAAATTCCACAGCGCTAAAATGGCCGGGATCGACCTCGGACTTGAAGTCGGCATCTACAAAATGAAGTATTTCGTCATTTCGGCATACGGCCTTCTCGAACAGTTTTTAGGAGAGGATTTCGGCGGCTCGCCCGTCATGGATTTCGGCTATTCGACCGGGATCAAAGTCTATCTCAAAAACTTCGCCTTTCCCGCGATATCGGTCGGAGTATCGCACGACATAACGCAGAATTCGCTGAAATTTTCCGCCGCGATAGGTGTCGGCGGGTTCTGACCCCTCAGTCAAACTCGTTTGACAGCTCCCCTGCTCAGGGGAGCCTAGAATCGGTAGAATGTCCGAACCTCTCTGACCTCACCCCTGACTCCAGTGTGGCGAGGGGAAACAGTACGGTGAAAACTTTGTTTTTAATAAGAAAAACACTATAATATAGCGTTTTTGATTTTTGAGTCGGGAATCTATGTTCGAAGTTGTTCTCATAAATCCGGAAATTCCGCAGAATACAGGCAATATCGCGCGCACCGTGCTTTCGCAGAAATGCAGGCTCCACCTCGTAAAACCTTACGGGTTCAAGCTTGATACCGCGGCGGTCAAACGGGCGGGCGTTGACTATTGGAAATTTGTCGAGATCTCGGAATGGGAGTCAAAAGACGATTTTTTCGCCTCCAACGACACTTCGAAAATGCACTTTTTCTCGCAGAAAGGGCTCACGAGATACGACAAAGTTTCCTACGAAAACGGCGATTATCTTGTTTTCGGCTGCGAATCTGCGGGACTTGGGGATGAAATTCTCGGAAAATACCGTGACAGGACGCGCTTTCTTCCGATGCTTGACGGAAGAGTGAGAAGCCTGAACCTTGCAAGCGCGGCGACGGCGGTGATTTTCGAGGCGATGAAACAGATAAATTTTGTCGAGGGATGATATGAAAAGGCTTTTTGCAGCTTTCAGCATGAACAATCCGGATGAAAGGAACCGGGCGCTACTGCTTTTCGCATACAACTTTCTGGCGACATCCATCATGGTCATGGGCCGAATCGTCAGAGACACCCTTTTTCTGAACAAATACAAAGGCGACAGGCTGATGCTTTCGTTCATGTATATCGGTGTCGCGATCCTCGTTTCGACGGCGACTTTCTTCTACACCAAAAGAAGCTCCTTCTACCGGATGGACAAGCTTATAACTGCGACTTTTTCGATCGGGATCGTCTTCACTCTCATATTTGTCGGGCTTGTGAACAACGAGATCTCGGCAGCTTTCGGCTCGCTTTACATTTTTATCGAGCTTTTGGGAGCTTTCATGATGTTCCAGTTCTGGTCTTTCACCAATGAGCTGCTTGATTCCCGCGAGGCAAAAAGGGTCCTCGGCTTTGTGGGATGCGGCGGGATCATCGCAAGTATGGCTGTCGGCGGCTCGGTAGGAAAACTTGCCGCTCTTTTGGGACAAGTCCAGTATCTTCTTTTCATAAACGCTCTGTGCATGGCGCTCTGCATCCTGATCGTCCGTTTTATGGGGCAGAAGTATCAGAGCCGTCTGCAGAGGGGAGTCGTTTCGAAGACTCTTACTCCGAAACAGGCCAAGGAAGCCACTTCGCATATAAGCATTTCGAAGACGCCGTATGTCAAATACATCGCGATAATGATAGCTTTGATCTATGTCGTCGTCACTCTTGTCGACTACCAGTTCAAGATCGTCGCTTCCGACACGATAACCGATCCGCAGAAACTTGCTGCTTACTTCGGTTTCGTCTATTCGGTTTTCGGCGGTGTTTTCTCCCTTTTCTTCCAGCTCGTAGCGACTTCGAGACTGCTTAAGTTCAGCATTTTCATGAGTTTGGGAATACTTCCGGCGATCCTCACTCTGAGTTCGATCTTCTTCATTTCGGTCCCGCCGGATCTCGTTATGTTCGGCCTTGCGGCTCCTCTTGTAGCGATAACGATGGCCAAATCGGGCGACAGCGCGTTCAGATACACGATAAACGATGCGGCGATACAGCTTCTCTACATTCCGCTCGACCCGAAAATAAAAAGCAGGACAAAAGCGATTATCGACGGAATGGTCAAACCGATCTTCATCGGTGTTTCGGGTTTTATCCTTCTTGCCGTAAGCTATCTCGGAAAGGCCGGGATCGTCTCTTCCGACGTCAAACTCATTTCGTGGATAGTCACTGTTATCGGCATTTCGTGGCTTCTTACGATAGTCGGGATCAGAAGCCGCTATCTTTCCGTTCTCATTGACAACATCAAGAAAAAACGCTTCGGAACGAACCAGCTCACGATGCAGCCCAACGTTCTCCAGAGCATAGTTCAGAAGGCGATAGAAAGCGGCGACGACGAAGATCTCTCCATGGCGATCGACATGGTCGAAAGTTCCGGGAATTCGGCTTTCGGCCGCGATTTTGTGGCACTTCTTTCAAAGGCTACGCCGAAGATCAAGGTCAAGATCCTCTCGCTTATGCGCCGGATGGAAAGCAGGTATAATACTTATAACATATTGAAATTGTTTAAAGATTCTGACGAAGAAGTCCTGCGTGAGGCGATCCTGACTTACGGTTACATCCAGATGGACAAGTCGGTGAAATTTGTCGCGCCTTTCCTTGACAGCGAAAAAATTTCGATAAGGGAGGCAGCGGTCATAGCGCTCATCAAATATGCCGGAGTCGTAGGTGCAATGACGGCAGGATCCTATCTGAAGGCGTTCTTTGAATCGGAAAACGCGACCGACAGGGCAGCGGCAGCATATATTCTTGGCGAACTCGGGCAGAAAAACATGGACCAGCAGCTTTCAACCCTTCTGAACGATCCGAGTCCGATAGTCAGACGTGCCGCGGTAAACGCAGCCTCGAAAATAGATTCCAATGTCTTTATTCCGAAACTTTTCTATATGCTTTTTGACAAAGATGTCAGTTTCGACGTAGCCAAAGTGCTTTCCAAATTCGGGGAAAAGATCCTCGAGCCGGCCGCAGATATTCTGGCAAACAAACTTGAAAGCTACCGCCTGAAAAGCGAGGTCGCAAAAATGCTGGGAGACATCTATACTCCCGAATCTTTCAGACTGCTGGCGATTTCTCTCGATACCGAAAGCGACGAGCTGCGCAATATCGTTTTGAACAGCCTCAAAAAACTTGTTTCAAAGATCGAAAAGGCCTCTATCGAAAAAGAGCCGCTCAAAGTTCTTCTTTTGAGGGAGATTTATCAATATTTCCAGACACTTTACTTCTCAGTCCAGATCAGGAAGAATCTGAAGACCGACTGTCTGACAGATGTCATGGCGACAAAGCTCGACAACTGTTATCAGAGGATTTTCTCAATACTTTCACTGATGTACGGAAACTCGCTCTTCGACAACATCTATTTCAACATAACCAGAAAATTCGTTCTGCCCTCCCAGCGCGCAAATGCCCTTGAAATCATCGACAACATTGTCGACAAGGACATAAGACCGATAATCGTGCCGCTGATTGAAAGCAGGACGGAAGAGGAAAAGCTCGGTCTCGGATACCAGTTCTTCAGTATTAAAAAACTGAAAATAGCTGATATTATTGAGACTTTGCTTTCGGATGACTCCGAGTGGGTTCGTTCTGTAACGCTGTATGCTGTTGCCCACGAACACATCACCGAAGACTACGGCAGGATCCAGATGTTCCTTTATGATCCGAGTCCGATAGTCAGGGAAGCGGCGCTTTATGCAATGAATTACGTCAAAATAATGATATCCGAAACAGATGCGCACTATCTTCTGAACGATACAGACAGGTATCTCTGCGAATATTCCCGCTCTGTTTTGCAACCTGAGGCATAGGAGGAAAGATGCTGACACGAGTAGAAAGGGTGCTTGCACTCAAAAACATCGAGCTTTTTCACGACATTCCGGGTGAGGTGCTTGCCGACATAGCTGCTCTGCTTGAAGAGGAGAGTTTTGAAAAAGGGCAGTATATCGTAAACGAAGGTGATCTCGGAAAAGAACTTTACATGATCGTGAAGGGCGAAGTCGAAGTCGTTGCCGGCGGAAACGTCGTTGCCGTAATGAAAGAAGGTGCCGGATTCGGAGAGATGGCGCTTATCGACAGCCAGCCGCGAAGTGCCGACATCATCGCGAAAAACGATGTCCTGGTTTTGAAAATGGAAAGCGACGACTTTCTCGAGATCCTGAAACAGCGTGACGAAGTTGCTCTCGGCGTCATCAGAGTCCTTACGGGCCGCATCAGGGAACTTAACGCGAAACTTGCCGAAAAAGCTGCTAAAAAGGAAAAATGATCAGGAAAGAAAGTGAAGAACGGCAGATAATCTGGTGGAATCTTATCACCATGCTCGCAATGATCGGGTTTTCGTTTGCGCTCATCAATGCGGAAGAAGGAACTCTTTTCTACGTGATCGCAGCCGTTCTTTTTCTCTGTGTCGGGATATTCGTCAAACGTCCCTATGTTTTTTTCAGCATCATGCTTGTGGTTATTGTTTTGTGGGCTGCAAAAGAAGCTTTGTTCAGCATTCTTTTGGATGAAACCGATACAATTTTCAACTTCGATTTTTTTATCAACAGTAATAAGTGAACGCCATGAAAAAACTTTTTTTACTCATTTTTGCCGCACTTTTTGTTTTCAGCTGCGGCGGTTCGAAAAGCAACGACAACGAAAATCTCCCCGACACCGATCCGGATGCCGATGTGTCGGATACCGATATAACGGATAACGATATTCCGGATAGTGACGATAATTCCGATACAGAACAGACTGACACCGATCCGGATACCGACATTCCGGAAAACGACGACGATCCCGATACAGAACAGGCAGACACCGATCCGGATACCGATATCCCGGGAAACGATGACGATGCCGACACGGAACCGGCAGAACCGGACACCGATATCCCGGGAAACGACGATGCCGACAGTGACACTGAACCGGATGATGACAACGATGATCCGGTAGTTTACGATACTTCAAAAGTAGAGTGGGGCGGCAAAAAAGGAGAGGTCTCGGCCTCGGGCGACGAGCTTAAAACCTACACTCTGACCACGAATGCCGAACTTCGCGACAACTATCCCGAATCAAAGCAGCGTACTGTCACGGAAACTGCCGGAAATCCGCTTCTCCGCAGCGGAAACACCATGTTCGACGCACTTTTTGCTTTAGCGGTCACGGAACTTGGCGAAAACAAAGTCACGGCGATAAGCGACTACAGTATGAATAGCGGCTCTCCGGTCGACTGCGACTGCTTCGAGACCGGTGCGAACTGGCATTATGTCTGGACGCGTGACACAGCTTACGCAGTTCACTCGGCAATCGCTTTTCTCGAACCGCAGAAGTCGAAAAACTCACTTAAATTCAAAATTTCCGAACGCAAGAGCGCTGTCGGCGGCGGAAATATGCAGATAGTACAGGATACCGGTTCAGGCGGATCGTGGCCTGTAAGTACAGACCGTGTTGTCTGGGCTCTCGGAGCGCTGGAAACCTTGAAAAACCTTGACGGAAGCGACTACAACAGCTTTTTGTCAGATTCTTACGAAGCGATAAAGAACACTCTGGAAGCCGACAGACTCTATATTTACGATGAAAAAGACGGCCTTTACCGCGGCGAGCAGTCTTTCCTCGACTGGCGTGAGCAGACTTATCCGCACTGGTTTTTCGATGACGAAGGCAACCCTGATTTCAAAACCGTCCACATAGGAATGTCAAAAACTCTTTCGACGAATGTTCTGCATTATATTGCATTGAAAACAGCTTCGGAACTTGCGGGTGAACTTAATAAAACTGACGAGTCGGCAAAATATTCTGTATGGGCTGAAAATCTTAAAACTTCAATAAAATCAAAGTTTTATCTGCAGGACAGAAAGACTTTTTCAACTATGAAAACGACTTTCCTCGATGATTCGCCGGTCGACAAACGGGATCTTTTAGGACTCTCTCTTCTTATTCTCTCAGGAATTACCGATGCAACTCAAACTTCGGAAATTATTGAAGAATATCCGATAACAGAGGCGGGGCCTTCCGTAATTTTCCCGCAGGAACCCGATACGAAGATATACCACAACCGCGCAATCTGGCCGTTTGTAACTTCTTACGGTCTGCGTGCTGCGGCAAAAGCGGGAAACGACAAATTCTATGAAAACGCATTCATGAGTTTAGTCCGCGGTGCGGCTTTCAACCTTTCGAACATGGAAAATATGGAGTTCCTGACTCTCGATGCATGGCATGATGATGCAACTTTCCCGCAGTTGAGCGGTCCCGAAGTAAATTCAAGGCGTCAGCTCTGGAGCGTCGCGGGATTCATTTCGATGGTTTTAGACGCTGTTTTCGGCCGTGAGCAGACTTTGAAAACGCTCTGGTTTTCGCCGAAAATTCCTGTAAATCTGAGAAACACTTTCTTTGAGGGAAGTTCCGAAATCGTTCTCAAAAACCTTAAGTTCAAAGGAAAAACGCTTGAACTCAGGATCAAACTTCCTGAGCATAACTCTGAAACAACGGGCTTTTATGTGCTGAAATCGCTGAAACTTGACGGAGTTGAAAAAACAGCGCCTCTGACGGCTGCTGATTTTGGAACAAACAGCATAGTAGAGATGGAACTTAAACTTTCCGATGAAACGGGAACAGTCAATATTGTCGACTGCAACGCTAATCCAACTAAATGCTGGGCTCCGGGTTCGGTTAAGATTCCGATAAAAGATGATACTTACGGCGTGACACTTGAAGACGGTAAACTGAAAGTCACTTTTTCTGCTTCACAGTCATCGGATGTTCTTTCTTACAACATTTACCGCGACGGCGTAAAAGTTGCGTCAAACGTCCATACGACTTCGTGGGTCGACAATAATTCAGGCGATTATTCGACGAAATCATACTGTTACAGCGTTGCTGCAGTGAACTCGGAAGGCTGGGAAAGCCACCATGCTGATCCCGTATGCTACTGGGGTGAGGGTTTTAACAGAACGCAGATGAATTTCTGGGCTGAATCCGATTTTGACCAGTCACCGAACGCATCCGATCATAACAGACAACACTTTGCCGACTGGGGAACGCCTGATGCCGAGCTTTCAGTTTCAAACATTGCTCCTGAGCATAGCGGAACTTACATCGTTACACTTGAATACGGCAGCGGAAGGCCGATTAACACAGGAATCACTTCATGCAATAAAATTGTTGAGATCATTGATACATCCGACAATTCAATCGTCAAAAAAGGCTTTGTTTTAATGCCGCATCTCGGAATGATTCCCGAAACATGCAACGGATACTGGGACAGATGGGGAGAATCTTCCTTCTTTGAAGTTGAGCTTTCAGCCGGAAAAACCTATAAAACTGTCATAAAAGACGCTTTCAACATGTCTTATTTCAAGCATTTTGAACCGTATTTTCAGAATGACTGCGGACGAACAGGCGGCGGAACCGATGTCTACAACAGAGCGAATATCTCGACACTCAAGTTTTTGCTTAAAGAGATAAAGTAAATTTTAAATCCTGATCCTTTCAATAGATACGCATCTGGCCGGATTCAGCTCGAAACTGGCGATTATTCCTTCAATTTTTATGTCGTTTTTTGCCGGAACGAAATGCTGGGGAATGTTCGAGAGATATCCTGTGATGCTCTCTTTTTCGTTGAAGCCGAGAACCGAGAAGAATGAACCGCAGCGGCCTAAATCGGTGATGTAGCCCGTTCTTTCGTTGATTATTTTTTCGTCCGAAGTCTGGACATGCGTGTGTGTGCCGAAGAAAAGTTCAATTTTATCAGCTAAATAGAAGCCGAAAGCCTCTTTTTCGGCAGTTGCCTCGGCGTGAAAGTCAAGAACGATTATGTCTGCGCCGTCAGCGCGCATCTTTTCGATCTCAGTAAGAGCTTTTTTGAAAGGGTTGTCGATAGGCGGCATGAAAACCGTTCCGAGAAGGTTGAGAACGCCGATTTTTATTCCTGTTTTTTCGTGGGTTATGACGACGGAACCTTTTCCCGGAAGATCGTCGGGATAGTTCGCCGGGCGCAGAACATAAGGTGTTTTGTCGATGAATGAATAGATCTCGTTTCTGTTCCAGATGTGGTTCCCGGAAGTTATGACGTCTATTCCGCATGAGTGCAGAAGAGTCGCGTGTTTTTCAAGAAGTCCTGCTCCGCCCGAAGTGTTTTCGCCGTTTGCAATGACAAAATCTATAGAATAATCTTCAATAATTTTAGGCAGTTGCTCTTTGACAAAGTTTCTTGCGTGTCTTCCGACTATGTCGCCTAAAGCAAGGATCCTGAAAGCCATTTTACTGAGCGGTTGCGATGACTCTTGTTTCTCTTATAACGATGACCTTGATCTGTCCCGGGTAGGAGAGGTCGGTCTCGATCTTTTTCGCGATATCGGTTGCGAGGGTGTAAGCGTTTTCGTCGTTGACTTTTTCGGTGTCGACCATGACTCTGAGTTCTCTTCCAGCCTGGATCGCGAACGATTTGTCAACGCCGGGGAAGGAGTTTGCGATGTTTTCAAGGTCTGCAAGTCTCTGAACGTAAGCTTCGGCCATCTCTCTTCTTGCTCCGGGTCTTGCGCCGCTCAAAGCGTCGGCAGCCGAAACGATGAAGTCGAGAACGGTTTCAGGTTTGACTTCGCCGTGGTGAGCCGCGATCGCAGCGACGATCCTGTGCTGCTCGCCGTATTTTTCCGCAAGTTTCGCACCGATCGAAGCGTGGCTTCCTTCGATTTCGTGGTCAACAGCTTTACCGATATCGTGAAGAAGTCCTGCGCGTTTCGCGTTTTTGATGCTGTTTGCGCTGCAACCGAGTTCAGCCGCGATCTCTCCTGCAAGGAAAGCCGCTTCAACAGAGTGTTTCCAGACGTTCTGGCCGTAGCTTGTTCTGTATCTCAGTCTTCCGACAAGAAGAACGAGTTCGGGGTGAAGTTTGTGGATCCCGAGGTCGAAAACAGCCTGGTCGCCGGCCTCTTTGATCGCCTTCCAGACTTCTTTCGTGCAGGCATCGAAAACTTCCTCGATCCTGCCAGGGTGGATCCTGCCGTCGGCGATAAGTTTCTGAAGCGTAAGAGAAGCGATCTGACGTCTGATCGGGTTGAAGTTGCTGATGACTACTGCTTCGGGTGTGTCGTCGATGATGAGGTCAACGCCTGTAACAGCTTCGATCGCGCGGATGTTTCTTCCTTCGCGGCCGATGATACGACCTTTCATTTCGTCGTTAGGAAGGCTGACGGTCGTGACTGTGTTTTCAACTACATATTCTCCTGCGTAGCGCTGGATCGCGGTCGAAAGGATCTCTTTGCTCTTCTTTTCTGCATCTTCGACCATCGCGTCTTCTATCGCTTTGATTTTTTTAGCCGCATCGTGTTTTGCTTCGTCCTCGATTTTCTGAATGAGGACTTCTTTTGCCTCTTCCTGAGTCATTCCGGCGATCCTTTCAAGCTCGGTATTGACTTCGGTGAGCTTTTCTTCAAGCTGAACGCGCTGATTGTCTAAGAAAATCTCGTCATCTTTCTGCTTTTTCTCAATAGTTTTAAGCTCTTTTTCCTTGACGATGTTGAGTTCGTCGCGCTGGGTGAGCTGTTCCTCGCGTTTGTTGAGTCTTCTTTCACGTTCCTTGAACTCCTTCAGAAGTTCGTTTTTTGAATTTTCAGTCTCTTTTTTGCCCTCAAGAATGATTTCCTGAGCCTTGATTTCAGCTTCTTTCACAACTTTTGCAGCATCGTCTTTAGCGTTGCTGAGTTCCTTGTTGGCTTTTTCCATTTTCTCTTTGAAAACAAGCGATCTTGACATCGCCCAAAGTACGGCACCGAGCAAAATTCCAATAATAAGAAAAATTATTGAATTAAGCATTTTGTTCTCCCTTTTAACTGTTTATAATAATCCTCTCCGGAGTCGCGACTGCGTCAAGCCGTTCGTCAAAAGGCTCCGAAAAGCCCTCATCCACGATCTGAAGATCAAAAGCGACACCGAGAGTGTACGAATTTTTGTTTTTATATTTAAGCGTAGAATCGTAAAAACCTCCGCCGTAGCCGATCCGCTCGCATTTTTCCGAAAAAGCGACCCCGGGAACGATGAAAAGGTCGATATTTTCAATTTCGATTTTGTTCAAAGTCGTTTTCGGTTCCGGAATGTTGAAACTTCCTTTTTCGAAATCGTCCATGTTTTTCGCTTCGTAAAACGAGAGTTTTTTCGTCCCGTTTTCGACTCTAGGAAAGACAAAACGCTTGCCTTCGCACTTGAAAAGCGGTAGGACATCGACCTCGTTTTTTATCGGAATATAGAGCGCGATAGTTTTAGACTTCTTGAAAATATCCAATGAAATCAAACGCTTATTTATTTTGTCGCTTAAAATAGTGATTTCTTCGGCACTCAGCTTTTTTCTGAGCGGAAGAATCTGTTTGCGTAAAGCAGATTTTTCCAATTATATAAAAGCCTTGCGGCTCCTCCGGGAAAAATATATATAAACATCCGGTCAACACCGGATGAACTTGGCGGCAAAGTATTAAAACAATATATAAAAGTCAACTTTCTTGACAGAAAAATGAGGATTACTAAAATCTTTCGTTATTTTTAGGAGGTCGGAATGTCTATAAGCAAAGTCGGTGATGATTTGAAACAGATGCTTTTTCTCGTCCATTTCAAAGACGGATATGTGAAACCCGTGATCGCTTCGACCCAGGCTCAGGTACGCGAGATCATTGCTGAAGAAAATGAAAGAAAAGTCGAAGATATAGAAGAGATCGTTCTGGAGCAGAATTACTATCCCCAGAATGAAGATTATTACGATATTTAGGAGGAATTATGAAAAGATTTTCATTGCTTATGCTGTGTGCTGCTCTTTTCTTCTTCACAGGATGCGGCGATGGCGGCAGCGATTACGACAAATACGGAGATACCGGTGATTCGGCTCCTGACAAAGATACTGCTGATACAGTTCCCGACAAAGATCAGGCCGATACTTCCGAAGATCCGTCGGATACGGGTGCAGAACAGCCGGACGGCAGTCAGGAGACTCATGACGAAGAGCCAACCGATGATTCCGATACAGATAAGACTCCGCTGCCTGAAAATTTCTGGGCAACTTGTGAAGGGATCATTGCCTGCTCGAGAGGATGCACGGAAGGCGATTCCGAATGTGTCAGTGAATGTTACGGCAACGGTGATGCCGACGGCCAGCTGAACTACAGACGCTGGAGAGAGTGTTTTGACAGCGAATGTGCGGAAGACAAAACGCCGGAATGTTCAGCCGAAAAGTGCGCAGAGTGGGATGAAGTGTGCAATGTCGCAGAGGCTTTTGATTACAAAGTCTCTTTCCCGGCACCTTACGGTCATGCCGAATTTGCAGGGGATTTTTCCTATATTCTTAACAATGTTTTTCCTTCTTCGGAAAACGACGTGGTCATGGGCAGTTTCGTGAAAGGCAATCTCGCTTCGATGCAGCTTGCAGGCCAGGGAACTATGATTTCCTTCGTCAGAAAGGGGAAGGATGCTAAGATAGGCGAAGTTTTGGATGTATATCAGGTCCCTTACAACACCGGAACCAAACAACCCGGAAATCCGGTCGTTATTCTGCGGATAAAAATCGATTCAGCAACTGCCGGAGAGCACGTCTGCGGATTTACGGATGAAAGTGAGGCAAAGTTCATCGTCGGAGAGATAGACGAAAATTTCAAAATCTCATGCTATCACGCTTTCGGAACAGGCTCTTTCAAGATCGATAATGCCGAGATCAAAAACGGTTCCGACGGACACCTCAAATTCAGCGGCGGAACGGCCGAACTTTTCAGTCCGCAGAACATTCCGGAGCTTGGCGGCGATGCTCGTGAAACACTCGGTGTCGAGGCTTGTTCTCTGATCCAATAGGGGGAAATATGAAAAAAGCGGTTTGTGTCTTTATCTGTTTTCTGTGTCTTGCACTGCTTTCATGCGGAACTGCAGACAAGAAGGCTTCGCGCAAAAAAAATGTCCAGCCCAAGACTGAGGAGACCGATAACGGAGATAAGGACGCCGATGACGGAATTACTGAAAACGGTATCCACAATCTGCCGAACGGCGACCGTTACATCGGCGGTTTCAAAGACCACAAAAAATACGGTGAAGGCGAATATATCTACGCGAACGGCGACCGTTACAAAGGTTTTTTCAAGAACGGCCACTACAACGGTCAGGGCGAACTGAAGCTGAAAGACGGAACGATATATATCGGCGAGTTCAAGGACGGTCTGCGTCACGGACAGGGAACGCTTGTATTCCCGAGCGGCGCAAAATATGAAGGTTCCTTCGTCAACGATATGATGGAAGGAGAAGGTGTTTTCCGTTTTCCGGACGAAAGGGAATACAGAGGCAGTTTCAAGAAAAATTTCAGGCACGGTCACGGTGTCATGGTTTTCCCGAGCGGCGCCGAATACGAAGGTGATTTCAACGATGACAAGCGGAGCGGTCACGGCAGAATGACTTACCGCAACGGTTCTGTTTACGAAGGTGATTTCGTTGACGGAAAACGCGAAGGTCAGGGAACACTGACGAAGAAAAACGGAGACGTCTACACCGGAGATTTCGAAGCCGACAACCCTGACGGCACGGGGAAATATGTTTTTGCGAACGGGGATGTCTATGAAGGCGAAATCAAACAGGGCGCTCTTACGGGAAACGGCAAAAAAACAATGAAATCAGGTGTTTATGAAGGCGAGTTCCTTGACGGCGCATATCACGGCATGGGAAAATTCACCGGAAAGAACGGCAGTGTGAGATACGGCGTATGGCATCACGGCAACTTCGCGAACCAGCTTCCTCTGCCTGAAGAAGGGGAAGACGGCGAAGCAGGTGCTTCTTCGGATGAAGACGAGTCCGAAAGCGAAGAAAAATCTGTTCCCGAAAAAGAAGAAAACGGTGACAAGGAGTAGCATGCTTGTCGTATTTCTCGGAAATCCGGGCCCTGAATACAAACTCACAAGACACAATTCAGGTTTTATCGTTGCAGAAAATATGGCGCTCACACAGGATCTGCGCTGGAGTCAGAAATTTTTCGGAATGTTCGCGAAACAAGATTTTTCGGGGCGTCAGCACTGTTTTCTGAAGCCTGAAACTTTCATGAATTTAAGCGGAAAAAGTGTTCAGGCTGCGAAGTCCTTTTTCAAGCTGAGCGACCGTGAAATAGTTGTCGTGCACGATGATATCGAAACGGAATTCGGAGTCGTCGCTTTCAGGGAAGGCGGCGGTTTTGCCGGGCATAACGGCTTGAAATCAATAGCTAATTCTATCGGAAGCCCCAACTTTCTCCGCATAAAGATCGGTGTCGGCAGACCGAAAAAAGGAGATGTTTCCTCTTTTGTTCTCGGTAAATTTACTCCGGAAGAAATACTGTTCCTGCCGGTCATGGCCGAGGCCGCCGAAGAGAAACTGAAAGAGCTGCTGCAATAGTCTGCATTAGGGGGCTGAAATGCTGAAATTGTCAAAAATATCCGAGCTTTTCCTGATTTTTCTTCTTTTTTCCTGCTCTTCAGGAAATCCGGCTGATTATTCCGGTGTGATTTCGGATGAGGAAGCAGATAACGATCGGCGGGATTCCGGTGTGATTCAGGATGATTCAGACGAAGTTCCGGATGAAGCGCCCGATGAAGCGCATGATGACGATTCGGAACCTGTTGAAAAAGTCGAATGTCTGGATCTTCGCGAACATGACAACGTGATCAAAACGAATTTTCCTTTTCTTGGACCCGGTTCCAAGCCGACTTTGTGCAGAAAGGGCTGCGACACGCCGGCAGAAAACGATCCTCAGTGTGTCCGAAACATCTGGGAATGGCGGAATTGGGAAAGATACCAGAAATTTTTGTCTGATAAAAACGGATTTTCCCGTGAATGTTATCCTTGGCCGTGTGAATTGGAAAATGCCGGTGCTAAAACAAAGGAAACGCTTGATACGCTTGTAAGCAGCTGTGACAGACTGCTCTCTATCGATTATTTGCAGGCTAATCCGAAAACCGGATGGTCGCACGGTATCTATGACGGGATCGCAGGAATGGATCTGCTGTATGAAACCCTCGAATACGATCCTGAAAAAGACAAATTTACTGCTGTGGGCGGAAACCAGCTCTATGCTGCGTTCAATGAAAACCGGTATGTCATAGAGGTCTATGATCTTCCTCCGGGAGAGCATCCGTCGAACTGCTGCTTCAATATTTCGATCCTTAAAACGGATAACGGTTATTTTTACGAATTGATCACAGGCCGTAGAGGAGAACTCGCATATCCGCCGCTTTCGGGAAAAAACTGGGTCGTTCTGCCGCAGAAAAGCGATGATCTGCGATATGCGTCCCCGGCGGAGGATTGGAAGTGGCATTCCCTGGGCGGAATTAAAGACTATACTGGCGACGGTAATATCGTAGGGGATCACTTTGCATTCATTGACGGGAATAGAGTTTACTACTGCGATTTGACAAAGCATCCCTATTCCGTAAAGGAATGTCTGCAAATTAACCGGAAAACCGATTCCGGCAGATATGAATCGGCGAGTTCCGTCCGCATTGACGCCGTAAATGAACACCGTCTGGTATATGTCTGGCAGAAAGTTGTTTTGCGGGATCCGGAAGTTATCTACTCCCGCTTGATCGAGCCTGTTTTTGTTGAAGTAGATCTGACAGATCCTGAAGATCCGGAATATAAGGAATATGAGTTTTCCCCGAAAACGGAGTCAGCAAACGTTAGAGAAATTCAAATGCTGAAAGGGAACAGGCTTTCTTATGCGGAAAAAACCTCTTCGGAAGTTGCTGCCGGCTGTTTCTACCGCATGGATAAGGAAAAAAACTATTGCCCTGAAGATTATGTCTTTACGCGTGAACAATATCATTCTATGGGATACAACGTCTTTTGGGGAAAATGGCATCTCTGGAAAACAATAGACAGCTTCCATGTCTCATTCCCGATGATGCGCGACTGGGAATGCTACTGCAGGGAAACCGGCATCTGCCCGCTGGAAGAATAATAAAAATATTGCTTTTTCGGCAACTGTTTGTAGAATGCCCGCCGGTTATTTTTTGTATCTTTATTTATTAGAGGTTTTAAATGTTTCAGGACATCAGAAAAAAAGGAAGTTCGCTGCTGATCACGCTCATGTTTGCAGCGATCATCGTTACGTTCGTTATTTCTTTCGGCCCCGGTGACAAAGCAGGCTGCAACTCGACTCAGAACAGCGCTGCATCGGTAAACGGTGAAATCGTTACAATGTCGGAATTCCGTTTCGCTTACTCGAATCTGATGGATTACTACCAGAGGATCTTCCGTGATTTCAACAACGAAATGGCGAAACAGTATAAAATTTCGGACAAGGCTCTGAACGGTCTTATCGGTGAAATCCTTGTCGCTCAGGAAGCTGAAAAACTTGGTTTCAAGGTTTCTGACGAAGAAGTCAGCAACGAAATCGTTAAAAATCCTTACTTCCAGAAGAACGGCGCGTTCGACAAGGAATCTTATGACAACATGGTCAAATTCACGCTGAATACGACCGTCGCAGCTTACGAGCACCGCGTCAGAATGCAGCTTATGGCCAGAAAACTCAGAAACTATCTTGTCGACAACATTACCGTTTCCGACACCGAAGCAAAGGATGAATTCGTAGCTGGCAGCGAGAAAATCGATGCTTTCGTCTATGTTTTTGCTGATTCATATCTCAAAGCTGAAAAGAAGAACGAACTTCTTGCGGCAATCACCGACGATGAAGTCGCGGCTTACCTCAAAGACAACGAATCTAAGGCGAAGATGGCTTTTGAAGACAACGTTTCCAAATATTCGAAAGGCGAAGGTCAGACCGTTTTCGAAGATGTCAAAAACAACGTTGCAAAAGATCTTATTCTTGCTCCGAAACTTGAAGAAAAAATCAAGGCTGATTCGGCTAAACTTCTTGAAATGCTTAAAGAAAAACCTGAACTTTCCGCAGAAGAGATTTCGGCTGCATTCGCTGACTGGGAAATCTCGGGAAGAGAAATTTCCGTTACGAAAAAATCGACTTTCGCAGCTGGAATCGGTTTCAGCCCGAAATTCATAGAAAAACTTTTCTCCGATCCGGAACCGAAACTTCTCGGTGAAGTCTTCAAAACCGAAGAAAACAGATACATCGTTGCGAAAATAACAAAGCACACTGAAGCTGACATGGCTGAATTCGAAGGATCGAAAGCTATTCTCAAATCAAATCTTGCATCAGCTAAAAAAGGTCAGATCTACGAAAATTACGTTGAAAAACTTAGAGAAAACGCAAGAATCGAGATCAACAGAGAATTCCTTAAACTTTTCGAAGGTTCCGAAAAGTAGCCGCCTTATTTAAATCAAAAAAATCGCTGGTTTTTATTTCTGAACAGAAACAACGACAAGAGTCTTTTCTTCGACTTTGAATTTTATTTCAAGTCCGGCAAACTGAAATCCGTAAACTCTTTCCGGATCGTTCTGATAGGCAGGACGAGGGTCTAAAGCTAAAATTTCTTTAAGAGATCCGACTTTTTCAGCAGGGATTAGTGCGGCAGATTCAGGCGGAATCACGACTTTCAAAGGCTCTTTTTCTGCAATTTTGTCGAAAAGATCGGTCGCCGAAGGCAGCGCATCGACTGCCGGAAGATAAGGTTTTATGTCGTAGACCGGAGTTCCGTCCATGAGGTCGGCGCCGCTGATGTATATTTCGCAGTTTTCTATTTTTTCGATCTTTACTGCCGAGAGTCCGAGACTGTTCGGGCGGAAAGGGGAGCGCGTTGCGAAAACTCCGACTTTTCTGTTGCCGCCGAGACGCGGAGGGCGCACCGTCGGTGACCAGTTTTCCTGCACAGCCTCCGAAAATCCCCAGATGAGCCAGATGTGCGAAAAATTCTCAAGCCCGGAAAGTGCTTCGGCAAAGCGGAAATCTTTCTCGAAAACTATTTTTGCAGTAAGTGAAGGTGCAAGCCCGCTCTGACGCGGAATGCCGAACTTAGTCGGAAAGTCGCTTTTTATTTTTGCTATGATTTTCAGAGTTGCGGCATTATTCATTTCTTGCCGTGATTTTGGAGATCTCGCGCTCTTTTTTAATGACTTTGACTGAAAACATGATCGGAACAACGATTATTCCGCATATTATGAGGCCGCAGTCAAGACGTGTGAAAAGCCAGTATTGTTCGGTAATTAAAGCTAAACCTGCCCAAAAAAATATGTCAACTTCATTGACTTTGAAAATTGAAAATATTGCATAGAAAAACCATTTTACCCAGTCAGTGAAAGTGCGCTCCGGCGGAGTTGACCACTTCGGACACCTGTCCATCGAAGCACCGAATTCTTCAAGGGTTCCCTTGCGGTAATTCTCAATTATTTTGAGGTCAAGTAAAACTCTTTCGCTTACCCATTTCGCGTATCCTGCGATGTAGGTGATTGTCGCAGCCATAAGCGGCATAATCAAGTCGATGAATTTATTGGAAAAAAACGGCGCTTCATAGTTCATGCCGTAAGCCCGGAAACCGATCGCCCAGAACATGAGCGTCATAGTGACGGCGTCTGAAATTTTGTCGAGATAAAAACCGAATTTCGTCGGACAGTTGTGAAAGCGCGAAACGGTTCCGTCCATGTTGTCGAAAACGAGTCCGAGGTTGAGCAGGATCGCGCCGATAACTCCTCCGGAATATGTTCTGTCAAAGAAAACGAAAGCGCTTCCTGCAAGTTTAGTGAGAATGCTCAGGACTGTTATCCTGTTCGGTGTCACCCATTTTTTTTCGACTATCGGCAGAAGAAAAAGTATTGTCAGCGGACGTGCGAAAAGCATTGCCCAGAAATCGTCTGACTGATAATTTCTGAGCTTCATCCAGCGGTCTTTAAGTTTCATTTTGATTCTCCGGAATTTTTAAAAAATTGTAATGCGGAACATGGTCGATTTTTGTGAAGCGGTGAGTTTAGAAGGGCAGTTCGTCGTCTTCGTTGTCGAATTTCGGAGCGTTGCCGGCCTGAGGCTGAGCTTCACCCTCTTTCGGATTCTGCTGGTATGTGCGTTCCGGCTGACCGTTGAAAGAATTATCCTTCGGATCAAGGAAGTTCAACGAATTGGCAATGATTTCAACGACTGTTCTTTCGTTTCCGTCTTTATCCTGATAGTTGCGTGACTGAATCTTGCCGTCAACGAAAACAAGCGAACCTTTTTTGAGGAATTTTGACGCATTCTCAGCCTGATTACCGAAAACGACTATTCTGTGCCATTCGGTTTTTTCTTCAAATGTGTCGCCCTTTCTGATCCTGTCGGAAGTCGCGAGCGAAAAGTTGCATATAGGCGTGTTGTTTGACGAATATCTGATTTCGGGATCTCTGCCGAGACGACCGATAAGCATAACTTTGTTAAGACCGCTCATTGTGTTCTCCTACTTTTTTATTGAAACGGGTTTTTCTTTGTCGGGCATTCTTTCGCCGAGGATTGTCGCGATCATCATGTTTGCATTCTGGTTGAGGTTGCCTTCAACGCCTTTAGCATCGTTGTTGAAGCGGAATTTTATATTTCCGTTGATGATTTCAAGCATTCCTTCCATGAATTTGTTGACCGGTCTGCCGTTCTGCTCGTCGAAGATGTAGAGGAGGACAAGCGAAATTACGAGAAGGAAGAGTGCAACGATAGTGAAGGTCCCGCGTTTTGCCGAAAGAGGTTCAAGAAGTTTGTCTTTTGATACCAGCGACAGATAGAAAAGGTCTTCGTTGTCGGAAAGCGACGGATGGCGCGATACGCTTGCAAAGAAGGTCTCGCCGTTGAGAACGATCTCCATATCGTGTCTTTTCGAATCTTCTTCATCTATTTTTGCGATAAGATCCTGATTTCCTTTGATGAATTTTCTGAAACTTTCGTGGAGCTGAGTCGGAAGCGTGCTGCCGAGAAGCGACGATTTGTCAAAAAATCCGAAGTAGAATTTTGACTGCTGGTTGCCGAATATCGACTCGTCGTAAAGGTTTGCAACAGCGTTTTTCGCAGCTTCGGAATCAATGTTGTCGGCCGAGAAATAGATGCCGATGATGTTTCCTTTGTCAACGACCGGCGCTGCGGAAACGAGATAGGTTTTTCCTTTTATCTTCATGACGTCGCGGTTAGCCGTGCCGCGCAGCACTACCTGGAACAGCTTTTCGTTCGCAAGGTTTACACCTTTGAAAATGCCGTCAAGGTTCTTCGCAATGATGTTTCCTTTCGTGTCGGTTACGAAGATCGTGTCGCTGTAGTCGTAGATCTGGTTGATGACGTTCATTTCGGTTTCGATTTTGTCAACGAAAGCCTTTGCGTTCGGCGTAAGTTCGTTTCTCTTGACTTCGCCTTTAGCCTTTCCGTCGTTTTCAAGCGCTTCAGCAGCGAAAGCGGAAAGAACTTCTTCCGCAACTTCATCCCATTTTGCCGGATCGATGGCTTCTATGAGCTTCAGGTTCTTTGCGATCGATTCGACTTTGTGGATCTTGTCGAATTTGTCAGCTTCGGAAATTCTGGAATAGATCGAAACCGATTGTGAAACGGCGTTTTTTGCCGATTCGACAAGGTTTCCGCAGGTGTAGTTTACGAAAAAGTAGTTTGTTGCGGCATAAAGCAGCACGGTCAGAATGATCGTTACGAGAAAAAGTTTAACTTTCATAATTCCTCCTTGTTAGAAAGCAGAACCTGTCTGCCAGATATTGAATATTTACCGGTAGTTACTATCGAAATTGCCTTCGAAAGCAGGATGTGTTCCTGTTCCAGGATGCGTGCCTTAAAAGTTTCTTTGGTGTCGTCGTCGTGTCTTAAAACAGGCTGCTGAAGGATTATCGGACCGCCGTCAAGCGTTTCATCAACGAAATGGACTGTGCAGCCTGAGACTTTTACACCGTAGTCGAAAGCCTGTCCCTGAGCATCAACTCCTTTGAATGCCGGAAGAAGCGACGGATGGATGTTGATTATTTTGCCCTTGTAGCCTGAAAGAAAGGTGTGACCGAGGACTTTCATGAATCCCGCAAGAACGATAAGTTCCGTGCCGAAAGGCTGAACAGCTTCAAGAAGTCTCGCTTCATATTCCTCTTTCGGTTCGTCTTTCTTTTTCGGAAGAACGATCGTCTTTATTCCGAAAGAAGCCGCCTTTTCGAGTCCCAGAGCATTTCTTTTGTCGGAGAGGACAAAACTTATTTCATCAACTCCTTCCAATTTTTTTTCGGCGAAGTTGCGGCATATCGCAGCCATGTTCGTGCCGGTCCCGGAAATGAAAATACCTGTTTTCACTAGTTCTTCTCTTCAAAAAATTCTATAATTTCTTCTTTTTCAGGAACAAATTCCGTTCCTTTTTTGTCGCCGTTGAAGTGGTAGGGCTCTTTTTCCTTCGGGTATCTTGCTATAAAATATTTCGCGTTGTTTGCTGCCGCCGGAACGATCCTGATCTGCGGAGGAAGAATGCCGATACCTTCCGGATCTGCTGCCGGAGAAACGAGGCAGCCTTCGCCGAAAACGCGGAAAAATGCGACTTCGACATCAGGTTCACACATGATGCTGTTCTCTTTTATGTGTTTTTCGAGCATCGCTTCGATCGCTTTTTTGTCGTAGCAGCCGAGGTTTTTGTCCCGCTCGTTCTCAACTACAAGCTGGAAAACCGGTCTGCAGAGAGTTTTGTCTGCCTGAGCCTTTTCGATGAAGTAAAGAGGGATGCCCGTAGGAACTTCGCAACTGTATTCGCAGTTCGGAACCGGCTGGTCGTTTATAGCCTGATAAAGCTCGATCCTGGTTCCGAGCTGATGGATTTCAACTGTTGCGACTGCACCTTTGGCGATGTTTATTTTGCCGCTGTGGAGCATTCCGGTTTTGAAAGTGGTGACGTACGGAGCTACGGTTTCAAGCGTCGTGTATGCTCCCGACTTGAGGTCGAGCGAAACCGTGTGTCTGCCGGCAGGGATTTTATCGGCGCGGATGCAGTTTTTCTTTTTGTCTATCGGTCTGAATGAGTCGTTTTCAGTTCCGTCAACAAGCAGTCTGAAACTTCTTATAAAAGTTTCTGTTTCTTTGAACTGCTGGAAGCCAGATTTTTCTGCTTCGTCGGAATCTTTTGTCGAAAGCTGGAACTCCTGACCGTCGCTGAAAGCGCAAAGTTCAAGCGCTGCATAAGGTGCAGCTGACAAAATGAAAAATGGCGATGTTAAAAATGCTAAGAAAATCAAGTATTTGGTGAATCTCACGTCAAACTCCCGCAAAATTGTAAAAATCATCAAAAAAATCGCGCGTTATTATAATACAAATAAATTTTTTGTCCATAAAAACTGTACTTCGTTGTAAAAATCTCTTCAAAAGGCGTGTCTGAACATGAAAAATACGGCGCCGACAAGGCATAAACCGGCGAAAAGAAAGTCCAAAGTCAGTTTTTCCTTCATGTAAAAAACCGAAAAAAAGGCGAAAACTATCATCGTGATGACTTCCTGCATGACTTTGAGCTGTCCGACGGTGTAAAATTTGTAACCCATGCGGTTAGCCGGGACCTGAATACTGTATTCAAAGAACGCTATTCCCCAACTTAACAGAATTATTAAGAAAATAGGTTTGTCTTCGATCTTCAGGTGCCAGTACCATGCGAAACACATGAAAATGTTTGCTGCCGTGAGCAGAAGAATAGGATAAATTCTTTCCATTTTTTTACCTCAAAGAAAAATTCGGGCGGGATTTTAGCAGAAATTGTGAAAAAGGAAATTTATCTCAGACTTATGTTGTCAAATCCGACCGACGCAACAGCTTTTCGTACATCTTGAAAAGTTGGGCAACGATTTCCGCTTCTGTCATTTTCGGATTGAAACCGTAAGCAGCCATAACAGCTTTGTCGTTTTCCTTGTGGGCTTTGCGAAGTTCCGGAGGCATTGTGGTTTCATCGTATAAATCTGCGAGTGACGAATCAGGATATTTTGCGCGGGCATCTAAAATTGCCTGAGCAGTCTGTTCGATTTTTGCTTTGATTTCCCTGCCTCGCCTGTTAGGAGAGGTGGCAGCACTGCTGCCGGAGAGGTCAGGCCACGGGAAAGTGTTGTAAACAATTTCCTTTGAATAACGGTATCGCATTTCAAGCCTGCCTGCAATTGCGCGCATCCAAGCCATGTGAACAGAACTTGTCAAAATGCCGAAATGATAAAGCGTTGCATCAGGAATGAGATTTACCTGATTACTGCAAAGATTATCCGGGGTCATAAACCCGATCGGAATATAAAACCGTTTTTCCGAAGAGACTACCGGAACGACCATGAAATCTGTTGTCGGTATGACTTCCAGTCCGAATCTTGCAGGATACAAAGCAGCTTTTACAGTTGCCCCCCTTTTACTTGCAAGGCGATAGTGTTTCACTGCTTCTAAAATTTTCATACAACTGTTCATTTTACGAAGTTCTGCCGGGGAACAGTTTCCCAAATACAAGCACCAGCGCGGACAATTATATAAAAACTCTTCTGCTCCGTACCAAAGACGGAAATATTTTTCCGATAACGGTTCTTTTTTTACGAATTCATTTTTTTCAACATCTGTAAACATGAATTTATCGTTATCTATACGCTGGCTGCCTGTAAGAAGCGGAGGCACATCAAATAAAGGCGACATACGTTTTTCGATAAAAATATCGGGGGCGTCAAGCAGATATCCGTTTATGTTTTCTGCCTCTATTTTCTCATGCTCATTCTCAAAAATAATTTTCTGTTTTGTGTTCTCTGCGACACTGAATCCGATAACAACACAATGGACTGTAGCCATATTGCCTTTATCCGAGGTTTCGTTCGCCCATTTGAATGTCCGCCATGCGAAATCAAAATGAATCCCTTCGGCAAAAAGCGGCTTCCACAGATTTGCTACAGATGCTCCCTGCGTAACAGAATTTGTCGAAACAAATGCGCATCTGGTATTTGTGCCTTTTATCAAATCAAATGCCTTTTTATACCAGCAGCTGACATAATCAAGATCTCCTGCTCCGTGCCAATCCCTGCCGAAAGTAGAAATCAGATCTTCCTTCTGCCGTTTATCCATAAACCTTGCACCAACAAACGGCGGATTTCCGATGATGTAGTTATAATTCCGATAGTTTTTTATGTTTTCCGGAAGTTCTTTTGATTCGACTTCTTTTGCGACAACATTCAATTCTTTGTAATGTTCACCATATTTGGGTTTTGGTTCACCAACGGCATAAACATTCAATTTGTCGGCATAAACAAAAGTGTCGGATTTTTCAGCCGAAAGCGTTGACCAGTCCATTCTGAGTGCGTTGCCTTCAACTATTGTGGCACTTGTTGAAAGCGGCAGGAAATCAAGATTCTGCTCTACGATCTTCTCGGTTTCCTTCATCATCTGGCTTTCCGCAATCCAAAGAGCCGTTTTTGCGACAGTCACTGCAAAATCGTTGATTTCAATGCCGTAAAACTGCGATATTCGGACTTTTATCGGTGAAAAATCCTTGCTCGAAAGAAGCATCTGCGAGCCGTGAATAACTTTCAGACACTCGTTTTCCAAGCGTCTAAGAGAAATATATGTCTCTGTCAGAAAATTTCCGCTGCCACATGCGGGATCAAGAAATTTCAAAGAGGCCAGTTTATTGCGGAAATCGTCTAATTTTTTTATTTTTTCTTTTCCCGCTTTTTTGCGTAAAGCAGCAAATTCCGCTTTCAGATCATCCATAAAGAGCGGATCGATAACTTTGTGGATATTTTCGATCGAAGTATAATGCATCCCGCCTTTGCGCCGCGTTTCGGGGTTGAGTGTCGATTCAAAAACGGCGCCGAAAATCGTGGGCGAAATCTCCGACCAGTCGAAAGGAGCACAGTGATTCACGATAACATCAACGATTTCTTTGGTAAAATTGGGAATTTCGATAGTATCATCTGCAAAAAGCCCGCCGTTCGTGTAAGGAAACGAATTGATTTTCGTGTCATATTTGTCGCGGTTTTCAGGCTTCGTATTCAGAATTTTAAACAAATCCATGAGACCGCGCCGCATATTTTCAAGCGAAAACGATTTTATATAGTCTTCAAAAGCTGTCCGCGTCTCGAAAAGGCCTGCATCTTCGGCATAAAGGCAGAAAACTATTCTGACGCACAGGATATTCAAACTTCGGAAACTGTTTTCGTCAGGCTCGATATATTCCTTAAAAAGCGCATCGTAGAGTTTGCCGACAAGCTCACCGGCTTTCAAACTCACTTCTTCTTCACGTTTTATGTTTTCGCTCCGCCTGTCAACAAGAAAATTCAGGCGATAGAAATCGGTACACAGATCTTTTAAGAAAATCTGCTGCGGTTCTCCGCTCGGATTTTCCATATCGTAAACAAGAAATTCATCGAAATTGCAGGTAACTATCCACTTGGGATGCTGGCTCAAAGGCAAATCGGCAACATACTTTTTCGCCTGTTGGAACGGCGTGAGCAAAGTTCCGTCGGACTGTTTTACAGGTTCTACCAGATCCTTACTGCTCGATTTCTGCTCGATCATGACTCGGGTTTCAGGGATGTATGCGTCAATAAAATTAGTGATTGTCCGGTTTTTAATTTTATCCTTGACCTGTTCTTCAAAAAAGATGAACTGTGAAATGTTTTCAATGCCGAAAACACTTGTAAGCAGATCAATCCAGAATTTCTGAGTTTCCCCTTTTTCGTAGCCGTGTCCGTTCCAGGTTTCTATGAATTTTTTTGCCGCTTTCTTCTGATTTATTTTGGTTTTCCCCATCATTTGCTCCGTTAATCAAAATTAAAGCGCATGACTATATCAGATAGAAAAACCAAAAACAAGTTTTAGAATAAATAAAGTGTTTTTTTAGAAACTTATCTTAAGTGAAGTTTTACAAGGATGCTGTCAACTACCGCATAAACGCTGGGGACAAGGATAAGGGTGATGAATGTCGAAACGGTGAGACCGAAAACGACGGCAGTTCCGAGCGGACTGAACATAGCAGAACCTTCACCGCCCATGAGCATCATCGGGACCATGCCGAAAATTGTGGTCATCGCGGTCATGAGAATAGGTCTCAGACGCTTTCCGCCTGCGTATATCAGAGCTTCGTTGGTCGTGAGCGAGTCACGCTCCTTTACCTGCTTCATGTAGTCGATAAGAACGATCGCGTTGTTGACGACGATACCGACAAGGATGATCATTCCGAGGAATGCAGGCATCGAAAGGGTTTTTCCCATTATAAAAAGTCCGAGAAGAACGCCTGAAATTCCGAACGGGATCGAGAAGAGGATGACAAACGGGTCAACAAACGACTCGAACTGTGCCGCCATTACGAGGAAGACGAGGATGACTCCGAGGAAAAGGAGCGCGACCAGATCGCCTGTCGTATCCTGCTGCTGCTTCATGTTGCCGCCGTATTCAACGCCGATGTCGGCCGGAAGGTCGATGTTTTTGAAAGCCTGCTGGACCTGGTCGTAAATTTTTCCGACTGCGATATCGTCCTCGAGGTTGGCCGAAACGGTGACCATTCTTTCACGGTTGAGTCTGTTTACGACGAGCGAAGTAAGACCGTCGGTGATTTCAGCGACGTCTTTGAGTTTTACGACAGTTCCGTTCAGGGTTTTGAGCTCCATTTCCTTGAGCTGCTCAATGTTCGAGCGGTCGCCTTTCTGATATTTTACGACAATGTCGTATTCCTGTCCGTTGTCTCTGTAGACCGAAGCAGTCTGACCGTAGAACGAGTATCTGACAGCCATTGCTATCTGCGCCATTTTAAGTCCGACCTTGCTTGCACGGATGCGGTCGACTTTGATCGAGATCTCAGGTTTCAGAACATCGGCATCGTTCGTTACGTCGGTGAGGCCGGGGATTTTGAGAAGTTCGCTCTGGAGCTTTGCCGCATACTCGGAGTTTTTCTCGAAACTTTTGTTGAGGAGTTTGATCGTGACCGGTTTTTCCGACATGCCCATACCGTTGCCGCCTGTCTGGAAATCGGCTTTTTCAATGCCGGCGACCTCAGTCGTGATGCGGGCACGGATCTTTTTCGCATACTGTCTGACAGTTGTCGTTCTGTAGTTCGTCGAAATGAGTTTGGCACCGATCGTTGCGGTGTTGGTACCTTCGATCTTCTGCGACATACCGCTGTTGTTGGAACCGCCGCGGACATAAGTTCTCGTAAGGTGCTCAAGCGGGATCTCCTCTCGGATGATACGCTCGATATGCTGCGCCGCTTTCAAAGTTTCTTCTATTCTTGTTCCCTGAGGAAGCTCGATATCGATCTGGAGCGAACCCTGATCATCTTCAGGCATGAAGTCGATACCGATTACAGGGACAAGCATCAAAGAGGCGAAGAAAAGCAGTATGGCCACAACAATCGTGGTTTTTTTGAAGCGCAGAGTTCCTGCGATAACTTTCGAATATAGATTTTCTGCCGTCGTCAGGAATTTTTCGCCGGCGCGGTAGAAAAAATTCTGTTTTTTAGGCTTGTCTTCAACGATTATGTTGCCGTTCTCGTCGCGTTTGGCTTCTCTTAATATCTTCGAGCAGATCATCGGTGTAAGGAGCATTGCAGAAAGAAGGGAAGCCGCAAGGGTCAGGATGATAACGCCGGCGAGCTGGCTGAAGAATATGCTGATAAGTCCGCTGACAAAGAAAAGAGGAGCGAAAATAACGATCGTGGTAAGAGTCGAAGCGATGATCGCGCTTCCTACTTCGGAGGCTCCCTTGACTGCCGCCTCTTTTTTGGTTTCTCCCAGCTCAAGGTATCGCGTGATGTTATCCAGAACAACGATCGAGTTGTCGACGACCATACCGACAGCAAGGCAGAGAGACATGAGTGAAACCATGTTCAGCGTGTAGCCGAAGCCGTAGAGGAACGCGAACGCGATGATCATTGAAGCCGGGATAGAAAGGATGACGATGAGGCTCGAACGGATCCTCCGCAGGAAGAAGACAACGACGAGCATGACGCAGATCATAGCGGTAAGAACCGAGTCAGTGAGGTTGCCGACCATGCTCATGATGTATTCCGAGTTGTCGCGGATGATGTCGATATGCATTCCTTTCGGAAGTCTTCCGTTCATCTCTTCAATTCTTTTTCTGACGGCATCGGCAATGGCGACAGTGTTTGCGCCCGACTGCTTCTGGACCATCATGAAAACCATGTATTTTCCGTTGTTGAGACCGAACTGTCTCGTGTCGTCTGCGCCCCAGAAGACTCTTGCGACATCCTTGATCCTGATGATGCCGATAGGAGTGTTTGCGATGATGGTTTCTGCAACTTCCTCGATATTCTCGTATTCACCAGGAACACGGAGAGTGTAGTCGAAAGAGCCTATCTGCATGTTTCCGCCGGGAACGGAGAGGTTTTCAGCCGCGATGACCGATGAAATATCGCTGACCGAAAGACCGAGGGATGCGAGTTTCTGCTTGTCCGCCGCGATTATTATCTGTTTTTCCATCGCGTTGAAAAGGGCTACTGAACCGACGCCGGGTATTCGCTCGATGGGGTTCTGGACGAAATCCTCGATGATCTCTTTCTGGAAACGGATATCCTCTTCCTCAGAAGTGATTGCCATGAAAAGAATAGGCATCATGCTCATATCGATTTTGAATATACGCGGATCGTCAACATTGTCGGGCAGATAGCTTCGCACCATGTTGATTTTGTCACGGATCGAGTTCGTTGCATCGGCAAGATCGACACCGTATTCAAATTCACAGCTTACCGTGGAAAGGTTTTCCATCGATTTACTGTGGAGGTTTTTCAGGTTTTCGACCGAAGAAAGAGCCGATTCAAGGACTTTTGTGATTTTTTCCTCGACTTCTTCCGAACCTGCACCTTCATAGATCGTGATGATCGAGATATACGGGATCTCGATATCGGGCATGAGGTCGATCGGAAGGTCGGTAAGCGAATAGAGACCGAAAAGGGTCATCATAAGAAAGATGACCATGACCAGAACCGGCCGTTTGACTGCAACTTGCGGAATACTCATCTTTTCCTCCGCTTATTCTCTGGTTTCAATGACGGTTACGGCTTGTCCTTCCTCGAGTTGTCTTCCGCCGCCGACAACGATCTCTTCGTTTCCGTCAAGGCCGTTTCTGATTATCGAATAACCTTCGACAGAGCCGCCTAGCGTGACATCTTTTGAATAAACTTTGTTCTCTGCTGTTTTGTAGTAGACCGTTCCGACTTCGTTGTCACGGGTGAATATCGAGTTTCTGGGAACTACGAGATGTTCCCTTTCCGGAAGAGTAAGTCTTGCGCGGACCGTCATTCCCGGTTTGTAGAGATGTTCTTTGTTGTTGAAGACGAATTCTACTTTGACGCTGCTTGTCGCCGAATCGACTTTGCTGTTGATGTAGTTGACTTTCGCCGTTTCGGTCTTGTCGGGATATGCGTCAAAAGTTATTTCGGCAGTCGAATCTTTTGTGATGCCGTAGATCTCAAGTTCGCTGATGTAAAGATCGACTTTGAGTTTATCTGTCTGGACTATTTCGAACATCGGAAGGGCAGGGCTCGCCATTTCGCCGATCTCGCCTCTTTTCATAGAAATATAGCCATCGAACGGAGCTTTTATCGTGGTGTATGCAAGCTGGTTGTTGTAGTTGTTGAGCGAGCTTTTTGCCATTTCCACCTGCGCTTTTGCCGCAGCCAGACCTGCTTCGGTCTGTTTGTAGCCTGATTCGACCGATTCAAAGTCGCTTTCGGAGATCGAACCTTGTTTTTTGAGCTTTTTGTAACGCTCGTAGTCATTGCTCATTTTTTCAAAAGCAGCTTCTGCCTGCATTACGCCTGCTTCAGCAGCCTGGACCTGCGCTTCAGCCGCCTTTTTGCCTACCATGTAGTCGGTTTTGTCAAGCTGTGCCAGAGCCTGTCCCGCTTTTACTTTGTCACCTTCCTGAACATGGAATTTAACGATGTTTGCCGAAACTTTCGGGGTTATCGTCGCTGTCTGGAAAGCGGTCGTCGTTGAAGAACTGTCGAAAGTCTCCGCGAATTTTTTGATCTGCGGCTTCGTGATGATTACCGCCTGTGAAAGTGCCTCGCCTTTGTCCAGTTTCGGTTTCCTTTTGCATGACACCGAAGATAGAAGAGTAAGGGTGATGACGAGAAACATAATGATTGCGAACTTAAAATTGAATTTCATTGTTTCCTCCAAATTAATTTTTATCTTTAAATGTCGTTTTTATCAAAGCATCGAGACCGCTGATAATGAAGGCGGAAAACTCTTCATTAGTTGTTTTTTCAAGGATTTCTCCTGAAAATTTCATCTTCGGTCCTTCCGTTGCCGAAACAGTCTCTTCTTTCCTTATTTTGAAAAGCATGATCAGAAATCCTGAAATCATAGTTGAAACCGTTATGGCAACTTTGACGATACGCGGGTCGTCCTTTTCTCTGCCGGAGTATGCTGAGATCATCCCGCAAAGTATCTCAAGCTCCCTGTCGCGGTCGATTTTGATTTCACGGATAAGATCGGGGATCGTCGTGACATATTTCTGTACTTCGCGTGCTGTATCTTCCGAAAATTCGAAAAGAGCGCGCATTTCATCGTCTTTTGCCACGACTGAGAACGAAAAATCGCAGTAAGCTTTGATTTTTTCGGCAGGATTTACAGCCTTTTTCATCATTGCCTCGCATTTTCCGTTCATTTTGTCGCGGAAATACCTGTAAGTCGCAATGATGAGGGCTTCTTTCGAATTAAAGTAATAGTAAAGCGCCGATTTCGTAAGCCCCGACTTTTCTGCGACATCGTTCAAGGTGACCTTTTCTATGCCGTACTGCTGCATGAGCGAGACAAAATTCCGAAGAATGATCTCCTTTTTCTGCTCGGTGGAGATTTTCATCAGTTGCCTCCGTCGGTGATGCTGCCGTATTCGGCGCCTATCGTGATTGCGAGAGTGTGGAGCGCGACTTCGTGTTCGTACATCGCGGTGAGAAGTCCGAGTTTTGCACTTCTGAGAGAAAGCGAGGCTGCCAGAAGATCTGTCTCGGTCGTCATTTTTGCCTTGTATTTGTCCTCTTCGATCCTGAGGTTTTCCTCGGCCGAATCTATTTCGCGCTTTGAGATTTCAATAGCTAAAGCCTTTGTCTCGACATCGTTTTCAAGCTGGGTAAGCTGAAGCGAAAGCTGCTTTCTTGTCGCTGCGTTCTCAAGGCGTGTCTGAACTTTTTTGTGTTTTGACTGTTTGATGTCGAAAGCGGTTTTTCCCCAGTCGAAACCGATATTCCACGAAAGCTGTCCGCCGATGAAAACTGTATCTTCAGGCTTCATTGAGCCTGCATCCCAGTCTTTTTTGTAACCCGCTACAAGAGCTAAAGTCGGGATGAGCGGCTGAACCGCGAGCATTTCTGAATATTCGGAAATACTTTCGCTTTTTTCAAGAAGTTTGTATTCAAGCCTGTTGTCGGTCATTATTTTTTCAAGCTGAGAATTGTCTGCCGAAAGATTTTTTTCGGTAACTTCCTTCTTTTCAAGTTCGAAAGAGTCCACCGGTTTGTTTATGAGAATGCCGATATTTCTTTTTATCAGGTTTGTGTTACCTGTTACAGTCTGAATCTGCTGGTCAAGCCTGGTCATCTCGATTTCGATCTTGAGAACCGAACGCTTATCAACAACGCCCGCATCGTAGAAATTTTTCGCCTGCTCGTAGTATTTCTGGAGCTGTTCTTTGGTCTCGTTGAGGATCTCCATGCTTTCATTCAGAAGCTGATAGTTATAGAAAAGGCTCATAACCTGGAGTTTGAGCTGGTCTTCAGAAAGTTCGCGCTGAAGTTTCGCGATGTCTTCTGCCGTTTCCAGACTTTTGTAGCCGTAGGAGACGCTCCAGAGCGGGGTTATCGGCTGAACGACCGTGATTCCGAGAGTTCTGCTCTTCTCAGGAAACGGCACAGTTACAGGCTGAAATGTCGTCATATCAACACTTGAATAACCTTCTGGATTGTATTTCGGCATCCAGGTAAGAGCCACATCCAAGGTTGCCGTCGGCAGGAATGAAAAGACTGTTCCGTTCTTGCCGCTTTTCGCAGCCTCTTCGCTTTCCTGCATAGCCTTTATCTTGTCGCTTTCCTTGAGTGTGCGCTCGATGCACTCCTCAAGCGAAATGGTTTCGGCAGCCGCATAAAAACAAGCAAACAAAACCAAAACTGCTGCCGTAAAATTTTTCAATCTCATGTTCCCTCCCTGAATTTTTGAACATTCGAGCAAAAAAGACAAAAAACAAAAAACCTGTGATTTGTAGCCAAAATCACGGCAGTGTCAAGAGCTAAATCGACGAAAATTATAAGTAGGTGAAATTATTCTGAAATTTTTCAAAGGGCGGAACTGTCTTCTTCAAATTCCCATGTGGAGGACAAGTCGTTGTTTTCACAGACTATTATCATTTTTGTGCTTGAAAATCCGTCAAAATTCTTATTTATTTCAGCCGAGCCTGTGAGTGTCATGTGAGTGTCTCCGATGTAGCCGCTGCAGCCGAAATCGATTTTGTTTTCATTATTTTTCATTAAAGCGGCATAAGAGCATAAAAAGGATTGTCCGCATGAAAAGATGTCCCAGGTCTTACCGTCGAAAATCGGAGTCCTCGGCATGAAATATACGTAACTGCGAAGTGCTGAAGGGTAGTGCGGGACAAAATCTTCGGGGCAGTATGAAGTTGAAGTGTCGATTTTCTGAGAATAGGTGCCGTCTTTCATCAGAGGCTTCAAAACCGGGTCGAATCTGCCTTTTGTTTTTCCTTCAAGAGTCAGAATATTATTTGAAAAAGTCCGTTTTTCGTGAGCTGTGTAGTTGTTTTCAAAAGTCTGGATTTTCCCCGATTTATATGTGATTTTTCCGGTTTCTCTGATTTTTTTGTTTAGAACCGCCTCGGCTTTGAATTCGAAAGTAGTTCCGCCGGCACTTAAAAAAAAGTTTTTAAATTTTTCTTTTATCGAGTCAACTTTAAGCGAGGCGCTGCTGAAATCGCCTTCTTTGAGACTTTGATAGAGGAAAAAGCCGGCAATAAATCCAAAAATCAGGCAGAATCTGAAAAATGCCTGAATTAGAAGTTTTTTCTTTTTTTCAGGACTCATTTGCCTGCTCGTAGCTGTTCGCGAGATCATCAAGCTGGATGAATTTCATATAGTGCGGAACGAATCGGAATTTGATGATCCCGGTAGGTCCGTGCCTGTTTTTCTCGATGAAAATTTCAGCTTCGTTGTTTTTCTCTTCATCTTTTTTCTTGTAGGCATCCTCTCTGTGGATGAAGAGGACCATATCGGCGTCCTGCTCGATCGAACCTGAACCCTTGAGGTCGCTCAGCATAGGCTTTTTGCCGCTGTTTTCCGATGTTCTTCCGCCGCGGCGGTCTTCTATATTTCGGTTGAGCTGAGCCATTGCGATGATCGGAATATTCATATCTTTTGCTAACTTCTTGATATTTTTCGAGTTGTATTCGATCTGGTGGACCACGTCATCTTTAAAACCGCTGCAATCCATAAGCTGGAGATAGTCGATGAATATACAGTCCAGCTTGTTGTCCGGTCTGTCGGCATTCGGTGTGTTTCTGAGGTCTGCATCTAATTTTTTCGCTTTAGAGCGCAGTTCCGAAATAGTCAAGGCTGATGATTCGTCAATGAAAATCGGCAGATTTCCCGTTTTGTCCATGTTTCCCCAGAGCCTTGCGGTTTCGTCAGGATCAAATTTTGCATTTAGAAGGCTTTTTGAATTTATGCTGCACTCGATACTGACGAACCTGTTAAGGATCTGCTGTGCCGGCATTTCAAGCGAAAAGAAAAGAACATTGAGTCCGCTTTTGGCTATTGCAAGTGCCATATTTATTGCAAAACCTGTTTTTCCCATGCCGGGACGACCTGCTACGATTACCATGTCACCTGGTTTGAGGCCGCTGCTCATTGCATCAAGTTTCGGATATCCTGATGAAATACCGAGCATGGTGGAACTTCTCTTCGACTGTTCCTTGATCCTTTCAAGCAGGTCTTCCATAAGTTTTTTGAACGGTATTACCGAGTTCGCATGTTTCCTGTTGCTGAGAGAGATAAGCTCGTTCGTCGTTTGGTCGGAAAGATCATCAAAGCCCATCTTCTGACTGTATGACACGTCTATTGCATTCGAACAGATACTTATCAGCGAGCGGTGAAGCGACTTTTCAAGGATTAACGAGCAGTACTGCCGCAGCGTCTCTTCAGAATATATCGGCGCATTGTTCGCTAAATCGAAGACGAAGGATTGTTCCGGCGGATTCGGTATTTTTGCAAGTTCGTCGATGACCATCAGCGCATCGGGAGTCCTCTGCGATTCGTAGAGCGCCTTGATCGTCCTGAACACTAAGGCATGACGCTCCTGCGAAAAATCTTCGGGTGTCAGGCCGAAACCTTCGATGTCGGCGTAAAGTTTGCCGTCGTTGAGAAGGCATCCCAGAACGGCGGCTTCGATCTCTATGTTTGAGGGCAATACTCTTAAAGGTGAGTTTTCCATGAGTGTTTTTCCTTTAAATCAGGTCAATAAAAAAACGCAAATATTGTAATGCGGGACGTTAAAATGTCAATTTTTTGACTGAGAATCAGGTATGGGACGGAAAAGATTGAAAAAAGTTATTCAGCTGCCTGAACAGGTGCTTCTTCGCTGTCTTCAGAAACTACGAAAAGTTTGAAAACGCCGCGGACTTCTCTGAAAAGTTTGACTTCGACTTCGTAAACACCGCTTTTCTTGATGTTGGAGTCGATGATGAGGTCTCTGTGGTCGATCTCAAATCCTTTTTCTTTAAGCGCGTCGCCGATCTCTCTGCTGGTTACGCTGCCGAAAAGTTTGCCTTCGTCGCCGACTTTCTTGCTGATTTTGATTTCGCATGCAGCAAGTCTTGAAGCGAGGTCATTAGCTTTTGCAAGTTCGGAATTGATCTTCTTTTCGATCATTCTTTTGTTGAACTCAAGCTGTTTTACGCTTTTTTCGTTCGCAACAAGTGCAAATCCCTGTGGAATGAGGTAGTTGCGTGCATAGCCGTCTTTTACTTTTACGACTTCGCCCGCTTTGCCGAGTTTTTCAACATCTTTCGCAAGTATAACGTTCATTGTGACCTCCTATCTTCCGGTTACGGTGTAGGGAAGGAGCGCGATCGATCTTGCTCTTTTGATCTCTCTCGAAAGCTCTCTCTGGTGTTTTGCGCATACGCCGCTGATTCTTCTCGGGATTATTTTACCTCTTTCGGTGATGTAGTTGAGAAGAAGATCTACATTTTTATAATCCGGCTCTACTTCAGTGTGAAGGCAGAAACGGCAGACTTTTCTTTTTTTGTATGAAGCCATAGTTCTCTCCTTAAATTAAAGTGTTACGTCTTCTTCTTCCTCACCGGCATTGCTCAGTGATTTCTGAAGTTCTTCGTTGTATTTTCTTGCATCTTCGAAACCGTTTCTTCCCTCTTCATAAGCCTGTTCCGGAGAAGATTTCTTTTCCTGCTTGTCGAAAAGTGAAGCGATTCCTTTTGCCGATTCGAGCATTTCGTCGAGATTTTCGACTTTGTCGACTCTTACCGACATGAACTTGAGAACATATTCCCAAATGTTGAAGTTTCTTTCAACTTCTTCAACCATTTTACCGTTTCCGATGATGTCGAAAAGCAGGTAATGTCCTTTGAGATTCTTTTTGATTTCGTAAGCAAGCTTTCTTTCGCCCCATGAATGAAGGGAAACGATTTTGCCGCCGAAATCATTGACGATAGCGTCTACACGCTCAGCGAATTGCTTGATTGCTTCCGGGCCGCCTTCGGGCTTGAGGATAGCAGTAAGCTCGTAGTGTTTTCTTTCCATAATTCCTCCTTACGGGTATAAAGTCCAAAACATTGAACAAGGAGATTTCCACTGTTCAAAAAACCATTAGCGGCGGGAGTTTAGTCAAAAAACTCAAAAAAGCAAGATTTTTGTCGCTTCAGAGAAAAACAGGCTTCGTTTGACAAAGTGTTTTCTACAATTAAAATAATGTTTGTTTTTGGTCCAGGGGGCATTTTTGAAAAGGATTTTAGTTGTTGATTCCGATGAACAGGTCGCTTCGATTCTCAGTGTGAAGCTGAAACATTCCGGTTTTGAAGCTGCAACTGCCGGTAATTCCGCAGATGCGCTCGCACTGATCCCGCAGTTCAGACCGGATCTCATAGTTTCTGAAATGATCCTCCCGAAAATGAGCGGTATCGACTTCATGAAACGGGTCAAGATGAACCCGGAAACAATGCGGATCCCCTTCGTTTTTCTTTCGGCCTCGCGCGATGTCGAAAACAAGATCCTCGCTTTGGACATGGGGGCTGCGGCTGTTTTGGCAAAACCTCTTTTCATCAACGATTTGCTGGAAAATCTTAAAGGGATTCTCGGAGAATCCGAGCTTAAAGACGGCGCCGGCGAGGAAGAAAACACGCCGGAAGGCGATATCTCCGACATTTCGGTGCTCAATATCCTCAGTATTCTGCTTGAAAACAAATCTTCGGGCGAAGTTGAGTTTTCCGCTTCATCCGATAAAAGCGGCGTGATTTTCTGCGACTGCGGGAATGTCATCCGCGCCGAAACGAATGACGGCGAAAATAAGGACGGAATGGAGGAGCTTTACAAAATCCTTTCCTGGTCTGATGGAACTTTTTCGGTAAATTACGGCGATATCGATGTCGAACGGAACATCTTTATTCCGCAGAAGAAGATAATCGAAAAATCGGTCGAATGGTTCAGGGAGTATTCGGCGATCCTCCGCTCGCTTCCGCCGGTCGACACGATCATACACCTTGATTTTGCGAACTTTGTCGAAAATCTGAACAAACTTCCAGATGACATTGATTCCGTCATAAAAAACATTGACGAATCGGGCAGCAGGATAAGCGACATAATCGATTCGTGCGGCGGTGACAGACTGCGTACCGCGGACTATCTGAAACAGCTTTTCGAGCTTTCCGTGGTATCTTCCGTAAACGTGAACAGTTTTTATAAAGCGGAGTCGCCGCAATGGCTTGTTTCCTGCGGAAAAGCGGCGGAAGTTGCAGAAAATAAACCGGAAGAAAAACCTGAAGTGGTTGAAAATACTGAAAAATCAGAAGGTCCTGAGCCGGTTGCGGCACCGGTTGAGGACTCTGCCGGAGAGCCTGAAATATCTGCTTGGGAAGAATTTGACAAAGAGCGCTCCCGCAGAGGAAAATCGGGCAAAATCGCACTTTTCGTGCTGCTTCTGGCGATAGCTGCCGCAATTATAATATTCATTTATTACCGGGGTTTGATATGAGAACATTGATCAGTGCAGAAGAACTCAAAAAAAGAGTTCAGGAACTCGGAAAACAGATCACGGAAGATTATGAGGGGAAGGATTTTACATTTCTCATCATTCTGAAAGGAAGCACCCTTTTCGGCGCCGACCTTTTCAGAGAGATAAAGTCGCACCGCGTCGAGCTCGACTGCATCAGGCTTTCGAGCTATCACGGAACGAAAAGTACCGGCAGCGTTTCGATGGATCAGGGCGAACTTGCCCGCTTCGAAGGCCGGAACCTGCTTATAGTCGAAGACATCGTCGATACGGGAACGACTCTTTCGTTTTTCCTCAAAGAACTCGAAAAAGTTCATCCCGAATCGGTGAAGATCTGCTCACTTTTCGAGAAAAAAGAGGTGAACCGCGGCAGAGTCAAGGTCGATTACCTCGGTTTTGACATAAGAAACGAATTCATAGTCGGTTACGGACTCGATCTCGACCAGAAATACAGAAACCTTCCCGACATCGAAATCTACGAAGAGAGCGACAAAAATGATTAGCTCCGAAATAGAGATCCCGCTTGAAAAGTTTGCCTTCCAACCGTTTGATTTCAAAGAACTTTTCGGCAAAGAGCATATTGAAGCCGAAATCGGTTTCTGCAGCGGACATTTTTTAAGCGAATACGCAAATTCAAAGCCCGATACCGGTTTTTTAGGGATCGAATACAGCCGCAAATTTTTTCTCCGCGGCGAAAAGAATCTGAAAAGAAGACTCAATCAGGATAACGTCCGCATAGTCTGCTTCGAAGCGGTTGCCGTGATGCGCGAACTCGTGCCGTTCTATTCGCTTGACGCGATCCACATCTATTTTCCCGATCCGTGGCCCAAGAAAAAACACCACAAATTCAGGACTGTCCGCTTCGAAAACCTTATCATGCTCCGTAACCGCCTCAAAAAAGGTGGCAAACTCTTTATCGCGACCGACCATCCCGAATACGCCGAATTTATGGAAAAGGAAATCGCACTCACCGGCGCGTTTTTCAAGCGTCTTCCCTACGGTGGCGACGACAGACCCATAAAAACCAAGTGGGAAAAGAAGCAGATCGCGGACTGCTGGGAGATCCACTACTTCCTGCTTGAAGCGGTGTAAACTAAAGAACTTTACGATAAATCAAAAAATGTAATTGTAAAGAATTTGTCTTGACAACATCTTTATTCTGTGTATATTATGCTTCGGTAAACGAAGGAGGTGGATTATGGCACAGTCTTTAGTTAATTTCAGGATGGACGAAGAGTTGAAACAAAACATGGAACAGACTTGTCAGGAGCTGGGTATGAACATGACAACGGCTTTCACAATCTTTGCAAAAAAGATGACACGCGAAAAGAGAATTCCGTTCGAGGTTTCTGTTGATCCTTTTTACTCTGCTTCCAACATAAAATATCTGGAAAAAGTCGTTTCCGAGATTGATTCAGGAAAAGCAAAACTGCGCGAACACGATCTGATCGAGGATTAGCGCATGAAACTGCTGTGGGATGACCGTGCGTAGGATGATTACATCTACTGGCAAAATCAGGATAAGAAAACTCTGAAAAGAATTAACGCGATTGTCAAAGACATCCAAAGGGAGAGGTATGCCGGTATTGGAACACCTGAACCGCTGACTGGAAATTTGTCAGGTTGGTGGAGCAGACGAATTGATGAGGAAAACCGGATTGTCTATAAAGAAGAAAACGGCGCAGTCATTATCGCTTCCTGCAAAGGACATTATGAAGATTGATTCCCGCCGCTTTTCATGAAAAAACACAGAATTTGTATGGATGAAAACTCAGAATTTGTATTGATGGAGTTGAGAAAGTTTCTTGCCATTTAAGCCGAAATTCCTACAATAATTGAGTTTTTTTGTGCTTTTGTGCTTGAAAGAGAGAAGAAAGTTCACTATGAATGTCTTGAATCGTTTTGGTTGGGTTATATGCCCGCTATGTATGTTTTTCCTTATGGAAGTGGTTGGTAAAAATTATATCGACGGGTATAAACTTATTACTATACGTGGTGGGGATAATTTCTTTGAAATGGTTCCGCTTTTTGTTTTTATTCCAGTCTTGTTCGATTTGGTCTTTTCTGAGTTGAGATTCGACCGCTTTTATTACTTTTATCCCGAGTCTTTTTTTGACAGAAACTGGTATGTGATAATTCTAACCGCTATTGTTTCTTATCTTTTTAAAGAAAACTGGCAAGTTGTTGTTTCTATTGCTGTTTTTGTGCTGGTCGTGAACGATCTTTTCAGAAGGTGGCGCACTAAAAAACAGATGATAGTGATAGAAAATCTGAAAAAAGTTTCAGCTTATCCTGATTTTGACGTAACAAAGTTCAAATTTAAGAATTATCAGAAAAACTTTTTTTTGAGAAGCTGGTTTATGCTTGTTATTCCGTGGTCGTTGATAATTGTGACTAACTCGATGATAAGAAGTTTTCTGATGTTTCCAATAGTTTTCTCATTCTTAGTTTTTGAAATTTTTAACTTGAATAACGCAAGCAAAGAAATCGGCAAATTTGTTAATACAGAAGATATAATATGAAGAAATGTTGCCCAGACCGCAAATATCTGCTGATATGAAAAAACTTTCATTTTACCCTGATTTTGATGCGACCAAGGGTTATGGTTGCTCTCATAAAAACTTGCAAAAGTCGAAGAGTATCTGGGAGCTGCCGGAGCTGTCTGCATTGAAGGGTGCAAATGGTGCGGGAAAACATGGACTTCGGAGTATCACAGCAAAAGGAGGCTCGCTCTTTTCAATGAATTTTTACAGAAAAGATTATATTCTCGACAAGTGTGACGGCTGGTTCTAAACGGAGGAGTTAAAATGAAAAAGTATTCAACAATATTGATTCTTTGTCTCGCATTTTTCTTCTTTGCCTGCTCTTCAAAAAGTGAATCAGGGAACGATGCTGACACAGTTCCTGACTCAGACATTGATTCACAGGATTCTGAAACGACAGATGATGATTCTGATTTTCAAGATGCGGATTTTATTGATGATTCAGATACCGACAATACCGAAACCGACGATTCAGACAGCGATACCGATGAACCGCTTGATATTGACTATCAGGGTGCGGAAGAGTGTCCAAAGCTTTCTGAAGCCAAATTTCCATATTACAATGATGACAAATCAATCCACTTCTGCCGCAAGTGTGATACGCCGACAGTCAAAGATCCTCAGTGTATGGAAAACCTTTGGAAAGAAGCTGCCGCTAAACTTTATGCAGTATCTCCGGAATCAGAATGTAAAGACGGGTATCCGTGCGAGATGACTGGGATCAGAAACAGGACGCTTGAAGATTGGGCAATATCTGAAGAAAACATTGGATTTCAATATCCTTACAGGCCTCATGAATGTGATATAATACTTTCTGCCCAGTCCATATCAACGGGAGACCGTTGGGCGGCAGACGGCACAGCAGGTTCATTCAAGCATTTCAACATAAGTGATGGAAAAATCGGAATTAAGTTGAAGAATGTTTCTTCTTCATTTCCGGACAGTTATTCCACGCGATCGAAAGTCATGATTTATGATCCTGTCGAAAAAAAGTATAAGGCAATAGCTCCGATGTATGCTGATATGCTTGCTTATCACAAAGGGTGTTTCCTTTACATGGGGGTCGACTTCAGATCTTTAGACTACTTCACCAGCAAAAGATATCTCTTTTACGTTTGTGAGGACGGTTCAAGAAGAGTTGTTTATCCTGGTAAAATCAATTTTCTTTCATATACACCGGCACTCAGCGAGAAGTGGGCGATTGCAAATATTCAGGAAAAAGAGGACGGGCCGAAATATACCATGTATGCCAAAGTTGGAGAGTGGAAATGGGTAAAACTGATGGAAGGCCTTTCGTACGGGCCTCAAATTGTTAATGACAAAGCTGTTTTCTATGATGATAATTTCAAGGCGTATTATTGTGATTTGTCAAAAAATCCGCAAGAGGTTGATGATTGCACTTTGATAAATGAAACAGATGAAGAGGAGATCAGAACCCCTGCAATAAATGTGGAGGATGAAACAGAAGTAATATTTGAATCAGACATCTCCGGCATGTCAATGAAGCGCTTGAAAATTGGTACTGACGGCAAAAAAGAATATTCCAAAATATTGGACACTTATGAATCGACAGATGATGTTTGGAAAGGGGCAGGATACGGAATAAACAAAGTAACAAAAGATTCAATCTTTTATAACGAATTTCTTGTCGGCGGAGTTAATGGAGACGGCAATGCTTGTTTTTACAATAGAAAAATAAAAAAATCCGCTTGTATGAAAAAAGTTGAAAAGATGGAAAAGTATTATTTTGCTTATGGAGATTGGGAAGGGAAATGGCTTCTTTACCAATTCAAAGGTGTTGCATTGCAAGCTGTCCGCGACCTTGACTGCTATTGTGAAAAGGAAGGGGTCTGTCCGTTTAAAGAATAACTGATGAAGTGAGTATTTGCTTGAGAATTTTTGCATTTTACTTCATATTCCTGTTTCTTTTCTCCTTCACTCTTTTAGCCGAAGAAGCTGTCACTTTTTCGAAATACGAAACGGAGCATCAGATCCTCTATTTTTCGTCAAATCTTGATCCTTCGGTGATCGACCGCCTCATTGCCGATGCTGAGAGGTCGGAGGAATTCATAAAAGCGCTTTACGGCTGGATCCCGAAGAAAAAGATCGCCGTGGTTTACGACAGGGAAACCGACACTGCCAACGGCTGGTCGAATGCGTTCATGAAAAATTCAATATTTCTCTATATTTATCCGCCGGAAAGATATTCCACGCTTTCAAGTTACAAAAACTGGGAATTCGGTCTGCATGTCCACGAATACACACATTCGACACAGATAGGGCAGGCGCGCGGATTTCCGAGAGTGATGAATCTCATTTTCGGTGATTTTTACTTCATCGGCGGAACGGTTCCGACCTGGATGATCGAGGGTGCTGCGGTTTACAGCGAAAGCATTTCGGAAGGGAAGGGGCGTCTCAACAGTCCGCTTTACAAAAGCTATCTCGACTCATTTTTCAAGGCGGGAACGGAGCTGAAACTGGGCGAACTTTCAGGCGTTACCGACCACTGGCTGGGCGGCAATCTCCCTTATCTTTACGGCACTTTTTTCTACAGCTATCTTGTTGAAAAGGTCGGTGCCGACGGGATGAAACGCTTTTTTGAGGAACTTGGCGACGACTTTTTCCCGTTCCTTATGACGCGTGCCGGAAAAATGGCTTTTCATAAGTCGATTTACGGGCTTTACAAAGATTTTATCCGTGAAAACCGCGAACGAGTTCTGAATGAGTCAAAAAAAGCCGCGAAACCATGGACGGAAGAACGTTTCTCGAGAGTTTACGCCGATCTCGACTCAACTGATTACCGCTTTTTTGCCGCAAACCAGTCAGAGAGAGGGATTTACGATTTCGACGGAAGAAAAATCTCAAAACTCAACACGATGAGTTCCGTAACATCGTTTGCCGAAAAAGACGGAAAAATGCTATTTACCCAAACTGTGACGGATGGCGGCAGAACGAGCAGGGACGAGCTTTTTTTGAAAGAAAAAAATTCCGCAATCAGGCATCTCACCCGGCAGGGCAGCGTCCTTGAAGCCTTTTTCGGGAAAAATGACGACATATTTTTCACCTCTTTCCGTGACGGAATAAACCGCATCACGCGGATCGATTACAGCGGCAAAACCTTGAAAGAATGGGAGTTTCCGGCGATAGATTCGATATACAGCCTCTCTTTTTCTGAGGACGGAAAAACGATTGCTTTCACAGGAAACCGCTTCGAAAACGAAAAAAACATATTCCTGTTTGATACTAAAAGCGGTGAACTTCGCGAAATAGAGATCGAAGGCGAGCAGTACAGCGCCTACTTTGAAAATGAGAGAACTCTTGTCTTTTCAAGCGAAAACGGAGCGAACATCACGCCGATGCGCCTTGATCTGAGCACAAAAGAAGTTGTCAAGCTCTGCGAACCGCCCTATCCTGCGCTTTTTCCGAAAGTTCATGATAAAAAAGTCTACTACCTCACGTTCGACAACGACGGTTACTACCCCGATTCCTGCGACATGAAAACAAACGGCGAAAAACTTCCGAATGCAGTCGTTAAAGTGATCGAAAAAGGAGAAAAGGCGGAACTTCAGCACGAACTTGCAAAGGCAAAAGGATACGAAGGAATGTTCCCCGCCCTCTGGTTCCCGCAGTTCGACACCAATTTCGACATCTGGATGATAGGTGCGACGGTGATGGGAAAATCGAACGACCAGATGCGGTCTTACGATATAACCTACACCAAAACTTTCGGCGGAAGCGGCAGACACTACCTCCTTTTGAATTACTACGACGAAGCGGTTCTGCCTTCATTCCGTGCTTTTTTCACCTATTCCAATCAGACTGAAAACATTGATGACGAGGAAGTTTCGCGTGTTCTGACGAACCGTTTCATGACGGGAGTTTCTTCGACCGGCGTTTTTACTCATCCGGCCTCTGGCGCATTTTCGGATGTCGTTTCAGTCGGACATTCTATCGGCTGGAGCGCAGGACTCGGCGGAGTTGCGATGGATGTTAAAGAACCGCTTATACCGCAGCAGACAAAGGCGAAAGACGAAGACGACGTCATTTTGAGTTTCGGTCTGAACTACGGATTTAACCTCAATTTCAATTCGTCGAGCCGGTTCTTAAGCGAGCCGATGAACAACTTTTCCTTCTCGGCGCCTGTCGTTTTTTCGAAACTTTTCCTCACTGAAAACGAGGAACTGACATTCGCTCCGGAGATAACTTTGAGTTTTCTCCTTTCAAAGAGCGGAAAGATAGGTTTCGTTACGAAAAATTCGTTTTATATGGAGTTCCTTTCAGACGACGGGATCGCTGTGACGGGGCCTGAAGAAAATTACAAAATTACAAATTTTAACAATTTTATCGGTAGAAACTCCTATTCGCTTCTTCTCCGCGGCTTCAACAATGCGACGGCTGAAGGTCATCACGCCTTTTTGTCGAGGAATGAACTCGTTTTCCACATAGTTTCTCTTGAAAGCAATTTGGGTGCATTCCCGCTCATGTTCAGGAATATTCAGGGCGCGGTATTCTTTGATGCGGGAAGTGTTTCGGACGATCCGAACATGTTTGACAACAAGTTTTCTTTGGGAACGGGCTTTGAGATCAGGCTGCTGACTTATGTCGTCTACCGCGCTCCGCTGATGTGGATCTTCGGAACAGGCTACGGACTGACTGACGGGCATGATGTAAGTTTTTATTTCAATGTAGGAATATAATTTAACTGTTAATATTTTTTAAATCTGCTATAATAATGCGTTTTTTGGTGGAGGAACCCATGAAAAAAGTATTTTTCGCAGCTTTTTTTGTTTTAGTTTTCTTTGTGTCTTGCAGCAATAACAACAAAGATGATATTTACGGCGGTTTCGAGGATGAAGACGACTATTCCGAAGTTCCCGACAGAGACCATGAAGGTTACGAACGTCCCGACGATGCACCTATGCCCGGAGGCTCCGGCGGAAACGAAAGCGGCGATCCGAGCGGTTCCACCGGTTCGAAGGACGATGACAATGCCGGACCCGATGAAGACTCGGAGCCTGAAAATGATGACGAAAACGGAAATGACGGCGGAAATAATGAAATTCCGGACGGAGATTCAGATTCCGACGGTGAAAAACCGGACGAAAACGATGTGGAAGAGGGCGTTTATGCGCTTGAACCGGACGTGGCTTCATGCACTTCAGGTATTCCGTCGGACAGTGAAAAGAAAAAAGTGCTTGACAGGATCAACTATCTCCGTTCGATCCACAAGCTGAGTCCGGTCGTTTACGATGAAAAAGATGATGAGATCGCGGCTGAATGTGCTCTTGTGATCGCGGCAAACGAGCAGCTCAGCCACACTCCGGACAGTTCCTGGGAATGCTGGTCGCAGGTCGCTTACGACGGCTGCCACTCGAGCAACATTCATATAGAAATGGCAAGTTACGACATATCTTCAACAAACAGCGCAGATATAGTTGACGGCTTTATGACTGAAGAATATCAGGGTGAACCCAAAACTCTCGGACACAGACGGTGGCTTATCGATCCGTGGCTTACCCACATTGCTTTCGGGCGTGCCGACTACTATGACGGCAGCGGATATTACGTTATCGGTTCGGCAATAAAAGTCATAAACGATGATGACGGGAATGACGATATTTCAACGGATATAAAGTTTGTCGCATATCCTTTTGAAAACTATCCGAAAGAGCTTTATAACGACAATATCATGATGTCGTTCACCGTGATAAAAGATAAATTCAGCAAGTATTCTAACGGAACAGGTATCAATTTCGCCTCTGCGACTATTGCAATAATCGATCCGGACAATAAAACTATGAAAGTAAAGAATATTGAGTCCGATACGCAGGGTTACGGAGTTCCGAACAATCTGCGCTGGTATGTCGAAGGGATCAAGCCGAACGTAAAATACAACGTCACGGTTTCCGATATCATGATCAACAACAATCCGGAATTTTATCAATATTGGTTCGAACTTAAATAAGGTGCTTAAATGAAAAAATTATTATTCCTGCTTCCTTTTATTTTTATTTTTGCTGTTTCATGCGGAGACAGCAAAAAAACTGATGAGCCTGAAAATCAGGAAAAACCTGCAGATCAGACTGATTCAGCCGATACTTCGGAAAATCAGGAACCGGCTGATACGGGAGACACGACAGAACCGGCGGAACAGACTGAACCTTCCGGCGATACTGAACCTGCGGAGCCTTCTGAAACACCGGATAAAGATGAACCTCAGGAAGAGCCTCAGGAACCCGAAGAACCGGCGGCCGAAAAATTCTGCCAGTACAGATGTACAACTGTTTCCGACTGCATTCAGGGGGAATCAAACGCTACAAACGATGAAGACAACTACAAGTGCGAAAATCACAAATGTGTCTATCTGGGATGCCTGAATGATGCCGAATGTGAAGAAGTATACGAATCTGTCACTGCTGCGACAGGCACGGTTTACCGCTGCAACAAAAACGGTGCCTACGGTTATCCGGAATGCACGCCGGCGTGCTCTAGTGCTGCGGACTGCAATAATCTTTGCGAAGCGGGCACAACGCAGTATGCCTACGATTTGGACAACTACAAGTGCGAAAGCGGATTGTGTGTTTATACCGGATGCAACAGCGATTCCGAGTGTGAAGCCACGATGAGTTCAAGCGATTACAAGTGTCTGACGCAGGAATATTCCGGAAAAACACTTAACATCTGCAATATTCCGTGCGAGACTGCCGCAGACTGCGGGAATATGGTGTATCCTGCGGAAGTTTATATATGCGAAAACCGGCAGTGCAGAATGAAAAGCTGTGAAAGCGACGAATGGTGCGCGGAAAATATCAATTCGAAATTTTCATGTCTGTAAAGGAGAAGAGATGAAAATCCTTTTTGTTACCCCTGCTGCGAATGAACTTACGGAAGGTTCGGAATTCACGTTGGATTTTATAAAAAATCTGGTTTCGGAAGTGAATTCGGTCAGTGGTTTTTACGCCGAACTGCTCGATATTTCGGCTTTGGATATTAAAAATCTTTCGATCCGCGATATCGAAAGGCTTTGTTCGGAGACGAAAACCGACATAAACAGTTTCGATGCGCTGCATACTTTCTCGTTTCTGCCGTTTGTGAACAGAGCTTTCTTCCGGCAGTTCGTGTTTTATTCGTTCGACTTCGATCTGAAAGGAGAGTACGCCGGTCTGATTGAAAATATCAACAGTCTCAACTGCTCGGAATGCTGTGTGAAAGGTCTTTTGCTGAATGACCTCTGCGATTTTTACATGCACAGGGTCGTAAACACGAAATCTTTCGATACGAGACCATGGGGATGGTGGAAAACTCTTGTAAATGCCGATGATTACAAAATCAAGCACATATTCGTGGCTCCTCACCAGAAACTTAGCCTTCAGACGCACGAATTCAGAAGCGAAACCTGGATGATTGCGGAGGGAAGCGGTTTTGTGGTGATCGGAGAACGCAGGTTCAAGGCTGAAAAAGGGCTCGTATTCACTATTCAGAAACATGAGAAACATAGAGCTGAAACTGAAGATTCGTCAATGACTATAGTCGAGCTCCAGCTCGGAAGCTATCTCGGCGAAGACGACGTCAAAAGGATCGAAGATATTTACGGGAGAGTTTAGCGGTGAAACTTTCAGTTGTGATAATGGCAGGCGGCAGCGGCAAAAGGTTCTGGCCGCTTTCCAGGGAATCGAAGGCAAAGCAGAGTCTCAGGCTTTTTTCCGAAAATACGCTTCTTGCCGAAACTGTAGAAAGGATCCTGCCGCTCGCAGAGGATATCCTCATTGTTTCTTCGTTAAAACAGCGTGCCGAAATCGAAAAAGATGCGGCTGAATATAAAAATGTGCAAGTCATTTACGAGCCGCTCGGAAGAAATACCGCGCCCTGCATCATGCTTGCCCTCGCTGCGATAAAAGCAAGATGCAGAGAAGATAGAGCTGTGCTTGTATTGCCTTCGGATCATTATGTGGCCGAACCTGAAAAATTCAGGAATGCCGTTGCGGGAGGACTTGAATTTCTTGATAAAAACAAAAATCACATCGGAACGATCGGAATCGAGCCGACTTATCCCGAAACCGGTTTCGGCTACATAAAAAAGGGGAAGATCGTGGAAAACGGCATCTTCGGAGTCGAGTCTTTCGAAGAAAAACCGTGCTTTGAAAAGGCTGAAAGTTTCGTCGAAAGCGGAAATTATCTGTGGAACGGCGGGATTTTCATTTTTTCGCTTGATTCGATGCTCGAAGAGTTCAAAAATCTCGCGCCTGATATTTATGAAACGGTAAATTCTCTTAAATCCACTGATATGCCGGAATCGTCAGTCTATGAAACGCTGAGGTCCATATCTTTCGATTATGCGGTGATGGAGAAAACTTCAAAACCTATTTTTACGGTTCCCGGAGATTTCGGCTGGAACGATGTCGGCAGCTGGAAGGCCTACTTTGATCTTCTGCAGAAAGATGAGAACGGCAATGCTAAAGTCGGAAACGCCTCTTTTATAAACTGCCGGAACTCTTTAGCCGTAAACTTGACTGAAAAAGAAATCATCATTTTCAACAAAGAGCACGAACTGCTTGTCGTTATGGAAGACTCCCTGCTTTCGGCGACTCTCGACGATCATTCGAAAATGCGCGAGATCACCGAGTTCCTCGGCAAAAACGGTTTTGAAAAACTACTCTGAAAATTTCAGGATAAAAAAAACCCTGCTTTAAAAACCGAAGTCTTCAAAACAGGGCGAAAGAAAAATTGTTTGTTTGCAGCTTATTCAGCAGCTTCTTCAGCAGGAGCTTCTTCAGCCGGAGCCTGTTCTTCAGCAGCAGCCGGAGCTTCTTCAGCAGCCGGAGCCTGTTCTTCAGCAGCAGCCGGAGCTTCTTCAGCAGCCGGAGCTTCTTCTGCAGCAGCAGCCGGAGCTTCAGCCTGAGCCGGAGCTTCTTCAGCTTTCTTTTCTGCGGAACCGCATGAAACAGCGAAAAACAAAGCGAAAAGAGCGATAGCGAGAAATCTCATTTTTTCCTCCGATTCTTGGTTAAAAAAACAAATCTTACTAAACGCCGCAGTTATATCTGCGACAAAAAACGGGGATATATAGCACTTTTTTTTTTAAAGTCCAGAAAAAACATATGATTGTCTAAAAAATTGAGTATGATGCCCCGTTTTTGATTTTTGCGGAGATGCAGATGCGAAAATTTGAAGATCTGAAAATTGCTGTTGCAGGCACTGGTTATGTCGGGTTGTCGATGGCCGTGCTGCTCTCGCAGCATCACAATGTGACGGCGGTTGATATAGTTCCGGAGAAGGTTGAACTTATCAATGCAAAAAAATCGCCGATCCAGGATGAATATATTGAAAAATATTTAGCAGAGAAGGATCTGAAACTCGTTGCGACGACCGACGGAAAAAGCGCTTATTCCAATGCCGATATCGTCATTATCGCGGCGCCGACGAATTATGATCCGCAGAAGAATTTTTTTGATACGAGTGCGGTAGAAGCTGTCATAGACCTTGTGAGAAGCGTCAATCCTTCGGCCTTCATGGTCATAAAATCGACTATCCCTGTTGGTTTTACAAGTCATATCCGCGAAAAGAGAAACTGTGAGAACATACTTTTCAGTCCCGAATTCCTGCGTGAATCGAAGGCGCTCTACGACAACCTTTATCCGAGCAGGATAATTGTCGGATGCGATGAAAAAACGCGTGACGTGGCGGAAACTTTTGCTCGTCTTCTGCAGGAAGGTGCCGAAAAACAGGATATTCCGACGCTTTTCATGGATTTTACCGAGGCAGAAGCTGTCAAACTTTTCGCAAACACATACCTTGCTCTCAGAGTCAGCTACTTCAACGAGCTTGACACCTATGCCGAGATGAAAGGTCTGGATACGGCAAATATCATCAAAGGTGTATGCCTTGATCCGAGAATAGGAGATCAGTACAACAACCCGTCGTTCGGATACGGCGGCTACTGTCTTCCGAAAGATACGAAACAGCTTTTGGCGAACTTCGCCGACGTGCCTGAAAATCTGATCCAGGCAATAGTTGACAGTAATCGCACAAGGAAGGATTTCATAGCTGACAGAGTGCTTGCGAAAGCCGGATACTACACTGAATCTTCGATGTGGAATGCGGCAAAGGAACGCCCGCTTACAGTGGGTGTTTTCCGCCTTACGATGAAGGCGAACAGCGACAACTTCCGCCAGAGTTCGATCCAGGGCGTCATGAAACGCATCAAGGCGAAAGGGGCGACAGTCATAATTTACGAGCCGGCGCTTGAAGACGGCACCACTTTTTTCGGTTCTCTTATCGTCAATGATCTCGAGCGGTTTAAAAAAGATTGCGATGCGATCATAGCGAACCGTTACGACAAAGTTCTGGATGACGTCGAAGACAAAGTCTACACGAGAGACCTTTTCAGAAGGGATTAAACGGCGGAGCCGCGGATATTTCCGAAGATTTGCCACTTTCAATATTTTCGCTATAATCAGCGGTTTTTTGTTTATTAAAGTTATTTAGAGTAATAATTTCGGGAGATTTCAATGGCTGATTTTTTGAAACTTGTCGATTCGCCGGCGGGAACGCGCCTTATTCTTCAGGGCAACAGCGCTTTCGCTCTCGGCGTAGTTCATGCGGGTTACCACGCTGCAGACGGTTATCCGGGCACTCCGAGCACCGAAGTCATCGATAAAAACCTCAAATATGTCCAGGACAGAATGACTGTCGGCTGGAGCGTAAACGAAGCAAACGCAGTAGCAGTCACTATCGGTCACGCCGTTGCAGGTATGGACAGCGTCGTCACGATGAAGATCCCCGGCCTTTTCCAGGCTGCCGACACGATCACGACTTCGGCTTTCTACACCGGTCAGATGGGCGCTTTCGTAGTTTACGCCGCTACGGACTATGTTCCCTCAAGTACTCAGCACGTAATCGATGCGAGATATTTCCTGAGCGCTGCGAGGATTCCGGTCCTCGAGCCGAGAAATCATCAGGAACTTTACGACATGGCTTTCATTGCAGCCGATCTTTCGCGCATGTTCAAAACGCAGGTCTGTATTCTGCCGAGTGGCATTTTAGCTCACAGCGAAGGACTTGTTGTAACGAGAGAGCCGCGTAAAATCGAGCCGCTTCCGGTTCCATCCGACCTTTCGAAGTGGATGCTCATGCCCGGGATCGCAAGGAAAAACTATAACGAAGCGACTACTCACAGGATCCCTGAAGTGCTTAAATTCACTGAACAAAGCGACACTTTTATTAAAGAAACGGAAGGAAAGGACAACTTCGGTATCGTCGTTGTAGGCGAGAGCGAAATGATCGTCAAAGAGGCTCTTCTCAATGCCGGCCTCAATCCGTCGATACTTTCGATGTCGATCACAAACCCGGTTCCGGTAAAGAGGATCCGCGAGTTCGCGTCAAAAATCAAAGGAAAGCTCTTCGTTTTCGAAGACGGAGACAGATTCCTGCAGGAAAAAATCGAAGCTGCCGGGATCGCGGTCACAGGGAAACCCGAATATTCGGTCCTCACCGACTGGACTCCGCAGGATGTTATTGATTTTCTTAAAGATTTTATTGAAATCAAAGCACGCAACGAATCAACCGTTCCGGCGATCAAACCGCTCGTAAGACCGCCTTCGATCTGCCCCGGATGCCCTTTCCGCGGTTATGCACTTTCTGCTGAAAATCTTAGAAAGAAAGGAAAACTTTTCGCAGGTTTCGGCGAAATCGGCTGCTCGACGCTCCTTTTTATCAACAAAGGGATCGACACTGTCCTCTGCATGGGCGGAAGCGACTCAATGAGACAAGGTTTCTGCCTTAGCAGGCCCGAAATGGCGTCTAAAGTCGTAAGCGTCATCGGCGACTCGTGCGAATGTCACAGCGGTATCGACGCGACAAGAAACGGCGTTTTCAGAAACGTCCCAGGCGTCAAAGTCGTCCTTGACAACAGCGTAACAGCCATGACAGGCGGCCAGCCCGCGCCGACAAGCTATGCAAACCTCGCAGGAGTTCCCAACAAATTCAGACTCAAAGAGGCGATCGCAGCTGAAAAATGCGATGTAGTCGCTGTCAACGCATACGATCTCGCAGGAATCGAAAAAGCTCTTGAAAAGGCTCTCGACGACGCAGAAGCAGGCAAATTCACAAACCTCGTCATCGAAGGGCCGTGCCAGCAGATCATGGACAAATCGAAAAAGAAAAGAACGATAAAAATCGATGCCGAAAAATGCAAAAAATGCGGAAGATGCAACGTCTGCCCAGGCATAAAATTCGACAAGGAAAACGGTCCTGTCTTCACGAATATGTGCATCGACTGCGGCGGAAACAAACAGATCTGCATGCAGAGATGCCCGTTCGGCGCAATCATTCCGATAGAAGCGACTGAAAAGAAAGCCAAAGTCGAAGCTCAGGCTACTGTTCCGGCTGAAATTCCCGAAGTAAGCGTCGTAAAAGAGCTTCTCCCCGAATCGATCCGCATCGCCATCCGCGGGATCGGCGGCCAGGGCAACCTTTTCTTCGGCAAAGTTCTGAGCGAAATCGCGCTCCACACGCCATACGGCGAAACCGGCATCGTAAAAGGCGACACCCACGGCATGGCGCAGCTTGGCGGCAGCGTAATTTCAACTTTCGCATGCGGCAAAGTCTATAGCCCGATCCTTTCGCCAAAAAGCGCGGATGTCCTTGTCGTAATGGAGACTTCCGAAGTTTTCTGCAACGGCTTCCTCGACCTTCTGAAATCGGACGGAACGATAATTCTCAACAGATTCGAGTCGCTTCCGGCGAACATGAAAAAAGAGGACTACCCCAAAATCGAAGACATCAGAAAGGCTCTTTCAGGCTACAAAGTCATCGAAACGGATGTTATTGAAACCGTCGCTAAAATCGGCGACAAATCGGGAAAAACCGCAAACATCGCAATGCTCGGACTCCTTTCTACGATAGAACCTTTCTCGGCGATACCGAAGGAGATCTGGCTCAAGGCGCTCATGAAACTTTCGCCCACAGACGCTGCGAAGGCGGCTAACTACGCGGCATTCAACGCAGGAAGAGGAGAATAGTTTGCCCCGATCCTCAACTGCCGGAAAATATTCGGGAATCATCGGAAAGATTTTTCTTGTTTTATTTGTTTTTTCGATTGTTTCGACATTTGTTTTCTGGTGGAGCGGACTCAGCGACAGAAACGCGCTTGATGAAGGAACTGAGCGGAAATTTGCCGGAATTCTCAACGAAAATTTCAGGCTGGGCGATCTTGTATTTACCGAAAACGACTGGGATCTCGACTTTCTGAAATATCTCAACAAAGGTATTTTTCCGGTTTTTTTAGACCTCAAAAACACTACGGAAAAGTCTGTCGCAATGATGAAAAACGGTGAAGAAAGGGTCTTTTTGCTGCTTAAATCGGAAAATTCGCGCGAATTTTATGTGAAAAAACTGAATCTGAAGGTCCTGAAAACCTTCAAGGCTGGCAGAGGTCAGGTTATAATGGCCGATACGATGTTCAAAACAGTGAAAAGAACTCTTGTTTTTCCCCGTGATATCGGCAAGGCGAAGAAGGTGGCTTTTGTTAGCGGCGAAAAAAGTGAAGACTGCCGCAAAGTTTCCGAAACCAAGTGGCAGTGCTCAGATGAAACGTGGAATTATGTCGGTCTGACGACGGCTTTTTTCAACGGTCAGCAGAAACAGGCGGTATGGGCGCATCCTGTTGCCGGTAAAACGCTTGAAATCGTATTTGACGTGCCGGCAAACAGCAGGAAACTCTACTTCAATTCGGTTTTTGCGGAATCGGCGTACCGCTCGAAAAACCGCGCTCCGGTCAATGTCGAGATCCTGGCAGACGGAGAAGACCTGCTGAAATATGCAAGTCCCTTCACTTCTAAAGTGACCGAAAAAAATGTAAAACTTTCTGAAAATATTAAAGAAATTTCGATAAAACTGACTGTGTCCGATGACAGGCAGAGACACTTTGTTTTTAACGGATACTTGAGCGATGAACTTTAAGAACAGATTTGAAAAAATAGATTTTCTGCTTGCCGCAGCCGTTGCTGTTTTCGTTTTTCTCATGATTTTTATGACTAACGGCTCTTTCGGTTTTGTCCGTGACGAAGGGTTTTACATGAAAGCGGCGAATCACATGGCTGACTGGTACGAATCGATCGGAACAAATATATCGAACGGAGAGTTTGCGAAGATTTTTTCGAAAAAGGAGATCGATAAATATTTCAACTACAATTCTGAGCATCCGCCCTTTATGAAAGAACTTTTCGGCCTGTCGCAGTTCATTTTTGCGCGAAAACTCGGAATTTTGTCAGCTCCGATGTCGGCGCGTCTCGTTGCGGCACTTTTTGCGGCTCTGACGGCACTTATGATCTATCTTTTCGGTCTCTTTTTCTTCAGCCGGATGACTGCTGCACTCAGTCCGGTCCTCTTTTTCATGATGCCGCACATCTTTTTTCATTCGCACCTTGCATGCTTCGATATGCCGATACTTTTTTTCTGGAGTTCTACTTTCATTCTCTACATAATCTGCCTAAAAACGAAGAAAACTTCAGTTCACGCACTCACCGCGCTCTTTTTCGCCTTCGGCATGGCAACAAAGCACAACGTTCTTTTTATTCCGATAGTTCTCTTTGTTTCATGGCTCTTTTTCTACGCTTTTTCGTACAGGAAAGAGGCCGGAAAAGGCGGCTTCACCGGATTTTTCAAGGCGATCCCGAAAGTTTTCTGGTTTATGGCCGTGATTTCGCTGCCTGTTTATTTCCTCATCTGGCCGAGAATGTGGTTCAATACATTCAACAGGCTCATGACTTACGCAGAATTTCACGGAAAACATGTGAACTACCTGAACTACTACTTCGGAACACCGCTTAAAAACGGTCCGTTCCCGTTCAGTTTTCCGTGGGCAATGACTTTTTTCACTACTCCGACACCTCAGCTCGTCTGTTTTTTTGCTGGGATATTCTATTTCTGCCGTGATTTTCTGAAAAGTGACGGAACTTCTGAAAAAGAAGCGGCTTTTGCAATGATTTCAGGTTCGCTTTTCCCGATTTTTCTCATCGCGTGGCCGAGCGTTCCCATTTTCGGCGGCATAAAACACTGGTTCACGGGTTATCCGCTCATGCTTACTGCAGGGGTCTTCGTGATCGAAGAATCTGTGAAAAACCTAATAAAAACAGATGATTTTAAGAAAAATCTTGTTGCTGCTGCAGTTTTTACGCTTGCTGCAGTTTCTTTAATTTCACCCAACATAAAATTTGCAAAACGGGGCGCTGCGTTTTATAACGAACTGATCGGCGGTGCGCAGGGAGCTGCCGAAGCGAGAATGCAAAGGAATTTCTGGGGTTATGACATGATCGATCTTGCAGATACGCTCAACAGAGAGGCTCCGAAAAACGCAAAACTTTTCATTATGACCGGTTACGAGGGCCTGAACCCGAATTCCTTCAGATTCATGGTCGATGCCGGGATGATAAGAAGTGATATCAAAGCGACGAATACCATTGGTGAAGCCGACTTCGCGCTGTTTTTTTACGAAAAGCAGAATGAACACGTTTTGAACAACATAGCTTATGAATTCGGAACAGTCAGACCTTTGGCGGTTTCGTCAACGGATTCTGTATTCTATTCCGCACTTTTCAGGAGAGAAAAATGACCTATCTTTTCACGAATCCACAGGTAAAAAAGTGGAAAACACTTTTCGTTCTTTCGTTTTGTCTCAATCTCGTCCTTATGTCGCTGATCGTTTACGATTATGTCTCGAAAAACGGTGAGAGCGGCAAAAAAGATGAGCCGGCTCTGGTTCAGAGTCCCGGAAACAGTGCGGGGACAGCCGAGCAGCCTGCAGCGGCAGGTGCATCTGAGGAAGGAGGTCAGCCTGCCGAACCTGCAGAAGCCGAGAAAGAGGTTCCGGTGAAAACGGAGCCGGGTGAGCTGATAGCTGCTTCAGCGGTGATCGAAGACAACTTCTACAACGCTTTCAACTCCAGCGAAACTCTTAAGAAAATAGCGAAAGCGCAAGGAATGGCGAATCTTGCAGATGTCATCAGCGCCCATGTCGGAAGACTCCTGATCTGGGATATCGTTCTGCGCAACGATGTCAGAAAAGGTGACAAAATCGATTTTGTTTTCCGCATAATTCCTGACGAAGAGAAAAGGACGAGGAACGATCTGCCTGATGTGATAGAAATCATAGCTATCAAATATTTTTCGCATAAATTTAGTAAAGAAATAAGTATATATAAATATGCGGCTAAAGATTCTGTGGCAAAGTATTATTATTCTGACGGCATCATGCTTGAAAAAGTTATATCGCCTGTTGCTCCTATTAAAAACTATATTCAAATTACGAGCACTATCGGCGACAGAGCTCCGAAACACGAAGGGATCGATTTCAAAACCAATGTCGGAACTCCGGTTTATGCAACGGTTGACGGCACAGTTTCCCGTGTCAACTGGAAAACGCGTTACAACGGCTATTGCATTGAGATCGAAGCGAAGGGAAGCCCTTATGTCTTCAAATATCTGCATCTTAGTGAAGTCAAAGTCGAACCGGGTCAGAAAGTTACAGTCGGTCAGCAGATCGCGGCTTCCGGAAACACCGGAAAATCGACCGCACCGCATCTTCACTACCAGATCAATGTAGGCAACAAGGGCAAAGTCGTAGATCCGATGAAGTATCACAAGACGATAATCGAAAAGCTGCCGGAATCGGAGCGCGCAAACTTCAAAAACAGGATCGCAGAGCTCGACGATCTTATGAAATAACAACAAAACGTTTTTGTTTCTTGTAAAAATCTCCTAAAATTCTTTTTTGTTGAAGAACTTCTGAAAAATTTGACTAAATCCGATCTATATTGTATGGTGCAGAGATTTTTTGGGAGATTTACAATTGAACCATAGGGAGAGTTAAGTGAAAAAGATTGTTAATGCATTAAGTTTCCTGATTATCGTTTTCATCTCTTGTCAGGTTTTTGCCGACGATTCTGTTTCCGTCGCTGCAACTATAGCGAAGACAGCGCAGGAGAAAAAACTTGCAAAAGAAATCGACGACAATTTGTCCTTGCTGCTCTCAAGCATCAAAAATGCAAAGGTAACGGCAGCAAAATCGGCGAAGACCGACAGATGCAACGGCGATCCGAAGTGTGTGGCACAGGTGGTTACGAAAAGCGAATCTTCGGACTTTGTCGTCGTTCCGAAACTCAAAAAGGGTTCTTCCGACATTAAGGTCGTTCTCGCAATGTTCGACGCAAGCGGTAAGCGCAAAGGCTCCAAAACGGTAACTTCCGGCGCGGATGCCGACAGCGAAGATATCGCTTCCGATATGCTCAATGCACTCAAATCACTGATTGCTTCAGCAGCTCCGGATGAAGAAGAAGCTCCGAAGAAAACGGCGGTCGCTGCGAACAGGACAGCTTCCTATTCCGAAGTCAAAGAGGAGATCAAAAAAGGTTTTGCTGCTTACGATAAAGGTGATCTCGACGGCGCAGTCGAAACTTTTGACAGAGCTGCAAACGAACTCAACTGCAAATGTCAGCAGAATGAGATCGCAAAACAGCTTCTCGAAGCAGTTAAGAAGATCCAGAAAGGTCTTCCGAAGGCGACCGACACGCTTGACGACGGTGACTACAAAGGTGCTCTGAGAACTCTTGAATCGCTCAGAAAATCGGATGAAGAGCTCCGTGAACAGGGCTACAAGGCGATGGTTTTCAAAAAGGACAAATACAACCGCAAAAGATACGCCGAACCCAATCCTCAGGATGCTCAGGCTGTAGAACAGATCCACAGGACTTTCAAGTCCAAGATCGAAGATCTCAGAAAATGGCGTGCAAAACAGCTTTCCGATATCGACGACTGGGTAAACAACAACATCAAAGCGCGTGAAAAGGCGATTAATGACCTTAAAACCAAGGAAAAGGAACTCGTAAAACAGCAGAAGGATGCCGAGACCGCCCTTAAAAACAAGATCCGCGACATGAAATACCAGTGGGAAAAGGACGATAGCAGCCTCGAGCAGGAGATCGTAAACCTTGAAAGCCAGATCACCCAGATCGAACAGCGCGAAAAGGGCGTCATCAAAGTTTCCAACAAGAAACGCGACGAAGCTAAAGAGAACGATTTCAAAAACAACGACAAAGCTTACAGCGAGTGGAAAAAGAAACACCAGCAGGAAAAAGACGCTTACTATGAAAAGCAGAAAAAGCTCGAGACGACCGAAGGTGAAAAGGTGACGAAAAGAGTTGCCGAACTTGAAAAGCGCAAACAGGCTCTCGAGGCGAAAAACAGAGAAACCGATGCTAAAATACAGAAAATGGCTGATGATTTCGAAGCCGAAGAACGCAGGATCCTGGCTGCTAACGAAGCTGTCAGAATGAAAAACGAGGATGAGGACAGAAAATACAATGTCCAGGTCGAAAAAGAATATCAGAAAAAGTTCGACAGTCTGAACCAGAACCTTGCGAAATACGACGACCAGGAATCGGCTAAAGAGAAAGAACTCCAGAAGTACCAGCAGGAAATCGAAGAGTTCATGATGAAGAGCGCGACGACTCTTGGACAGATCCAGGAAAGCGTCGAGAAAGACCGTGCGAAAGCCGAGGCAGATTACGCTAAAGAAAAAGATGCGGCTCAGACGAAACTTGAGAAAGATTACGAAAACAAGCTCAACCAGCTTGCGGCACAGAAGACGAAACTCGAAGAAGCCATCGCAAAACATACCGATGACACCGAGACGATGAAGGCAAAGAAAGAAGAGGCGATGATCGCGGAAAACGAAAAGACGATCGTTGCTGCAGAGCAGAAAATCGCCGCAAACGAAGAGGCTGTTGCGAAAACCGAGCAGGAATATGAAGAAAAGATCGCGAAACTTCAGGATGTGATCGCAAAAACGGTTGACGATGAAGAAAACGAAAAGGCGAACAAGGAAAATGCTCTCCGTTCCGAAAACGAAAAACTCCTTTCGGAAGCAGGCAATATAGATGATCAGATCGAGGCCGAAAACGGCAAATTCGCTGATTTCAAAGGCAGACTTGACGACGAATACGCGACAAAATCGGCGAATATCGACGACAAGATCATGGAACAGAAGAACAAGATGGCCGAAGCAGTTGAAAACTTCAAGGCTAACTGGGGTGACTATGTTGCGAAGGAAATCGACAAGCTCGCTGCGAAAGACAACGCTCTGAGAGGTCAGATCGACGAAGAAAAAGGCAAAATGGCCGAGATCGACGGCAAACTCGAACAGCAGAAAGCCGAAGAACTTAACAAGCTCGATGTCAAACTTGCCGCGATAGAAGATGCTTACGCTCAGAAAGCTGCAAAAGTTGAAGAAGATGTGGCTAAAGACGTCGAAAAGATAAAAGCCGATACTGCGGCACAGCTCGACAAGGCTGCTGCGGAAGATGCCAAACTCGAAGAAGCTCATGCAAAGAAGATGAGCGACCTTTCCGCTGAGGAAGGAAAAATCGCAGCTTCCTATGACGCTAAAATTTCAAAATACGATGATCAGATCTCTTCTATCGATAAAAAATACGAGCAGAAAATGGCTCCTTACAGCATCGATCCGATCAATGACGAAATGAATCAGTCGATTGCGGAACTCGAGAATAAAAAGATCGAAACGACCAACAAACTTCAGGAACTGCTTGACGCGATATCTTCTGCAAAGGACAGCGAAATGCAGAATTATGCGGACAAGAAAGATGCTGCAAAGGACAACAAGGCAGAACTCGCGAAACTCGACAGAGAACATGCCGCAGCTATCAGAAAGATAGATAATGACAAGGCTTCGATCGAAAGAAAAATCAAATTCGAGGAAGAGAGCGCTGCAAGAAAGATAAACCTTGAAAAATCGAAATACGAAAGAAAGATCGCAAGCAACAAAAATGAACTTGCAAAGATTGAAAAAGAGAAAAATCTCGAACTTATTTCGATAAAGAAAGATGTCGCTGCTATCGAGCAGGAAAAGTCGAACGCTCTCAAAGCACACCAGAAAAAGGTCGCTGCTGCTGAATCTGCTCACAAAAACCAGATGGCTCAGAGGGCAGGCGTTTCGAAAAAGATCAAGGCCGACGGTGCTGCGAAAGAAAAGAATGCTGCTTCAAGCGTAAAGGCGAAAAAGAATGCCGTAAACGTTGAAAAAGCTAATGAAATCAAGAAGGTCCAGGCTGAAAAAGCTGGTCTTAACGCTAAATACAAAGCTCAGGGCGACAAGGAAAAGGCTTCCGCAAGAAACAGCATTGCGGCAAAGCAGAAAGAGCTTCAGGCAAATTCCGCTGCGATGAAGAACTGGGAGAAGAAGTCCAACACGCCTGATCCTGCAAAACTCAAAGAAGTCAGGGCTCCTTACGAAAAAGAGATCGCAAAACTTCAGCAGGAAAAGAAAAATCTCAACAAAGAGAAGGCTAACAAACTTTCAGTTGTAGTTGCAGGTCACAAAAAGACCATCGATGACCTCAACGCTAAAAAGGCTGCGGCTGTCGAAGGTTCGAAAGGGATCGATGAGAAAGTCAAGGCTGAAAACGCTGCAATCGCTAAAAAATACAACGACATAAGAGTCAAGATCAAAGGCGATATCGCAAAACTTCAGCAGGAAAAGAAGCAGAAGATCGCTGCTCTCAAAGCTGATACGAATGCCAACATGAAGAAAAAAGCTGTTGCTGAAAACGGTTTCAAGAAGGCTCTCGCTACCGAACTTGCAAAACTTTCCGCTGAGAGAAACAAAGAACTCGGTGCAATGAAGGCTGAACACGCGAAAGTTTCCAAACAGCTTGCCCAGCACGAAAAGTCGCATGATGCCTACATCCAGAAGGAAACAAGCAAGATCGACAAAAAATACGAAAAGATTTTCGCTGATCTCGATGCAAAACTTATGAACGAAAGCATGAGACTCCAGAAGGAAAACAGCGAGTTCGAAAAGAAGAAAAAAGCTGAAGAAGCCGCAGCAAGAAAGCAGCATCAGGCATTCCTTGCTGACAAGAGCAGAACGAAGGCAGGCATCGACCAGCAGATCGCTCAGGCTCAGAAAGAGAGAGATGCAAAGATCGAAGCAAGAAAGAAAGAGAGAGACAGACAGCAGGAGACCTGGAACAAAGAAAGAGTTGCGCGCGCTGCCGCTTTTGAAAGAAAGACCGCTGCCGACAGAGCGAATATGGCAAACAACGACAAGCAGATCGATGCTCTTTCCAGAGAGATCGACAACGCAAACAATGCATGGGCTGTCAAACTCGAAGGTATGCAGGCAAAACACCATGCCGAAAGCAAAAAACAGGAGGCTATGTGGCAGAAACAGGAAGCTGCAAAGGAACAGCAGTATGAAAAAGGCAAGACCGACATAACCGACAAATACGACAATATGGAAATCAAAGAGAAAGAGGATAGAGAAAAACACAAACAGCAGATGATGGCTAAGAGAGACAAGCTGCTTGCAGAAAAGGAAAAGAGAAAAGAGAAGAGACAGGCTATCCTCGATAAGGAAAAACAGAACTGGGAAAAGACTTCGCAGAACTACAAGGCCCAGATCGAAAAAACGAGAGAAGAGATCGATGCTCTGAACGCAAAGAAACCGGAAAGCTCGGAAAAGGATAAGGCTGAAGCAAAGGCTAAGAAAGAGCAGGTTTCCAAGAAGTATCAGGAAAGTATCGACAAGATCAACAAGGCCGAGCTCCAGCAGGTAAAACAGAAATTCAAACAGGAATACAAAGAGGAAGGATCCCGCGAAGTCCAGCCCACGAAAGTCACGAAACAGATCGAATCTTCGATGGCTGACGCTTACGCAAAAGCCGGTATCGCAAAACTTGACAAGAACGATTTCGCCGGCGCGAGAAAGGATTTCAACGAAGCTCTTTATCTCGATGACAACAGCAAATCGGCGAAAGAAGGTCTGAAAGCCATCTCAACAAAGGCTCAGGCTCTTTACTGGGAAGCATTCGGAATGAAGGAAACCAACAAATCAAAAGCTGTCAGAACGCTCGAGATGCTTATGAAGAGCCTGCTTCCGACGGAAGAAATCTATCTTAAATCAATGATGCTTCTCGAAGAACTTAAGTAGCTGAAATGATTTCGTTTTTGAAAAGGGGAGCTTTGCTCCCCTTATTTTTTTTATGTTTTTCGCTTTATGCCGAAAGTTCGCTTGAGGATTATTACAGAGTTTTCTATCTTCCGCATACAAAATATCAGACGTGGCTGAAAACCGATAAAAACGATGCTTTCAAAGAGGTTTTCGCAGCTCTGTATGCTCTTCCGTTTTCAAAGGTCAGAAAATTTGCCAATGTTCCTAAATTTAAAGAAATTCAAGGACTTTCAGGCAAGACTTCATACGTTTACCTTTATATTGATATTCCGAGCCGGACAGATGCTGCAATCCTTTTTCACGGTATAAAAAGAGGGGAAATTTCGGTGAACGGCATGAAGCGTGGAAAAATATCGCTCTCTTCAGACCGCGGTTACGCTGTTTTGAAGGGAACTTACGAAAAAGGGATATATTTCGTGTCGGTAAAGGTGGAGGAAAAAAACGAAAAAACGGGGATCACCCTCCTTTCCGACAAAAATCTGAAAAGTGCGCTCAAGCAGGGGTTTACAAAATCGGCGAAGTCTTCGCTTTCAGTAAAAAATTCCGACAGCCGGGACAAGAGCAATACTTTCAGTGCGTTTTTCGATTCTTTCTGTTTCCCCTATTTTGAGGATATGCCGGATTCCAGGGATCTTTTTTTCGAAATGGCGGATGGTACTGCGGAAAGCGCCGACGGCAGAACGCTGATTTCGCTCATACGTTCTTCAAAAGACAATAAAGAGTCACTTAAGTCTTTGAAAAAAATGGGATTTTCTGATCTTGATATAGAAACTTGGCAGAAGAAATTTCTTAAAGGAGTTTGCGGAAATGAATAAAAAAATTTTGCTGTTTTTGATTGCGGACATTGTGATATTTGCTGCTTTCGCTTTTGTCATTTATCAGGACAACTCGGAACTGGAGCGCTTGAAAAGTATTTCGGAAACCTATGCCAAAGAGAATGAATCACTGAAAATAGATCTGGAAATGCTTCGGAAAAGGCTTGCGGCTGCGGAAATGAAAAATTCCGCTTCAAACACAAACGATTTCTCCCAACAGCAGATCCTGAAATTTAAGGCTATGAAAGATGAGATTCAGCGGCTCAAAAACGACGCTGTTCCGAAAAACCGTGACAAAGAGGATCAGATCTGGGATTATACGCTGGAAAACGTTAAAAGTTTTGTCGATATCGAGCTGACAAAAAAACTGGCAAGTTTCGGATTCAAGCCTGAAGAAACCGAAATCTGCGTCACGGAATACAAAAATACTCTCGAAAAAAGCAAAGATGTTCTGTTGCAATGGTACCGCAACGAAATTACAGACACCGAATACAAAGATGAAATCATGAGAATGAGTCGTGAATTTTACGACACTCTTTCTGCATCTGTCGGCGAAAATCTGGCCTCGATAACGATTTCGGTCGTTCTTCCCGATTACGAGTTCAGAAAACAAATGTTCGAGAAAAAATAATCAGTCTGACTTAGTCGAGTTTGAACTCTTCTTTCCAGTTATCGGTTTTGTCCCAGTTGGGCTGTTCTTTTTTGTCGAAAAGATAGTTTCCCATTACGAGATAGTCCATTTCGGTGCGCATGAAACAGCGGTATGCATCGTCAGGCGAGCAGACTATCGGCTCTCCGCGGACGTTGAAAGAAGTGTTGACAACGATCCCGTAGCCTGTTTTCTGCTTGAAAGTGTTGATGAGCTGCCAGTATTTCGGATTGGTTTCGCGGCTTACGCTTTGGATTCGCGCCGAAAAATCGATGTGCGTGATCGAAGGAACGTCGCTGCGGAGGAAGTAAAGCCTTTCGTAAAGCGGCAGTTCCTCGTATTTTTCGGGAAGTTTCGTCCGTCTTGATTCAAGGACAGGAGCGACCATGAGCATGTAAGGCGAGATCGTGTCTATGTCGAAGAATGTCGAGATGTCTTCTTCTAAAACCGAGGGCGCGAAAGGTCTGAAACCTTCGCGGTATTTGATTTTGAGATTGAGTTTTTTCTGCATTTCGGGGCATCTCGGGTCGCCTAAAATCGAGCGGTTGCCTAAAGCGCGCGGACCGAATTCCATTCTTCCCTGGAACCAGCCGATGACGGTGTCGTTGTTTAAAAGATCGGCCGTCTTTTCGCATAACTCACTGAAATCATCGAACTTTTTATATTTGGCGTCGTACCTTCGTGCAACGTTTTCAATATCGCGGTCGCTGAATTCAGGGCCAAGATAAGCGCCTTTCATCGAATCGCGTTTCTCGATATTTGTTCTTTCGTGACCGAATGAAATGTAGTGCACTGCAAGCGCAGCACCGAGTGAACCGCCGGCGTCTCCGGATGCCGGCTGGACCCAGATACCTTTGAACATTTTTGTGCGGAGGAGTTTTCCGTTTGCAACGCAGTTGAGGGCTACACCGCCTGCAAGGACGATATTTTCAGATTTTGTGAGTTCTTTTGCCGTTTCAGCGAGTTTGAGGACCATTTCTTCTGTGATTTCCTGGATGGCATACGCCATGTTCATGTACTGCTGCGTGAGCTCGCTTTCGGACTTTCTGCGCGGGAAACCGAAAAGTTTCTCCCATTTCGCGTCGTTTGTCATGCTGAGGCCCGTAGCATAGTCGAAGTAGTCCATATTGAGCAGGAACGAGCCGTCTTCGCGCAGATCGATCATGTTTTCAAGGATCTTGCGCTTGATCTCTCTGGTTTCTTCGGCGTTTTTGTTGCCGTAAGGAGCCAGACCCATCAGTTTGTATTCGCCGCTGTTGACCTTAAAACCGCAGTAATAGGTGAAAGCGGTGTAGAAAAGACCGATCGAATGAGGAAAGTCGAGTTCTTTCAACACTTTGATTTTATTGCCGTTTCCGTGGCAGATCGTGAGCGTTCCCCATTCTCCGACCCCGTCGAGAGTAAGTATCGCTGCATCTTTGAAAGGTGAGGGGTAAAAAGCGCTCGCCGCATGCGACAGATGGTGCTCTGGAAAGTAGAGTTTCGGGATCCTGCCGCCGAGTTTCGCGAGTTCTTCGCGCAGCATGTCCTTCATGAAAAGTTTTTCCTTGATCCATACAGGAATCGCAGAATTGAAGCTTTTGAGCCCTTTCGGAGCGAAAGCGTGATAAGTTTCAAGCAGTCTTTCAAACTTGATGTAAGGCTTGTCGTAAAACGCGACAGCCGTGACGTCGTCAAGCGTGATCCCCGCCTGATCCAGAACGAATCTGCATGCGTTTATCGGAAACGACGGATCCTGTTTTTTGCGGGTAAAACGTTCTTCGTGAGCTGCGGCAAAAATGTCGCCGTCAATGAGGAGCGCCGCCGCACTGTCATGGTAATATGCTGAAATTCCTAAGATTATCTCTTTTTTCATGTTGCTACCAAACTAAAAAATCGTGTAAATAAACGGTGCGATCGCACTCGAACTCGAGAGAACGACAAGGAGTCCGATGAGCAGAAGGACAATTATCAGCGGGAGAAGCCAGAATTTTTTACGGACTTTCAAATATCCCCACAAATCTTTCAGAAGTTCCATTTTTATCTCCTTTAGTAAGGTTTATCGAGGTCGGCAGCGGTGTATTCGTGGTTCCTTTCTGCAAAAACAGAAGTTTTTTCACGCCTGAACTGGTGAAGGCGAAGCGTATCTTTGCCGAGGATCCTGCGTAAGAGCCCCATCGGAAAAACGATGAGAAAGAAAACCAGAGCGAGCATTATTTTCGACATGAATGTTCCCAAAATTCTCGAAATCCCGAACCAAATGAATGCAAAAGGTTTGAAAATCATCGGGCAGATCATGTCGATAACAAGAATGACAAAAGCCGCCCAGAGAAAAGCGTTGTTCTTGAGAACTGCAAGGCAGATGAGAGCGATGAGAACAAGCGCCATGCCGCTGTCGGACGCCTGCTTTTTTGTTATTTGAACTTTTTCTGCTGTTTTGTTTTGTTTGAATGTATCCATTTTCACACCTTAAAAAAAACCGCATAATTTTAATCAACAATTATTTTTCGTCCATTTTTTTGAAGTGAGCGCGGAAAGTAGGTGTCTTCCGCATGGCGCATGATCTCTGCGGATGATGGCGATAATTGTTTTAAGCAGAAAAGAGTGTATAGTGTCATGTTTTTTTGATTGCTGACAGAGAGAGACTATGAAGAAGATTTTATTTTTTCTTGTTTTAACACTGTTTTCATTCGCCGTTTCGGCCGAAGAAACGCAGAAAAACGAGGTTTTCTATTTTTTCTATTCTGCGACCTGTCCGCACTGCCATGAGGCGATGCCTTTTATTGAAGAGCTTGAAAAAGAGCGTCCGGACATAATTTTCAAAAAACTGGAGGTCTCCGGAAACGAGGTGAATCTTGCCATTTTCCGGAAAAAAACGGCAAAACTGGGCATCAAAGGCGGCGGAGTTCCGACATTCATTTTCAAGGACAAATATATCGTCGGATTTAAAAAAGGGCTCTATGAAGGAAGAATCCGTGCGATGATCGGAAAACCTGCGGACAAGACCAGCAAAAAGGGCGTCAAAACCGGAAAACAGAAAACTCAAGAGCTTGTAAAGTAATCTCAAGACCCGTTTCAAAGCTGTTTCGGAATAAAATTCAATGTTTTTTTGTTAAAAAAATGATTTTGGCTATGATTGCCGGATTTTTTGTTCGACGGAGGTTTTTATGAAAAAAATTTTCCTGCTCCTTCTGGTGCTTTTTTCGTTTGCTGTCAACGCTGAAGAAGTGCAGAAAGACAATGTTTTTTATTTCTTTTATTCCTATAAGTGTCCGCACTGCCACGAGGCTCAGCCGTTTATAGCGCAGATCGAAAAAGAGTATTCTGACATAACTTTCAAAAAGCTCGAAGTCCTTCAAGTGCCGGAAAACATGAAACTTTTCAGGGAGATGACTAAAAAACTCGGCATTCAGGGCGGCGGAGTTCCGACGTTCATATTCAACGGAAAGTTCATTGTCGGTTTCCAGTCAGGGCATCACGACGCACTTATCCGTGAAATGATAGAAATGAACAAAACTGACGGCGAATCGTGCGGCGAGCAGTGCCAGGAATGCAAGGAAAACGTGATCGACGTTCCGGTCCTGGGAAAAATCGACGCACAGCTTGTCAAACTTCCGAGTTTCACGTTCATAATCGGACTTCTTGACGGCGTGAATCCGTGTGCGATGTGGGTGCTGATGTTCCTTCTCACGCTGCTTGTTTCGGCGAAAAGCAGGAAAAAAGTCATAATGATAGGTTCGGTTTTCGTTCTTTCGTCCGGCGTCGTCTACTTCCTTTTCATGACGGCGTGGCTCAACATCTTCACGTTCATGGGAATGACGACTTATGTCACGATCGCTCTCGGAGTTATCGCGCTTGTCATGGGACTTATCAACATGAAAGAGTTCTTCTTCTTCAAAAAAGGGGTCAGTCTGATGATCCCGGACAAAGTGAAACCAAAACTTTTCGAGAAGATGAGGAAAGTCATAAACAACAAAAACATGTTCTTCTCGATCCTCGGAACGATCGCGCTTGCGTTTTTCGTAAATCTGATCGAACTCGGCTGCACGATAGGACTTCCGGCGATCTACACGAGAGTCCTTTCTATCCAGAATGTCTCGACCTTGAAAAAATATCTCTACATGGCGCTTTACAACATTTATTACGTCATTCCTCTTGCGATAATCGTGCTGATCTTCGTCGTTACGATGGGCAAGCACAGATTCGAAGAAAAACACGCGAAAAAACTCAAACTCGTGAGCGGACTTCTCATGCTCACGCTCGGTCTAATTCTCATCATAAAACCGGATCTTTTAGTTTTCTCTTAGAAATTGCGCCACCGCCGATATCTCGAGATATCGATATATCGTTATCTCGGCAAGACCCGGCGGCTCGGGAAAAGATCCGGCGGCGGGCAAAAAAAACGGCGGCCGAAGCCGCCGCTGAATGAATTAAAGGGTGGTTACTGAACAGCCGCTTGATTTTTTCTTCTTGGGCTGGTCATCGTCAAGATTCATGTCGTCGGAATCGTCAGCAGGTTCTTCATCTGCTGTATCGGCAGCATCGCCGTCATCCGGTTCGGTATCTGCTGCGGTGTCGGTTTCATCCGGATCATTTACTGATACGCATCTTGAATCAACGCATTTTGCTGCATCATCAGGATCTACGCAGTCAGCGTCTTCTCCACACGGCATACCGCAGATATTTGTTTTTCCGTTGTAGAGTTTGTGGCACTTCATGCTGTAGCCGTAGCCGAAACTTCTGCACTGGCTGTCGTCTTCGCATCCTGGCAGGCAGAGATTCATCTTGTATCCCTGGAAATTGACTTCCGCGCACTTGTTCGGACCGTTTTCTTCATCGTTGCACGCGTTGTCATCGTCTCTGCACATTACAAGGCAGATACCGTCAGGCATTTCGGTCAGACACATCATTGCATTGTATTTGCAGTCTTCAGTCGTTTCGCACGGTCCCATCGGCTCAGACGGGTTGTTTCTGCAAAGTTTGGTCTTGGTGTCGCAGTAAGCGTTTTCCGAGCAGTCTTTGTCTTCAGAACATTCGGGATAGCAGAGTCCTAGTTTTTTGTCAGTGCATGCAAAGCCTTTCGGGCAGGGGTTGTTGTCGTTGCACTCAAGAAGGCAGTCTGTGCCGTAGTCGTCTGTCGGTGCGGTTCCGTCAGGGCATGCAAAACTGTTGTTCTTTACTACGCAGTAACCGTCTTTGAAGTTGTATTTTCCGATGTTTCCGGTGAGGCACTTGACATCGGAACCTTTGAAATCAGCGCTTTCGCAGTCTTTATCCTCTTTACATTTTGCGGTAACTTTCGAGATGTCTTTGTTAAAACCTTCGTCAACTTTGCCGTCGCAGTTGTTGTCAAGGTTGTCAGCCGTTTCAGCAGCGCTGCCATCGCACATATCGAGACCCATTGCAAGTCTGACAGCCTTGAGCAGGTTAAGTCTGCCGTAACCGTATTTTATGCTGTGGCCGTTTTCATCGTAGAAACCCGTTTCCGGATTAACTTTATCGGCACTTTTGTGAAGGATGTCGATCGCTTCCTCAAGCGTAAGTTCAGGATTTACCGAGAAGATGACGCCGAATGCACCGGTGATTACCGGAGCTGAAGATGAAGTTCCGCTGAACTGGTTCGTGTAGTCCTTTTTTCCATCCTCATCTGTCAGGTCGCCGTAGCCGGTAAGGTAGCTCGTTGCAATACCGAGTGTCGGTCTCATCGAAAGCGACGGAGTGACTATGTCGAGCATATCACCGTAGTTGGAGTAAGTGACTCGCGTATCCCATCCGGAGCTTGCACCGACTGTTACAACGCTGCTTTTTACTTCTTCGCAGTTTTCTCCGTCTTCCACACCTTCTTCAAAGCTGCAGTCTTCACCGCGTTTAAGCTTGAATTCATAAGTAAGGATTCCGGTGTAGCTTGCATCAACGCCGTCATTGCCGCTTGCATAGACGATAACACCGCCTTTGCCTTTTCTTCCTTCTTCCATGAATTTCTTATGGCTGTTGATTTCTCCCTGAGAAGCGGGAATATCGCCGAAACCTGCCATCGGACCGAAAGAGCAGTTGATCGCTACGATTTCGGGATCCTCGGCATATTTCGTATAGACTTCCATAAGTTTTTTGTCGCTGGAGCTTTCCTGCGTTCCCATGCCGCCTTCCATGTAGGTTACAGGATAAATTCCGCACCACGGGCATATACCGACCGTTCCGATCTCGTTGCCTTCAGCTGCAGAGACACCTGCGCAGTTCGTTCCGTGTGAATATCCTGCCGAGCCGTACATCTGGTTCTGCGGATCGGTCGGGTCGTATTTGCCGGGATTTCCGGTTTCGCCCGGATGAACCATATTGAAGCCGTCTTCAAGTTTGTTCTTGAGGTCGGGATGCTCGAAATCGACACCGCTGTCCATGATCGCGACTTTGGTTTTTTCATCGAAGCCTGCGAGTTTTTCCTCTTCGATCTGGTTGTAGATGAACTCCATAGCTTCTTCGAACTTGACATCGGCATGTTTCAGCGTGCTGACTTTGTCACCGTAGACACCGATTGCTTCGCCGGTGTTTTTGAGTGACCACTGGTAGTTTTCAGTATAAAATTTGTCTTTGATCGGGAATTTGACCGGATTTACAGCCTTGAGTTCGTATCTTCTGTAAAGGTTCGGGAACGCGAATCCGTCACCGTTCTCAACTATCTGTTGAGCCGTTTTGACGCTGTCAGCCGCGCCGCTGAACTCGACAAGATTGTATCCGTTCAGGATTTCTGTGGCTTTTACGCCGTATTTTTTCTCAATAAATTCAACCGGTTTTGCTCCCTGATAGAAAAAAACGGAATCGGCAACGACAATGTTCATTCCGACAAGGTAAACCGGAAGATTTCCTTTCTGATGTTTGTCGATAACGATAAATTCATCGCCGGAAACCCATTTCATTTTGTAGTTTTCAGGCGCTTTGAGTGAAGCAGCGTCAACTTTCAAAGCGAAAACATCACCGCTTCTCTTCATTTCAAAAAATGTCCCGTCGCTTCTGTAGACCTTTTCCGCAAACAAAGTCATGCAGAAAAGCGTCATGAGCGTGAAAAGCATAAACTTTTTCATGAATCCTCCTAAGTAAAAAAAACGTATTTAAGGTTAAGCATCTTTGCCGCAGCATTTTTTGTATTTTTTGCCGCTTCCGCACGGACACGGATCGTTGCGTCCGATTTTCGGAGTTTCGCGGCGGACCTGTTCAGGCATGATTTGTGTGCCGTCCTCAAAAAACCATTTTCCGTCGATCTTTTTGAACATCGCGTGCTCGTGGTGGCACTGCATAACGCCGTCAAGCATAGAAAACGCCTTAAAATCTACGCTTCCTGTTTCGTCATTTATGCCGCCTGCTTCGGTTCCTGTGATTTCAAGTTTTTTCCAGTCGGTTTTCTTTGACCATCTTTCGACAGCGTCACGCGTCATGTTTCCTGTCTGGTCTGGAACGACCGTATCCATAATGAAATCTATTTCGTGAGCAGCAAAAGCCGAGTATCTCGCACGCATCAGCTCTTCAGCAGTATTTGCGTTTTTTCTGCCTTTGATTATCGGTTCGCAGCACTCTTCGTAATTTTTTCCGCTTCCGCAGTAACATTCAGCCATTTTTCCCTCCTACTTCAATAACCATTTTTTGTCTTCTTTTGAAAACTCGAACTCAGCCTTTTCAACTGTAGTTTCGGGTTTGATGTATTGTTTGTCGGCGAGAGGCTTGAAAATTTCGTAAAGCTCGCCCTCGCAGACGGTTTTTACCTGATATTCGGCACTCGCGAACTTTCCTTGGTTCACGATTCCTGTGAAACGGTCGAAAACCGTGGTGCATACTTCGGCCGTGCAGCGGTTTTTATCGCATTTAAAAATCTTTTTTCCCTCTTCGGTCGCTTCGAACATCGGCATTTTTTTGCCGGCAGCCTCGACATAGACCTCAGGCTGGAACGTGAGGTATTTGCCGGTCGCGACCGCTTTGTAAACCGGAACATAACTCGGATCGGTCATCGCTCCGAGATAAAATGAGACGCTGCGGCCCGGCATCTTCGCCAGACGCTCTTTGATAAGCGCTTCGGCAGCTTCGGGTTTGAGCGAGTTGTCTTCGCACGAAACGAGCAGAAATAAAATGATAGAAGCAAGCATCAAAACCTTTTTCATAGTAAACCTCAAAAAAAAGAGAACTGAAATTCTGCGAATGGTAGTTTTTTTTCGGAAAATGTAAAGAAACAACGTGACGGCGTGACGATGTAACGACATGACGACTTTAATTCCTGCTTGACTTAAAAAGTTTTGTGTGTAAGCTACGCCCGTTTATTGGCTTTTGGCTTTTTTAGTTTTTTTTATTTTGGAGGTTTTTTATGAAAAAGTTTTGGATGATTTCAATGCTTCTTATCGCGGCTCTTTTCGTAATCAGCTGCGGTGACGGCGAAGAAGAAGGCGGCGAAGGCGGTGCATGCACGACTCAGGGCGCTTTCAGATGCAGCGGTGACATGCTTCAGAAATGTGATCAGGAAGCATGGAAACCTTTTGAAAATTGTGCAGATTCCGGCAAAACCTGCAATGCAGAAACAGGAAAATGCGAAGCAAAAGGCGGCAACGACAATGCTGACTCCGGCAACGAAGGCGGCAACGAAGACAACGGTGACAGCGGCAACAATGAGCCGACCACTCCGACCGATCCGACAAACCCGACCGATCCGGCAAACGCTCTTACCTGCAGCGAAATCTATCAGTGCATGGTAGACTGCGGCCAGGACGGCACATGCCAGCAGGGATGCTTTGACAAAGGCGACGCTACAAGCCAGGCTCAGCTCAACGCCCTTCTCCAGTGCCTCAACACCTGCAACGAATCTTCTTCAACAGACGAAGAATTCCAGAACTGCGCTAATGCACAGTGCGCTACGGAAATTTCGAACTGCGGTCTCGGCGGCGGTGATCCGGCTGATACTTCCTACAATTCACCGTACGGAAGTGCAACGCTCAACTTCTCGACCCAGTACATTTATGTAAACCAGAATGACCAGTCTCAGGACGGTTTCGTTATGTCTCCTTTCGCAAACGGCTCGATCGGTAACACCGGTTCTTTCAGCCTTGCACCGGCTGATGCTTATGCAACAATTTCCTACGCTATGGCTATGCAGGGAATGGTAGCTGTTGTCCAGATGCCTTACTACGCTCAGGGCCAGCAGGCAGTTCCGGGAACTCTTGCAGTTCAGCTTGTATTCGACGCTAACACCATCGCAGTCGGTTCCGGCACGATCGGTCTTACCCAGGAAGATCTTGGTCAGATGTATGTCCTTGATGAGGAAAACGGTCAGGAATGCATGCACGCTATCGCAATGGGTGATGTAAGCATCAACGCTCTTGAGAACGTAACTGCCGGCGGCACTGGCAGCGCACTGGCTCTTACCGGCAACGTAACGTTCTACAGCCCGAAGAATGTTCCGGGATACGGCGATATCACCAACGCATTCTCGACTCCGGTTGTAGCTTGCTCAGTAAGATAAGCTGATCGGTTTTGATTTTTCAGCCCCTCTCCGGAGGGGCTTTTTTTTGCCCTACAACTTTTAGTTTCTACGGAATTTATAGTGAATGCAGGATGGTTCCGATCGGTTCGAAGAGGCTGATCCTGAGTCTATTTGAACAGATGATTGATATCAGATGAGATAACCGGCTGATCCTGAGTCTGTTTACGAATGGGGATGCCAGATGGATAACCGGCTGATCCTGAGTCTGTTTGAACAGATATGAGATTAATTAGGCTGATTATGAGTCTTTGTTGATTTGAATGAATGATTGATGTCAGATGAGATCAAGCGAGCAGCCGCCGTTTGATTTTGATTTGGTTTCTTCTTCCATGCAGTATTTCGAACAGCCGTCGCCGCTCATTCTGTTGCCGTCGTCGCACTGTTCGCCTTCGTCGATTATGCCGTTGCCGCAGTTGTCTTTGTTGTCGTCGGTGTCCGTAGTGTCTGAATCGTCCGTTTCGTCGTAGCAGCCTGATATGTTCCAGCTCATGCAGTCTGAAGCGCATACCGCGGTTCCGTTTTGAGGAGCATCTGCAAGATTGCTGCACGGGATCGTACTGCCGTCACAGATTTCGTTTGCTTCAATGACGCCGTTTCCGCAGACGGGACCAGTTGGCTCGGTAGGTTCAGTCGGTTCAGTGGGCTCCGTCGGCTCAGTTGGCTCGGTAGGTTCAGTCGGCTCGGTAGGTTCGGTCGGATCGGTTGGGTCATCAATCGTATCAGGATCGCCGCTGCATACGACCTGACTTACATCCTCTCCAGCCCTTTTGAGAGCCCTTTTGACAGCTTTGCATGCGTTGATCCTGCCGTAGCCGTATTTTTCGTTGAATCCGTCTGTGTTGTAAGTTGCTCCGCCGACTTTATCGGAAGTTCTGACATAGATATCGTAAACTTCGTTTCTCGAGAGATTCGGGTTTGCCGCAAGAACAAGTCCTGTGATTCCGGCAGCAAGCGGGCATGCCGAGGAAGTTCCGCTGAAATCGTTGGTGTAGTTGCCGTTTTTGTCACCGAGCGATGTTTTGCCGGAGTTGTAGCCGTCACTGCCCATGTTGTCGATCGTCCAGATTCCGTCATATTGTTTGGTATAACTTGAATTGTAGTCGGAACTCGGAACCATAAAGTCCAATGACGGACCGTAGTCGGAATAAGAACATCTCTGTCCGTCGGCTTTTGTAGCACCGATTGCGAAAACATTCGGATTGCCGGCAAATCCGTCTTTCGTACGGGAGTTGTCGATGCTTTCATCGCCGTTGCCGGCTGCGAAAAGAATGATTATTCCTTTGCCGTTTCTCCCTGTTGACGTAAGATTTGCAACGAGATCCTTCAAAGTCTGGGTCATATCTTCGGCTCCGTATCCGTCAGCCGGTCCCCAGCTGTTCGACATGATGTCGGCTCCGGCATCTGCCGCCCATTCAAATGCATCGAGGCCTATACTGCTGAGCGATATGTTGCTGCTGGTCAGATCGATCCTGATCGGAATGATTTTGCAGTTAGGGCATGCTCCTACGACACCTTTGCCGTTATCCGCCTTTGCGGCTGCAACTCCGGCACAGCAGGTCCCGTGCATGTCGGAGTAATCGGGGTGCCGATTGTCGTTTTCGTAAGACGGGTCATTGTCTTTGCCTCTGAAATCGTATCCTGCAAGAAACTGACCCTCCATATCTTCGTGGTCGAGATCGAATCCGTCGTCAATGATCGCAAGTTTGATACCTTCTCCACCGATATTGCCTTTGAAAGTCTGCAGTACTTCCCATGCTTCGGCGACATGCGCATGATCGCTGCCGGTAAGCTGTGAGTTCGTGCCGTCGTTGTGAAGATGCCACTGGTTGGAAAAAAGCGGGTCATTCGGGATGTAGGCCCTTTTTTGAAGATTGATGAAAAAATCGGGCTCTGCCTGTTTTACGATTTTGGAATCGACAAGCGCCGCCGCTTTTTTTATCGGGTTTTCCTCAACGGAAACCAGATACCATTCCGGAACGTATTTGTACTGTTTGATCAGCTTCATTCCGTGTTTTTCGCACCATTTTTCTGCATTTTCGGTATTCGGTTTCCCTGGAATTTTAACAAAAATCTGGTTGCTGACATAAACTGTGCCGCCATCTTTTTTTCTGTATGCCGGGAATAAATTTCCTGATTTCTGCAATGTTTTCAGAGTGCTGTCTCCGGGAGCTTCGATGATGGAGATGTTTCCGTGTTTTTTGATCAGTTTAACATCAGCCGGAAGTGTGAAATCGGCTCTTGTCTTTGAAGTTCTGATGAAGGAATAGCTTGAAAAATCTTCGGTAAGTTCGATTTTTCGGCCGTCGGAATAGTAGTAGAGTGTTTCTGCCGGAAGAACTGCCGCAAAAAGCAGCACGGTCAGAAAGAAGATCAGTTTTTTCATGATTCGACTCCAAAAAATTTATAATTCCTGTCTCGGGAAACCTTTGAACATACGCAGGTGTTCCGTGAGAATGAACGATTTCGACTTGAAGCGCTCGATCCTTGCGTAGGCGTTGTGCGAGTGAATGCTTTCAAGGTGAAGCGTTTCGACCATGAACCATTTTACCCTTTTGTCCTGCATCATCTTTTCAGAGATATTGCGGACGACGTCTTCGGCGAAAACCGGATTCGAAAACGCTTTCTCTGTGACGAATTTTTCATCGGGACGTTTGAGAAGCGGATAGATCTCGCAGCTTGCACTCTCTTCGATGACCGAAATCAGCTCTTCGATCCAGATGAATTTTTTGAACTGGACGTAAAGAGTGACGAAACTGCGCTGGTTATGCGCTCCGAAGGCACTGATTTCCTTTGAGCACGGACAAAGTGTCGTGACGGGAACACGGAGCCCCAGAATGAAGCTGTTTCCCTCTTTTTCGTCGCTGAAACCGCTGAAAAGGATGTTTGCTGCAAACATTGAGGAAATTCCTGAAACTGGTGCCTTTTTTTCGATGAAGTAGGGGAAACGAAGTGCGGCCAAAGCCTGCGGCGAGCCAAGATGCTCTCGGGTTTTTATCAATAATTCCGGTATGTTGTCCATGGTTATCTGCCCATGGAACTGGTTCAGGACCTCAATTATGCGGCTCATGTGCGTTCCTTTGAATTCGGGAAGCAGCATTACTGTGAGATCGACCTTGGCAACCGTGTGCTGAAACTCGTTTTTTCTGTCTTTTACGACGATCGGATATTCGATATCCCAGATTCCGACCTGATCGACAGTGATGTTTCTGTTGTCTATATAATTCTGGACGTCATTCATTTGTTACGAGCCTCTTGGAATGCGGAACTAATGGCTGGGACGAGTGCAGTCGTAGACTTGTGCCGGGGTTATTTCCGTGATTTTTATGCTTTTTTTCGTGCCGTCGCCGTCACCGACTTCGATCGTGAAGACATCCCAGCAGGTGTCGGTTTTGTTCATAAGGAGCGTTGCCGATTTTTCCTCGGCTCCGTGTGCGTAGCCTTTGACGACTACGGTTGACGGGCCTTTCGAGGTGTCGTAAGCGTGAACAGTGACTTTGTAAGTACCGTTTTCAGGCTTGTTGATCGTTACAGTTTCCGGTCCGATTCCGTCGGTGTTGTCGATGTCCAGGAAAGGATCGTCCTTTGTCTCGCCTTCGACGCCCCAGTCGGGTCTTTCGCCGGAATACTGCGGAGAGCAGTTCCAGAAGTAGCAGTCGCTCTCTTTGTCGCCGAATTCACCGTCAGGTCTGATAAGGTGAAGGTCCATATCCGAATCCTTGTTGTTCCAGAGCATTTTGACTGCAAGATCGTCGTCAGAAACCGCTTCGACCGAACATTCTGCCGGAACGCTGCTTATTCCTTTTTCGTTGATGACTACGAGACGGACTGTGTAAGCACCTTTGATTTTCGCCTGGAAAGCAGCACGGTTGATCTTGTTGGACGGATCGCCGTTCAAAGGTGAACCTGCACGGTTGGAATCGTCAACTATGTCGAGTGAAATTCCGCCCGGAGTCGTAGCGAAGCTCCAGAGGTACTTGAGATTTTCCTTCGATTCGCCGTCGCTGTCGGTGCTTCCGCTGCCGTCAAGAGTCGCCCACTGGAAAACCGAAACTTTTTCAGGCTCGCATTTGAGCTTTGCTGTCGGATATTTTTCAACGTTCGGTCCGCATTTGAGCGTTATGCGCTTGTTTGCGTTGACGCCGTATTCCGTCGGATCGGTGTTGATTATGAGCAGCTCGCCGGTAAGTGGCGAAGGATATTCCTTGTCGTTGCGGCAGCCGATATTCAGTGTCAGGCTTTCTCCTGGTGCGATCGATACGCCCGGTTCCGGTCCTTCTTTGATGAAAAATCCCATTTCGCTGGGGTTCTTCGAAGGTCCTTCCGAAATAAGCACTGACGAAAGTTTGAGCGTTGCAGATCCCTGGTTGTAGACAACTGCTTCCTTGACAAGTTCGTCGAGAACATCGGAGAAAACAAGGATGTCGTCGTCTTCATCATCGTCCATCGTCTTGACTTCGATCCTGCCGCTCGGTTTTGTCTGCGCGGTGAGCGGAATGTCGAAATTCGATTTGCACTTGTCATTGCTTTTTATTCTGAGGTAGCGGACCTGATCTTCCCAGGTCGATGCAACAACGGATACTCCTATTTCGATTTCTTCGTCGTTTTTGAGGTTCACGGAGCCGTTTTCAAGCGGATTCGACTCGATTTGGAAGGTGCCTTCGTCTTCAAGACCGTTTTCATCGACTATCGAAATACCGGAAATGACTAACGGTTCAGCCGCGTCGCACGAATAGCAGCGGTTCATGACGTAGATATACTTCGTGAGTGATCTTTCACCGAAAATTATACCTGAGAAAAGGAGCTCTTCGTTCTTCGGTTTGAGCCTGTTGTCTGCGCTGGAGTAGTTGCAGTCTCTCGAAGGCTGGTCGTTGTCGGGCGTGACAGGTGTATCTCCTGTGTCTGCTATGTCGCTGTCATCAATGACGTTCGTGTCGGTATCCGTTTCCGAATACGGATCTTTTTTATCGCCTCCGCACGAAACGGCAACAAAAAGGAAAGAAAGAAAAAAGAGTGAAGAAATTATGATTTTTTTCATTTTATCCTCCTTTACTTCGATACAGGCTGAACGCATCTGAAACCGAGGTTGTAGTAGCGGTAGTTCGGGAAAGCCTTGTCTCTTGAATAGGTCGTAATTTCGTCTTCAAGCGATACCCAGCTGCCGCCGCGGATGACCTTCTCCTGAGTCGGTGAATCGGAAGGACCTATCGGGTCTTCGATTACGACGCCGTCCGTTCTTTTCTGATAGTAGGAATCGATATTGTACCATGTATCGGTCCATTCTGCGACGTTGCCGGCCATGTTGTAGACGCCGTAAGGTGAAACACCGTCATCGCCCCACATTACCGAAGTTACATCGCCGAAAAGAGCTGTGTGGTTTGCCTGAGTCGCTTCGATGTTGTCGGCCGGCTCTTTGTCACCCCACGGATAGGTGCGCATCGTTTTTCCGCGTGCCGCTTTCTCCCACTGCGCTTCGGTTGGAAGTTTCTTTCCTGCCCACTGGCAGAATGTCGCAGCCTGGTTGTATGAAACCCAGATCACTGGGAATCCGGCGTAAGTCGCGTTGTAGTAGTAATTCTGATACATGATCGAAGTTACGTCGTACGGCTCTGTGCAGACGCCTGCATCCTGACAGAGTCTGTACTGGCTGTTGGAAACTTCATATTTGTCGATGTAGTAGGCTGAAAGTTTGACAGTGTTCGTTCCTTCAGACTGCTTCAATCCTTCATCTTCTTCGGTGAGTCCAGTCGGAGTTCCTTCGGGAGCACCGAATTCGAATTCGCCGCCGGGAATGAGGACCATTTCCGCGATGCCTGCCTGGTCAGCGTCTTCCTGTTTTACCAGATCCTTCGGAAATCCGATGTGGAAGTTGCCGAGGAATCTCGTACTGATTTTGAAAAGGTTGTTCTCAACGTCAAGCTCGTATACGTCTAAAACTTCGAAATTCTGTCTGTCCATCGAGAAATAGGGCTTGAGGTCGAGTTCGTCGAGCAGATTCGGGAAATCTGTCTCTTTGTAAGGAATAACGACTGTCAGATCTTTTGCAAACTCGAACGCGGCCGGCGAGATCGAATAGATGTTCGTGACCGGTTTTGAAACATTCGTGAAGGCCGGCGTGTCGAGAGCGTATGCGGTTATCGTTACGACATCGGTCCCTTCAGGCAGAGAACCTGCCTCGATGTGGACTGTAACGCCGTTCACACCTTTATAGACTCCGCCGTTGTTGTCGAAATCCTGTCCGATTTTCTTATAGAGGTAGTCCTCTTCGCCGCAAGCAGAGAGGAGAAGTGCCAGAACAAGCAGAGTGAAGATCTTTCTGAGATAATTCATTATTCACCTCCTATCACGGAAATCGAGCATCCGCTGCCCAATGTCCCGACTTCCCAGCGGGGTTCGTCGCCTTCGATGACCTGTGTCCACTGAGTATCGTTTTCACTGCTGTATCCGAAGAGCGAAACCTTGGTCACCGGTTCGACCGGATCGTTGGTGTAGATCGTCACTACGCCTTTCTTCGAGCCTACATCGTAAGGTTTGAAGAATACGGTAACTGCCGCCTTTTCGCCTGGTGCGATGTTGAGCGTGTCGGGAATGACGATGAAGTTGGAATCGTTCGAGGTGACTTTTGCCTCCATTGCTCTTGTGCCGATGTTCTCCACGTCGAATTCCCAGTAATCCTCGTCGCCGGGAACTGTGTCGGCGAATTTGTGTGATCTCGATTCGATAAATACCGCAGGGAAGTCGAAAGAGACGGTCTCTGAATTGTAAGCCCAGAACTTTTCTCCTTTTGCAAGCGGGATCTGGATAGGAATCGGGAATTTAAGCTCGAGGATCTTGATCGTAATAGTTACAGTGAAGATGACATCGATATTGTAATATGTCTTTGACTCGTAGAAGACCGGAATATCCATGGTCGTTCCGACAAGAGGCGGCTCTATGACAAGATACTGACTGTCAGTGAATATGCTGCGCTCCTGTTTTTCGTCAAGTCCTATTCTGCTGCCGAAGATTTCGACGAACATTTTTCCGTCAAGTTCGAAGTTGAAGTGGATGAGGCTGCACAAATCGCCGATCACCGGAATCGAAAGACCGCAGCTGCCGCCGACCATCTCCGCGAGAGTTCCCTCGTAAAGCTGGAAGTGGTCTACGCTGTCTTCCATCGAAACGGGGTTGTCGACGTTTCCGTCAAGAAGGAAAGGCTGATAGGTCTTTTCATCCTGAAAACTGAGGTCGAAATTGAGCCACTTGCTGAGCTCCTGTTCCTCCGGCGGATTTGCGTAGCAGTTTTTCCACTTTGCCTCCATGTTGATGCCGTAGAACATATCGGCTGAACCGCCGTCGGGCGTGCCCTCGAAGAAGACTTTGACCGATTCGGGCCACTGTGCTTTTGCACGGCCGGTCATCTTTGCTCCCATTTCAGCGCCGTATTCGACGTTGAAGAGAAGGGCAAGCGGCATTATTCCGCCGCAGTCCGAGGGAAGCCAGTCGCCCGTGCCCCATTTGTTGTGCTCGATAAGGACGTCGCGGTATTCGAATTCGATCTCGTCCGAATACTGCTCGTCGTAAACGCGCCATTCGTCACCGTCACGGACGATGTCGGCTCCTACCGGTATTACGCCGAGAAGCAGGGCCGAAAAAAGCAGTGAGTAAAAAATCTTTTTCATCACTTCACCTATATTAATCTGTTATATCTTTTGCACATCTGAAACCTATCGAATTCGAGTTGTACTGCGGATTTACGCCGCGTCTGTAAGTCGAACGGATAAGTTTTCTCGAAGTTTTCCAGCTTCCGCCGCGGACCGTTCTCTGGTCTCCGATCGGAAGCGGAACACCGCCCTGGAAGAGGTCGGAATAGTAGAAGAATCTCGTCGAAACCCACTCTTCGGCATTTCCGGCCATATCGTAGGTGCCGCTCGGACTCTTAGCCTCTTTCGTGCTGAATTTGTCGTATTTCGAGCCGTTGTAATAACCGACAGGCGATACGTGAGGTTCCGGGTATGCTATGAGCAGGTCTTCCGCCGAAACGAGTTCTTCAAGTTCCTTGCTCGGTTCGTAAGGATCCGTACTTCCGCGGTAGTTCGCCTTGTAGGGGATATTCGTTCCTTCAAGGAAGCTGATGCCGCTTATCCAGCCTTCGACAGTGCTGTCTTCCCAAGGCATATCGGGACATTCTTTCGTGCATTCCTCTTCTTCAGCGGAGCACAGGCAGTCGCTTCTGACTCTTGCCGCATATTCCCATTCCTCTTCAGTCGGAAGACGTTTGCCGACCCACTTGCAGTAAGCGTTTGCGGCATACCAGCAGATGCTCGTTACGGGCATTTTGTCCTTTGATCCGCTTTTGTACTTGTCGCCGCTGTACTTTCCGAACCACTCTTCGAGGTATTTGTCGTTGCCGTAGCACTTTTCGAGACCGAGCTCGTCGTCGGTCTTCATCGCGTTCTCAGGCCTCCAGAGCTTGTTTTTCGAGTCATTCAGGAATTTTTTATACTGAGCCACGGTTACTTCGTATTTGTCGATGAGGAAATTCGAGCGCATTACGGTTTTGTGTTTCGGTTGTTCCATAATGAACGCTTCTTTTGCCTCGCTTCCCATGATGAACGCGTTGCCTGCCGCGCTGACTTCGATCATGCAGCCGGGGATGTCGTCGTCGTTGCAGCGGCACGTATCGTTTATGCAGACATTTTCTTCTGTCGGGTAGGGGACTTCCGTTTCATCCGGAGTCGTTTCGCCCGATTCACCGCTGGTTTCGTCAAAGTAGTAAATATCTTCGCCTGTGTTGCCGATGTTGAATATCTCGTCCGTGAAATCGATCACCGGCTGGTCGATACCCCTGAAAAGTTTGATCGTGTCGGCCGGCGAGAGTTTCTTGAAGACGAGATCTGTAACTTTCTGAAGCTGTGTCATGTACGATTCGCTTCCGGTCGCAGTGCTTACATCCTGAAGGAACGATCTGCTGCTCTTCGTATCGCCCGAGAACGAATTTACGATGACTTCCATGACCTTGACATAAAGATCGTCTTTGTAGAGATTGGTCGAAAACGAATTTTTTCTCGTTTTCATGAAATCGTTTACGCGCTGACCGATACCGCGTTCGCGGATCCCTCTCGCAACGACATTTACCGGATGGCTTGCAATGCCCTTATTGACGGTCTTGTCATAATTTATCAGCATATTCAGGAAGTTGTCGTTTACATCGGCTGAGATCATTACTATCGGGAGCATGATCTGCGAGAAGTATGTCGCCCAGATCGGATCCATCGCTCTGTTGAGCAGACTGCCGCTGTTCTGTGCCGGAACGTAGCTTGCAAGAAGCCCTTCCTTTATCTCGTTGTTCTTGTAACGCAGCTGCGTTTTTTCTGTTTCGGTCGTCTCTTCGAAGTATGTCGCGATTTCCGACGCCATTCTGTTCGGCTGACCTTCGACGATGAGTTTCTTCGTGAGATACTCTTCATTCTGCGTGATGTAGGTCTGAATGAGGTATCTGAGAGTGGGGGATGCATAGTGAGCCGGCGGTACCATGAGGACAGGCATAGCGTTTTCATCGATGCCGTCGTCTGCTATTTCGTTCGGAAGGATCGGCGTCTTCGGCATCGCGTCGACATAGAAATATGCCCAGCGCGGCTTCGAATTGTAAGTTTTTACGGCCGAGCCGTTCTCGTTGAAGTATTTTACGAAGATCTGGTCGATTTCTTCATCGCTCTCTTCTTTCGGAAGGTCTCTTAAAACGGAGTGATGGAAGGTCTCGGTCTTGTCGTCTGCCGTAACGGTGAGGTCTCTCTTGTGACTGCGCGTCCGAACTGCCGCCGTCTCCTTGTTTTCATCAGTTCCCTGATCTTCGATGTATGAAGCCGTTTCAGTGTAAAGCTCGTCAACTGCCGCCGCGATCGCATTCTGGACGTCAAGGTCGCCCGCAACTATGACGCTCGGCGTGATCGTGACCATTTTGTCCTTGAGTATGCGGATAAGCGTTTTCGTAGCCCTGAGACTGCGGATCCTTTCAAGAAGAGCCGCATTGTAGAGCGGGTTGACGGTCGTAGCGATACCGGGCTGAAGGAAAATCAAAGCCGCCGCGGTCTCTCTGACGCTGAACTCGATGTGTTTTCTCTTGAAGTAGTTCTCGCCGTTCGACGGGAAGACGGTAAGCATGATCGGAATGTTCTTCGTTTCGTCTTCGTAATTTGTTTTCAGCACGAAAAGTGTGGTCCCGACTACGTTCGAGCGGACCCAGAAAGTTCCGTTGACCGGATCCACATTCTGGACGATGTTGTTCCTGCCGTACTGTACCTGAAGATTCGCGTAAGGAATGATGAATCCGTCGGGAAGGCTGACTCTGCCCTGATAGAATATCTTGTTGGAAACGTATTCTATCCCGCCGAACTCCTCTTTCTCGTCGAGCGCGTTCTTAGGTTCCATAAGGTTGTTGACGCATTGTGCATCGAAACATTTTTCACCGAGATCGCAGTCTTCGAACGAGCTGCACTCGATATCAAAATGGCTCATTTCCGGTGAACATGCCGAAAAAATAAGGAAAATTAAAGGTAAAGCGGTAAAAACTGATCTTTTCATATCGTTACCTCATCACATTGAACATAATTGAAAGGTGCCCGCCGCCCTGGAAAAGCTGTTCGTTGCGGTCGAAACCCCTGAATGATCCGTACATTTTGAGATATGTGAAGTCTCCTCCGACTCCGAGTGCGATGTATTCCCACACTCTGAAGAAGTAATCGAGACTTGCCGAAGCATAAGGACCTCCGAAGAAACTCAGGATCCCGTTCGGTCTCGTGCGGTCTGCGATTTTTTCGATACCGCCGATAAATCCTGCCGAAGCTGTGATCGCGCTTCTCGTCTTTCTGGTCCTGAGCCCGTGGATGTAGTATCTGAGCGCAATTCCGCCGCCGTAGTAAAGGTTGTCCCTGTCAAGGGAGAGAAGTCTTCCTTCAACTCCGACAACTAAATCCTGAAGTGCTCCGACATTGAGTTTCAGAGTGTAGTTTCCGATAATGTCGAAGTTCTTGAAGTCTCCGCCGCCGCCGCCGACACCGCCTGCAAGCTCGATCGAAAGCCTGTAGGTGTACCATTTTTCAAGACGGACGTCGTCTTTCGGGACCCATCCTTCCTTGCCGAGGAATTCGACTCTGTAAAAATCGTTCGCCTCTTCGAGAACGACGAGATCGTCTTTTTCGTAAAGCTCGAACAGCTTTTTGGAGCGGACGCTCGCTTCGGTGTAAAGGTAGGTCGAAACGATGACTTTCGCCAGATCGGGTTCTTTGTGATGGTGAACAACGCCTTTTTCACGTTTTTCGACAACGAAATCATCCTCTTCCGGATCAGGGTAGAGATTTTTTGATCCGCCCTGCACGAAATCGTCTTCAGATTTTGCCGGTTTTGAAGTCGAAAACGGGTCTTCCTCAGCTTTTTTGGGTTCTGAGAAAGGATCTTCCTCGGTTTTTTCCTCAAAATCGGAGTTGTCCTCTTCAGACTTACTACTGCTTTCTTCTTCGGATTCCGATTCTTCCGCATCTTCGGATTCTTCGCCGGACGAAGACTCTTCCTCATCCTCATCGTCATCGTCTGAAACGACTGCCGTGCTGAAGGCGGAAAAGTCCGGAGTCAGCGCAAAAAGTGCGGAACAAGCAGTGAGCACACAAAAAACAATCAAAAATTTTTTCTTCACTTTGTCCTCAATATTTCAAATTACAATAACAACCTGCAAAAACAGACCTATTATAATAATATAAAACAATTTTTTTGCAAGGAATAACCGAAAGAAGGATTCGCCGCCGTGTCATAGTTACGCCGTTACGCCGTCACGTCGTTACGGCAAAGTTGGCGGCGGCGAAAAGAATTATTTCTGGATTTCGAGATATTTTTCAAGACCGAGCTTGAGAACGTTCATTGCTCTCTTGGTCTTCTCTTCGTTGAGGACGAACGCGATCCTTGCTTCGTTTCTGCCAAGTCCCGGAGTCGAGTAGAAGCCTTCTGCCGGAGCGAGCATAACCGTTTCGCCGTTGACGTCGAAATCGGTGAGAAGCCAGATTATGAAATCTTCCGCGTTTTTGACCGGAAGTTTTATGACGATGTAGAAAGCGCCGTTCGGAACTCTGTATTCAACGCCTTTCATCTCTTTGAGCGTTGCAAGGACAGCGTCTCTTCTTCTCTTGTATTCGCCGACAACAGTCTCGTAGTATTTGTCGTCGAGATCAGCCGATTTGACAGCCATCATCTGGTCAATGGTCGGCGGGCAGAGACGAGCCTGACCGTATGCAAGAGCAGCTTTCATTATCTCTTTGTTGTAGCTTACGAAAGCGCCGATCCTTGCGCCGCAGGAAGAGAATCTTTTCGAAATACTGTCCATAACGACGACTCTGTCCTTCGCCTCTTCGAAGCTGAGAAGGCTGACATGTTTTTCGCCGTTGAAAATGAATTCACGGTAAACTTCGTCAGCGAAAATGAAAAGGTCTTTTTTGATCGCGAGCTGAACGATCTTCGAAAGTTCTTCTCTCGAGTAAACCTTTCCTGTCGGGTTGTTCGGGTTGCAGATCATGACCGCTTTCGTGTTCGGAGTCACGAGCTTTTCGATCTCTTCAACTGCCGGGATCTCCCAGTCATTGTCGATTTTTGTCGTGATCGGAACGATCTTTACGCCTGTAGCAGTCGCAAAACCGTTGTAGTTCGTGTAGAAAGGTTCGGGAATGAGGACTTCGTCGCCAGCGTCAAGGCAGACCGTGTAAGCCATGATGATCGCTTCGCTTCCGCCGGTCGTTACCATGATGTTGTCGCGGGTAAGCGGAATGTCGTATCTTGCGTAGTATTTTACAAGCGCGTCCTGATATTCGGGAATACCCTGGCTCGGGCCGTAAGCAATGACTTTTGTCTTGATTTCATTAAGAACTTTCAGCATTTCTTCGGGCGTTTCGACATCGGGCTGGCCGATATTGAAGTGATAGACCGTTTTGCCTTTTGCCTTCGCGTCGTTAGCGTAAGGAGCAAGTTTTCTGATCGGTGAAAGGGGCATCGATTGTCCTCTGACGGAAATGTGTCTCATTTTATCCTCCAAAAAAAAGTTAAAAAACAGAATCTGCGCCCTTGTAACACCAAAAACGGCAAAAGCAAGAAAAACGGAACGTGACGCATTGCGCTATTTAGTGGATTTTTATTTTTTTATGTCTAAAATTCCCCGATTTTTCAGTTTTTTTAGGAGAAATCGGCATGATCACGAAAGAAAAGCTAAATAAGTTCCTGTTTGACAAAAAAGGGTGGATTCCGCTTCTTTTTGTTTCCCTTCTGATCTTATCGTTCATTTTGGTGCCGAGGATGGCGGCGATTCTCTTGGCGTCTTTCGTTGCGGCCGACGCGATCGAGCCGATAGTCGATTTTTTCTCGAGAAAGCTCAAGATCCCGCGTACTTTTACTACGATACTGTCAATAATCCTGATAGTTCTGGTCATCGGAATCCTGCTCCTTGCGATCATCCCTGAGATCATCAGCCAGCTCGGGAACGCTGCTGACAAAATGGGCCCGGCAATGGTTTCTCTCTGGGACATGGCGAACACCTATGCCGGAAAAATGAGCATAAATCTTCGTGAACTTGTGAGCCGCGACGAATTCGTTTCGGGGTTGGGAAGCCATGCGGAATCCCTTTCTAAAATTATTTCGGGAACTACGGGCGTTGTTCTCAAACAGACTTTTTCGGTCGTTTCCTTCCTGCTCGACATGCTGATTTTCATCGTCATTACGTTCTTTGCGAGTTCGCGCTTCAAAAAGATAAAAGAGTCGATCTTTTCGCTTGTTCCGCCGCATATGCAGCAGACGACCGGAGAATGGCTCCTGAAATTCGACAAGATTTTCTCCGGATTCATCCGCGGTCAGCTTACCGTTTGCATAGTTCTGGGCTCGCTTTACGCCGTTTCCTTTACGATTGCAGGGATCCAGGGCGGCGGCAACCTCGGAATAATGATCGGAGCACTCTGCTTCGTTCCGTATGTCGGGCTTTTCACCGGCATTTCGATCGCTCTGATCCTCGCTCTCATCAGCGGCGGTTTCTGGGGGCTTTTTAAAGTTCTCATCATTTTTGTGATAATTCAGATCTGCGATACGATTTTCATAACGCCGAATATTGTAGGTAAAAAGGTGAACGTGAGCCCTGTTTTCGTCATCATCGCCCTTTTTGCAGGTGCGGAGATCGGCGGTTTTCTCGGAGTCCTGACTGCCGTTCCTGTTTTTGCAATGCTTAAAGTCGTGATAGATGAAGTCGTGGCGCGTTACAAAGATTCCGATTTCTACAATGACCGGACTCTCGGAGTTGTGGTGGAAAAGCCTTCCAAAACAGACGGCAAAGAGTGATGAACGCCTTTCTCGAGCCTTATTATTCAGGCAGCCACAAATATTTCGCAGACGGATTCGTTAAAGAGTTTCCTGAACAGATACAGCTGTTTACGCTTCAGGGCAGGCACTGGAAATGGCGGATGCACGGCTCAGCCGTAACTTTTGCCGGAATGCTTGAAGAAAGCGGAGAAAATTTTGACACGATCATTTCGACTTCGCTTACAGACACCGCGCTTTTGAAGTCGCTTCTGCTTCCGAAGATGCCTGGAACGCGCTTCGTTACTTATTTCCACGAAAACCAGCTCGCCTATCCGTGGTCGGAAAACGACAAAGAACCTTCAAAAACCGATATGCACTACGCTTTCATCAACTTCACGTCGGCTCTTGTTTCCGATCTTGCGCTTTTCAATTCTGAGTTCAACAGAGAGAGTTTTTTTTCTGCGCTTGAAGGATTTCTCCGTTCGTTTCCCGACAACAGGCTGACCAGTAAAATCGATGCTGTTTACAAAAAATCAGTTGTGCTCTATCCCGGAATAAACACCATTCCGAAATCAAACGGCGAAAAAGATAAATTGTTGAAAATATTGTGGAATCACCGCTGGGAGTACGACAAGGCCCCCGACACTTTTTTCGAGACGATGTTTTGTTTGAAAGAAGCGGGTATTCCTTTTCAGCTTGTTGTTTTAGGCGAAGAAAAATCGACAAGCCCTGAAATTTTCAAAATTGCGCGCGAAAAACTGAGAGATGAGATAGTTTCATTCGGTTACGCCGAAAATTATGATGAATACAAAAAGCTTGTCGCGATCTGCGATATCCTTCCAGTCACATCAAAACACGAATTTTTCGGAATAAGCGTCCTCGAGGCTGCTTCTGCTGGAGTCATTCCGATTTTGCCTGATAGACTTAGTTATCCCGAAATATTTCCGAAAGAAAAGTTCGGAAAAATATTTTATGAAGACGGAAAACTCTTTGAATTTATTAAGCATTTTTCTGAGAAGCCCGATTTTTCGCTAAGAAATGAGATTTCCGGAAGAGCAGCGTGTTTCGATTGGTCTCACTTCAGACTGAAAGCGGAGAAAGTGCTGTTTTCGTAAAAGTCAGAATTCCAAAAGTTCAAGTCTCTGATCTTCGAGGCGGTTTCTTGTTTTTACAAAAAATATCAGAGGTTTTCCGCCCGCTGTTTCGGAAAAGAGAAATTCCCCGTCTTTCTTTTCCTGCGGTTCTTCGGGAATTTCGTATCCGTTTTCTAACTTTATGATTCTCAGTGTCTCCGTTTTTTCTTCTCCGGAACTGAGGGTCCGCGCTGCGACGGCATTCTGCTTTTTGTAGTAATGCTTGGAATAGATGTCGTCGTAGGCGATGAACGCAAGATCAGTTATTACGGCCTCATTTTTCTGCGAGCCAGGATCGATCCTGCCGAGGATCCAGTTCGGCACGGGCCTGTAAAACAGTGAAAATTCGTCCAGATAACGTTTCTCGGAAAAAAGGTAGATCTCTTTTCCTGTGCATTGAATATTTTTCGGTTCTTCCCATAGAAAACCGCCTGAGTGTTTGTTCTCATTCTCGTCGCTTTCAGGCTGTTCCTCCGGAGTAAACATATATTTTTTCAGTTTTTTCTCATCGCCTTTTTCGTAAACATTCAGCAAAACCGTCTCTTCCGTATCGCTTTCGCTGTAGCTCAGGTTCGATTTTGCATAGTTGACGAGAAGGACTATCGTGCCGTCATCCTGAACGCAGCCGCTTAAAAGGTTGGGGATCGAGATAAAATATTCTCTGTCCTCGGTCAGTTTTTCAGGTTTCAGAGAAATTTTTGAAGAGAGTTCTTTTCCGTTTCCTGCATTGACTGTGAAAATATCGGTCGAAGAGTCGGTCTCTTCTTTTATGAGCGCGGTTCCTGTCTCCGGATTGTAAAACACCGGTTCACCTTCTTCGATCCCGGTTTTTTTGAGCCCTTTTTCAGTCAGGATGTAGTGTTTCCTGCTGCTGCCTTTCGTTATGGCGATAAGTCCGTTCGCGTGATGCTGATAGTCGCAGTCGTGCTCGGCCGCTCTGCATATGACAAAACGGTCTTCTGAATTGCATGAAAGCAGGAAAAAAACAGAAATAAGGATTGAAAATACAGAAAAAAGTTTAGTATTCAAGCTGCTGGAGATCTTGCTCAGCTTTTTTATAATGTTCGTTTTCTGCTGTTACGAGCTTGAGGATCGCGCGGAGAAGTTCTTTAGCCTTTGTCGGGTTGAAGTTCTTCATTACGCTTGCTTTGTCGTATATAGCCTTTACGAGTTTGTCTTTCGAATTGAGCCAGTCGCTGCACTCGGTTTTTTCGGGGTCGATTTCGGCACATTTTTCGAAAGCTTCGTTTGCTTCGACGTAGTTGTTCGCCTTTTCCATTTCTTTTCCGCGAGCAAGCCAGCCGGTAGCAGCGTATTTGTCAACTTTCTGCGAAAATTCGGTTCCGCCGGGAACGATCGATTCGTCGAGAGCTTTTGCAGCTTCGATGTTGTCAAGAATGAGCGATGAGTTCTTTGCTTCAACGCCTTTGAGGATCTGCTCACGGACTTTGTTGAAGTTGAGAAGCTGTGTTTTGAGTGCGAGGACTTTCGCATCTTCTTCACATTCGCATTTTATTTCGCTGACCTTTACAATCGCTTTGATTGCTGCGTTGTATTTTCCCTGAGAACACATTTCAAGAACGAGTTCGTGTGCTCTTTCGAGTTTTTCAGCGTTGTCTTTGAGAGATTTCTTTTTGCTAGCCTGCTCTTTTCTCTTCTCGGCTTCTTTTTTTGCTCTCTCTTTTTCGAGACGCGCTATCTCTGCTTCTTCCTCTCTTCTCTGTCTCTCTTCTTCCATGCGCTCTCTTTTCTTGCGCTCTTTTTCGAGACGTTCCTCTTCTTCGCGCTGTCTTTCAAGTTCGCGCTCTCTTTTCTTGCGCTCTTCCTCGAGTTTTTTGGTGCGTTTGTCGACTTCGTCTTTCTTCGATTTTTTGCCGCCCTTTATTTCGCTGAAAGCCGACATTTTTCTGATCTGTGAGAAAATAGCTTTTTCATTTGCATCGTCGGCATAGTCGTAGGTTTTTGATTCATCATCTACGACTTCCTCGTCTTCAATGTTGATGAGAACGAGTCTGACGGTGACTTCTTCGTCTTCGTTCATGCTGATGAGCGAGAGAAGGACATACTGGAAATCTTCGTCGCCTGCGTTCTCCGACCAGCATTCCGGTTTCATTCCGCATTTGCCGAATTTTTTGAGTTTAGCCTTGGAAACATCTTTGTAGCTTACAGAATTGAGCTTAGAACTGACGGTCGATTCAAGATTTTTTATGATCTTGTTAGCGTCAGATTTTTCGATTTCTTTCGTGACAGGTTTCATGAAAAAAACTGTGTCGGCATAAGCCGGAAGTATAAAAGAAATCATCAAAGCAAGAATAAAAATTTTCTTTTTCAATCTTTCCTCCAACAATCACTCTGAAAAAAAACTGCGGGTATTTAACTGACTTTTGTTTTTTTTTCAAGTTTTATTCAGCACAACATTTATTTTTTATCCTACAATTTAAAATTGACCGCGGAACGAGAGCGGATATAATCCTCGCCTGAAAATTTTTCGTCGTTTGTGAAAAGTTCTTTTTTGAGGTAAAAAATGAGTGAAGAAATCAATGAAATCAAGAATCAGGAAGAAAAAAGCTCAGTAAACTTCATCCGCGCCATCATCGATGCCGATCTGGCGAGCGGCAAACACAAAGAGATCCAGACCCGTTTTCCGCCTGAACCGAACGGGTATCTGCATATCGGACACGCGAAATCGATATGCCTCAACTTCGGTCTGGCTAAGATCTACGGCGGCAAATGCAACCTCCGTTTCGACGACACGAATCCTGAAAAAGAGGATGTCGAGTATGTCGATTCGATCCAGGACGATATCAAGTGGCTCGGTTTCAAACCCGATAAAGTGCTTTACGCTTCAAGTTACTTCGACCAGCTTTACGAATGGGCGGTCGAACTCATAAAAAAAGGAAAGGCTTTCGTATGCCAGCAGACTCTTGAAGAGATGCGCCGCGACCGCGGAACTGCGACAGGAGCAGGCAAGGAGAGCCCGTGGAGAAACCGCTCCGTCGAAGAAAATCTCGAACTTTTCGAAAGGATGAAAAACGGCGAATTCAACGAGGGCGAATACATGCTCCGTGCGAAGATCGACATGGCTCACCCGAACGTTCTGCTGCGCGACCCGGTCATGTACAGAATCAGAAAGGTCAACCACCACAGGACCGGCAACAAGTGGTGCATTTATCCGACTTACGACTTCACTCACGGCCAGAGCGACGCGATCGAAGGGATCACTCACTCGATATGCACTCTTGAATTCGAGGCGCACAGGCCGCTTTACGAGTGGTTCCTGGAAGCGATCGGCATCGAAAAGAAACCTCAGCAGGTCGAATTTGCCCGCCTCAACCTCACGAACACCGTAATGAGCAAGAGATTTCTCAAAAAACTCGTTGATGAGAAGTATGTTTCAGGCTGGGACGATCCGAGAATGCCGACGATCGCAGGAATCAGACGCCGCGGATATACGCCGGAAGCAGTCCGCGATTTCGCCGAAAGAGTAGGTGTCGCGAAGAGAAACAGCACCGTTTCGCTTGCATTGCTCGAGCACTGCGTTAGAGAAGATCTCAACAAAAAAGCGGAAAGATTTATGGGTGTCCTTGACCCGTTAAAAGTCGTTATAACGAACTATCCCGAAGGTCAGACCGAGCAGTTCGAAGCTGTAAACAACCCCGAAGACGAAAACTCCGCGACAAGACTTGTTCCTTTTTCGAGAGAGCTTTACATCGAACGCAAGGACTTCATGGAAGAGCCGCCGGCAAAATTCCACAGGCTCGCTCCCGGAAAGGAAGTCAGACTCCGCTCGGCTTACTACATCACCTGCACCGAAGTCATCAAAAACGAGGACGGTTCGATAAAGGAACTTCACTGCACCTACGATCCGGCGACGAAAGGCGGCTGGTCGAGCGACGGCAGAAAAGTCAAAGGAACGATCCACTGGGTCGACGCGAACAACTGCCTTAAGATCGAGGCGAGGATATACGAAAACCTTTTCGAGATGGAAGATCCGTTCGAAGTCGAGGAAGGTCACGATTTCATCGAAAATATGAATAAAAATTCGCTTCAGATCGTTGACGCCTATGCCGAAACAAACCTCAAGAACCTTGAAGTCGGCAAACAGTTCCAGTTCGAAAGAGTCGGTTACTTCTGCATCGACAAGGACACGACGCCCGAAAAGATCGTTGTCAACAGGATCGTTACGCTGAAAGACAGTTTCGAAAAAACTCTTAAATAATTCGGAGGATTTCATGAAAAAATCTTTGTTCTTTCTTTCTTTGGTTTTTGTTCTGATCTTTTCCGCATGTAACAAAAAAGAAGAAGCAGTCGATCAGAAGGCAAAAGCTCAGGAAGATGATTCCAAAAAAGAGGAAATCTACAATGTCGATTTAGGTTCAGCGGTTTTCCGCGGTCCGCAGGACGCTCCTGTCACGGTCGTCAACTTTTCCGATTTCCAGTGTCCTTTCTCGAAACGCAGCGTTGACTTGATGGAAGGCCTGCTCAAAAAATACAACGGCAAAGTAAGATATGTTTTCAAACACTTCCCGCTCAGCTTCCACAAATGGGCAAAACCCGCTTCCTATGCGGCTATCGCGGCACAGAACCAGGGAAAATTCTGGGAATACTACGCAAAACTCTACGCAGATGTGAAAAACATAAACGAGGAGACTATCGTCAACTACGCAAAAGAGCTCAAGCTCGATATGGACAAGTTCAATGCCGACAGGGTCGCTCCGGAAACAGCGAAGAAAGTTCAGGACGACATAACGCAGGGCTCGCTTTTCGGAGTCCGCGGAACTCCCACGCTTTTCATCAACGGTATCAGGATCGTCGGTGCGAACAGTGCAAAGATCGAGGAAACCATAACAAAGCAGCTTGTCATAGGCGAGCAGCTCAAGGCGAAAGGGGTGAAAGATCCTTACGCCGAACTCGTCAAAAACGGAAAAACGAAGTTCATCCCGCCGAAAAGAGAGGCTCCGGCAGTTTCCCAGGATGTCTATAAAGTCGAGATCCCGGCTCATGCTCCGATCTGGGGCGCTGAAGATGCGCTTGTCACGATGGTTCTTTTCGATGACTTCGAATGTCCTTTCTGCTCGCGTCTTTACGGCACTTACGAGCAGCTCAAAAAAGATTACGAAGGCAAAATCAGGATCGCTTTCGTAAACCTTCCGCTCGGCTTCCACAAAAAGGCGAAAGATGCGGCTTACTTAGCTATGGCGGCGCACAAGCAGGGAAAATTCTGGGAAGTTTACAGCTTCCTTTTCACGAAGCAGAAAGAGTGGAACCGCGTTCCCGACTTCAAGGAGTGGCTTGAAACCAACAAAGCCGATATCCCGGCAGACTGGGATGCTCTCAAGAAAGATATGGAAAGCAAAGAAATCGAAAAAATCGTCGAAGAAGACATCAAAACTGCAACTTCTCTCGGTCTGCGCGGAACTCCGGCGTCATTCGTGAACGGCAGGTTCATAAGCGGTGCGCTTCCGATAGATTCTTTCAAAAAAGTCATCGATGAAGAACTCAAAAAGGCGGAAGGCAAAGGCTTGAAAGGCGATGCGCTTTACAAGGAGATCATCAAAGACGGCAAACCGGCAGTCGCAAAAAACAACGGCAACAAAGCTGATAAGGAAAAAGATGATCCGAATAAGATTTATCAGGTCAAACTGAGCGGAAAAGAGGCTGTTAAAGGTGCAAAAAATCCGAAAGTCACGATAATCGAGTTCTCCGATTTCCAGTGTCCTTTCTGCAGCAAAGCGTTCGCGACGGTCGAAGGTGTCGCGGAAAAATATAAAAACGATGTCAAAATCGTCTACAAGAACTTCCCGCTCGGCTTCCACAAAGAGGCGAAACCGGCCGCTCTTTTCGCTTATGCAGTGAAAAGACTCTACGGTGATGAAAAATTCTTCCAGCTGGCTTCGATCCTTTATGCAAAGCAGAAAGAGTGGAACAGCAATCCCGAAGAAAAATTCGCAGCTTACGCGAAAGAAATAGGCGCTGACTGGACGAAAGTCAAAGCCGAAATTGCAAAACCCGAAACCGAAGCTGCTGTCTCGGAAGACATACGTGAGGCAGGAAATCACAATCTCCGCTCCGTTCCTTCGTTCTTTGTGAACGGCAGAAAGGTCAGCGGTGCAAAACCGGCCGAATTTTTTGAGTCAATGATCGAATCGATAATCAAAGAAAAGAAGTAGTGTTTTTGTTCTGAATCTTTAATTCCAGGAAATTTTTGTCTGTATTTTCAGATTTTTAGGCTTGATTAAATCAGGGATTTGAGATCTTCGGTCCTGTCGGTCTTTTCCCAGCTGAAGCAGTTTCTTCCGAAGTGGCCGTAAGCCGCCGTCTGTTTGTAGATAGGACGAAGCAGGTCAAGCTGCTCGATGATTGCCGCCGGGCGCATGTCGAAGCACTTTTTGACTGCTCTTTCGATATCGCTTTCTTTTACCGCTGCACTGCCGAAAGTGTTGACGTAAACTGAAACCGAGACCGGTTCTGCGACACCGATCGCATAAGCGAGCTGTACTTCGCATCTTTTTGCAAGTCCCGCAGCAACAACGTTTTTCGCAATATAGCGGGCCATGTAGCATGCCGATCTGTCGACTTTGGACGGATCTTTGCCTGAGAAAGCGCCGCCGCCGTGACGACCCATTCCGCCGTAGGTGTCGACGATTATTTTTCTGCCGGTGAGACCTGTGTCCGCAACGGGGCCGCCGATAACGAATTTGCCGGTCGGATTTATGAAAATCTCGGTTTTGTCGTGCATGAGATGAGACGGAATAACCGGTTTTATAACTTTATCGATGACAGTCTGCCTGATTGTGTCGTAGTCTGCTTCTTCTTTGTGCTGTGTGCTGACGACGATTTTATCTACTGCAACGGGCATATCGTCTTCGTAACGGACCGTTACCTGAGTTTTCCCGTCGGGAAGAATAAAAGGAGCCGCGCCTGTTTTTCTGATTTCAGCAAGTTTGAACGCAAGCTGGTGCGCAAGGTTTATCGGAGTCGGCATGAAATCTTCGTTTTCGTCGGTTGCATAGCCGAACATCATTCCCTGGTCACCCGCGCCCTGCTCTTTGAAGAGACCTTCGCCCGCATTCACGCCCAGAGCGATATCGGGAGACTGTTTGTCGATAGTTGAGAGAACGCCGCAGGTGTGGCCGTCGAATCCGCATGTTTTTGTATCTTTATAGCCGATCTCCATGATCGTGTTTCTGACGATTTCGGGAATATCGACGTAAGTGTTTGTCGTGATTTCGCCGCCGACAACGACAAGGCCGGTCGTGACGAACGTTTCGCATGCGACTCTTGCAAATCTGTCGCGTTCAAGAATGGCATCGAGAATGGAATCCGAAACCTGATCTGCGACTTTGTCCGGATGTCCTTCAGTAACTGATTCGGATGTGAAAAGATAAGGTCTTGACATAATAGCCTCCATAAACACAAAAACCCCCTCTTTTGAGGAGGGGGGTAAAAATCAGAGAAAATAAATATATATAAAAATTATCTCTTCGAGAACTGGTATCTTGCTCTTGCAGAACGAAGACCGTATTTCTTTCTCTCTTTCATTCTTGCGTCTCTCCTCAGGAAACCTTCCTTTTTGAGAGCCGGTCTCATTTCCGGATCGTATTCAACGAGAGCTTTGGAAATGCCGTGTCTGACTGCTTCTGCCTGTGCGCAGATTCCGCCGCCGCAAACCGTAACAAGGATGTCAAATTTGCCCTGTGTTTTCGTGATTGCGAGAGGAGCATCGATTTTAATAATGTTGCTGTCGGTGTAAAAATACTCTTTTGTGGTTTTACCGTTTACAACGATTTCACCTTTTCCCGGTCTCAAAAAAACTCTTGCGACTGCTGTTTTTCTTTTGCCGGTAGCGTACCACTGTTCCATTCTTTATCTCCAAATAGTTAAATTTTTTCCACTTTTCCGGTTACGTCAACTCTAAGCTTGGTCGGCTGCTGAGCTGTGTGAGCGTGTTCGTTTCCTGCGAAGATTTTGAGCTTGGTCATGATCTGGTTCGCAAGTTTGTTCTTCGGCATCATTCCTTTTACAGCGTGAAGAATGAGGTAATCAGGATGTTTCTGGATCATTTCAGCTGCCGTAAGCGATTTCATACCGCTCTGATAACCTGAATAATGGTAATAATTCTTTTCAGTCAGTTTGCTGCCGGTAAGATCGATCTTCTCGGCATTCGTGATAACTACATAGTCACCGCAGTCAACGCTCGGCGTGTAGTCAACTTTTGTTTTTCCGCGAAGGATGTTTGCAACAGCCGTTGCAAGTCTTCCGAGTCTGACGCCTGTTGCGTCGATCTCGAACCATTCTCTTTTAACGTCTTCTTTTCTTTTGTATTTTGTCAATTCCATGACACTCTTCCTCATGTCAGTTACCAAAAAAGCGGGAAGATGTTACGCAATTAAACCTTGAAGTCAAGAAAATTTTGCGATTTTTAAAAAATTTTCAGTGATTCCTGCGGCTTGCTGAGACTGTAAGCACGCCTGAAAGAAATTTCGTGCTGAAAAATCAAAATTTTTTTGTACTCAAAACATTTATGACTATATTTCCGATTTCGTAAAAGTCTGTGTCTTTCGCAGACGGGTTTATTGGTTTTTTATTTGGAGAAGAAAATGAAAAGAATTCTTGTTGTGGGTGCCAGCGGTCAGATCGGAAGCGAACTTGTTCCCGAACTCAGAAGGATTTACGGTGAAAACAATGTAGTTGCGGCAGATCTTAAGGATCCGTCTCAGCTTGCTCCGACGCTTGTTGACGGTATTTACGAACAGGCCGACATTCTCGATACGGCGAGAGTTTCGGAAATTATTAAAAAATATAATGTCGATGCGGTTTACAACCTCGTTGCTCTTCTTTCGAGCGTAGGCGAGCAGAAGCCGCAGCTTTCGTGGAAAATCAATCTCGGCGGACTTATGAACCTTCTCGAGATCGCGAGAGAACTTCATTTCCAGCTTTTCACTCCGAGTTCGATCGGCTCTTTCGGTCCGGCAACTCCGAAGGACAACACTCCGCAGGACACGATCCAGCGTCCGACTTCGATGTACGGTGTTACCAAAGTCGCGGGCGAACTTCTCTGCGACTATTATTATAAGAAGTATGGCGTTGACACGAGAGGTGTCAGATTCCCCGGCATCATTTCGAACGTCACTCTTCCCGGCGGCGGCACGACGGACTACGCAGTCGACATTTACTATGAAGCGATCAAAAAACATCACTACACCTGCTACATCAAGGCAGGAACATACATGGACATGATGTATATGCCAGACTGTCTCAAAGCTGCTATCGGCGTTATGGAAGCCGATTCTTCGAGATTTATCCACAGAAACTGCTTCAACGTCGCTTCGATGAGTTTCGAGCCCGAGCAGATCGCAGCTGCGATCAAAAAAGTCATCCCCGATTTCACGATGGATTACGACATCGATCCGGTCCGCCAGGGCATCGCTGAAAGCTGGCCGAACAAAATGGACGACTCCTGCGCAAGAGCTGAGTGGGATTGGGCGCCTTCTTACGATTTGGACACTATGACTGAGGATATGATCAAAGTTCTCAGCAAAAGATTGTTGAACAAATAACCAAGGGAGAAAAAAATGAAAAATCTGCTTAAGGAATTCAAAGATTTCGCAATGAAGGGAAACGTTATGGACATGGCTGTCGGTATCATCATCGGCGGTGCGTTCGGCAAGATCGTAACTTCGGTCGTCAACGATGTCATCATGCCGCTCATCGGTCTTATAGTCGGCGGTGTCAACTTTACCGACCTCGCCATCACTCTGAAAGAGGCTGTTCCCGCTGCTGAAGGCGTTGCGGCAAAACCTGCTGTCCTTCTGAAATACGGAAACTTCCTTCAGACCACTTTCGATTTCCTCATCGTTGCGTTTTCGATTTTCCTTTTCATCAAAATAATCAACACGGCTAAAGAAAAACTTGAAAAGGCTACGAAAGCTGCTGAAGAAGCTGCTGCAGCGGCTGCTCCGGCACCGGCTCCGGATCCTCAGATCGTTCTTCTTACCGAGATCAGGGACCTTCTCAAAAAGTAAGCATATTTGTTCTTTCCATCTCCGTTTGACGGATTCTTTAATTAAAAGGTAAAAAATGTCACAGACGCTCAAAATCCTTAAAATTTTGTATTCAGCTTTCGGTTTCCGCTTCAAATACATCGGGATCCTCATTTTCAGGACTTTCATCGGCGCGCTTATGACGGTGACGCTGTTTCTGGACAAAATTTTATTTCCAGGCGCGGCTAAGCAGAAAATCGAAAAGCCAGTGTTTCTGATCGGACACTTGCGCAGCGGAACGACTTTTCTGCACCGCTTTTTGACTGAAAACTGTGATGAACTGCGTGGTTTTGCGATGTGGGAGATGGTTTTTCCGTCGATTTTTATGCGGAAAATCATAAAACCGTTCCTTCCGCTCGTGAAAAATCTCTCTTTTGACGGCGTCTGGGATCCGAAGATCCACAAAACCGACCTTTTTTCGATGGAAACTGACGATATAGCCCTTTCGATGCGCTATTTCGACGGACTTCTCTCGTGGATCTACTTCTACTGCTGGCAGGATTTCGACGAAAGCGATACATTTGAAAAAGAACTCGTCGAAGTCGCCGGACAGGAAAAATTCGCAGAGTATCTGCAGGATATACACCGCAAAAACATCTGGAAAACTGGAAGAAGAATGTTCTCGAAGTCTTTCGCACAGCTTTTTGCAGTCGATAAAATAGAGGAGATCTATGAAGATCCGCGCATCATGCTGATAATCAGAAACCCGCTCGAGGCCGTTCCTTCGATGATGTCGCTCGAAAAACGGGTCCAGGAATCGCTGAACAACTACAGTTCGCAGCCCGTTGAACTTCAGCAGCGTTTCCTCAAAAACATGTACCGCACCTCGCTTTTCTACTATAAAATGTTCGATGAGATCGCTGAAAAGAAGAAAAACTCACCGAATTTCCTGCTTCTTACCCACAAGCAGCTTATGACCGATTTTGACAACACTTTCGAGCGGATCATCTCTTTCTGTGATCTGAAAAAGGACGAAAAGTTTGCCGCGGCTCTCAAAACGCAGTCCGAAAAGCAGAAGACTTTCAAGACCGAGCACGTCTATTCGCTCGAACAGTTCGGCCTTACCGAAGAACAGGTGAGAAAGGATTTTGCGTTCGTTTTTGAAAAATATGATCTGGATTAGAACCTAACGGTTTTCAGATTCGACATATCCTGAAATAAGATCTTGAAGTCTTTCGGCGAGTTCCTGCCTTGTTTCGTTTTCCGCGATCTGGGTCGGCGGGAATATTTTGACTCTGACATCGCCTGACTGAATGTCGAAATCGCCGGCTTTCAGGATCCTGTCTGCGCCGATCATGGCGACTGGAAGTATTTTGCAGCCGTGTTCGGAGAGGATCAGTGCGCCCGATTTGAATTTTCCGACGTGACCGTCACGGCTTCTCGTTCCTTCCGGAAATACTAAATAGGAGCAGTATTTCATCTTTTTTTCGGCCCGTTCGAGGCTTTTTACCGCGCTGCGCCTGTTTTTGCGGTCAATCGCCACGAAGTCGTAAAGCCACATCGCCTGTCCGAAAACAGGGATCGTGAAAAGTTCTTTTTTTGCGAGGACGCGCAGATTTATCGGCAGATTCGCTCCGATTATCGGAATGTCGGCTATGCTCTGGTGGTTCGCGACGACGAGATATGTTTCTCCGGGCGTGATGTTTTCAAGCCCTTCGGTTTTGCAGCGGACCCTGCACGATTTGAGCAGAACAGACGAGCAGTGTCTGAAAACTCTGCCGCCCAGTTTTCTTTTCGAGAGAATGTGGACAGGAAAAATGAAGAACGAAAGAAGGACGTAAAAACCTACGATAAAGATTATCATTAAGAAACGGAACATTGCACCTCGCATAAAAAACGGGCTATTGTAATGAAATTTTTCAAATATAAAAGAAGAAAATGGCAAAAAAGAGGGGAGACTTCCGGTTTTTTTCCGTAATTTTGTCTGTTTTTGCCTGAAAATCCTTTTATTTTCCGGAAATCGCGCTTTTCCGACTTGATTTTTATTAAATAATGTTTAAGACTACTCAGATTTTTGTTTTTTTACTTGTTTTTTTATGGAGGTTTTAATGCGTAAATTCTTTTTTGCGATCGCGATTGTCGCAGCGTTTTTCGCGTTGTCGGCACAAGACAACACCAATGATCTGTATCAGCAGTATTTGAACCAGTATAACAACAACCAGCCTGCTCAGGCAGAACCGGCAAAACCGGCAGAACCTGCTCCGGCTCAGGCACAGCCGGCAGCGGAACCTGAGAAGAAGGAAGAGGCTGCACAGCCCGCTCAGCCCGCTGAAGAAAAGAAAGAAGAAGCTGCTCCTGCAGAAGAAAAGAAGGAAGAAGAAGCTCAGCCCGCTGAAGAAAAGAAGGAAGAAGCTGCTGAACAGCCGGCAGAAGCTGCTGCAGCTGCGGAAGGTGATGACAAAATCGAACCTTTCGAGACGAAACCCTTCTTCTCGGCAAACGCTTTCATGGCTCTTTCAAACTCGATCTACACTTTCGGCGGTGACGTTATGCCGCACAGCAGCTACAGATTCAGCATTGACAACGCTGTGATCGACCTCAAAGGCGGCAACCATATGTTCAACGGCAGGATCCTTTTCGATCTTGCGAAAGGTCTGACGACTTCCAAAAGTGTAGAGTTCAACTACGAACACGACAGCGAACTTCCGACTGACAATACAAATCCGCTTGAATTCGTAGAAACAAGTGAATCACCGGATGCTCTTGATATTCTCAAGGACGTTTCTTTCAGCATGGTCCATCCGTCATACCGCAATGCAGCTGGTACTTTCGGTCTCAATGTCGAACTTCAGGCAGGTCTTTTCGGACTTCCGTTCGGTATCGAAAGCGGATACGATCACGAGATCACGTTTGCAAATTCGGCGATCAAAGAGGATTTCCTCGGCGGCGCATTCAGAGATGTCGCTGTTTCTCTCGGTTTCGACTTCCTGATCGGCAGCAAGATGGATCTCGACCTCACTCTCTTTGTTTTCAACGGCAAGAACGAAACGATGCTTGACGGCGAGGACAGATTCAAAGATCCGGCATTCGGTTTCGACCTCAGATACAACTACAACAGCAGATTTTATGCAACGGCAGCTTTCTCGTTTATCATGGGCAGCGCATACATCGGCTATGACGAAGAGACCGAAGGCGGTATTTTCCAGACGACCAACGGAACCTACCTTGACGAGAAAAACAAAATCGAAGAAAACCTCATTCTCAAGGACGACGAGGGAAGAAACGACTACGCAGTCAACAAAAAGAATATAATCTTTGCAGTCGGTGCAGACCTCGGATACAACGTAAACGATGATGTTGCAGTCGGTTTCAAAGGCGAATTTGCTTATTCGAGCAGATCGATCTTCAACCCGTATGCAAACCTTTTCTTCTACGACCCTGAGACCAAGAAGTACGAATACTACGAAAACGCACGTTTCATCCGTGACGGAAACGAAGGGATGATCTGGGGCAAGAGCTCCTACAATCCGTGGGGATTCTTCGTTATGCCTTACGCTCACGTTTACTGGTTCGACATTATGGCGAGATTCTCCTACTTCAAGCAGCCCTACCTTTACACCTTCATCGAGGACAGCAAGAACACGAATATGGGATTCGACTTTGCGTTCATCTACAATTTCTGCGACTACGCAGGTGTCGAGTTCGACTACAATTTCGTAAGAGAAACGAGACATATGTATGACGAAGCATACAGCAAGAACGAATACTACACCAATACTTACAACACCCACATTTTCACGATCGCTCTTACCGGCTGGTTCGACTTCTTCTGGGAAGGCAAAGAAGAAGCTGAAGAGGCTGCTGAATAATCCCTTTTAAATTCCGTTTTAAATCTCAAAAATCTCAGAAAAGTTGCCATTTTTGCCTTTTTTTGTATTGTAATCGCGCGTTTTTTATCAGATGATGGTTTTTATCATAGGAGTCAGAGATGAAGAGAGTTTATGCTGTCTTAATGTTTTTTGCGATGTTTTTCATGCTTTCCTGCGGCGGCGGCAGTGACAGCAAAGGCAAAAAACAGGGCGAACTTTACGGCGCATGCTATCCGAACAAAACCTGCAACGAAGGTCTTGTCTGCGACGAAGAGAACGATGTCTGTCTTCCCGGAGACGATTCCGACATTTCGGATACCGCTGTAACGGATGGCGACACCACGGAACCCGAGCCGGCAGATGACACCGACACGGAAAAACCTGAACCGGCTGATGATGATACGGACACAGACACTTCATCCGACACGACTTCTGACAATGATACAGACACGGACACAAGTGACACAATTCCCGATCAGGACACTGACACCGATACAAGTGACACTGCTCCGGACCAGGATACCGATACCGGCGACACCGAGCCTCTGGAAGGCACTGAAAACCGCACGATTTCAGGTTCGTACCAGATCGGAAGTGAAGTTTCAGGAATAGAAGCAGCCCTTTATGAATGCGGCAAAACTGAAAAACTAGCTTCGGCCAACACAAATGCAAAAGGCGCTTTCAGTTTCAAGGCCGATATCTCTTCCGACAAAACATACTGTGTTAAGGCGAACGGTTTCGCGAGCTGCTTCAAAGGTTTGAAAGACCATACGGCGAATATTTCAGAAATCACGAACGCAGTTTTTCTGCTTGACCAGAACTGCGCTGACTTGAGAAACAGCGAAACAAAAATCAGAAAATACGCAAAACTGGGAACGGGCGAATGGCTGGGAGAGCTCGATTATTCGAAACTTTCCGGCATCAAAGAAGGACTTAAGCTTCTTTCAAACTATCTCAAGACGACAAACAGCAAGACACTTTCCGAAAAAATAGCGGAAGATTCAAAGAAAGAAACTCCGGAATTTGCGAAATTCTTCAACGGTTTCAGAGTTTCAGTTGATAAAAATGAAATCATCATCGGCGAAACATCCGACAGCAACGCAAATTTCAATGTCGAAGGCGGCAGCACGAAAGTCGCTCCCGGCTTCAAGATCACATGGACTTTGAAAAATAAAACCGCGGAAGCAGCGGAATATAAGTTTTCGACCCAGACTCCGGGCGAATACACTGCCCGTGCAAAACTTGTTTATAGCGGAAACAGCATTTCCGACGATTCCGCGAGCGTTCTCTTTTTGCAGAGAAAGAGCGGCGGCACGGTTTATCTGAACAACAAATCAGAAAATATTTCGTTCAGGATAGATGACGGAATTTACGGCGTAATTCCCAAGGGGACAGTCGTCAAAAAGAACGGAATAAGAATAAATTCAATCAGCTACGATATTCTTTCTGCCGGAGGAAATCAGGTCTCGAGGCTTAAATTCAGGCCCGAGGGAGCAGTTTTCGAGGGAGACACGATGTATTTCGTCCACGAGCTCGGCACGGTTTTCGGCGGAGACCCGAAAGTCCTTTCGGCTAGTAGAACGAATGCAGACGGCACAGTCGATGTTCTTCAGTCGGCGGCAGGCGACCCGATTATGATGGCGGCGGCAGGCGATCCGATAATGACAACGGCTGCAGGCGATCCGATCATGCAGGCTGCTGCAGGAGATCCTATTATGACGAGCGCTGCAGGCGATCCGATCATGACAAGTGCGGCAGGCGATCCTATCATGTCGGCGGCGGCAGGCGATCCGATCATGACAAGTGCTGCAGGGGACCCGATCATGGCTTCGGCTGCAGGCGACCCGATAATGATGGGAACAAGCTCGAGCACAATGATTTCGCAGACTAATCACTATTCGACATTCACGGTCGAAGCAGCATCACTTCCTGTTTCGCTTGATATGCTGGTTGCAAGATGGTGCGACATGGGCTCATTCCTTCACCTGACTTCGCCGATAGAACTCATTGTTAAGGCAGTCGATCAGAACAAGCCTGACGGCGAAGAGAAGACTGATCTTCTTTCATACCTTGACTGCGAGCATTTCGCGGACCTCGGAAACGACCTTTACGAGCTTGTCAACAGGCCGGTCGGCTTCCAGCGCAACCTCAACCTGATCGAAAATATTTTCTTTGCTACGGAATTCTACGGCCGTCTTCTTTTAAAGCAGGAAAACGCAGGTTCGTCGGCTTATGTCGCGGTTCGAAACGGTCTTGAATTGCGTAGCGCGATCGCGTCTCTCTACACGGCGACGACTTCCTACAACAGAAGCGCGGGAGTTTCGGAACTTTTTGATTCCTCCATGGTTCCTCTGACCTACAGCGGCGTAACTCCTGAAGACTACACGGCTCAGGCCAAAGCTGCGATCATAGGCAATTCCGGCGCAAGTGACAAATACATTGCGACGAAGAAAGAGATGATGATTTTCGCGAACTACATCACGACTTCATCAAAAGGGCCGGATTTCAGCGGCGTCACGACGATTCTCACTCCCGATCAGCTTGTCTGCGCATGGTTCAACCCGGAGATCCAGGCTTCTAACTGCAGCAAGGTCTACACTTTGAACGAGGCCGGACACGTAACTTTGGGCGGAACGGAAGTTTCTGTCGCCGAGGCGAACGCTATATTTACGAAATACTTCATGCCTTTTAACAGCAGACTTGGCGAAGAAGAGAAACTCAACCTCTTCAGAACATTCTATCTCGCACTCAGATATGCCGGAACGATGTTCTATAACGGCAGCGACATGACAGAGTTTTATAACATCATGCTTCATACGATATACCTCGTTTTCGACGGCATCAACAGAAACGCTAACGCAGTCAGCATAGTAGATACTTTCGACGCATCTGCCCACACGGTTTCAGTTCTTGACGGCAATGAAATGGTAACAAGACCTTACCTCACGAAGCTGAGCGCGCTTACCGACAAAATATCACTTAAAGTCGCATCCGAAAGCGCAAATGTCGAAAAAGTTCTCGTCAGCATTGAAGGATATGAGTTTGAGAAAGTTCAGGAAAATACGAGAACTTACTACAGACCTGTTGTACCGGTCAGTCTGAAAGAAAAATCGATAGTTCTCACTCCAGGCACGCTCAATAACGGCGAAACAGCCCTTAAGACCCTGCTCGGAAGCGAGGATGTCGATTCTCTCGGCAACATCACAGGCAAAATGACGATTGTCGCTACTTCGAAAATCGCGAACAAAACCTATTCGACACAGAAAACCTACGATTTCTTTGTCAACGACGACAGCGCTGGCGTCAACTCGAAGCCTGTTCCTGCAAATATCCAGGTTTATCTCAACGATTCTACAGGCCACGCGATCGCCGCAAACGCAAATCCGGCGATAATCCTGAATCCGGGCAACAAGGTTTACTATCCTGTTGACGGTGTCGTCAGCATCACCGATCTTGCACCTGCGGCTTACACTGTTGACGCATTTGCTGACGGCTACTATGCGAAAAATGTCAGTGTCAATGTTCCTGAAGGCGCTACGTTCAGCGTTGAGATCAGGCTTGACGAAGAGCTTACGAGCACTGCTGATGCAAACCTTGAACTTTCAGTAAAAATCGACACGGCAAAGCATCCGTCAAAGGTCTACATCCAGATCTACAACGACGACATGGATCTCGTTGCGAACGAAACCGCGAAATTCGATACCGGTACGAACACTTACGAAACACTGAATATCGAGATTCCTTCGGGCAGATACACGCTTCTTGCGGTAGGCGAGGATATGTACAACTACCTCGAAGCTATAACACTTTATGACGGCGATAACACAGAGGAAATCAAGGTCGTCGCAAAGAATGCATGCGGAAACGGCATAGTCGATTCTGCGGAAGAGTGCGAACCTTCTGTTGAAGGAACGGCTCTCACTGTTCTCTGCGGCACGATCTATCCTGCTTCGACTTATCCTGAAAAAGAGGCGGCCTGCAACCCGGATACATGCACGTTCAACAAGAGTGAATGCGGCAAGGCGGCGCTTTGCGGAGACGGAATCCTTGACGAAGGCGAAGGCTGCGACGGCGGCTCAAAGGCGTGTGCTGAAATAGCAGGTTTCGGCAATTCAAGAGGAACGGCACCGTGTAAAAACGACGACTGCTCTGGTTATATCACGGCAGGATACTGCACAAGAACAACTGAAAGCTGCGGAACGCTTCCTGCAAACGCGCAGTGGAATGACGGCGAGGGTACATTTGCGCAGACTTATGACGGAGCAGACTGGGCTCCTGCTGCAAAAGCGGCAAAATACGGTCTTACATTGGAAGAGTGCACCTATTCCTGCAAAAAAGGCTCGGTATGGGACAGCGCTTCCAGCAGCTGCGTACTCTATCCGCTTTCGCTCGCACTTGTCTGCACGGGGGCAAACGGCTGCTTCGATACAGAAAGCGATGCCGAATGTCCGGCTTACGGAGAAGCTCTTTTCGGCCAGGACGCACAGTATGCGGCGACCGGTTTCTGCATGGAGCACACTCTTGCTAAGGAAGGAAGCGGCGAAAATGCCGTTGTCAGAGATGCTTACACTCACTACGAGTGGCAGGCTTCTGCAAGTGATGCAATGAGCTGGGACAGTGCAAACGAATACTGCTCGAGACTCAACGACAACGGCAGCGACCACACCGCGGCGCAGTGGAGAATCCCGAGCCCGGCTGAACTTCTCACGATTATAGATTCAGGAACGGCAAGTCCTGCTCTCGGCGATATTTTCACGACTCCGGAATACAGTTTCTGGGCTGCAGAGGACGCAAAAAATGGAGACAACGCATGGAAAGCTGATGAAAACGGCGCGCTGACAAGCGTTTCGAAAGCTGAAAACGCAGGCGTTGTATGCATCAGATATCAGAGCAACTACACTCCGTCAGGCAGACGCTTCACCGATGAAAACGAGACTGTAAAAGACAGTGAAAGCGGCTTAATGTGGCAGAAGCAGCCTGTATCGTCAAGCACGTGGAAAGAGGCTCTTGAATACTGTTTCAATGTTTCGAGTGCCGATAAATTCGACTGGAGGCTTCCGAACAGAAACGAGCTTGCATCCCTTGTAAACTACGAAAAGACAAACGGCGCACTCAGTGACTTCCCGGCAATGGCGGCGAAAGGCTTCTGGACTTCGACATCCGATGTCTCCTCTGCTGCAAAGGCATGGACAGTCGATTTTGCAGACGGAAGCATAGCTTCTGCAGACAAAGCTGACACGAAATATGTCATCTGCGTAAGGAACGACGAGCCCTGCTTCGGAGACGAATGTCCCGACGCATGCGGCTTTAACCCGTGCAAAGAGATGCCGAATTCAACCGGACTCTGCACAGCAAACGGATACGACTTTACCTGCGGCTGCAAGTCGGGCTTCAACTGGAACCACGCTAACTGCCTTCTTGACACGACAAGATATATCGCATGCGATGGTCTGCCCGAAAACGCAGTCTGGAACACCGTTTTCGGTATCAGCCAGAGCTACAACGGCGAAAACTGGTATCCGAGCAATGTCGGAACTTTCAACAAAATCCCGAGCACGACGGAATGCCGCTTCGTCTGCGCAACAAACTACAAATGGGATGCGGACGAGGAAAAATGTCTTCCGGTTTCCAGAATGACTCAGTGCTCCGAAAAGAAACCTTACTCCGACTGGAACGTAGTTTCCAAGATCTCGCAGACATGGGACGGCGAGAAGTGGGAACCTTCGTCAGAATCGGAATACAACGAAGAGGCAAGTGAAGAAGAGTGCCGCTTCATCTGCAAGGAACACTACAACTGGGATGCGGAAAACAATCTCTGCGATCCTGAGAGACAGCCGGCTGCATGCATCGGACTTCCGGCAAACGCACACTGGTGGAACGAATCAGCGGCGATCACGCAGACCTGGACAAACGGCGGCTGGGCACCTTCGGCAACGGGATCTCACAGCACCGATGCGGAAGAGAACAAGTGCTACTTCACCTGTGACACCAACTATGAGTGGAACGACACATCCTGCGTTGCAAAGACTCAGACTGCAAGCTGTGTCACCACGACCGACAATTCGGAGTGGACCGGCGGTTATTCAAGCATAACGCAGACCTGGAACGGCTCGGAGTGGTTCCCGAGTGAAGTAGGAACCTACAACACCGATAAAAATCCGGCTTACTGCCGCTTCAAATGCAAGGAAAACTATAACTGGAACGGTGCGAACTGCGAACCTGCGACACAGATCGCAACATGCACGGGACTTCCGGAACACGCGGCGTGGAACAAGGTCTCCAGCATAACGCAGACATTCACGAACGGAAGCTGGTCTCCGTCGAATGTCGGAACTTTCGGCAACGAAACGGCAACCGAGTGCCACTTCAAGTGCAATGACAACTATAACTACGACAACGGAACAGGAAAATGTCTCGCAGGAACTCAGACTGCAACCTGCATCGGACTTCCTTCGAACGCTCAGTGGATCAATTCGACCGTAACGCAGAGCTGGAGCGACAGCCTCGGCTGGACACCGGCAGCTACCGGCCACCACAAGTCGGTATCAACTGACGGATGCAGCTTCGAGTGCGAAACCGATCATTACATCTGGGATTCCGGCACATCGACCTGCATCGGCAGAACGATAACGAACCAGAACTGCACCGGAAAACCGGAAAGCGCAGTCTGGAACACGGTTTCAAAGATTTCTCAGACATGGAGCGGTTCGGCTTGGCTTCCCGGCCTGGCTGCAACCTACAACGAAAATCCTGCTGCTGACGAATGCCGCTTCAAATGTCCGGCAAACTATGAGTGGAACGGTTCTGACTGCATAGCGAGAACTCAGATAGTAAGCTGCGGAACACTTCCTGCAAACGCAGCATGGAACACCGTTTCGCAGATCAAGCAGACATGGAACGGCTCCACCTGGACACCTGCGGTAAATCTTGTTCACAACGACGTTTCAAGCGAAACAGAATGCCGCTACACCTGCAAAGAGAACTACGAATGGAAAAATTCGGCATGTGTTGCAAAGAAGCAGACTGTTGCCTGCACGGGACTTCCTGCAAACGCAGTCTGGAACAGTTCTACTGTCGTTCAGGAATGGAACGGCACGGCATGGACTCCCGAGACGACAGGAATCCACACGACCGGCAGCGCAACTGATAAATGCTACTTCAAGTGCATTGACGAAGGAACGAAATTCGACTGGGATACGACGACCAGCGCATGCAAAGGTCACACCAACTCCAATGTTGCATGCGACAACAGCTCGCTTCCTGCAAATGCTTCATGGTGGAACGCAAATATCAACCAGACATGGAACGGAACGGAGTGGCTTCCGACGACAACAGGCAGCTTCAGCAACAGTGCTGTCAATAACCAGTGCCGCTTCAAATGCAACGAACACTACAGCTGGAACGGTACGACATGCAAAGCGGAAACAAAGATCTCTGCCTGCGGAGCACTTCCTGCAAATGCTCAGTGGAACACCGCTTCAAGTATAGAACAGCACTGGGATGCAAGCACTTCAGGATTTGTTCCGACTCTCACTCCGGCATACGGCACTGAAGCGACGACAGCTTACTGCCGCTACAAATGCAAAGAGAACTATGAGTGGAAGAACAGTTCATGCCAGGCTAAGACAAAAACTGTTGCATGCACGGGACTTCCGGCAAATGCAGTATGGAGAACAAGTTCTTCAGGAACAGGCAACTCATTCAGTATAAAGCAGACATGGAGCGGTGAAGACTGGACTCCGTCAACAACAGGAGCACACGGTTCATACCTTGCAGGTCAGTGCCGCTTTACATGTATTGATGAAGGCAACAAATTCAAATGGGAGAACAATGCATGTCTGCCGAACACAATCAACGATCAGGCATGCGTTGGACTTCCCGAAAATGCTGAATGGACCGGCGGTTTCGCAAGTATATCCCGGACTTGGAACAGTGCAATCAACAATTTTGAGCCGAGCGACATCGGAACATACAATACAGAAGCTGATTCGAATTACTGCCGCTTCCAGTGCAAGAGAAACTTCACATGGAGCGGTGAGGACGAAGCTTTGGCTGATGAAGGAGAATGTGTCGCTGACACAAGAGTGTCTGAGTGTAAAGCGCGTCCGGCGAACTCACTTTGGAACTATGTTTCCGAGATCACCCAGACATGGAACGGTAAAGAGTGGCTTCCGAAACTCGAACCGGAATTCAGTATTACGCCGACTGAAACAGAGTGCAGATACATCTGCGAGACAGGACGCTATCCTATGAACGGCGGATGTTTTGAGCATCCCTGCGACTACAGTCCGTGCGATGATGTGCTGAATTCGACAAAAGTATGTTCAGAGACAGAAAGCATGACTCAGCCTTACATCTGCGGATGCAAATCAGGATACTACTGGTACGGCAAGACCGGCTGCCGCAACAAGAGGGTAAGATTAGGGAATATATGCACCGGCAGCACAGGATGTTTCGATGATGCAACGGTAATGGTCTGCGCTTCTGAAGGAGAGGCTTTCCACGGTCAGGATGTACAGTATGCCGACAAGGGTTTCTGTGCTCCTAAGAGATTCTCTATCGGAGGAACATCGTCTCAACGAATCACCATTGACAACAATACAGGGCTTCAATGGCAGAAGGCAAGCGGTGGATATTCCAAAACATGGGATGCCGCTGTAACTTACTGCGATGAATTGAGTTACGGCGGTTACAGCGACTGGAGACTTCCGACAATAAAAGAGTTGATGACTATAGTTGATTACGGCAGGACGAACCCGCCGTTAGACACAGATTACTTTGATTTTTCTGGCACTTACTACATTTGGTGGTCAGGTACCGAATACGCATTCAATGATAGATATGCATGGTATTTCAACGGCCAAGGCACTATCAACAGTCGCGGAACCAATGTCTCGGTTCTAAAAACAAATACCTCCTACAAAGATACCCATTGTGTCAGAGGAACAACTTTAACGGAAAGTTCTTTCGCACAAGAAAACGATGAAGTGATCAAAGACACAGTATCAGGGCTCTACTGGCAGAAGGGTTATGAAAGATATAAAAACTGGCAGGAGGCTCTTGAATACTGCGAAAACCTGGAAGAGGGCGGATACACAGACTGGAGAATGCCGAACATCAACGAACTCCTTACCATTGTCGACTACAGCAGAACAGATGAACCAATAGATACGGATTATTTTGATATGCCAAATGTTACATACGGCCGAACATTCTGGTCATCTACTACGGCACATTTTGCAAGTGACTATGCTGTAACTGTATATTTCAGAGGCGGTACCAATTTTTCCAGCGGACAGGTTTACTCGCAAACCAAAACTGAGAAACACAATTATTATTCACACATCCGCTGTGTCCGCTCCGATCAGTGCGGTAACGGTGAGTTCTGGGACGGCAAAAACTGTGTAACGGATCCATGCTCGGCAAGTTCGTGCTCTATGGCTTACTCCAACGGGAGATGCATTCCGTTGACTTCAAGCACATACTCCTGCGGCTGTGTGGACGGGTATGTCTGGAACAAAGACTCGGGAAGCTGCGAAAACGACCCGTGTCTTGACAACAAGTGTGCTTCAATGCAGGGTTCGGACGGAACATGCACTCCGGCAGATGCTTCGAACTTTACGTGCGGCTGCATTGACGGGTACTTCTGGGACGGCTTGAGATGCAGAAACGAGAAAGTATTCGGCAATATCTGCACCGGTCAGACGAAATGTTACAACGCAACGGCAGAAGTTTCATGTCCTGCATCACCGTCAGGGACTGGAGAGGAATATAACTTCTTCGGTCAGGATGCAGGCTATGCCGTAAACGATGCAAAAGAAACCTGCATTCCGCAAAGCGGTTATAAAGTCAAAACTCCCGACAGCGCGGATCAGAAGGTTGTAGTCGACAACAGCACGGGACTTATGTGGCAGCAGACGATCCCGTCGGCAACATTCACATGGTATGACGCTGTAAATCACTGCGCGGATCTTGAATATGCCGGATACAGTGACTGGAGACTGCCGAAACCGAAAGAGCTTTTAAGCATTTTGGATCTCAGCAGAATCAATCCTTCTATAAATACAACTTATTTCCCGTCTGCAGGTTACAGCTTCTGGGCATCGAAGAAGTATGCGCAAAATGCAAGCAATGCATGGAGCGTAGATTTTAACAATGCCACTCCTGCAAATAGATTTGAAATCAGCGAGGTGAAATACGTCCGCTGTGTCAGAGGTGAACCGTTACCGGAAAAATCTTCTTTCTCTGTGAAAAATATAAACGGCACTGAGGTTGTTGAGGATAGCGTGACAGGGCTTATGTGGCAAGAAAGTTACAAATACGGTCTTTCCTGGCAGGCGTCTCTTGAATACTGCGAAACTCTTGAATATGCAGGATTCACAGACTGGAGAATGCCGAACATCAACGAGCTGATTTCCATTGTAAATTATGACAAAGCTTCACCTGCCTCAGATTTCCCGGAGTATGCTTCGAACTACTTCTGGTCTTCAACTACCAATACAAAGCGCGGTAATGCATATGCCTTCGGTAGTACCTTGCATATTGGTTCAGTATCGAGTATGGATAAGTCAACTACAAACGTAGTCTATGTCCGTTGCGTCCGCTAAGGCGGTGTGACTGGTAAAGACGTGACCTGACACGTCTCATGAAATCACGGTTCATCTGTAGAGACGTCATAATATGGCGTCTCTACAATCCAATTTCGGTAAATCGATGATTTTTATTTGATTTTATTTGGTTGTTTTTTATTGTTTTCAGATTTTTTGTATCGGGGGAACAATGACCTGGGTCCAGATGCTCACTTTCGCGGCGGTCGTGCTGATTGCTGCGGTTCTGATGACGAAATATTTGATTTTTTCTTTGACGAGCGCGTTTCCCAGGCTGAAACAGTTCAAAAAACTGCTGAATTTACTCTATATTTTCAATCTGGCGGGTTTCGCGCTTTTTAAGGAGAGGACTTTTCTCAACACGAAGGCGGCGGAGATCGTTTCTCTTGTGATTTATTTCTACTTCACTTTTCTTTTTGTCTTTGTCGCTTACGGGATTTTTTGCGAAATTCTGGTTTTTGCGCGCCGTTTTTTCCCTGGTTTGTGCAAAAAACAGCTCTCTCCGGGCAAAAGGAAGATTGTTTTAGCCTCGCTTTCGCTGATCGCTCTCAATACGGTCGCCGCAGGATGGCTGCTCGCGCAGAATGTCGTTATCAAAAATTTTGAGGTCAAAAATCAGAAAATCGGGCAGTACACACGCGTCGTTCAGATTTCCGACATCCACTTCAGCCGCGTCATCGACGAGCGTTTCGCAGAAAAAATCGTCCCGATGATAAATGATCTGAAACCCGATCTCGTCCTTTTTACAGGCGACTACATGGACAAAGGGATCGAAAATCCGGAAAAAATCGCAGAAATCATGAACAAAATCGAGGCTCCGATGGGAAAATTCGCGATAAGCGGAAACCACGAGTTCATAACCGGATACTTCGACTGCATTGATTTTATTGAGAAAAACGGTTTTGAGTTTATGGACGGGAGAGTCGAAAATATCGGGCGCAACATCGTTATCGGCGGTGTCATGGACCGAAGCGCGGAAAGCAGCAACGTCTACTATCACGAAGATTCCAAAGTCCTGAACCAGTTCCAAAGCGGAAATTTCAACATTTATTTGAAGCACAGGCCCGAACTTGAAGACGGCGATTCGTCGCACTTCGATCTCATGCTTTCCGGGCATACCCACGGCGGACAGATTTTTCCCTTCACGCTGCTCGTGAAAATTTTCAACAGATATTTAGCCGGCCTGTACGAGCTTGAAGGCGGCGCGAAACTTTACGTCAGCCGCGGGACCGGCGCGTGGGGACCGCCCGTGAGATTCGGTGCGACGCCTGAAATAACCCTTATCGAGCTTAAACCGTGAGGAAAAATGGATAACTTTTTTAGTGATTCAATAAGGAAAAACCTTGCGCTGTTTTCAGCTGAGTCGGAAAAATATTCGGAATTTCTTGATAAAATCGGAAAAATCTGCGGAGAAAAAATTGCCGCAAGGGCAGCAGCAGTCGATAAAAAAGGGGTGAAACTCGAAAGAAATTCGGTCGTTTTGTCGCCTGAAATGCTTGAAAATATTGAAGATTTGAAAAATTGCGGCTACGCAGGGGCATCTCTTCCCGAAATTTACGGCGGAAAGTCGCTGCCCAAACTTTTTGATGCCGCTGCAGTAGAGATGATTTCGCGCGCCGACGCCTCGCTGATGACGCTCGTTTCGCTTTCCGAAGCCGGAAACCTTATATATTTATATGGGACTGAGGAACAGAAAAAACGGATCCTGCCGGGAATCGCATCGGGAAAACTGACCTGTGCAATGGCGCTTTCGGAAGCAGGTGCGGGGAGCGATCTTCAGGCGGTCGAAACTGTCGCGCGCGAGGAAAACGGAGAGTGGTATCTTACCGGCGCGAAACATTTCGTGACGAACGGCGGCGCGGATATCATGCTCGTGCTGGCAAGAAGCGAGGAAGGTGTGTCAGGCGGGCGCGGACTTTCGCTTTTCATCCGCGAAAAAGGAACGAATGACAACTGCAGGATCGTAAGTGTCGCGGAAAAACACGGGATATGCGGCTCTCCTACATGCAACATCCGCTTTGAAAGGGCGAAATGCGAGCTTCTTGGCAGACGGCGCTTCGGTCTTGTCAAGTATGTGCAGGAACTTCTGCTTTCTGCAAGGCTTTCTGTCGCGGCTCAGGCGCTCGGAATTGCGTCCGCGGCTTTGTCCGAAGCGGAGAAGTACGCTTCAAACAGAACCCAGTTCGGCAAAAAGATAGCGGAACTTCCGCAGATTGCGGTGATGCTTGATGAAATGAGGGAAAGGGTTGCCGCGGTAAGACTTGCGGTTTATTACACCGCTTCGAAATTCGGCGAGATGACGGCTCTTCAAGCTGAACCTCAGACACCGGAAAACGCCGAAAAACAGCGCGAAGTCCGCTCCGAAGCCGAATTCCTGGTGCCGCTCGTCAAATTCTTCGCAGCCGAAACGGCGGAAAAAGTCACACGCTATTCGCTCCAGATCCACGGCGGAAACGGCTATCTCCGCGGAGTTGCGGCCGAAAGACTTGTCAGAGACGCGCGGGTAACCTCTATTTATGAAGGAACGAGCCAGATCCAGATCGCTGCCATAGTCAGAAAAACAACTGACGGCACACTCGAAAAGATCGTGAAAAAACTTTTAGACGGCAGAGAAGATCCGGAACTTTCGGAAAAAATTGTGCGCAGAGCTGAAAAAGTGACATCGGTTTCCGCGGAACTTGCCGAAAACGGAAAAATCAGTTTTTGCGAAGAAAAAGTTGCTTTTGCCGCAGTTTTTGTTTTTGCCGCCGCACTTTCAGTTTTTTACGGAACGGAAAATTTTTCCCGCGGAAATTTTTCCGCCGCTGTTTTTTTCGAAGCCGGTTTTTTCTTTCCGTAATCGAAGCCTTGTAAACCTCTTTGAGCCGAAAAAGCTCCACAAAAAATTCCTCTAAAGAGTAAAGTGACGAAAAAGTTCAATGTTATCAGCTAGATAAAAAGTTGTCTGTCTGTCTAAAAATTCTTGACATTATTTTCAAATCCGCTAAGTTCCTTTCCGACTTTTTGGTGGTTTAACAATTCTATTTAGGTAAGGAGTCATGAAACACAGTAAATTAGTCGCTTTAACACTTGCTTTTTTCGCATTTGTTTCTTTCCAGGTTTTTGCAGATGATCTTTTCGATTTGGACGGCGGAGCTGCTGGTCCTGAAGATCCTGCTGCTGCCGAAGCACCGGCTGAAGACGGAGAGGCACCTGCTGCCGAAGCTGCTCAGAATGCCGACGCTCCTAAGACCGCACAGCTTGATGTAAACGCATCGGCTGCTGATTCTGAGGCTGAAAAAGAACTCAGAGACCTTAATGTTGAAAAGAAGAAACAGATTAAAGTCGTTCAGAAGAAAGATTTCACGAAGGACAAACGCTTCGAGCTCGGAATCGACATCGGTTTCGCATGCGGCGACTGGGAAGATCTTCTTGCAGTCGGCATCAGAGCGGCTTATCACTTCAACGAATACATCGCTCTGCAGGCTCGTTTCCTCTATGGCGCTGTTTCATGGGAAAACGAAACCCTTAAACAGGCGAAAGAAGCTGATGCTTACGTTGCGAAGAGCAACCTCATGCTTATGGGTGGCGCAAGTGCCGTTTTCACTCCTTTCTACGGCAAACTCAGCGTTTTCGGCGACATAATCCCGAAGTATGACCTTAACGCTTCTGTCGGTGTTTACTACTACAGAACAGTTGCTGAAGGCGAAGGCGTCAAAAAGATGAACAACAACAACGTAGCATTCCAGGTCGGTTTTGCTCCGAGAATCTTCCTCGGCAAAAATGCAAGCCTCAGCTTGAATTTCGACTGGTTCATCATGAAGGATAAACGCCCGAAACAGGAAGGCGGAAGCTCGGCTTATATCAAGTCAGACTTTTTGTTCACGATCAATGCAAGCATGTTCCTTCCCTTTGCTAAGTAGTGGGGTGGTACTATGAAAAAAATACTGACTCTTGTTCTTATCTCCTTCGCGGTGATGCTGGTCACGTCCTGTGCGACACAGCTTACCGTCCGCGAAAAGGAAATGAAAAAATACGAGAAGATCGATGCATCTCTCGTTGAAGGTATGCCTGAAGCGATCACGAAAGTCGTAAACGCATACAACAGCGAAGATTACTTCACCTCCGCTGTAGGTTTCTATGCGATTATGAAAAACAAAGAGTGGGACAGACTGCATGATACCGCAAGATACTACTATGCAGAGTCTCTTTTCAGAATGGGGCTTTATCAGGCTTCCGAATATCAGCTTGCTGAAATCCTTTTCGAAGGTTCTGAATCTCACTACTTTGTATCGAGCCTTCTGAAACTTCTTGCCGTTACCTACAAAACGGAAGATGAAAAGGTTCTTTTCGCAGTCCTTTCGAACGTTGACTACGAAGCACTTCCGAAGAAGTTCGCCAACGAGTTGACTTACTACCTCGGCAAAATCAACTTCTACAACGGCCAGGACGAGCAGGCACTCAAAATGTTCGGTCAGGTAAAGGACTACAGCTCCTTCTACCCGAAAGCAAAATACTTCCTCGGTGTCATTCAGGTCCGTCAGCAGATGTTTGCAGACGCAATGAAGAGTTTCACCGAGATCAAAGAGATGCCGGATGACAAATATATCGGCACCGACATCAAAAAACTGAAAGGTATGGCAGAACTTGCACTCGGCGAACTTTACTACGCTGCTGCATGGCAGTCGCAGAACAAACTCGCGATGTTCAACGTTGCACTCAACTACTTCTCGAACGTCGGAAGAGACAACGCTCAGTGGTTCGAATCACTCTTCGCAAGAACATGGGCTTCACTCATGATCGGAAGATTCGATTCGACACTCGGTACGGTCGTAACGCTCCGTTCACCTTTCTTCACCGATATTTATTTCCCGGAAGTAAACATCGTCGAAGCGGTTACCTACTACAACCTCTGCCAGTATGACGAAGTAAACAACGTAATCGACTACTTCTTCAGCGTTTATCCGGATTATCAGAAGAAAATGGCTTCGTGGCTTGAAAATGTTTCGACGAAAACCGGTCTTGACATTTATAAGGAACTCCTTGAAATGTATAAAAAGGCTCAGGCTGGCGAAAACACCGAGCTTCCGGAAGCTGTTTTGAGAACCATTCTTACCGAATCGCTGTTCGTAAGAAAATACAACCACATCAAAGAGATCGAAAGAGAGCTTACCATCATCGAAAAAGCTCCTGAATCTTTCAAAAACAGCGTTATTGCTCAGGACGTTTCCAAGAAAATGATGTATCAGCTGACCACTCTCAGAAATGAATCGGGCGTATGGCTCGTTCAGAGAGTTCAGAATCTCAACAACGAACTCGGTCAGCTCATCGCAGATATGAGAGCGATACGCTTCGAGATGACAGATAGTATGAAATCTTCTCTCGAAAAAGAAGAGCTTTACGGCAAAGAGGTAAAGGAAGAAGAAGAGACGGTTCAGAAGAAGGCTGAAATGAATCCTTCGGTTCCGCAGAATTCCTACTACTACCCGTTTGACGGCGAATATTGGGAAGACGAGCTTGGTTACTACTTCTTCAATGTCGACAATTTGTGCAAAGAGTAATTTGTTTGTCAATTAGTTAGAGGTTTCTGAAGATGTTAAATAACAAAACATTGAGAGTTTTTTTAGCGGTTTTGTTAGTTCTTTCTTTCACTCTGACACTTTCCGCTCAGAGAAAGAAAAGAGATGACGAGACGGCTGCATCCAACGGTCCGGCAAAGGCTAGAATCGAAACCAACGATGTCAAGACCGACAGCAGATCGATGGAAAAAAGAGACGAGGCTATCAAACAGCTTAACGAACTCATAAAGGATTATCCCGAAGGTCCGAGAAAGGCGGAAGTTTACAGACGTCTTGCCGAGCTTTACTGGGAAAAAGCAAGAGGCATCAAAGCCGTCATCATGGACGAGTACAACAAAAAAATCGATAAGTACTACGAAATGAATGACCCGAACGCTCCGATGCCCGAGCTTAACCTCGAGCCGTCGCTTGAATGGAACAAAAAGGCGATCGAAGTCTGTGACTACATTATTAAGAAGTATCCGACCTTCCAGAATCTGGACGAGGTTTACTTCTTCATGGCTTCCAACTTGATGGAAACCGGTCAGGCTCTTGCAGCTGTTCGTTACTACACACTCGTTGTCGAGAAATTCCAGAACTCGAAGTTCGCTTCTGACGCTTACTTCGAAATGGGTGAATATTTCTTCAACAACAACAACGTTTTCAAGGCTATCCCGAACTACAAAGCCATCATCGACAAGTATCCGGACAACAAATTCTTCGGATTCGCTCTTTATAAGTATGCTTGGTGTATGTATAACGTCGGCGAATACGAGCAGTCGGTAAAACTTTTCCAGCAGGTTGTCGAAGTCGCTGAGAAAATCAATGACCAGTCACTGAAGGAAGATGCTCTTAACGACATGGTCGCTCCGTATGCGGAAGCAGGTTCTGTTGACGAAGCTGAAAAATACTTCAAGACGATCGTCAAAGAACAGAAATATTTCATCGCCGTTCTTAAAAGACTTGCTCAGATCTATTTCGATCAGGACAGATCTGAAGAAGCTATAAAAATTTACAGAAAACTGCAGCAGGAAGCTCCGGAAAGACCGGAAGGTCCGACCTGGCAGAAACAGATTGTTGAGTGCTACAAAAAACTCAACAACAAAGATGCTGTAAGAAAAGAGATCATCGTTCTCGTTGCTAACTACGCTGATGCTAACTCACGCTGGGTAAAGGCGAACGAAAAGGACGAAGCTACTCTTGAAAGTGCTCAGCAGACCGCTGAGGCAGCACTCAGAATCCTCACAGTTGATTACCACAACGAAGCAAGAAAGACCAAATCGGCAGAAACATGGAAGATCGTCGGCGAACTTTACCCGACATACCTCAAATATTTCCCGAAATCGGAAGCTTCGTATGATATGCGTTTCAACTACGCTGAGTATCTTTACGACCACAAAAAATATACTGAAGCCGGTGACGAATATCAGAAAGTTGCCGACATGAATCCGAAAGGTCACCACTTCGAAGATGCTTCTTTCGGTGCAGTAAGCTGCTTCGGTGCTCTTCTTGAAGAAGAACAGGAAAAGGCGAAAAAAGAGGCTCAGAACAGAATCGCGAAGGCAAAACAGGAAAAATCGGGCGAAATCAGTGCTGATCTCGTAAAGGCGGCAGACGACAAGGATGCTGACAAGAAAGACAAAGTCGCTGATGAAAACAAGGCGAAACCGATTCCTGAGCTTCATCAGAAGTTCATAACTGCTTGCGATACCTATATTAAGAATATCCCGAGATCGAAATATCTTGTCGATATTATCTACAAACAGGCTATTACTTATTACGTTTTCAACCATTTCGACAAAGCGGTTCCCGTTTTCGAGATGATCGTTCAGAAGTATCCGAGACACGAACTTGCAGAGTTCTCTGCTGACCTCATCATGGACTCTCTCAACATGGCGAGAGACTGGGAGGCAATCAACAACAAATCGAGAGAATTCCTCAAAAATTCGGCTCTTCTTTCCGGAAGAAACAGACTTAAAACCGACCTTGAGAAGTTCAAAGAAATGGCAACGTTCTACTCGGCTGATATTCCGCACAAAAACGGAAAGAGCCTTGAGTCCGCTGACAGATACATGGCATTCGTAAACGAATTCCAGAAATCGAAGTTCAACGATGTCGCTATGTACAACGCGATCGTTTACTATCAGAAAGGCGGCGACCTTTACAAGTCGATCCGTGTTCAGGAGCAGTTCCTCAGAGAGTCCGACGATGTTTACAAGAAATCTCCTCACAGAGACAAAATCATGTTCGGACTTGCAAAGAACTACGAAGCAATCGCTTACTATGACAAGGCTGCTCAGCTTTACATTGATTTCGTCGAAAAGTCTCCGCAGAGCAAAGATGCAGGCGACGCAGTTTACAACGCGGCAGTTCTTTACGAGAGTCTTGGCGAAACAGAAAAAGCTATCGACAACTACAGACTTTTCGTCGATAAATATGCGAAAGACGACAAGGAAAAGGCTGAAATCGCTCTTCAGTACGGTTACATCTGGATGAGAAAGGGAAAAACTTTCTATGACAGAGCAGAAAAAGGTTTTGACAGATTTGTTACAGACCATACCGATATGAAGGGTCTTAAAGACTATTATTATATTGATGAGGCCGGCAAAAAGAAACCTGTCAGCGAAGTCAATAAAGTTGCTGTCGAAAAAGGCGAACCCAATACTCTTCTTGCTCTTTACGGCGCAAAAATGAAGATGTACAGAGAGCAGAACAACACAAAAGAATACTACAAGAGCGTTGACAAGATTCTCCAGATTTCGAGAGGTGCTGAATTTAAGGAAAAAGCTGAACTTAACGAAATTTCGAGAGATATTATCGCTGAGGCA
>Ga0265298_10000060_pt1 | contig 154063 bp, 120 predicted proteins | sample AusTroGonzalo_MG_3_FD_193486 | JGI IMG/M metagenome (GOLD analysis project Ga0265298, IMG submission 193486) | Bovine rumen microbial communities from tropical cattle in Woodstock, Queensland, Australia - Gonzalo_01 | ecosystem: Host-associated > Mammals > Digestive system > Stomach > Rumen ...
TCGCCGAAGGCATCTTCAAGGCCTTCGCCCGTGCCCTCCGACAGGCCGTGAACCGCAATGTCTTCTCTTATGACCTGCCATCCAGCAAAGGACTGTTATGATAGCCATCGTCAATTACCAGGCCGGAAACATCCGTTCCGTCGCCAACGCCCTGGAGCGTCTGGGCGCCCGTTATGAACTGACTGCCGATCCCGAGCGGCTGCTGGCAGCCGACCACGTGATTTTGCCCGGTGTCGGCCATGCCGGCCACGCCTGGGAAAGCCTGCAGGAGACAGGGCTCTGTCCCATCATCCGTTCCCTGCGCCGTCCCGTATTGGGCATCTGCGTGGGCCTGCAGCTCCTTTGCCGGGATTCGGAAGAGGGGCTCGCACAGGGCCTTGGCCTGTTCGATGCCCATGTGCGCCGTTTTCCGGAAGAACCCGATACCCGCATCCCCCACATGGGCTGGAATACGCTAGGCAACCTGGACGGCAAACTTTTCAAGGACATACCATCCGGTACCCACTGCTATTTCGTCCATTCCTACTACCCCACGCTCTGCACGGACACGGTGGCCACATGCCGCCATGGGTCCGTCCTTTTCAGTGCAGCGCTTCGTTATGAAAACTTTTATGGCACCCAGTTCCACCCCGAAAAAAGTGGAGGGGCCGGCCTGCAGATCCTGAAAAACTTCCTTGCCCTATGACCGCCATCATCCCTGCCATCGATATCATCGGCGGACAATGCGTCCGGCTGACGCAGGGGGACTATGCCTCGGTCAAGGTGTACGACGCTTCGCCCGTAGATGCCGCTCTCCGCTATGCCGACTGCGGTGTCCGGCGCATCCACCTGGTAGACCTGGACGGCGCCAAAGCCGGTGCCCCGCGGAACCTGAAAGCACTGGAAGCCATAGCCCATGCCGTCTCCTGCGAACTGGAATGGGGCGGCGGCATCGCCTCGGATGCGGACCTGGAGCATGTTTTTTCTGCCGGGGCAACCCATGCCATTGCCGGCAGCGTGGCGGCACTGCAGCCGGAGCGTTTCGAAGGCTGGCTGGACCGCTTCGGCGCCCGGATGATTCTTGGGGCCGACGTCCGGGACGGCCGGGTGGCCGTGCGCGGCTGGTTGCAGGAAGCTGCCATCACGCTCGACAGCCTGCTCCGCCGTTTCACCGCCCGGCCCGACAGCGCGCTGCGGGAAGTCATCGTCACCGACATCGGTCGGGACGGCATGCTGCAGGGTCCTGCCACGGACTTGTACCGCTCTCTCCAGGAAGCATTTCCTACACTCGGCTTCACCGCCAGCGGCGGCATCTCCTCCATGGATGACATCCGCGCACTGGATTCCGCCGGCATTCCCAAAGCCATCGTCGGCAAAGCCATCTATGAACATCACATTTCCCTGAAGGACATCCAGCTATGGTCGCAAAAAGAATCATCCCCTGCCTCGATGTAAAGGACGGTCTCGTTGTCAAAGGCATTCATTTCGAAGGACTTCGCCAAGTCGGAGATCCTGTCGGAATGGGCGCAGCGTATGCACGGGAAGGAGCTGATGAACTGGTATACCTCGACATCAGCGCCACGCAGGAAGGCCGCAAGACCTTCTCGGCCCTGGTCGAAAAGATTGCCCGCGAGATAGACATCCCCTTCACCGTGGGCGGCGGCATTTCCTCAGAAGCGGATGCCGCCCGCCTGCTGGAAGCAGGGGCCGACAAGATCTCGCTCAATTCCGCGGCCTTGGCGGATCCGTCGCTGATTACCCGCATCGCCAGCCGCTACGGAAGCCAGTTCGTGGTGGTTGCCATCGACGCCCGGAAGGTCAGCAAAGACCCGGAAACCTGGCACTGCACGACGCACGGCGGCCGTATCGCCACCGACCGGGAACTCTTCTCCTGGGCCCGGGAGGCACAGGAACGCGGGGCCGGCGAGGTTCTCTTCACTTCCATGGACCACGACGGCACGCGCGGCGGCTTCGCCTGCCCGCTGTATGCCCGCCTGCACGAGGAGCTGACGATTCCGGTCATCGCATCCGGCGGTGCAGGTTCCGTCCAGGACATGGTGGAGGTCCTCTCCACCGGCCAGGCGGATGCGGCCTTGGCAGCCAGTATATTCCACTACGGGCAGATCACCATCGGTGCCGTCAAACAGGCCCTCCGGGCAGCCGGCATTCCTGTCCGCCTTTAGCATGTTAAACTACTACCCCTATGCAATACGACGATTTTGACGTAACGAAGAACGGCGGGCTGCTTCCCGCCATCATCCAGGACGCCCGCACCGGCAAAGTGCTCATGCTGGGCTATATGAACCGGGAGGCTTTCGACCGGAGCTGCACGGAAGGACGGGTCACTTTCTGGTCCCGCACCAGAAAATGTCTCTGGACCAAGGGAGAGACCAGCGGCCACTTCCTGCACATCCAGCAGATGTACAAGGATTGTGACAACGACACCCTGCTCATCACCGTCATCCCGGACGGCCCCGTCTGCCACAGGGGCACCCGCAGCTGTTTCGACACGCCCGACGCGGAGGGATTCCTCGGCGAACTGGCCGACCTCATCCGCAGCCGCCACACCGGACTGCCCGAAGGGTCCTATACCACGAAACTCTTCGTCAAAGGCGTGAAGACCATCGCCAAGAAAGTGGGCGAAGAAGCGTCAGAGGCCATCATCGAGGCTGTAGACGGCAACCGCGACCGTTTCATCTATGAAACCGGCGACCTGTTCTATCACCTGCTGGTACTCATGGAACAAATGGGCGTCACCCTCTCCGACATCGAAACGGAACTCGCGCTCCGTCACCGCACCCCTATCCAGTAAACCATTTTTCATCCAGTCATACCATGTCACTCATTATCCCGAAAGACTACCGCAACCTGCTCGGCAGCACGGAAAACACGGAAAAGGCCATCAAGGCCGTCAAGGACATGTTCCAGAGCAACCTGTCCGCACAACTGGCGCTGCTGCGCGTCACCGCACCCATCGTCGTACTCTCCGGAACCGGCATCAACGACGACCTCAATTCCGTTGAAAGGCCCGTCTCCTTCCCCATCAAGAGCCTCAATGAGCAGAAAGCCGAGGTGGTACACTCCCTGGCCAAATGGAAACGGCTCAAGCTGGGCGAACTCGGCATCCAGCCCGGTCGCGGTATCTACACCGACATGAACGCGCTCCGTCCAGATGAAGACCTTGACAACCTGCACTCCATCTACGTGGACCAGTGGGACTGGGAGAAGGTCATCCGCAAGGAGGACCGCAACCTGGAATTCCTGAAAATGACCGTCCGGCGCATCTACGAAGCCATCAAGGTGACGGAGAACCGGCTTTATGTCGATTTCCCGGAGATCGTACCCGAACTCCCCGACGAAATCCATTTCATCCACGCCGAGGAGCTGCTGCGGCTTTATCCCGACAAAACGCCTAAGGAACGGGAGAATGCCATTGTCAAACAATACAAGGCTGTCTTCATCATCGGCATCGGCGGAGCCCTTTCCGATGGCACCATCCATGACGGCCGTGCCGCGGACTATGACGATTGGAGCACGCCCAATGCCGATGGCTACCAGGGTCTGAACGGCGACATCTTACTGTGGAACAACATCCTCCATTCCGCATTCGAGGTATCCAGCATGGGAATCCGCGTCGACGAGGAGGCGATGCTGCGGCAGTTGGCGATACGCGGTCAATCGTGGAAGAAAGACCTTTATTTCCACAAGAAACTGCTGGCGGGTGAACTGCCCTACACCATCGGCGGCGGCATCGGTCAGTCGCGACTCTGCATGTTCTTGCTTCGCAAGGCCCACATCGGAGAGATCCAGTCGGCGATCTGGCCGGAAGAGATGCGCAGCGCATGCCACGCAGCCGGCATCGAGCTGGCTTGAGTACGGGTGATGGGACTCGAACCCATACGCCTTTCGGCACCAGATCCTAAGTCTGGCTTGGCTACCAATTACAACACACCCGCGTTTGAGATACGGAGCACGGCCCCGAACCGTCATTCGTCGCAAATATACGAATAAAATCCTTATTCGGGCTGGATTCGGAAGCGAGGCTGCTTCCCTACCGGATCGTCACCATTTGATATCGAATATCTTCGGTGTCACGGTCAGCATCAGCCAGCCCCAACTCAACCGGTTCTTATCGCTGGTCCGCTTGAGACGGATCATCGTCTCAGTGCCATGCATGTAGGAGTATCCGGCTGACAGGACGATATCCTTGGTAATCTTCCAGGAGCCAGACAGTTCCAATTCATGCCCGAGGGTACGACTTAAGTCTTGAATCTTGACGCCCGTTCCCAGATAGTGATAGGCTGCCGTAAAAGTCAAGCCGATATCGGACTGGAACCGGCCGCCGATATGGAAATCCTGAAGACCCGGGGTGTTGCCGCCATAATAGGTCTTCAGGTAGAAAAAGTCCATGGCACCATAAAATGCATGGTGAGAACCGAACATGAGGTTGAAGCCGCGCACCTCTGTTTTCCGCGCCATGCCGATATCTCCTTCCGGCGGGACGAAGAAGTACGGGTCTCCGCTCAAGAAGAAATAACCTGAATTCAGGTGCCAGTGGGAATTGATGTCCCAATCCGCTTCCACGGCGGTCATCCAGGCGTGGATGGGCAGCCGATGCTCATTCATGCCCGTCTGGCGGTAATAAGACGCCTGCAGGCGGAAATTCCGGGGATGCCAGTCGACATATCCGCCGAACAGTTGCTGCTGTGCCGTATAGTTCTCTGCTGCACGGATCGTATCCTGTACCCCCATGTTCATGAATAACAGCGAAAAACCAAGCTGCGGGATGGGATCGAAATGGTACCACAGCGTCTCCATCGCCTTATAAGGCTGGCCGCCATTCTTGTAAAAGGTGCCGCCTTGGATATTCTCGTCGTTCTGGTTGAAGGCCAGCAGTACATGGACCTTGTGTTTCCCTCCCTCATAGCCGGTTTTAAGCAGATCGTGCCGGCCGGCCGCCATCACCCAGTCATCGTCGCCGATGATGCGTTGGTCGTCATAAGCCAGGGCCTGGCGACCCAGGCGCATGAACCAGCCCTTGTGCTCCAGTCCGAACCAGGCCTCGTCAATGACCAGGTTGCCACTCCCACTGGAGCCCCAGACACCACAGAATTTCGGTGAGAAATGAACTTGCAGCCCCTTTCTGCGGTATTCCAGATCCAACTCGGCCTTGTTCATCAGGAAAATGGCATCTTCCTTGACATTTTTATCGGGAAGGGCGCCGCTCCGGATCTCTCCGCGAGACCAGCAATTCGCCGACATGTTGAAGGCATTCTTCTTGACCGCCGTCGTATCAGTCTGGGCGAATACCGATACGGCCATCAGCAATCCGATGATGAGAGACAGGTATTTATTCATCGTTTTCCGTCATTATTCAGACAAATATAAGAAAAAAAACAGATTTCATTTTATTTCTAACAACTTGATTATCTTTGTAGAAAAATGAATCTATGAGAAGAATCTTGCTCCTTTTTCTCATGCTGGCCCTGGCTGCCTGCAACCGGCCTTCCGCCGGAACGACATCCACTCCATACCGGGAAACCAACTATGCCAAGGACGGTCCCCGCTTCAAGATCCTGCTCCTGTATGACGACAAGGCGGAAGAAGCGCACGTCCAGTTCGACCACCAGGCCATCGCCTTCTTCAACAAACTCACGGTGGGTGAAGGGTTCATCGTAGATTCCACGCAGGACCTGGGCGCTTACACAGAGGAACAGCTTGCCCAATACAGCGCCATCATCGCCCTCAATGCTGCACCGGCACCTCATGCACGCCCGCTCTTCGAGCACTATATGGAGCAGGGCGGCGGCTGGATCGGCTTCCATGCGGCCGCCTACAACGACAGCCGGACCGGATGGCCCTGGTATGTCCGCTTCCTGGGCGGAGGTGTCTTCAAGTGCAACAACTGGCCGCCGCAGCCGGCCCTGCTGGAGTTGGACCGCCGCGACCATCCCGTGACCCGCAATCTCCCGGACGCCTTCATCACCCCTTCTTCCGAGTTCTATCAATGGACACCGGAGCCGCGGGAGAATCCGGACGTGGAGGTACTGGTCTCCCTTTCTCCCCGGAACTTTCCGATGGGACTCAAAGACATCGTCTATGGCGGGGATTTCCCCGTCGTATGGACCAACCGCAATTACCGAATGCTTTACATCAACATGGGACACGGTGACGAACAATTCTCCGATGCAACGGCAAAATTACTGATTATCAACGCCCTGCAGTGGATAGTATCGCTAGACCCTTCTGGAAATCCCCTTAACAAATAATCATCATGCGCACACTACGCTTCACCCTTTTATGTGCAGCCATTTTCTGCCTGGCTGCCTGCACCGGGAAAGGTCCTACCCAGGAAGAATTGGGAACCCGCCATGGAGATCCTGCTGAAAAAGTCCTGATCGCCTATGTATTCAGGATGCACGAACTGCCGGATGCCACTTATCTCACCCACATCAACTACGCCTTCGGGCATGTGAACGACAGTTTCAACGGCGTCCGCCTGGACCAACCCGAAGAACTGCACCGACTGGTCAGTATCAAACGCAAGTATCCCCATGTCAAGATCCTGCTGTCCATCGGCGGCTGGGGCAGCGGCAACTTCAGTGAAATGTGCGCCGAAGATGGCCTGCGCAGCGCTTTTGCCAAGGACTGCCGCCGCGTGGTGGATGAATTCAAACTGGACGGCATCGACATTGACTGGGAGTATCCGGGCGAAGACGTGGCCGAAATCTCCGCATCGGACAACGATATCGCCAACTACACGCTGCTCATGCGGGACATCCGCGCAGCCATCGGCCCCGACAAACTGCTGACCCATGCGACGGCCGGATCGGGCAAGTACTATGATTTCGAAGCCCTTGACGCCTATATTGACTGGACCAACGTCATGTCCTACGACCTCGGTAACGCCCCGTACCACAATGCCCCGCTGTATCCTTCCGATATCCTGGAGCCAGGCTCGATGTCCGTCTCCCAGTGCGTCGAAGCACACCTCCAGAACGGCGTGCCGCCCGAGAAGCTGGTGCTGGGCATGCCTTTCTATGGAAGAGGCAAGGAAGGCTTCCCCAGGGGCGTGGATGTCACGAAGGCCCACATCGTCCCCGATTATACCTATCATTGGGACAGCATCTCCCAGGTACCTTACCTGACGGAAGATGCCACGGGCGACTTCGCTTTCGGCTTTGATGACGAGAAATCCCTGCGCATCAAGGCGCTCTACGCGCTGGATTCAGGACTCAAAGGGGCCATGTATTGGGCCTATAACGGAGACAACGCCGCAGGTGACCTGCGCCGTACTGTATACCAGACCCTCAACGGCACGCTGCCTACCCCGGGCATGAAGCCGAGACGGCCATTTTAATCGCGCAGCCTGATGAGTTTGCATATAACGATCCTGCCGGACGCGGCGTCATTTGACAGGACCGCCGCCGAACGATTGTACGAACAGATTGCCGCCAATCCCGCTTCCGTGATCGGCTTGTCCACCGGCCGGACAACGGGTAACATGCACCGTCTCCTGGCCGAAATGCTGGCGGACCGTCCGCTGGACCTCCATGCCATCACTTTCTTCGGACAGGACGAACTGACTGGAGTACCAGCTTCTTACAACGGTGCCTGCTGCCAGATGCTGCGGACCGACTTGATGGATGCGATCGGCATGGATGATTCGCATTTCTTGATGTTGCCCACCGCTTCAGACCGATACCCTCAAGCCGCCGCTGCCTTCACGGCAACATTGGAGGCCCGTGGTGGAATCGACCTGCTCATCCTGGGCCTTGGAGAAAACGGACATCTGGGATTCAATCAGCCCGGTACGCCCTTTGGCTCCACAGCACGCATAGCAACCATAACGCCGGAACTGGACGCACGCGTCCGCCGGGAGCTTGACCTGGAGCCCGACCATCCGCTGGGTGGGGCTACGCTGGGCCTGAAGGACGTCATGCACGCCCGCCGCCTTATCCTTGCCGCCAAAGGGACGCACAAAGCCGCCATCGTGAAACAGATGCTGCAAGGACCTGTCACAGAAGACATTCCCGCCAGCATCCTGCAACTCCATCCCGCCTGCGAATTCCTCCTGGACGCAGAAGCCTCCTCCCTATTATAGATGAACGCTCATGGCACAAGAAAAGAATCAAGCCAATTATCTGTATCCTTTCCTGACCATGGTCTTCCTGTTCCTCATCGTAGGATTCCTGACCACGGCCAACACGCAGTTCCAGGGCCCGCTCAAGGATGCATTTCTGTCCGGCGCCGGCAAGTTGCAGAACACATTCGCCACTTTGATCACGTTTTCCTGGTTCCTGGCCTACCCGCTTTGCGGATCCATCGGCTCCCGCTGGGTAAACCGCTTCGGATACAAAGCTACGTTGCTGTACGGCCTGCTGGTCATGGCGGCCGGCCTGTTCCTGTCCTTTTGTTCATCCCGGGTCACTGTCAACTCACCGCAAGCGATCATTGCCATAGGTGACGTCCGGTTCCATGCCGGATTCCTGGTCTTCCTCCTCGGGTCGTTCGTCACAGGTGCTTCTGCGACGATACTGCAGGTAGTCATCAATCCATACCTTTCCGCCTGCACCGTGAAAGGAACGCAATCCATTCAAAGGCTGGCCATCGGCGGAACGGCCAACTCGGTAGGCACCACCATCGCCCCTTATTTTGTCACAGGTGTCGTCTTTGGCGGATTGGCAATGGAAGATGTCCGGATCGAACAGATTCAGCTTCCTTTTCTGGTCCTGACGGCCGTCATCCTGCTGCTTGCCGCCCTCCTCTCCCGTTTCTCCCTGCCGGACATTCAGGGTACCCGGAACGAAGGAAACGCCAGGCTCGAACGCAGCGTGTGGTCGTTCCGGCACCTCACGCTCGGGGTCATTGCCATTTTCTTCTATGTAGGCGTCGAGGTCTGCATCGGCGGCAACATCAATCTATATGCCCTTGACAAGGGAATTGCCTCCCCCGCCCTGCTGGCAACGCTTTATTGGGGCGGGATGCTTGTCGGACGAACCATCGGCAGTTCGCTCAGCAGGGTTTCACCCCGTACACAGCTCATTGTCACCACTTCGGTGGCGGCCGTACTGGTCTCCGTGGCTATCTTGTTGGACAACCCCTGGATACTGGTCGCCGTCGGTCTGTTCCACTCCATCATGTGGGGAGCCATCTTCACGCTGGCCACGGCACGGTTGGGCAAATACACGTCCCTCGCGACGGGTGTCTTCATGATCGGCGTGGTGGGCGGCGCCATCCTGCCGCTCCTCCAGGGCGTCGTCGCCGACGCTGCCGGATGCTGGCGACCGTCCTGGTTCATTGTCCTGACGGGGGAACTTTTCATGCTCTTCTATTCCCTATGGGGCTATAAACCCAGTCAAACCGCAGAATAATCAGCTTATGTCATTCCAACGCACACTATTTCTGACGATCCTTTCTTTCGGCCTCTTCGCCTGTTCTCCGAACAGGAGCACAGAAGTCCTGGTCATGTACGAAAACGGTGGCTGGCACAAACCATTTACGGACACGGCCATCTGTTGGCTGCAGGAAAACGGCGACGCATATGGACTTTCTTTCACCCCCATCACCCGAATGACGGAGGTGGACAGGGATTTTCTGTCCCGGTTTGATGTCATCCTCCAACTGGACTATGCTCCATACAATTGGCCGGATGCAGCCGTCGAAGCGTTTGAGGATTATATCGATAACGGCCGTGGCGGCTGGGTCGGCTTCCATCATGCAACGCTGCTGGGCGAATTCGACGGATTTCCGATGTGGGAATGGTTCAGCGATTTCATGGGAGGCATCCGCTACGACAATTATCTGGCCGGCCTTTCGGATGCCCTTGTGGAAGTCGAGATGCCTTCTCATCCTGTTTTCAGGAACGTTCCTTCATCGTTCATCATCCCGGATGACGAATGGTATACCTATGACAGGAGCCCTCGGGAAGAAGAAGACATCCTGGTTCTGGCCCATGTAGACGAATTATCCTATACCCGTCCCGCCGGCATCGAGATGGGAGACCATCCAGTCGTCTGGACGAATACCGGCAAGAAAGCCCGGAATCTTTACATCCAATTCGGTCACAGTCCAAAGTTGATGGACAATGCCGCATTCAAGCAATTGCTTCTGAACGCCCTCCTTTTCACGGCCGGACGGGAAAAGGAATGTGGACAATAGCCCTGTCATGAAATCCCGCGCCCTCATTCTCTTGCTGCTGGCGGGTTGTACCTCCCATCCCGTAGAACAGGTGTCCTTCTGTTCGGACCCTGAACTGGCCCATCAACTGGTGGAGAGCGGCTTCCTTCACCGCCCGCTCCCTGTCGACAATGAGCACGGCGCGCTGTCGCGGGACCTGTCCAAGACTGTTCTGGAGGAAGAGAAACTCCACTGGTCGACTGCCGACTGGTCCATCGAAGGTCCCGGGACATTGCAAATAAGCGAAGATGGCATCGTGATGGCCTACCCGAATATCACCGGCCATCGCGCCGTCGGCCCTGAAGGTGACAGGGACTATGCCACATACGGCACCGTCAAAGCCATCTGCCAACTTGGCCGCCGGGACCTTCATGCATACAATCGCATCTATCTTCAGGTGTATCCAGACTGCGACGGGGGAAGAGTCTGCGGCCTCAATCTCTCCTTTGACGGCCATCCGGGGCATCTGATGAATTTTGAGAACCGGCAATGGAACGAAGCCTGCCTGGACTTGGACGAATGGGACAGAAGTGAGGTCCGCGGGTTCTCCCTGCATGCTACCATTAAAGGGAAAGACGATGTAACGGGAGACAGCAGTCGCTTTCTCATCCGGGACATCCGTTTCCAGCGGATACAGGACCCGGAGATGAAACATGGATGGGCGCCGATGGACGGACGTATCATCTACGCCATGTCCGGTTATGAAACTTCCGGAAAGAAAACGGCCATCGTCAACGAAGCGGAAGCGCAAAGTCATCCCCGTTTCCGCATCAAGAACGAAAGAGGCCGCACCGTATATCGGGGACACGTCGTTCCCGTATCCACTACCCTTGGCACATTCGGGGTACTGGATTTTTCCGATTTCCGCACAGAAGGTTCATTCTCCCTATGCGTGGGAGAACAGCTGTCGATGCCGCTCCGTATCGCCTCCACCCCCTTCGACAACGCCGCATGGCGGGTCTTGAACGGCATCTTCTGTCAGCGATGCGGCTATGGGGTCCCGGGAATCCATACCGCTTGTCACAGGGACCTGATGGCCGTTCATAACAGACAGTCTATCTCTTATGGCGGCGGATGGCACGATGCCGGCGACTTATCCCAACAGACCCTGCAGAGTGGCGAGGTGGCGTATGCACTGCTGGAGAGCTACATAGCGACGAAAGGATCGAAGCCTGTCCTGTCCGCACGTCTGTTGGAAGAGGCCCTCTGGGGGTTGGGGTTCCTGCTCCAGACCCGTTTTGGAGACGGCTGGCGCGCCAGCAGCATGGGTTTGCTGCACTGGACGGACGGCGTACTGGGCACGATGGATGACATCGTCAGTGTCCGGACGCAAAACCTGGCTTTCGACAATTATCTGCTGGCAGCCATTGAGGCTTATGCCGCCCGGGTGCTCCCGGACAGCGATCCTGCCATGAAAGAACGATTGGCCGCCGTGGCGGAAGAAGATTTCTCCTTTGCCCAGGCCCGTTTTGCGGAAAAAGGATTTGAGCCTTTCCCGTTTATCATGGAGCACACGTACAACACCTCCCACAGCCAGTATATGGCCACCATCGCCTGGTCGGCCACCCAGCTGTTCCTGCTTACCGGAAATCCGGCTTACGCAGAACGGGCAACGGAGGCAATTTCCTATACGCTTGACTGCCAGCAGACAGAGCCCCTGGCTGACGGAACAGCCGGTTTCTTCTGGCGGGACACCACGCATACCGGGCTGGTGCATTTCATTCACCAAAGCCGGGAACAGGTATTCATGCAGGCCTTCACGCTCCTGTGTGAAGCATTGCCCCAGCATCCGGACAGGCCGAAATGGGAGAAAGCCATCCGGCTCTATGCCGGTTATCTGAAACATATGGCGCCTTACACGTCCCCATACGGGCTTATCCCGAGCGGCGTCTACACCCTGGATGAATACCGGGACACGGAAGGGTTCCATGCCTTGCACATTTTCGCGCCGGAAGATGCCCCGGAACGTTTCAAAAAGCAAGTCCTGGGCGGCGTACCGATCGACGGCCATTTCTACGTGAAACGGTTCCCGGTATGGTTTACCATCTTCAACGGCAACAACGCCGTCCTTCTTTCCTCCGGAAAGGCCGCAGCGTGCTGCGGCAAGTATCTCGAGGATGAGGAACTTATGCAGATGGGGCTCGAGCAATTGTACTGGACGGTGGGCAAGAATCCTTTCGGACAGTCACTCATTTTTGGAGAAGGCTTGTACTATCCCCAGATGTCCAGTTTTTCCAGCGGCGAGTTTACGGGTGAGATGCCTGTAGGCATCCGCTCGTTCGGGGATTCCGACATCCCCGAATGGCCCGCCGTCAACAATGCCTGCTACAAGGAGGTCTGGACCACCGTAGCAGGCAAATGGTTGTCGTTGTTATCTGAGTATCCGATGTAGCGAGAAGCGCCTGGCGCTCGCTATGCCTCCTTCCGGAGAACCAGGAGGGCCCAGTCATCGCGGGTCCGGCGGGTGGTTTCCACCAGGCCGAGGGATACGGCTTTTTCCAGCAGCAGCGGAATGTCGCTTTCGTAAAAACCGCTGAGCAGGATGGTACCGCCCTGCGGCTTGAGGGCGCGGACATACGAAGGCATGTCGGTCAGAAGGATGTTGCGATTGATGTTGGCCAGGATGTAGTCGTACTGGCCGCGGAGCAACACGGAAGCATCTCCGCGAATGATCCGGAGCTTATGGGGCACCCGGTTGCGACGGGCGTTGGCCTGGGCCGAGCGCACGCAGACGGGGTCGATATCGACGGCATGGACGGGTACGGCAGCGCCGAGTTTCGCGGCCAGGATAGCCAGGATCCCTGTGCCGGTGCCCATGTCGAGGACCGCCTTTCCCTTAAGGGACCGGCGGTCCTCCAACATCTGCTCGATAATCATTGACGTGGTCTGGTGGTGCCCGCTGCCGAAACTCATCTGGGGATCGATGACGATATTCAATCTTGTCTTCGGCAAATCCTTGTGGTACTTAGCCTTCACAGTCACCACCTCCCCCACTACTACGGGTTCGAATCCGCTCTCCCACACAGCGTTCCAGTTCTGTTCCTTGACGAGTTCCACGGTATGGGACACGCGGAATTCACCCGCATCAAAGGCGCTGAGCAGGGTTTTCAGGTTCGGTTCGGAGAACTGGTCAAACGGAATGAAGGCATTCAGGAACGGCTCGTCAACCGTGAAGCTGTCGAAGCCCAGATCGGCAATCTCCGCCTCCACGATTTCCGCCCGCTCCTCACTGAACGGCACGATCCGGATATGTACGGCAATATAATCCATCAATAGGCCTTCGCAATCGCGAGGAAGTCCTCAGCCTTGAGGGAGGCGCCACCGATGAGCCCACCGTCGATGTCGGGGCAAGCAAACAATTCCTGGGCGTTGGACGGCTTGCAGCTGCCGCCATAAAGGATCGTCGTATCCTCAGCCACCTTCTCGCCGAAGTGAGCGGACAGCGTCTTGCGGATAAAAGCGTGGATTTCCTGAGCTTGCTCGCTGGTGGCGGTCACGCCCGTACCGATAGCCCAGACGGGCTCATAAGCGATGACGACATTCGCCATCTGCTGCGGCGTCAGACCAAAGAGCACCTCGGAGAGCTGCTGCGACACCACATCGAAATGCGAACCCTCATTGCGTTCCTCGAGTTTCTCACCCACGCAGAAGATCACTTTCAGGCCATTCTCGAAGGCCAGGGCCATTTTCTTGATGAGCTTTTCGGAGTTCTCCCCATAGTATTCGCGACGCTCCGAGTGACCAAGGATCGTGTAGGCGCAGCCAGCACCCTTCAACATCTCCGCCGAGACTTCGCCGGTGAAAGCGCCTTTCGGCTGGTCGGCGCAATTCTGCGCGGAGAGGGAGACGGGGCTGCCTTTCAGCACTTCCGCCACGGGTACGAGGTGGGTGAACGGCGGGGCGACGACGAGATGCACGCCTTTGGGCAGTTCATTTACTTTTGCGACAATCGCCTCAGCCAGGGCGACACCTTCGGTAACGGTGGTGTTCATTTTCCAGTTACCTGCAACGATTTTCTTTCTCATTTTTTGAATTATTAAACTATGTAAATATCTGATTTTCAATTATTAAATCTCGCTTTAACCTTGTAATAGGCTTGGCGCGACGAGAAGCCCGACTCCGTCGCCGCCTCGCTCACCGTAGCGTCAGGGTGCTCCTGCAGGTACGCCGCCACATGCTCCAGGCGGAGCTTGTTGATATAGGAAAAGAAGCCCCCAAGATCGCTTTTGATGACGCCCGACACATAGGAGCGGCTGTAGCCGCAGCGGTCGGCCACGTCCTGGAGTGTCAGGTGTGGGTTGAGGTAGGCGTTCTGCTCCTCGATGACGGTGATGATGGCCATCAACAGTTCGTCGTGCGCCCGCACTGCCTTGGATTCCTGCGGCACTTCCGGCAGATGGCTCCGGTTCGCAGGCAGGGCGGTGATGATGAACACCACGGACGAAACGGCATAGAGCAGTTGCAGCACCGCCATAACCACAGGATGTCCGGTCAGGGCCGCGATCCACGCGAGCACGACATTGGTGACCACCATCAGTATCCATCTACGGGCGGTAACCACCGGAAAATCGGCGGGATTGGAGTAGCTGTCCTCGTTGCCGAAGTTCCTCGCCCACCGGATGAGGATTACCAGGGCGTAGATGCAGACCAAGGTGATGAGAAAGCCCAGCAAAAGGAAAATGATGTCGACCGCCTGCCGGCTGATCGCCGTACCGACCGTTTCACCCGGCCAGATAGCCACGACGAAGGCCGTGAGCAGCGCGAGTATGACGGGCAAGCCTGCAATCAATGATGGAACCCGCCACCGCCGCCACTGCATCACGATGCCAAAATAGGCCAGCAGCAGGATGGTGAAGTGGAAAATCGTAATCGGCAGGAAAAAGATGCGGCAGAGATACCAGGCGTCCGTGCTTCCGGGCTGAATCACGTAGGGTATCAGGAACAGCGAGCTGAGAAAGACGCCGATGACGTATGGCCGGCCGGGATAATAATACTCCGGGTGCTCGTCGTAGGGTTGGCACATGTGAAACCAGCGCACGGCCGCAACCACCAGGCTGGTGGTAATGTAGATTGCAGCGGCCACTCCGCAGAAATATGTGACACCCTGAGCCATATGATGCGCAAAGGTAACAAAAAAAAGGATTTTAGACGCATGGATGACATTTTAGACGCATGGATGACATACCGGTGGACTGATGGATGACAGAGTAGACTGTGTGATTGTCTACTTTTGCAGGTGTCAGAAAGTATATAATATAAACAACCCATAAACCATGATTTCAAATCTTAAGAAACATTATGAGTCGCCCGCGATGCAGGTAGTGGAAATGCAGTTACAGACGAGCCTTTGCAAAGCCAGCAATTACAAGCTTAACTGGGCATACGATTATAATATGAACCAGCTCACAGGACCAAACTACTGGGGCTGGGGCCGTACAGGCTATGGAAACGTCAACGAATTCTAATCGTGAGGGCGGAACGATGAAAACAAGAATCCTTATCTTCAGCCTCGTTCTGCTGGCCGCGTGCCAGCAGGTGGAAATGGGCTTTGATTACGAGAACACTCGCACGGGCAAGACCGACGCCGACTCTGTCTTCACGCTGACCCTCCAGGCCACCAAGACGGTGGACACCAAGGCGCTGGACCTTGTGAATGGCACGAAGCTGAATACATACTGGAAGAACACGGATAAAGTGAAGGTCTTCCACAACGGAGCATGCGTCGGTACGCTGAATGTCAGTTGCCAGGGCGACAGGCCGACGACCGCCAAGTTGAGCGGTTCGGTACAGATTCACGGCCTGGCGCAAGGTGACGTACTGACGCTGCTGATTCCCCGTGAAATCTTTGACTACACGGGGCAGAAAGGTGTGCTGACAGGGAAGGCCACCATTGAAGATACCTACGATTACGCCATGGCGACGGTGACGGTTGATTCCATCAACGGCACAACCGTTACCACGACGACCAACGCGCAGTTCGAGAACCAGCAAAGCATCTACCGGTTCGGCTTCGGGCCCTCCGCCAGCCTCGTCGCCCAGGAATTCACGGTCCTGTCCGCAAACGGCAAGCTGGTAACGAGCGCTATTTACGAAGGTAACGCCTGGACGCCTGCTTACGGGCCCATTACGGTCAATCCCTCTGTGCCGAATTCCATCTCTGCCTCCGGCAATTTCTATTATGTCGCCCTGCAAAACGGCAGCAAGGTGGCGGACACCTATAGTTTTGTGATTGTCGACAACGACCACAAACTCCATCTGGCCACCAAGGAGATTCCCGCCGACAAGTTGGGCAACGGCAAATTCCTCACCTCCACCAGTATCGACGCCCCGGCGGTCACTTTCACCCCGAGCGGAACCGAAATCACCCAGGCTTATTAAGCGGCGATGAAACGGATCTTCCAGAATATCCTGTTTTCCCTGCTGATTCTCGCGGCGGGGCAGGCCGCGTGGGCCACGACCAAGACCGTAACGTATACTTTAGACTATGGCCACCACCTCGTAGACAATAGTTCTTACAAGTACGTGCGCCTGACGCTCGAAGGCAACGGCGACGACCACACGCCTTTCGAAGGCGCCATCACCATCGAGCCCCAAATGTTTGACTACCGGACAAGCGCAGATTTCACCTTGGCCGACGGTTTCTCCTTTACCATCAACTGGGGATCAGCCACGGAATTGAAAAGCAGCGCTATAGGCTACTGCCACGACGTCGTTAACCTGAAGTACAAAGTGAGTTGGAACTTCCTCAGTGGCAGCGCCCACTACTATGTTACCAACATCCAGTTGACCGACATAAACGGCCATGCCATGAAGCTCGACGGCGGCGGAACCGCCACCACCGACTTTAACTCCAGCGAGCAGGACAGCAAGACCTATACGGCCGCCAAAGGCAGCGCTAGCAGCACTAGCACCACGGGATTCTTCAAGAAACTCGTCATCACCTACTCCGACGCTCCGGGCCTGGGCATCTTCACCCAGCAGGGCGGCAGCTACTTGATTCAGGACGCTCACGACCTGCGCCGCCTGGCCGATTACGTGAACAAAGGCTACAATGACTGCCAGGGGCTATCTTTCAGCCAGACGTCCGCCATTGATTTCAAAAACGTTCCGAAAACGTATGACGGCGGTGAGAGCAATTACGTCCCCATCGGCATCCCCGACCACGCTTTTTGCGGCACATATGACGGCCGTGGAAAATCCATCAGCGGCATCACCGTCCATCGCAGTGGGCAATCCGAAACCAACGGCTATATCGGCGTTTTCGGCAATCTCGGCAGCGGCGGCACTGTGCAGGGTGTCGTTCTTTCCTCCAGTACCATGGGGGGTGCTAATAATTCTGCCGGTATTGCAGGCTATAGTGAGGGCACCATTCAGAATTGCCGTGTTGAGAACAGCGTTATAATCCGGGCACTCAATAATTATTCAGATTATCACGGCGGTATCGCAGGACAAAATTACGGCAGTATCATCGGATGCCTGAGCGCTGCAAACGTCACCAATAACGGAATGAAATACTGCAATTATTACGGAGGCATTGCGGGAAGGAGTCAAAGTGGAACCTTTAAGAACTGTCTTTATGCCGGCACCAGCGTTTCCGCTGAATCGAACGTAAGCGCTGTCTGCATATCTAACGCCAACTATTCAAAGAACAACTACTATACCTCGGCCAGCCTCTCCGGACTCAGTGCGGATGACATCAGTGTCAAACTCGGCCGCACCGTCACCCTGGGCGCGAACGTAGCTTTGGCGGATGTTGCAACCACCTACAACGTGAGCGGTCTTACCGCCTTCGGCAACACCGTCCTCAGCTATAATAATGGCACCACTACTACTATTTACAGCGGAAGCAGTCATACCTTTACCCTCGGCTACACGGGCAATCAGCCCAATGCCGGCTATTGGCTTGTCTATCACACGACCGGGGGTGAAATCTATAACGACAATAAATTATGGATGCCCGCAGCCGACGTGACCGTGACCGTCACAGTGGAGGCCATCACCTACACCCTTACGTACGTCGGCCTCGAAGGCAGTACCGTTACGCCCGACAACCCGGGCAGCTACACGATAGAGACCCCCAGCTTTACCCTATCCCGCCCCAGCAGGGTCGGCTATACGTTTGACGGTTGGACAGGTACCGACCTCAGCGAAAAGACCCTCGACGTGACCATCGACCAGGGCTCCACGGGCAACCGAACCTACACCGCGACATGGACAAAGAACGACCCCTGGAACGGCGTCGGCACCCAGGAGGAACCCTATAGCATTTCTTCTAGAGCTGATTTGCTTACACTGGCCGAAAGAGTCAATGGCGGCAGTTCGTACAATGGCGTTTATTTCGTGCAGACGGCCGACATTGCCTTCAATCCCCAATCTCTTACCAAAGGAGAAAACTTCACCGCCATCGGTACGTCCGAGCATCCCTTCGGAGGCTTCTACGACGGCGGACACCACTTCATCAGCGGCATCCGCATCAACAAGACCGGCACAGCCGCTTCAGATGGCTACCAGGGCCTGTTTGGTCACCTTGCCAGCGGCGGTTCCATCTCCAACTTATTCCTCACCGATGCCGTCATCGAGGGTCATACGAATACCGGCGCCATCGTAGGATATAAAGAAGGAACCCTCAGCACCAACTATTACTTCGGCTGCACGGTGAACGGCAGTTCTGTCAATGTAGGCAGCGGCGACGGAGATTTGGCGGAAAATGACGGCGCTTGCCGCTTGTCTACTATCACCCGGGGCAAATGCGTCACTTTCAGCGGTATCGCAGCCCTTTCATTCGACGGAACGGATTACTATAAGGCCGGCACGCAGATCACGCTAGGCGGCGATTTCAAGGGTTATACCTTCGAGGGCTATACCGTCGACGGGGTTCTCATTGATGGCGACACCTTCCCGATGCCCGGACACGACGTTTCCGTGGCCGCCAGCCTGACAGTCCCGGACTGGACAGGCAGCGGTACGGATGCTGACCCCTGGCGCATCTATTATACCAGCCAGATGGATCTGCTGGCCGAACGGGTCAACAGCGGGACGACCTTTGCCGGCCAATTCTTCAGGGTGTGTGCGGATCTCATCTACGATTCCACGGATCTTTACATTGACGGCGGAAACTATGTTCCCGTCGGTACGACCAAGGGCAAAAGTTTCATGGGGTCTTTCGACGGCGATGGCCACACCATCAGCGGCATCCGTATCAACAAGCCTGATGATATGCTTGGTATCTTCGCAAGCGTCGAGAATGGAGAGGTGAAAAACATCACCCTTTCCGATAGCCATATCTTCGGCTCGTATTATATTGCTGGAATTGTCGGGATAGCTATCGATAATACGCTTGTGACCAACTGCCACGTAGATAGTTCCGTAATAATAGGTGTCCTTAGCACTGAAAGCAAACGCGTCTATCATGGTGGTATTGTAGGCGCAATGACAAATTGTACCATCACAGGCTGTAGCAGTGCGGCCAGGATCTTGGATTGCAGATACTCTCAATGCAAAGAGTTCGGTGGCATTGTTGGGAGGAATACTACGGGTACTATCAAGGATTGTTTGTTCTACGGTACTATTGAAAATACTCATCCTAATATGAATAATATGTCGAACACGAATTTTGGCGCAATTGTTGGGACCATTATTGGCGATACAGAATTTAATCATAACTATTATATCATCAATCCGGAGGGAACGTTGGAATCTAACAGTGGATGTGGCGGCAATCCTAATTCCGCCGCCACGGATTTGACAGACAATGACGGTGCCGTAGAGGCCCAAGCCTCGAACGAAAAACCGGCAGGGATCGGCGCGCAGATAACCTCTTATTCTGGAGGACTGACCGTTTATGAGCATGGTATCTTTTTTAACGGTGTCTATTATCTCCGCCACGATCTTGCCGGTTCGGCCGCGGTGCTTACCTTGGTGCAGGGGACCAAGGACGGCGTCACCGCCTGGTGGGGAACCTTCTGCGACAGCACGTACAGCTACGAACTGAGCGAAGGGGCGCGGGCCTTCACGATGGACAGCGACCACCACCTCTACCGCCTGGGCGACAACGGACGCACCATCCCCGCCGGCACGGCCGTGGTCATCGTTGCCACCGAAGCCGCCATCACGCTCATCCCCGCCGACAACGCTTCAGCCACCGACCATGCCCCTGGCGGCAACATCCTGCGGGGCGGTCCCGCGACCGTGACGGCCGGCAAGGTGGACGGCAAGACGCCCTACGTCCTGGGCGTCGCAGAAGGAGTCGTGGGCTTCTACGAGTTTGCCGGCGATGTGATTCCGGCGGGCAAAGCGTATATCTTAAATTAAAGGCGAACAGATCCATCTTGTAAAGGGACAATTCAATGTTAAAAGCAATCATCAAAGCATCGTCCTTCCTGCTGGCCTTCCTGGCGGCAGGGCAGATAGTGTGGGCGCAAAGTGAGTTCAGCATCTCCGAGCCCACGTACAACACCACTACCCACAAAACAACGTTCACCATAACCCGAACTACCAACACGAGCACCTATGAGAGGCTCCTTTACCGCACGGTGAGCCTGAGTGCCATTGCCGGGCAACATTTCACAGATGTAAGCGGCGAATTATATTTCAATGCCAATCATAACGCAGAGATTGTCGAGGTGACGGAACTCCCTGGTAACAGTACAGATGCGTACCACTTCCAGACCGACGCCGCACGCACCTATCGTTTAGAAGTTCTCGATCCGGGAGGTTTCCGTCTGGTGTACAAAGACCGGAATATCACAAACGACCTTACCGGCATTGACAAAACAAGGGCTTTCGGAGAGCAAGTTCTCACCATCAAATCGGAACCCTTTCGCGTGACCGACGGTGGATACGCACAGGCATACCATAGTCTAACCGTGAGCGATTATTATACTGCCGCTGCGCCAAAGGATTACCTCGTGCTTGCCGGCGCCTCGTTGCGCATGACCGTTACTTTTGATGCCCATGAGGAGGACGATGGTTACCAGTATGTTCAGATTTATGCCAATACTCCGGCCGACAAGGACCACACCGATACGGGTGCTGGCAATGGCATACCAGGCAACTATAACTTCGCTCGTTATGTGGCTGGTTTCAGCATCGGTGGCAACGAATCCTCAACCTATTATCCCTACACGTTCCCCGTCACTGCCTATGGACACGAATGCGGCTATCATGCCCATCCCTGGAGTGGCAACCCCAACGGAAACCTGGAAGAGCAGTATTTCCAAAGTAACTGCCGTGCAAGCGACGGACGACTCATTGTTCCCACCGAACTCACTTCGCTCTATGTTCGTCTGAATGCCAGCGGGAATGTTAATGATGACTGGTATTGTAAAAACTTAAAAGCCCGCATCCAGGCCGTGGACGGCACCGTTCCTACGCGCTTGGCCGCCGACCCGGTTATCTCCGATAGTAAGCATGCCAAGGGCAACACCTTCTATGTCACCATCCCCTTCAGCGAGATTGTAAAAGTGACCGGAACGCCCACGCTCAGCACAACCTGGGGCTCGCTTTCCTATTCTTCTGGAGATGGTTCCAACGTGCTCACTTTCAGCGGCACCATAACGGCCAAAGCGAACACGTCACTTACCGTGCAGAGTATCAGCGGCACCATCACGGATCTGGCCGGCAACGTACTCAACAACAGTTACAAGACCATCAATAAGGACTATGAAAAGATAGTGGACGGTAACTACGGATACAACATCACCTACGACCTCGCCGGCGGCACTTTACCCAAGGCTAACCCAGATAGTTACTCCTACGAGTCGTCGGCGATCACGCTGAACCAGCCCATCCAGCCCGGCTACGCCTTCATCGGCTGGACGGGCAGCAACGGCAGCACGCCGCAGACCACTGTCACCATCCCTTCCGGCTCACACGGCAATAAGTCTTATACCGCCAACTGGATGCCTCTTTGGGGCCAGGATAAAGGCGCGACAGGGCAGGATGAGGCCCATGCTTACATCATTTCCTCTCGCGAAGGCCTCGATATGCTGGCCAAGATAGTGAACGGCGCAGACGGCTATACCTGCAATCCTTTCCTCAGAGAATATTTTAAGTTGGGCGACGATATTACTTACGACGGCCAGGAGAATAACTATACACCCATCGGCACGAAGCAGAATAGATTCCAGGGCACCTTCGACGGGGACGGCCACGCCGTCAGAGGCATCCATATCAATGGCAAAAAAGATTACCTGGGCATCTTCGGCTACATTTACGATGGAAGGGTGAAGAATGTCACGCTCCAAAACAGCACAATCATCGGCCGCGATGATGTTGGCGGAATTGTCGGCGAAATAGAATACGGTAGCGTTTCGGGCTGCCACGTTGAGCGTACTGTCACCATTGGGAGCAGTGCTGAAAACTCGACGAACCATGGGGGTGTCGTCGGCTATCTTTTAAGCTGTGTTATCGACAACTGCACCAGTGCAGCCCAGTTAACCAACAATGGTTGGGGCGGTTGTTCTCACTCCGGTGGCGTCGTTGGCTTACCGAATCTTTCTACCGTCCAAAACTGCCTCGCCCTGAACGCCACCGTTGATGTGTCTGGTTCTCGTACTAAAGGTGCTGTCATAGGACGTAAAGATAAAGCCACGTTCATCAACAACCACTATTTCAATTGTACCGTAGGCGGCGTCACCACCAACATCGGCACAGACGAAGGAGACTGCGAAGGCGTCCGCAGTATTCACGCCCTTGCCCTTCCGGCAAAGGTCACCGCGAGCGGCGAGAGCAGGAATGTCGGTGGCGTTACCTACTACGCATCCAATACCACTGTCACTTTGAACGCAGAGGGGTATACCATTAGCAGCGCCAGTTACAACGACGGCACAGAGCATGAGATTACCCCGACCGCCGGCGCCTGCAGCTTCACCATGCCCGCCGCCGACGCCACCGTGAGCGCCTCGCTCACGGCCATTCCCTGGAGCGGCAGCGGCACGGAAGCAGATCCCTGGATCATCTTATATCCCAGTCAGCTTGATCTGCTGGCCACCCGCGTGAACAGCGGCTATATAGGATATGGTAAGTACTATAAGCTGGGCGCCGACATTGCCTATGACCCCGAGGACATTGATTCCAGTGGCGGGAACTACACCCCCATCGGTATCGGTAATAGTACGTCTCGTACTTTTGGGGGCTTTTTCGACGGCGACGGTCACAGAATCAGCGGCATCCGTATTAATAACGGTACTTTATTTCAGGGTCTCTTTGGCATCATGGAGACAGAAGGCAAAGTCAAGAACGTTACCCTTGCCAACACCGTCATTATCGCAAACAGCAATGCGGGCGGAATTGTCGGAAGAAACTATGGAACGATAGAAAACTGCCATGTGGAAAGCGATGTTTCCATCCTGGCTTATTCGGATAAAACCTGGCTCTTAGGCGGTATTGCGGGCGATAATGATATGGGTACGATTTATGGCTGCACCAGTTCGGCCACCGTTAGTAACAACGGACATTCAGAGTGCAGGCGTTATGGCGGTATCGCTGGTCAGGCTCGAACAATTCATAATAGCCTTGTCCTGGCGGCAGACATTTCGGCGAATGTTTTTTTCGGCGCTATTGCAGGCGCGGAGAATAACAGCTCCTTCAACCTGAGCAATAATTATTATTCATCCTGCACGGTAAACGGAACAGCCAATGCTGAAAATGTGGGGTATAGAACCGGCGACGTCAGCAACAGGGACGGCGCAGTCCGCGCGATTGCGTACGATACCAAGCCGGCGGAAATCGGTGCACAAGTAAAGACCTACCCCTTCGGCGGCCTCACTGTATATGAGCACGGCATTTATTACAAAGGCAAGTACTATTGCCGCCACGACCTTGCCGGTTCAGCCGCGGCGCTTACCCTGGTGCAAGGGACCAAGGACGGCGTCACCGCCTGGTGGGGCACCTTCTACGACGGAACCCGCAGTTACGAGCTGAGCGAAGGCGCGGCAGCCTACACGATGGACGCGGAGAATCAGCTCTACCGCCTGGGTAAAGACGGGTGCACCATCCCGGCCGGCAAGGCGGTGATCATCCTGTCTACGACGCCCGATGCCTTCCTCGTCCCCGTCGACAACGCCACTGCCGCCGACAACGCTCCCGGCGGCAGCATCCTGTGGGGCGGTCCCGCGACCGTGACGGACGGTAAGGTGGACGGCAGGACGCCGTATGTGATGGGCGTCATGAACGGTTTCGTAGACTTTTACAAATTCACGGGATCTTCCATTCCTTCTGGCAAAGCGTTTTACTTAAAATATGAGAGCAAATAGAATCATCATCCCTGTCCTTCTTTTCATCGTGGCCGCCTGCCAGCCGGTGGAACTGGACAACGGATATCAGCAGACCCTTGCCGAGGGCAAGCTCACAGTGAACGATTTGGCCACGAATGATGTGCTTACGTTGATGATACCGGGGCGTGACGATAATAACTGGGATTATACGGGCCAGAAAGGCGCGCTGACGGGCACGGGATCGATCGAAGGCACGTTCGATTACGCGACGTCGACGGTGACGATCACCGACATCAGCGGCACCGTGGTAACCACCACGGGCACGGCCTCATTCGAGAACGAGCAGAGCATCTATCGCTTCAACTTCAATCAGTCGGTGAAGTGGTTCAGCGTTTCCTCCAACAGGAACCTGCTGGTTACTTCCCGCAGCTACTCCGGCGGCTGGGGGTCCGACTATGGCAGCCTGTCCATAGACTTGGCTACAGCGGCCACCAGCCCCTATATTACCTACGGACGAAATAGTCCCCGCACACAAGGCGTATCTTTATAAGTGATGATGAGAGATTTCGATACTGTCGTCGTCGTCAGCAGCGTAGTGGTGCTGCTATTCGTGTGGGTGCCTGCACTGGTGCTGGCCGTGCGGAAGGCAAGGAAGCACGAGCCGATGGACGAAGAATTATAATTTTTGTATTTTTGCGGCCGAATAATACCGTCCAGCCATGAGTTTCAGTTTCAAGGAAATCATCAGCGCCTTCATCGTGCTGTTCGCCATCATCGACATCACCGGTTCGCTGCCGATCATTCTCGACCTGCGCAGCAGAGGCGCCAAGATCGGACCGATGAAAGTGGCCCTCATTTCTTTCATCATCCTGGTGGCCTTCCTCTTCGCCGGCGAAGCCCTTCTTTCGCTCTTCGGCGTGGAAGTCAACTCATTCGCCGTGGCCGGTGCCATCATCATTTTCATTTATGGCATGGAGATGATCCTGGGACGGGAAATCATCAAGAACGACGGACCGGCCTCGGCCGCCAATGTCGTGCCCATCATCTTTCCGCTCATCGCTGGCGCCGGCGTACTAACCACGCTGATTTCCATGCGCGCGGAATACGCCATGGAGAATATCATCGTGGCCATCGCCCTCAATATGGTAGTGGTCTTCTTCGTCCTCCGGCACGTCGACTGGGTCGAGCAGAAACTCGGCCCCACCGTCATCTACATCCTCCGAAAAATCTTCGGCATCATCCTCCTGGCCATGGCCGTGAAACTTTTCACCACCAACCTCGCCTCGATGATCTAAGCAAGGCGGCGAAGCGTCAGGCGTGCTTAGCGTATAATTTGCGGATAGCGTGTGCCAGGCGCCGGACGCCTTCGACGATCTGGTCGTCGGATGCGAACGAGAAGTTGAGTCGCAGGGTGTGTTTGCCCGAACCGTCGCAGTAGAAAGCTTCTCCGATGACGAAGGCCACATTGTCCTCGATGGCCAGGTCGAACAGCTCGCGGGAGTCGTATTGTTTCGGCAGCTTCAGGAAGAGGAAGAGACCGCCATCCGGGTCCGTCCAGCGGACGCCTTCGGGCATATACTCTTCGAACGACTTGATCATCAATTCTTTCTTCCGTTTGTAAAGCGCACATGTTTTCTTCAGGTTCTCATCATAAGCACCGGAAGCCAGATACTTGGCCGCCACCAACTGCGTGAAGGCCGGCGTGCAGAGGTCCGTCGACTGCTTCGCCACGATAAGCTGGTCGACGACGTTATCGGGCGCCACGACCCATCCCAGGCGGAAACCCGGCACGAACGTCTTGGAAAAAGTACCCAGCATGACCACCCTGTCGGGAGCCATCGAATACATGGAAGGAAGCCGCTCTCCCGAGAACCGGATGTTCTTGTACGGTGTATCCTCCACAATGAGCAGATCGTATTTCTCAGCGACTTCGACGGCATACTGCCGCTCTTCGAGCGTCATCGTTTCGCCGGACGGATTCTGGAAATCCGGGATGGAATAAAGGAACTTCGGTTTCTTGCCCGTGGCACAGAGGACATTGCAGGCTTCATCCAGGCCCAGGTTGTGTCGAAGGCCATAAGGCTTGCCCTGATATGACCAGAACGCCTGGAGGGCACCCAGATAGGACGGCAAGCCGCATACGATCACGTCACCCGGATTGATAAACAGGCGGGACACCAGGTCGAGGGCTTGCTGAGACGCCGTCGTGATGAGGATATTCCTTACGGGGATGTCCAATCCCTCTTCCCGCTTGTACAGTTTCGAGATTTCCTGCCGCAACGCAACAAGCCCTTCCGTGGAACCATACTGCAACGCTGCATTGCCTGAAGTGTCGAGTACTTCCTGCATGATATGTTTCAGGTCCTCCAACGGGAAAGTTTCCGGATTGGGAAAGCCACCGGCAAACGAAATGATATCGGGACGGGTAGCGACGCTGAGCAAGTCACGGATCTGGGAACGGCGCATGCTCAATGCATTATTAGAAAGAAGCGGCTTAATGTCCATATTTCTTTTTGTTTTATTCCTTTGCTATTGCAAATATAACAAATCTAAAGCAAAAACCTACATTTTTCATGAAAATTTCAACTGAATCATTCAGATGCCGAACCTTAGAAAAAAATAGTATATTTGCAGGATATGAAAAACCTCTACCTGATCGACGGCCACTCCTTGATTTTCAGGATGTACTACGCATTCCTGCGCAGGCCCATGATCAATTCGAAGGGCGAGGACACTTCGATCCTCTTCGGGTTTACGAAATACCTGCTCGAACTCATCGTCCGGGAGCAGCCTACTCACCTGGCCGTCATGTTCGATCCGCCGGCCAAGACGTTCCGTCACGAACTTTATCCTGCATACAAGGCTACCCGCACCGCCACCCCTGAGCTGGTGAAAGCCGCGCTGGAGCCACTGACGGAAATCGTGCGCGCCCTCGACATCCCCGTGCTGATGAAGCCCGGCTACGAAGCCGACGACGTGATCGGCACGCTCGCCCGCCGCTTTGCCTCGGAAACCTGCGACGTGTTCATGGTGACGCCCGATAAGGACCTCGGCCAGATGGTGGACGACCACGTGTACCAGTACAAGCCCGGCAAAGGTGGCGGAGACAATGAGATCGTCTCCAAGGAAGCCATCTGCGCCCAGTACGGCATCGACGATCCCCTCCAGATCATCGACATCCTGACCATCTGGGGCGACGCAGCCGACAACGTAAAGGGAGTCAACGGTATCGGCGAGGTCGGCGCCAGGAAACTGGTGGCCCGGTACGGCAGCGTAGAGGGCATCGAAGCACACCTGGATGAACTTCCGGCCAAACAGCAGGCTGCTTTCCGGGAGGCGCTCCCCCACCTCGGCCTGAGCAAGGTTTTAGTGACCATCAAGAGCGATGTCGACATCGACGTCGACGAAGCCCAGCTGCGGCTGGGACAGCCCGACCGTCAAAAGGTCGCCGCGCTCTTCGACCTATACGAATTCAACTCGCTGCGCAACCTGGCTGCCAGGATCGGACCCCTGCAAGAAGACCTACCGGAACAGAAGCGATCCCCGCTTGCCTGCACGGAGGTGCCCGCCAAAGACATCTTCCCGGAAGCCCGGCAAGCCGGCCGCGTGGCCGTCCGCCTCTCCGATCCCGTCATCCTTGCCTGCGGCCAGCGCTACGCCCGGCTCCCTCTCGCGGAAGCCCTTCCCCTGCTCGCCGACGAAAAAATCGACAAATGCGGCTTCGGACTCAAACACACCGCCCTCCGGGGCAACCGCTATGACGTCGAGATCATGCACTATCTGCTCAATCCCGAGCGGAATCACAAGCTCGACGCCCTGGCCGCCCAGTATCTCGATGCCGACCTTACCGAATCGGCCGGAGACGGCCAGATGTCGCTTTTCGATTTCGAAGACAAAGCCGGAGGCCGGGAATGTGTAGCGGCCGGCCTCGTAGAGCCACTTCTCCGGAAAGAACTCCAGGAACAACACCTGTGGGACCTTTATACCCGCATCGAGATGCCCCTGATCGGCATTTTGGCACAAATGGAAGCCACCGGCGTGAAAATCGACCCGCAGCAACTGGGCGAATACAGCCGCATCCTCTCCAAGGAACTCCTGCAAATCGAGCAGGAGGCGCGCGAGCTGGCCGGTGAACCCACCTTGAACCTGTCTTCCCCCCGCCAGATCGGTGTCGTTCTCTACGAGAAACTGAACCTGAACCCGCGGGCCAAGAAAAACCAGCGTGACAATTATCCCACGGACGAGGAGACCCTCACCGAGATGGAGGACCGACATCCAATCATTGGCAAGATCCTGGAATTCAGGGCTATCAAGAAACTCCTTTCGACCTACATCGACCCGTTGCCCGGCATGATCGATCCGGCTGACGGCAAGATCCACACCACCTTCACGCAGGCCCTCACCGCAACCGGCCGGCTGAGCAGCCTCAAGCCGAACCTGCAGAACATTCCCATCCGCACAGAACGCGGCATGAAGATCCGGGAGGCCTTCGTACCGAGCGATCCGGAGGGGTGGATCGTATCGGCCGACTACTCGCAGATTGAACTGCGGCTGATGGCCCACCTGAGTGAAGACCCGCACCTGGTGGCCGGTTTCGCCCACGGTGCGGACGTACACCGCGCCACTGCCGCCCGCATCTTCCACAAGGACCCCGAAGCTGTTACGGCCGAGGAGCGCCGCAGGGCCAAAGTGGCCAATTTCGGCATCATCTACGGCATCTCCGCCTTCGGCCTGTCGCAGCGTATGGGTATTTCCCGCACCGAAGCCCGCGACTTCATCGAAGCCTACTTCCACAATTATCCCGGCGTCAAGGCCTACATGGACCGTGTCATCGCCGAAGCCCGCGAGAAAGGCTATGTGGAAACCCTGTTCGGCCGCAAGCGTTTCCTGCCCGACATAAACAGCCGCAATGCCGTGGCACGCGGTCTGGCGGAACGCAATGCCATCAACGCGCCCATCCAGGGTGGCGCCGCTGACATCATCAAACTGGCCATGATCGCCGTGAGCAGGCGGCTGGCGGCCGAAGGACTCCGCAGCCGGATGGTCCTCCAGGTGCATGACGAACTCGTCTTCGACGTGGTGCCCGAGGAACGCGACCGCATCGTGGCGCTCGTCAAGCAGGAGATGGAGCATGTCTGCACCCTGAAAGTTCCCTTGATTACCGATTGCAACTATGGTAAAAACTGGAGAGAAGCCCACTAAGCTCGAGGACATCGCCCTTGTGGAACTGGCGCTGCAACGTGACCAGGGTGCCTTTGCACATCTGCTGGAAAAGTACCGCAGTTCACTGATGGCCCATATCCTGAAATACGTGTCCGTGATCGAGGATGCAGAAGACATCTGCCAGCGCAGCTTCGAGAAAGCTTTCATGAACATCGACCGCTACAACTCGCAGTATGCCTTCTCCACCTGGCTTTACAACATCGCCCAGAACGAGGCCATCGACCACCTGCGCCGCAGCCGCGCCACCATCAACTCCGTCCCCATCTCTTCGGAACGCGAGGCGCTGGAAGTCCTTTCCGGCAGCACGCCCGAAGAGGAGCTCATCATCGACCAGGCTGTGAGCGAACTGATGGGCGGCATCCAGCGGCTGTCCGACAGTTACCGGCAGGTGGCGGAACTGCGGTTCATCAAGGATTACGCATACGAAGACATCGCCCAGACACTGGGCCTGCCGCTCGGCACGGTGAAAACCCGCATCAACCGGGCCCGCAAACTGCTCGTAAAAATGGTGGAAAATCCGACCGATGGAACAGCTGACTAAATACTTCCCTTCCCTTACGCCCCGGCAACTCGCTCAGTTTGATGCGATGGAGGGCCTCTACCAGGAGTGGAACGCCCGCATCAACGTCATTTCCCGCAAGGACATGGACCAGTTCTGCACCCATCATGTCCTGCACTCCCTGTCCATCGCCAAGGTCGTGAACTTCCCGGCCGGAAGCACGATTCTCGACGTCGGTACGGGCGGCGGCTTCCCCGGCATCCCCCTCGCGGTCTATTTCCCGGAATGCCGCTTCGTCCTCTGCGATTCCATCGGCAAGAAAATCAAAGTGGCACAGGCGGTTGCGGACGGCCTGGAACTACCGAACGTCACCTGCGTCAATGCGCGCGTCGAGAGCCTGCCTGGCCGTTTCGACTATGTGGTGTCGCGCGCCGTCACCGACCTGTCCACCTTCTATCCCTGGGTCAGGAACAAATGCTCGAATGCCATCTTCTACCTGAAAGGCGGTGACCTCGACGAAGAGATCGCCACGTTCATCCGGCGCTGCCGCATCGACCCCGGCCGTATCCTCCAGACCTCCGTTTCGAACTGGCTGGAAGACCCTTGGTTTGAAGGGAAAAAGATTGTGACAATCGCGCAATAAAAATTTGTATATTAAAGGAAAAGCATTACCTTTGCGTTCCCAATTTTGAAGATAAAAAATCTGCAGATATGAAACGTACATTTCAACCTTCCCAGCGCAAGCGCCGCAACAAACACGGTTTCCGTGAAAGAATGTCCACGCCCAACGGACGTCGCGTCCTTGCTGCACGCCGTCGTCACGGCCGCAAAAAACTGACCGTCTCTTCCGAAGACCTTTGGTAAGAACGAGTCGGAAAGAACTGTTGGAGCTTTATGAGGCGCCCCTGCCCGAATTGCAGGCGGCGTCTTCTTTTGTACGCAAAAACCTGAACGGGGACCGTATCTGGTACAACCGCAACTTCCACCTCGAGCCTTCGAACATCTGCGCCCACCGCTGCAAGTTCTGCTCCTACCGGCGCGACAACGCATCGCAGCCCGGTGCCTGGAGCATGGCACTCGAGGAAATCATCCCCTACTGCGAAAGCAAATTCGAGCCGGGCATGACCGAGATCCACATCGTGGGCAGCGTCCAGCCCGACAAGCCTTTTGACTATTACCGGCAGATCGTGGAAATGGCACACGGCTTTGCCCGCGAACACGGCACGCCGGAACGCCCCGTCACCGTGAAGGCCTACACTGCCGTCGAGATTGACGACATGTGCCGCTACAACCGTCTGACGGTCGAAGCCTGCTTGCTTCGCCTGCAGGAAGCCGGCCTGGAGACCATGCCGGGCGGCGGCGCCGAGATCTTTGCACCGGCCGTCCGCCGGCAACTATGCCCCGACAAGTGTGACGCGGAGCGCTGGCTCGACATCCACCGCACGGCCCACCGCATGGGCATCCCCACCAACTGCACGATGCTTTTCGGCCACATCGAAAGCCGCGAAGACCGCGTCGACCATCTGCTCGCCCTGCGGGAACTGCAGGAAGAAACCGGCGGTTTCAACGCCTTCATCCCCCTGAAGTTCCGCTCCCGCGACAACCAGCTCTCCAGCCTGGGCGAAGTCTCGGACGAAGAAGTGCTGCGCACCTTCGCCATCGCACGGCTGGCTCTCGACAACATTCCGCACATCAAAGCCTACTGGCCCATGCTCGGCAAGGACCTGGCCCTCGAAGCCATGGCCTGGGGCGCCGACGACCTGGACGGCACCATCAACGACTCCACCCGCATCTACAGCCTGGCCGGCGCCGAAGAACAGAATCCGACCCTCGGCATCGCCGAATTGCAGGAGCGCGCTGCGGTTGCTGGATGGAAAGCCGTCGAAAGGGATAGCTTTTACCAGATAATTTAGTATCTTTGTCCTGATATGGAAGTAGATAAGGACAACAGACCGACCGCGCGCTGGATCATCCGGAATCTGGTACTGGCAGTGATTCTTTTCGCCGCCCTGCTGGTCATTACCCAATTGAGCCTGAAAGTCATCACCCGCCACAATCAGGTCATCACCGTTCCTGACTTCACGGATCTCTCGGTGGAAGACGCCCGCATCGTGGCCAAACGCTACGACATCCGTACCGAAGTGACCGACTCCGTGTACGTGAACCGCATGGAGAGAGGACACGTTTTCTCGCAGAACCCCGTAGCGGGCAGCCAGGTCAAGAAGGACCGTACCATCAAACTCACCATCAACGCCCACCAGACCAAGATGGTGAAAATGCCCAACCTGGTCGGTTATTCCCTCCGGCAGGCCAAGACGGAAATCCTGTCGAGCGGCCTGACCATGGGTAAACTCGTGTACCGGGAAGACCTGGCCACCAACAACGTGCTCGACCAGTTCATCGCCGGCCGGTATGTAGCGCCGGGTACCGAAGTGGAAGCCGAAACACCCGTGGACCTGCTCCTCGGCCTCTCGCCCGACGAACACAACACGTTCATCCCCTACCTGATCGGATTCACACTCCCCGTGGCCAAGGACAACATATTCGACAACTCCCTGAACCTCGGTAACGTATCCTACGACGAAACGGTCCAGAATTACCAGGATACGCTCAACGCGGTGGTCTATCAGCAGACCCCTGCCTACCATCCGGGATCGCCCGTCACGATGGGCACCACCATCCACCTCAAGCTGACCACCAGCCAGGCCAAGATCGCCGCACGATGAGCGGCAACCCCACCAGACCCGAAGACTTGCAGGACCTTCTTCCCGACGACGAGCAGCAGGAAATGTTCGAGCATTTCCGTATGGAAGTCGACAAGGGACAGGCACCGCTGCGAATCGACAAATACCTTTCCGACCACCTGCAGGACACCTCGCGCCACCGCGTACAACTGGCCATCGACGCCGAATACGTCCGCGTGAACGACCGCGTGGTCAAGGCGAATTACAAGGTCCGGCCGCTCGACATCATCACCCTCGTGATGCCCTACCGCCGTCGCGGCATCGAGATTAAGCCCGAACCCATTCCCCTCGACATCGTATACGAAGACGACGACCTGCTGGTGGTCAACAAGCCCGCCGGTCTCGTGGTACACCCGGGACACGGCAATTACAGCGGCACGCTGGTCAACGCGCTTGCCTGGTACCTGGGCCGCACCCCCGATCCGGACAGCGACGATGAACGGATGGGGCTTCTGGTCCATCGCATCGACAAGGACACCTCCGGCCTGCTGGTTGTGGCAAAGGACGATGCGGCGCAGATCGACCTGGCCCGCCAATTCTTCCGACATACCATCGAACGGCGCTACTGGGCGCTGGTCTGGGGCAATATTCAGGAAGACAGCGGCACTGTCGACGCCCCCATCGGCCGGGATCCGAACGACCGGCTGCGATTCCGCGTGTGCGCCGATGAAACGCAGGGCAAACATGCCGTCACCCACTACCGCGTGCTGGAGCGTTTCGGTTATGTTACCCTGGTTGAATGCGTTCTGGAAACCGGCCGCACGCACCAGATCCGCGTCCACATGAACCACATCGGGCATCCCCTCTTCAACGATGCCCGCTACGGCGGCGACCGCATCCTCAAAGGGACGCTCTATACCCGCTACAAGCAATTCATCGACAACTGCTTCTCCCTTTGCCCGCGACAGGCGCTGCATGCCAAGACACTGGGCTTCATCCATCCCCGCACAAAGAAAGGGATCTCGTTTGACAGCGAAATCCCTTCCGATATGTCTGCCCTTCTGGAGAAGTGGCGCCGCTATGCGGGAGCCAATACCCTCGAAGAAGAGGAATCCTAGAAACGGCGGGGCGGGCCTCCGAAACCGCCGGGACCGAAGCCGCCAGGGCCACCGGGACCGCCGGGACCGCGCTGGCCACCACGCTGTCCACCGAACGTACCGAAGCGATAGGTCAGGCTCAGCATGATGTAACGGCCGAGCGTATTGTTCCGCGTATCCTGCACGTAGTTGTCCGTGGTGGTGCGATACGTGTTCTTCGACTGGTTCAGGATGTCGTAAGCCTTGAGCGAAAGGGTGAACTGGTTCTTGAACAGCTGCTTGCTGATCTCGGCATTCCACACGAACGTCGGGTCGTTGAAGGCTGAATTGTAGCCGTCGTAACGGGTGTAGCGCGCATCGGTCGAGATATTCAGCACATTGGGAATCTTGGCGATGAAGCGGACTTCCGCGTTGCTGGTCCAGGTGGAGGGCTTATTGTTCTCCGAAATGGAATACCAGGACTGCGAGTAGCGGGTACCGCCGCCCAGCGAGGCTTCAATGATGTCGTCGCGGTACGAAAAGCGAAGGTTCTCGCCGACACCGACGGTCCGGGTGCCGTTCTGCGTGTAGTTGGCCAGGTTCAGATAGGAATTCGGATCGTCGCTGTCAATGTCTCCGCTGCCGACCAGCGAGACGCTGGTGCCGTAGCTGGCATTGGTGAACGACATGATGGAGAAGCGGCTTTTGGCGATCGGCGTGTTGAACATGATGAACGTACGGGCCGACCAGGAGCCCTTGTCATTGTTCATCGGGACCGTATAGGTGACGCCCCGGTCATCGATCCAGCTGGCGTTCACGATGTTCTTGGTGTTGTACGTTACGTTCATGTTGACGTTGAACGATGCATACGTCTTCATGTTCGTGGAGTTGTACATCACGTTCATGTTATGCGAGAAGGATGGGTTCAGGCTCAGGTTACCGAGGGTCACGCGCTGCGGATTCGAATTGTCGGGAACGGGCATCATCTGCGTCAGGCTCGGCTGCTGGGAGTTTCCGCGGTAATTGATGCGGAGCATCTGCGCATCGGTGAAATGGAAGTCGACGCGGGCGTTCGGCGACCAGTTGAGCACCTTCAGTGTCAGGGTCGTGTCGACCGTGCCGTTGGCCGTATGGTTGATGGTTTTCTGCGGTTGCAGGCTGGCACCGACGGTGATGTTGTATTTCTCCTCCTGCTTGCGGAGGTTCAGGCCTATGTTCTGCCGGTGGATCTTGTTGGTGATGTCGCTGGTGTACATGGGATCGAGCACCGTATAACTGCCGGCGGCATCTTTGTCGTACGTATTCTTGACGGAGGTCCTGTACGTGAAGTTGTACATGTAGTTGGCCTCGATGTAGAAGTTCCTGCCCAGTGGCTCGGTGTACGATATGCGGCCATTTGCGCCCTGGGTCTGCGTCTTCGTCATATACATCTGATCGACGATCGCAGAATCCGACGGATACACGGAACGGCCGTCCAGATTCGCATCCTTTTCGCTGAAAGTACGCGTCAGCGACTGGTTATAGCCTTCCATATCGCTGTTGTTGAAGTTGTAGCGGGCATTGACCGAAATGGTGCGGCCCGGCTTGCCCAGCCGCTGCCGCCACAGGATGCGGCCGTTGGCCGACTGGTTGTGGCTGGCGCCGAAGGAGGCGCTGTGGCCATCATTGACCGCTGTCTGCTTCTCGCCGTTCGCACCCCGCATGGTGGAGAAAACACTCTTCTCATCGAAGTCGCCCCAACCCACGTTGAAGTTCGGCTCGAAAAGCAGCGAAGTCTTTTCTGAAATCTTCCAGTCAGCGCGGGCACCGGCACGCACACCCCAGGTGCTCGTACGGGCATAGCCGCTTTCATCGGCGAAGATGGAAGAACCATCCTTCTGGTATGTCTCGCGAGAGGTCCTTTCTTCCACATAACGTTCGTTGCCGTTGAACATCGCATTGCCCGTAATCTCAGACTTGTTTTTCCAGGTATGGCTGCCGTTGAAACCGGCCATGTAGGATGAGGATTCGCCATTGCGGCCGAAGCCGCCGCCACCCATGCCGCCACGCATGCCGCCACCGCGCATGCTGCCCATCGAACTGGCAGCCATATCGTTGAAGCCACGGTTGTTGGTATTGTTGGCATTGCCGATGAACGCCAGCTGGTTGTTTTCGGTGAAGTTGGCCACCATCGCGGCGCCCTGGTAACGGACCTTGTTATCGGCAGCCCGCAGATCATAACCGCCGCCGCCCATCACATTGCCGAACCAGCCGTTCATCATGCCCTTGCGGACACCCAGGTCGAGCACGGTCTCTTCTTCGCCATCGTCGATGCCCGTAAACTGGGCCTGCTCGGATTTCTTGTCCACCACACTCACGCGTTCAATGATATTGGCAGGCAGGTTCTTGCTGGCAATCGTCGGATCGTCGAGGAAGAACTCCTTGCCGTCGATCTGGATCTTGTTGATGGTCTTGCCGTTGGCCGTGATCGAACCGTCAGATGACACCTCGATGCCCGGAAGCTTCTTGAGCAGGTCTTCCAGCACGTCGTTGTCGCCCGACTTGATGAGGGTCACGTTATGGGTGATGGTATCTTTCTTGACGGTGATGGGGTTGCCCACGTCAGAGACGGTGGCGCCCTTCAGGAAGTTCGCCTCGACGGCCATCTTCTTGGTTCCCATATCAAGGTCCTTGTTGATGGTCACCACTTCCTCGAAGGTCTCATAGCCCATGAGGATGGCGGCCACCTTGTACTTGCCGGCCGGAATGTTCTTGATCTCAGCCTGTCCCTGGTCGTCGCTCTGGGAATATTTCAAGACTTGGGTCTTGCCGTCGGGCGTGAGGGCCACCGTGGCATAGCCCACCGGTTCTCCGCTTCCTTTGTCCACCAGTTTGATCTTGAGAGAATAATTCTGTGCCTGGGCACTCAAGGCCCCGCATACGATGAACAGCATCAGAAAAGCTGTCCGGAAGAGACGATATTTCATATAATAAGATGTATCAAACAAAAAAACCGAATCTTAGACTGACCGTCTTTGAGAAAGTTAAATGCCAATTGCAAAAAAATGTCACTTTTTTGCAATTTTTTCTCCTTCTTGCACACGACCGGGATGGGCTTCCACGAAAGACTTCCAGTTTCGGGAGGAAGTCGTGTCCACCAGCGGACTCGTGAGCTGGTAGTAATGGCACATGGCGATGGCCAGTGCATCGGAGGCATCCAGGAACTTTGCGTCAAAGGTCGTCTTCAAGGTTTTCTCCATCAGCAGCTTTACCTGCTCCTTGGAAGCGTCGCCACGTCCCGTGATAGCCATCTTCACCTTGCGCGGCGCATATTCGAACACGGGAATCTGACGGTGGACCGCGGCGGCGATCACGGTTCCCTGCGCCCGTCCCAGCTTCAGCATGGACTGCACGTTCTTCCCATAGAAAGGGGCTTCGATGGCCAGGTCATCCGGTGCATAACGCTCCAGCAACGTTCCAACGCCCTCGAAAATCCGGCTGAGTTTCATGAAATGGTCTTTCTCCCGACGCATGTCGAGTACGCCCATGTCCACGTAGTGCACCTGCCTTTTATCTACGAGAATGACCCCGTAACCAAGAAGATTGGTGCCGGGGTCGATTCCAAGGATGATCCGCTGTTCCGCCATCAGATAATGTCGAAACCGGTATATTTACGCAACACCTCGGGCACCACGATGTGTCCGTCGGCGGTCTGGTAGTCCTCGATGACGGCGGCCAGGATGCGCGGAAGCGCGAGCGAACTGCCGTTGAGCGTATGGGCGAGCTGGGTCTTGCCGTTTTCGTCCTTGTAGCGGAGTTTCAGGCGGTTGGCCTGGTACGACTCGAAGTTCGACACCGAGCTGACCTCCAGCCAGCGCTGCTGCGCGGCCGAGTACACCTCGAAGTCGTAGGTGATGGCGGAGGTGAAGCTCATGTCGCCGCCACAGAGCCGGAGGATGCGGTAACGCAGGCCCAGTCCCTGCACGAGCGTCTCCACGTGGGCCACCATCTCGTCGAGGGCGGCATAGGAGTTCTCGGGCAGCTCGAGGCGGACAATCTCCACCTTGTCGAACTGGTGCAGGCGGTTCAGGCCGCGGACATCCTTGCCGTAGGAGCCGGCCTCGCGGCGCCAGCACGGTGTATAGGCCGTCATCTTCACCGGGAAATCTTCCCGTTTGAGGATCACGTCACGATAGATGTTGGTCACGGGCACCTCGGCCGTCGGAATCATATAGAAGCCGTCAAGCGGGGCATAGTACATCTGGCCTTCCTTGTCCGGGAGTTGGCCGGTGCCGAAACCGGAGTCGGCGTTGACCATGTACGGCGGCTGGTACTCCAGGTAGCCGGCATCCGTATTCTTCTCGAGGAACCAGGAGATGAGCGCGCGCTGGATCTTCGCACCCTTGCCCTTGTAGACAGGGAAACCAGCGCCGGTAAGTTTCACACCCAGGTCGAAGTCAATGATATCCAGCTTCTTGACGAGTTCCCAGTGCGGGAGCGCGTTTTCGGGCAGGTGCGGCTCGGGACCGCCCATCTTCACGACGAGGTTGTCTTCCGCGGTGCGGCCTTCCGGCACAAGCGCGCAAGGCAGGTTCGGCAGCAGCACCACCAGTTCCTGCTGTTTCTTCTCCGCTTCAGCCATCTGCTCTTCAAGCGCCTTCGACTTTTCCTTGAGTTCAGCCACCCGCTGCTTGGCGGTTTCCGCTTCTTCGCGTTTGCCTTGTTTCATCAGGGCACCGATCTCGGCCGCACAGGATTTCTGCTGTGCCAGGCAGGCATCGAGCTCCGTTTGGGCCGCACGGCGCTGCTTGTCCATATCAAGGATTTGATAGACAATATCTTTGGCATCGAAATGCTTGACCTGCAGGCGTTCGATGACGAATTCAGGGTTCTCTCGGAGGAGTTTGAGTGTCAACATCTGGTTGTATCTTTCGTTTAGCTCGCAAATATATGAAAAAATGAGCGTATTTTTTCTTAAATTCGCCATACACAATAGAATCGACATGAAACAGACCTTCCTCTTTCTCCTGATTGCCGCCGGCCTCCTGGCCTCGACGGTCCAGTCTCCGGCCTGCACAAACATCATCATCACCAAAGGCGCCTCCGCAGATGGCTCTTGCATGATCAGCTATCTGGCTGATTCCCACCAGCTCTACGGCGAACTATACTACTGGCCCGCCGCCGACTGGCCGGCTGGTTCGATGACGGATGTCTTCGACTGGGACAGCGGCCGCTACCTGGGTCGTATCCCGCAGGTTCCGCATACCTTCCAGGTGACCGGCAACATCAATGAACACCAGCTCATCATCGGAGAGACCACTTTCGGCGGACGCGAGGGGCTGACGAATCCCGACGGGCTGATTGATTATGGTTCGCTCATCTATCTCACCCTGCAACGAGCACGAACGGCCCGGGAAGCCATCGCCACTATCGGAGACCTGCTGGCCAGATACGGCTACGCTTCTGAAGGAGAGTCGTTTTCGATCGCTGACACGGAAGAGTGCTGGATGATGGAGATTATCGGAAAAGGCAAAGAAAAAGGCGCCGTCTGGGTAGCTGTCCGCATTCCCGACGGAGAGATCGCGGCTCATGCCAATTGCAGCCGCATCCATCACTTCCCCCTCCACGATCCGGAGAACTGCATCTATGCCCCCGACGTGATCTCCTTCGCCCGGAAGATGGGTTTCTTCCAGGGAAAGGATGCTGATTTCAGTTTCTGCGACGCGTACGCGCCGGCCAGCTACGAGACGCTTCGCGGCTGCGAGACCCGCACATGGGCCGCATTCCGGATTCTGGGCGGCCAGAACTTTGACGCAGACCGCTATCTTGATTTCGCGGCCGGCCACAATCCCGCCAACAAGATGCCGATCTCTATCCGTCCCAAGAGGAAACTGACCGTCAAGGATGTGGCAGATGCCCAGCGCGACCACTTCGAAGGCACGCCCTTCGACTTCACGGAAGATGTAGGTGCCGGTGAGTTCCGCCGCCCCTACCGTTGGCGCCCGATGGGCTTCGAGGTGGATGGGAAGGAGTACGAATTCGAGCGTTCGGCCGGAACGCAGCAGACGGGTTTCTGGTTCGTGGCACAGTCCCGCGGCTGGCTCCCCGACGAAATCGGTGCGATCAACTGGTTTGGTGTCGATGATTCCGCCACTTCGGTCCTTACGCCTGTCTACGTCTGCACCCAGAAGGTCCCCGACTGTCTGGCCGTCGGCAACGGCGACATGATGCACTACAGCGAAACGGCCTCATTCTGGCTCTTCAACCAGGTAACCCACCTCGCCTACCTCTTTTACGACCGTGTGGCACCCGAACTGCGCGCAAAGCAGGAAGCCTTTGAGAACGAGAGCTTCGAGCTGGTTGCAGGAATGGATGCACAGGCCCTGAAGATGCTGGCTGCCGGCAACCGGACAGCCGCTGTCGGTATGCTGACCGAGTTTTCCTGCAACCGTGCCGGCCAGCTTTTCCAGGAGTGGAAGCAACTGGGGCAGAAGATGCTGGTCAAGTATATGGACGGCAACGTCAAACAAGTGGACGAGCATGGTGAGTTCCTGACCAATGGCCACAGCAAGAACATACCTGCCTCTCCCCTCCATCCGAAATTCCGGGAACGCTGGCTGAGAGCCGTCGCGAAAGACCTGCAATAAAAAAAACGGAGATCTTCACAGGTCTCCGCTTTTTTTCTCTGGTTCTCTTGGAATTAGGCTTCTGCCTTCGGCATCGGAAGAACCGACACGTACGACTTGTCGCCCAATTTCTTCTTGAACGTGACAACGCCGTCGATCAGGGCGAAGAGGGTGTGGTCTTTACCCATACCAACGTTTTCACCCGGATAGTGGACGGTACCCCGCTGACGGACGAGGATATTGCCGGCTTTGCAAATCTGACCACCGAACAATTTGACGCCCAAACGTTTGCTTTGTGATTCACGGCCGTTCTTAGAACTACCTACACCTTTTTTGTGTGCCATAACTCGTTCTTGTTTTTAATGGTTAGTTAAGCAATGCCTTCGATCTGAAGTTTGGTCAAATACTGGCGGTGACCGTTTTTCTTCTGATAGCCTTTGCGGCGTTTCTTCTTGAAGATGATCACTTTGTCAGCCTTGCAGTGCTCGACCACCGTCGCATTCACGACAGCGCCGCTCACGTAAGGCGCACCGACTTTGACATCACCCTCGTTGTCGAGAAGCAATACCTTGTCGAAAGAGAGCGCGGAGCCAACCTCGGCAGCCTGACGGTTGACGAAGATCTGCTTGCCAGCCTCCACTTTGAACTGTTGTCCTGCAATGTCTACGATTGCGTACATAAAATAATTTTTTAAAAAATTATCAACCGTAAGCGGATAGTCTGTAACTATCTCTTAATCACCAGCTTAACGATTATCAAACATACTTTTAGGGATGCAAAGATAAACAATTATTCGTATTCCGCAAAAAAGTTTTCTATTTTTACCGGCGCAATGAAATATTATTTGCTTCGTTAAACTCGGAAATGAAATGAAATATGCTGTCATTGGTGTAGGCGGGGTCGGAGGCTATTACGGCGGTAAGATTGCGCATGCGGGGCAAGAAGTCTGTTTCCTGCTGCATTCGGATTATAATTATGTATGTGAGCATGGCTTGCAGGTCAATTCCTGCAAGGGAGGTTTTCTGGTCAAGCCGGTCCTCGCCTATCAGAATCCAGCCCATCTTCCGGTTTGCGACGTCGTGCTGGTCGCCCTCAAGACCGTCAAGAATGGCCGGCTGCCGGATCTCTTAAGCCATGTGGTCGGACCAGATACGCTGGTCGTGCTGATCCAGAACGGATTGGGTATGGAAGAGGACCTGCAGGCGGTAATGCCCGACCTGCAGATTGCGGCTGCCACCGCGTTCATCTGCTCGGCCAAGACAGGTCCCGGAGTTGTCTCGCATATGGACTATGGCTCCCTGACGATCGCGAACTACTCCTGCCGCGACCAGTCGAAGATCGACGCCCTTGTCGCCGAATTGAACGCGGCCGGCATCGAGACGAACGAAGCGGAATACAAGCTGGCCCGCTGGCGCAAGGCGGTGTGGAACATGCCGTTCAACGGAATGACCGTCGCGCTGAATACTTCCACCAACGCCCTGCTGGCCAATTCGCATACGCGCGCACTCATCCGTGAGCAGATGCTGGAGGTTATCAGCGCCGCCAAGGCTTGCGGCGTTGAAGGACTCGAGCCTTCCTTCGCCGATCAAATGATTGCCATGACCGATGCGATGACTCCCTACAGACCATCGATGAAACTGGACTATGACTACGGCCGCCCGATGGAAATCGACTATCTCTATACGCGCCCGATCTCCATGGCTGCCGCCGCCGGCTACGAAATGCGCCAGTTAAAAATGCTGGAGGCCGAACTCCGCTTTCTCTCCTGAGCTTTAAAGTAATGAAGAATCGTACAGTTTCCTGACTGCCTACCAGATTTTGCCGGTGAACTCAACGATCGATTTGGCGAAAGCGGAAGCGCAGCGGAGGCGTTCGGACTGGGTATCGCGGTAGGAATAGCGGAATTCACACTGGATGGCATCTACCGTTCCCCCACCTGAGGATCCATAGGCACGGGTCGTATAGCCGCCATAGAAATAGGGATTGTCGCCAGGCGAAGGATATCCGGGGCGCGGTACGCATTCCAGGCCGTTGCGGTAGAGAATCCCGCCGAAGGAGTCATTTCCCCGAAGCAGCCGGGAGAAAGAGAGACCGGCCTTGTTGGTTCGGACGAGGTGGGCGATGCCGGAATCGGCTGCGTAGCTGCCGGCGTCCAGCACCGCATCCGAACAGTCCAGTGTCGAGACTGGAAGCAGATAGCCCAGTTCAATATCTTCGGAATGACTCTGCCCATGAATGTCGAGCAACAGGCCGTGTCCATACAACGATGACACCTCAGCCCGGGCTTTCGCCACATAACCGTGGTACGCATCGTAAATCTGGCTTATATTCTCGTCTCCAGCCGGAATCGCATAGTTCTTCTTCCGGTTGAAATCCACATGGTTGCGCTTGATCAGGGCAATGACCATATAGGGATGGTGACCGGTCTGCGCATAATATGCCTTGTCAATCTCATCAGCCAGCTCCCGTGTATTATAGTCCAGGTCCGTGGCAAAATCCGGATCCGGACAGTTGCTGGTGTTGCGGAGCGTCAGGTACGATTCGACGACAGTTCCGCCATGGGGCACGGTCAGGATGACCGGACAGTCTCCCTGTCGGAATTCCACGTACTTCTCAATATGCAGCTGCTGCTCCGCCTTGTATTTTTCGATTTCTTCCGGCGTCAGGAAACGAGGGCCTTCTTCCGGATCATGGCAGGCAACCAGTCCGAGCGCGACAAACAGGCATATTACCAGTAAACGAATCCGCATATCAATCCTCCAGCGGCCTGACATCCCAACCCGAAATCACATGTCCGTACTGGACAAACAGTACCTCGAACGAACGGCCGCTGGCACGGTCCGTCACATGGTACCGCGCCAGGCGCTCCGTGCCTTCGGCTGGTTCAAACGGTCCGAGGTCCAACGCCGGATACACCTTGTCCGGGACAGCCGGTGCCATGCCGTTGACCGTATCGGCGTGCAGCGGATCGCCGGCAACGAGCCGCTGTATCGCATTCAACACATTCGCCATCAGGGCCTCGTGGGTGAAAGGATCCATATCGGCGGTCTGCTTCTTTTCAAAAGGAATCCAACCACCTTTTTCAGCGCGCAGCGTGCGCATGCTGTCGGCATAGGCCTTGAAGCGCCGGCGAAGTGCGGGAGATTCCATTCCTTCACTCGTATAGAGGGATATGCCCTGGGCTCCGGCCCAGAACGCGTAATCCATCTTTTCGATAATGGCCTCCGCCGGACCTCCGAGTTCCGTATCGAGTCCGCAGAACAACCGGGTGCGGGGATTGCGGTCCCGTTCATTCATGACCGTCGCGTCGTAGGCGAACTGCGCGTCCTGCCGGTAGAAATCCGTGTACACCATCGGAAACACAAAATCGAGGTCCCAGTCGTGGAAACGCTGATAGACCATGAATTCGGACACCTGCTCCGTGGCGAACGGAGAAGCCGTCACCTTCTTTCCGGCAGCATGGGCCTCATGTGCCATCCGGTTGGCCGCCTCCGTGACGACATCACAACGGAACCGGCACCAGAGAGAATCGCGGGAGGGGTCACGCCTCGTACGCGGATCATACCCGTACTTCTCCTTGAAACGGGCAATCATCAACGGATGATAGCCGTAATCGTATTCAGGCAGGACTTCGCCATCCTGTACGATGCCATAGATATAGGAAAGCGATATGGGCAGGACGCAGTCCACAAGCCGGCAATAGTCAAGGCAGATACCTTCGATGCCGTCGATCGCACAGATGGAACGCACGTAATCGACCAGATAATCCTGTACTTCGGGCACGGCCGGGCAAAGGAACTTATAGGAATTGACATACGCCTTGTGGTCGACCAGACTCTCCCCTTTCCGGTTTACGTCAAACCAGTCCGGATGTGATTCCAGCAAGGCGGCTCGGGTTTCATACGGCGGTTTGAGGGTCCACACCCAGGCGTAGACCGCAATCCCGTGCCGATGCGCTATCTCGATATACCGCTCGTAAGCCTCCACGCTGGGGGCATGCAGCATCACGGCATCAAGACCCGCCTCCTCCATGTGGGCGAAAGCCTTTTCCATGTCACGTCCTTCCTCCTCTTCCATCCAGGTCCAGAACATCGGGAGATCCGGCTGTTCGATGTAGTCCATCAGCAGGTGGCGCCCTTCAGAAGGGATGTAATCGCAATGGTATTCCCACCAGAAGATGCCGCCGAACCCCTTCTGCTCCACCCACGCCATCTTGGCAGCGATAGAACGGGCATTGTCGACCGAGACGAACGCCGAACTGTCGGGTGCGAAATAATACGGGCATTGCGCCGCTTCGTCCCACACTTCCTGCCAGCCGTCCATCAGCAGGCCGGGCAGGTCGGGATAGAAGAAATCGCGGGCATGGTCATGCAACCTGCCGCCGTCAGGGACCGGTTCACCCGGCAGAATACCTTCGTAATAATATCCGTAACTGGCCAGGCCGATATGGATCTTCTTCGGGTCGAAACGGCTCCAGTTGGCCTCGTAATTGGACTTGATGTCCGGCAGGGGTGTATTGTGTGTTCCCTGCTTGCCCCACCAGCCGCCGCCCATGTCATAATACATGATGTTCACCCAGTCAGCAACGGCAGACAGGGCGTCGGCTTCTTCCTGCGAATAATTATGCTCAGAGTTGAGCGCCGTGGTCAGGCCGTATCGACGGCCGTCCTGCTCTCCATAAAAGTCCAGGGCGGTGCGGATTTCCTGCATCATGGCCAGGTGCAATTCCTTGGTAACCGTATGCTCCCAGTCCAATTCCACGCCGTCGAAACCATGGTGGCGGGCAATGGCAGCCATCCAGTGACCGAATTTGTGCCGGATTTCGGGATCTTCGGCAACCTCGATGAACGCGCTGCCTGAGAAAGATAGATAAACCTGGTTCCCAGCTTCATGGATGGTCCGTATATACGTATCCAGCACGTCTTGCTTCCGGTAACGGTGATGCTCGACCTTGTCGCGGAGGATGTCTTCCAGAGGGGCATCGAATTCTTCCGTTTCCCAGTCTGGCATGGCCTGCAGATAGTAGTGGGAATAATTCTTCAACTGATCGACATTCAGTTCTTCCGGAACGATGCGGCTCAGAACGGAATAAGTGGCATGGATCAGGGGTTCATCGGCAGGCTGCCGCTTGCAGGAAAGCAGCGCGAAGGACAGCAGCAGGGACAACAGTAAATACTTATTCATCAGATCACATCAATAATTAGGATACCAGGCCGGCAGCATCTCTACCGGCGTTTCAAATAATTCAAGGAGCCGTGGCTCTACAAACCGCTTCTCAACGACAAGACGGTATAGATACTGGCACATCCAGGGGTCGGAAGCGACGACATAGCCGCCCCAGCCGCGCACCAGGCCATAGCTGTTCTCAATCACCCATTTCACCGGTTCTCCCGCCGCATCGAGCTGCACGCCGGCTACGGCCACAGCGTGGACCGAACGCGTCTCGGCACTACGCACCAGCTCCTCCTTCGTCATCCGGGATTCCATCCCGATCAGGGAGTCAAGCGGGAACAAATGCGTGTCGTAAATGCCTTCCGTCATCAGGTAATCGTGCATCGTATCTGCAGAAATATAGAAGCGGCGGCCACCGGCCAGCGAAGCGACCCCCATCCGGCGGATATCATCCATCGGCACGTTCAGGAATCGCCAGGAAGCATACTCGTAACAGTTCCGGCTCTCCGCCACCTCGTACATCTTGTAGTACGGCAATGTCGGATCGTCCATGAAAATGGCATAATCGCGCTCCATGTCGTGGAGGATGAAAGTATCCCGGAAGCTTTCCGGCGTATAATGCGCCGTGGAAAGGATCCGCCCGTTGCGGTCACGCAACGTCCAGTCAAAGGAACGGGGCGGTTCGCCCAGCGTGGCGACCAGCAGCCGGTAAATGTCGGAGAGAGCCTTTTCCTTCACGGCTTCCAGCTCTTGCGGCTTCGCGTCACGCAGCAGCAGCCCGTAGCGGCGGAGCAACTGATTGACCATCTTCATCAATGAATAATTGTCGGTGCTGCTGAACCGCTCCGGCATCACCTCCTGCGGCACCATGCCATACTTGGCGATAATATGCGCGGCATTGGAGAAATGCCCACCGTCGCCGATCGGCTTGTTGAAGATCCAGGTGTTCCAACGGCTGTCCATCGGCTCGCCCCGATGATCGATAATGCACTCCAGGCAGCGGTTCGACTTCTCCAGGAGATCGTAGAACTGGCCGAAGGTCTGGGAGAACTGGAACGGGCCCATGTCGTAGCGGGCAATCATTTCGGCCCGCAAGATGTTGAGCGTCGAGAACAACCAGCAGCGTCCCGATTCATCCTGGTCGGTGATGCCTACGGACGGGACAAAATAAGTACAGGCTGTATCGAACGAGGCGGCCAGGGCGGAATCCAGCGACGCTTTCCGGAGCTCCTGCGTCAAGAACCGCTCCCCTGCCCGCTGCGGCACATCCGCCGCCTGTGCGGCCAAACGGTCGAGCAAAGCCGGTGTCAGCATCCGCGTGCGCGGCTCCACCTGCTTTCCGGGAATCGGAGGCTCGCGATCGCCCATCAAAGGCTTGAACTGATAGTCAGGGCCCCGCCTCTCCTGGAATTCGGCCTGCACGGCGCGGAGTCCATCCGGACGGGAATAAAGGTCTACAGCGGTCAGATAGAGAACTTTAGCCGCAGCCAAGGCCCCTTTCGTGCCGATGGTCGTTCCCCCGGACGAAACCTGCTGCCAGCAGTGTCCGCTCCCGGCGGGAACAAAGGCTGCCATCCGGAAACTGCCCGTCGGTACAGACCAGGTGACATTGCCCACATCGCTCGAAACGGTGGCAAAAGGAGAATCGTCGGCAGGCGGAACCACCGTCCGAATCCGTTGCAACGCCGCTTCGGGATCGTCGACGCCACTGGCTGCCATCATTTCGCGGGCAAAGGCCAGTTCTCGTTCATCCAAAGATAAACCGCCAACTTTCAACAAGTTCTGGTAGATCATATCTGAGAGGGTCTGGTTCGGCAGACGCTCATAATTGCCCGACATGATCTCATATTCCAATGTCGTCCCCGTTCCCAGGGCCGCGCCTTCCGCCGCTTTCAGAGCGCGTTGAAGAATTTCTTCCACGACGGTCCGCTGCGGACTGCGGAAATAATACAGTACCTCCGCACGGTCCGGCACCACATTCGGGGCTTTTCCACCGTCAGTGATGACATAGTGGATGCGGGTGCTTGCAGGAACATGCTCGCGCATCAGGTTCATCATGTGGTCGAAAGCTTCGACGGCATCGAGCGCGGAACGTCCCTTCTCGGGCGCACCCGAGGCATGCGCGGAGATTCCCTTGAAACAGAACCGTACCTGGACATTGGCCAGGCCGCTCTTGTCATTGACGGTGACCTGCGTGTCGGGATGCCAGTCGAGCATAGCGTCCAGGCCTTCGAAACAACCTTCGCGAGTCATGTACGCCTTGCCGCCGCCGCCTTCTTCAGCAGGACAACCAAAGATCCGCACCGTGCCGACATGTCCTTGCGACAGATACTGACTGATCGCGACGGCTGCAGCCACAGAGCCGGTTCCCAGCAGGTTATGCCCGCATCCGTGCCCGTTGCCACCACATTCAGGAACGCTCCGGAACGGAACGGTGTCCTGTGCCATTCCCGGAAGTGCGTCATATTCAGCCATCAAACCGATAACCGGGCGACCGGAGCCGAACGAGGCGATGAAAGCCGTCGGGATGCCTGCGACGCCTCTTTCCACCGTGAAGCCATGTGCTTCCAGGTGCCGGCAGAGCGCTTCAGCACTCTGAAATTCCTGATACCCTGTCTCCGCATAGGCGTGAATCGCCTTCTGCAAGGAATCATAGGTCGCAAAGGAGGATTCCAGATAACGGAGGCCCGGCCCTGACGGGGTTGCCGGTTTCCGGGCGCGGGATACACCGCCTGCCGGAAGAAGGGTCAGGCATAGGAGAAACAGAACGGTTGTTCCAAGTTTATTCATCGGTATCATACGCGTTTTTAAACGTTTCAAAACGTTTTTCCGCTTCGCGGTTATATTGCCTCACAGCCTCCGCATCGAATCGTCGGCGCAACTGGTTGTCCAGCACACGGCCCAGTTCAAACTCCTTCTTTTCATGGCGTCGAACGGCCTTCATAATCGGATGGAGGGATGCAAAATCGATGTACTTGCTCCGTCCGTCGCGGTCCACGGGGTGGACGCGATACATCAGCTTCTCTGCCAGTAGATTGGCAGCAGCAAACTTCTCTTCCACGACAGGGGCGACAAAAGCCGGCATCTCCGATCCGGCCGCCACCCAGACGGGAACCGCATAGCAGCACGGCGTATAGCCAATGGCCGTCCAGATGACAGAAGAACCGGCATCTTCTCCCGAACCGACGCCTTCGATGCAGATGCTCGCCACGGAAGAAAAACGAGGAATGAAATCCAGGTCGACCGCCCGCCCCCGGGCAGCCTTGCGGGACATGTCCGCACCCAGTTCATAATTGTAGAAACTGCGTCCCAGCCCGTCAATCAGGAAATCGGGGGTAAACAGTCCCCGATGGCGGGACATCAGGTATTCCGCCGTCTCGTACCGGACCATACCGGAACCCTCACCTTCCCGTCCGGACACGGAAAAGTTGGTACGCACCAGCCAACCGCCCGGTTCCACGTCGAAGCGGGTCACGCGAGTATCGCCTACTTCAAAATAGGCTGCTCCCCCAAAAGCGTCAATTACACCGAAATTGGCCTCCAGGGCACGCGGAGCGGGCCACGCGGCCAGCAATTGCTCAAAATCGGCCAGTGTACGGCAGGTAGCCAGTGCCTGATTCATCACCTTGCTGTTGTCCCATATCTCGTACTCGTTTTCCGCCAGGTTGTAGGATGCGTTGTTGATGATGGCGAAACCCACTTCGTTGACGCCGCCGAAAGCGCGTTTTCGTGACACATCCGAAGCACTGAACACAGCGGTGTAAGCATATTTTCCACCCGTAATGTGCATCAGGACATTGTTCGGGTTGTCCGTGTCGCGCTGTTTCCACAGGAGCGGGCGGCCACTGGCGCTGGCCTCAGCCGAAACAATGGCTGTCGTACAGGCATCCGCCTCGAAAGCAGGAAAAAGAACAGACAGTAAGAGCAGGATGAAGGCTATGCGTTTCATTTCGTACGTATTTTGTAGCCGAAGTAGGCGTAGTACATGATCAACAGATAGAACGGCAGGCAGATCCAGTAAGCGGACTGGCTCCCTGCGGCGTCCTTCAGAGCGCCGAACAGCAATGGAATCAGTGCCCCGCCGCCGATGGATGCCACCAGCAGCGAAGAACCCTTTTTCGTGAACTTGCCCAGGTCGGTGATGGCCAGCGGCCAGATGGCCGGATACATCAGCGAACAGGCCAGGCTCAACAGCGCCACACACCAGATGGAGATCTGCGGTGGCGTCAGTACGATGGCCAGCGAATCGACCACGGCAAGCCAGGTACAGGCCCGGAGAGCCGTTACCTGGGAGATATATCTTGGTATCAGCAGGATACCCAGCACATAGCCCACGGCCATGCCGATACCGGGAAAGACCGTATATCGCTCAGGCTGCGACAGGCCCAGGTCATGGGCGTAATCGAGCACGGTGAGCAGCGCCAGGTTCTCGACTCCCACATAAACAAAAAGCGCCAGGGCGCCCAAAACCAGGTGAGGAAACTGCCAGATGGATTTCTTGCCGGCGGCATAGGGGCAATCCGCTTCGTTCTCCTCTCCTTCGGCCTTGATTTCTTCCAAGGGAGCAAAGAGCGTCAGCACCCCCAGCACCACGACGGCCCCGATAATCAGCAGAAAAGGCTTATCGAGATCCCCCAGGGTCACGTTGTCAATGTTCTTGCGCGTGACTGCCGCGATGAAGACCGACGGAAGGCTCAGGGCCAGCGAATTGCAGATGCCCATGATGCTGATGCGCCGGGCAGCGCTGTCAATCGGCCCCAGGATGGTCACATATGGGTTGATGGCGGCCTGAAGGATGGTGTTGGCCGTACCGCTGAGGAAACACGCCAGCAGGTAGAGGGCATAGCTCCCGAGCCGGGCAGCCGGAATGAACAAGGCGAAAGCCAGTGCGAAAAGAAAGAACGAAAGGGCCATTGTCCGCCGGTAACCGATCCGGCCGATGATCGACGCGGCAGGAAAACTGAATACAAGGAATGCAATGAATGTCGCCGCGATGACCCAATAGCTCTGCATCGAGGTCAAGTGCAGGTTGTTCTCCAGAAACGGCACGAAATAGCCGTTGATTCCGGTCGCAAAGCCGACCGTGAAGAACATCATGCCGATGAAACAGAGCGGAATGACATATTTCCTGCCGGCATCCATGGCTATTCCTCCCCGTGATAGCGGATCAGCCCCTCCATGGGTGTCTTCAGCAGCGTGCCGACCTCCATGCCGTAGCGTCGGACGACAGGCTTGAGGATATCCTGAAAAAACCAGCCCACCGAACCCACACAGTTGAAGGTATAGGAGCGGTAGTCAGGATATAGTGTGATAATCTGCTCGAAAAGCTGGCAGAAAGAATCCTCCACCAGGTCGTGGAAATACGGAATGTCCAGATGCTCGTGTATCAGAGAGCCATACTGGCCGCAGAAGCGGTTCGGGAAGGGTTTGGTGTAGATGATATCGATAATCTCGTCGCCGTTCCAGGGGACGACCGCCGCAATGGCCCGCCGGGCCTCTTCAGAAACGCGTCCGCGCACATAGTCGACCAGCATCCGCTTGCCCATGTAGGCCCCGCTTCCCTCGTCGCCCAGGATGAATCCCAGCGAATCGATATTGAGCGTGATCTTTTCCCCATCGTAGAGGCAGCTGTTGGTTCCTGTTCCCAGGATGGCGGCAAAACCGGGTTCATGCCCCAGCAGGGCCCGGGCGGAAGCCAACAGGTCCATGGCCACAAAGGTTTCCGCACGGGGCATTACCTGCGCGACTGCCTCCCGCACGAAACCGTACTGCAGTTCCGTCACGCCTGCGCCATAGAAATAGACATGGTCCACCGCCACCGGATCAAAGCCTGCCGGCAGGTTCTTCCGGATGTCCGCCACCATATAGTCGAGCGTGATGTAGTTCGGGTTGTATCCCTCGCTCATGAACGCTGCACAGACCTTCCCTTTTTCCAGGGCACACCAGGAAGTATTCGTAGCCCCGCTGTCGGCGATCAGGATCATAGCTTGCCCGCCTCCTTCAGGTAGGCTTCCGCCTTCTTGACGGTACCGGTCTTTACGATGATCTCCTTCACAAAGTCATAGTCGGTGATGGAAGGATTGCGTTCCATGAACATCCGGACGGAGCGGTCCACCACCTTGTCGTTGATCAGGCGCACATTGACCATCCGGTTGCCCTCGATGCGGCCCAGGCGGATGAGTACCGTGGTGCTGATCATGTCGCAGATCATCTTTTGGGCCGTGCCGCACTTCATGCGGGTGCTGCCCGTCACATATTCGGTCCCCGTGATCACCTCGACAGGGTAATCTGCGTATTCGGAAATGGGAGACTGGGGGTTGTTGACAAAACAGCCCGTCGGGATGCCGTTTTCCCGGCAATGACGGAGCGTGTGCAGCACGTAAGGTGTGGTACCGCTGGCTGAAATGCCCACGACAATGTCTTTCGGCGTGACATGGTGTTTCTCCACCAGCGTACGCCATCCTTCCTCGATGTCGTCTTCCGCCTCTTCCAGCGCAAGCACCAGGTTCTCCACACCGCCGGCCAGTACGGACTGAATCTGCTCCGGATCGATGCCGTAGGTATTGGGGAGTTCCACTACGTCCAGGACCGAAAGACGGCCACCCGTGCCGCAACCGACATAGAACATCCGGCCGCCGGCACGCAATTGCCGCTCGATGGCCGATATGAGCCGCTCCAGGTCGGGCAGCACCTTTTCGATGGCATACGCCACCGTCTTGTCTTCGTTGTTGATGTCAGTGATGATCTCCATCACTGACTTTTTCTCCAAGTTGTCGTACTTAGAAGGCTGTTCCGTAAGTCTCATCTTGATATGCTTTTACGTTCCAATTTCGGCAATAGTTGACACCTGCCGCCTCCAGACGGCCGAAGTGCCGCTCCATCCGTCCCACAAACCCGTCGAAATCCTTTCCGTGGCCACGCGTCCAGCCCGCCTCGGCAATGGCCAGCGCCCGCGGGAAAGCCATGTATTCCGCCCGTTCCGGGGTCTTGATATATTCCGTCCAGACAGTCCCTTCCACACCCATGATGTACTGCTGCTCCTCCTCCGTAAGGACAGCGGGAACCGGCTCGTAGTCATAGACCACCTTGAGCGGGACCAGATGTCCCATCGAGATGGCATCTTCCGTGGGATCGACCTGATAATAATCCAGATAATAGCGCTGGTACGGGCACATCACCACGTTGTGGTGCTGCCGGGCCGCCGCAATGCCGCCCTGTTCCCCCAGCCATGACATCACCGCCGCATTCGGAGCCAGGCCGCCCTGCAGGATCTCGTCCCAACCGATGATGTTGCGTCCCCTGCTGTTCAGGAAGCGTTCGATGCGCCGGATAAACCAGCTCTGGAGCTCCTCTTCATTCTTCAGCCCTTCCCGACGCATCAGCTGCTGGCAAAAATCACTGTGCTGCCAGTTGTACTTCGGGCACTCGTCACCGCCGATATGGATCAGTTCCGACGGGAACAGGTCCATCACCTCCGTGAGCACGTCCTCAAGGAAAGCAAACGTCTCCTCGCGCGGACAATAGACATCCCGGAAGATACCCCATTTTGTAGCCAGTGAATGCTCCTCCTCCGGGAAGCAGCTCAACTCCGGGAAACAGGTGATGGCTGCACGGGCATGTCCCGGCATTTCAATTTCCGGAAGCACGGTAATATAGCGCTCGGCGGCATACCGGACGATCTCGCGAATCTCGTCCTGGGTATAGAAACCACCGTAAGGCGTCCCGTCGTTGATCGGGGAATGCAGGTCGCCCACCACCGTATAGGGCCGGACGGAGCCCTCCTCCGTCAGTTTCGGATATTTCTTGATCTCGATGCGCCAGCCTTGGTCTTCCGTCAAGTGCCAGTGGAAGACGTTGAACTTATGCATGGCCAGTTCGTCGAGATATTTCTTGATGAAATCCACGCCGAAGAAGTGGCTGCAGACATCCAGGTGCAGGCCACGGTACGGGAACCGGGGTGCGTCTTCGATGCGGCAGCAGGTAATCTCCGCCTTGCCGGAAAAACGGCCCGCAAACACCGCGTCGGGCATCAGTTGGAAGAGCGTCTGGAGTGCATAGAAAGCCCCATTGGGCGCCGAGCACCAGATGGTGATTCCCTTCGGATCGACGTCCATGACATAGCCTTCCCGGGGCACATTGCGGATCTTCTTGATCCGCAGATAATTCTTTTCGGGACAATTATCCGCCACACGCAGGTCCACCCGGCCGGTCAAGTAATTGACCAGCGAAACGAAACTGCTGTCGCCGTTCTCCACCGTCACCGTAGTGGATGGATTCAGCCGGAATACACCCTGGCGGACATCGACCTTTTCAGGCTGCGGCAGCAGGCCGGCAAGGCCAAAGGTCTTCTGCACCATCCGTCCGACCTTGCGTCCGGTAGCGCGATCGAATCCCTGCGCCTTTACGGTCGTTCCAACGGGGATCTTCGGTTTGGGTCCGGCGTACAAAAGCGATTGACGTGTCGGGACGGAACCGTCGGTCGTATAACGGATCTCGGCGCCAGGAACGTCGAGCTGCAGGTTCAACACATCGTCGTCGTACCGGTCCGGTTCGAAATCATCGTGCATGAACAGCACGTTCTCATATGCGTGACTGTATTGCACCTGCTTGGCTTCCAGCCGCTTCGCATCAATCTGGAAACGCTGGCAGAAATCGGCGTAATCCCGGTCCCGTTTCGGTGTCCACCCCGTTTCCGCCAGGGCGATCGCCCGGGGGAAGAGCATGTGTTCGAAATGCTCCGGTGACGTGATGAACTCACCCCAGAGGCAACCCTGCACACCCAGGATGCGCGGACGCAAATCCGTCCTGACCGTATCGCTGATGGGATAATAGTTATAAACCTTGGACAGGGGAAGGAAATAGGGCTGGGAGGGAAATCCGTCGCCTTCCTCTTGATAATAATCGAGATAGCACCAGCGGTTCGGCGTGAAAACGGTCTGCATCCCACGATCCAGCGCCCTTCTGCCAGGCGCATGCCCCCGATAAGACATGACGATGGTTCCGGGCGTGGCGCCGCGGTCCACCACCTCATCCCAGGCAATCACCTGCTTGCCATGCTGCTGCAGGAATTCAGTGATCCGGATGATGAAAGCCGCCTGGCTGCCGTCATCCTCGGGACACTCGTCTCCTCCTATATGATAATAGGGAGAAGGAAAGATGTCGAACAGTTCCTCGAAAAGATCTGTAAAGAAAGAATATGTCGTATCGCTGGGACAGAAGATTTCATCATAGATACCCAGCTCCGTCGCGATGGAGAGCGTGGAGTCCGGGTGATAGGAGAACACGGGATAGGCCGACAGGGCGGCCAGGGCATGACCGGGCAGTTCCACCTCGGGTACAACGGTCACGTAGCGCCTGCGCGCATATTCAACTACCTCCCGCAAATCCTCTTGGGTATAATATGGACCCGCCTTCACGAGGTCCGGATATTTCTTGCTTTCAATCCGCCAGCCCTGGTCATCCGTCAGGTGCCAGTGGAATGTATTGATCTTATGGAGCGCCAGGATGTCGATGACCTTCTTGATCTCGTCCTTGTCCTGGAACGAACGCGCCACGTCGGCCAGGATGCCCCGGTATTCCATAGCCGGCGCATCGTCGATAAAGCAACAGGGAATCGTCGCCTGGAGGTCTCCCTGGCGCAGCGCTTCGGGCGGAAGCAGCTGCAACACGCTCATCGTTCCGTAAAACGCCCCGTTGGGGCATGAGGCTTCGATTTCAATGGCGGAAGGGGTTACCTTCAGCCGATAAGCCTCCTTTCCGAGCCCTTCCACCTGACGGATCACGATGTCGCCGTGTTCCGCCACGGGTAAATGAAGCGTCGCGGCGAAATCGGCCGCAACCTCCCGGAAAAGCGGTTCCGTGGCTTCTACAGCCACGGAACGCTTCTGTCCGAATGAAAAACAGCCTTCGGAGGGTACAAAGCCCCGGGGCTTGGGAATAATCTGGGAAGTCAGGCCTTTCTCCTCAGGCTGAAGGACTTCCCGCACGATGTCCGTGATACCGTCCAGATACACGTCCGGCATCCGCTCCGACAAAGGATAGGGTGCGCCGATGTAAACATGCATCTGTTTGACCTCATAGTCATACTTTCCGCTGGTATCTTCGAATGCCGTCTTGCTGGGCAGGTAGGAGTTCTGCCCGTTCGTGTAGGCGATAAAGAGCAGCGGCGTGTCCGGAAAACGCTCGCGAAGCGCCACCTGATACTCCATGAAGGGTTCCCCCTGTGTGAAGAAAAGGACCACACCGCCGAGATTGAGCGCCTCCACATAGAAGGGAAGCGTGTTCTCCACAAGACCGGCCTCGATGTCCTCGATGGTATACTTCGCCCAGTAATGGACGTCGTCCACCCAGGAATCGGAGACCGTGTTCTTCCAACTCGTGACCTCAGCCACATGCTGGCGGATGAGTTCGACCGTAATGGTATCAGCCCGGTATGGCAGGTCGATCCGACTGGTTTCCAGGCGAAAACTGCCGTCAAACGGAATCTTGCGGAAGGAAATGTCCTTGATATCCGTGGCCAGTTGCCAGCCGTTGCGTTCAGCCGCCTCCACATCCTTCTTGATGCCGTAAGACGGATCGGCGTTGCCGCTGGCGCTCGTGAAGTGGACCACTTCCCCGCCCCACGCTCTCGACAGGGAGTCACAGGAAAAACCGGGGAAATCGGTCGACACCTTGTAGCTGCCGGGACCCAGGCTCACGGGGTGACAGGAGTAATTGACCATCGAAACCAGAGGTTTGCGGGTCTTGGGATCCACCAGCCGGAGCACGTAGGCATCCTTGTTGCAGAACCCTTCCTTGTCGCAGCGGTTGTAGTTGATGTCGCTACTCCCCTTGCCGAACTCCATCTCGAAAGGACGGAATGCTGCATCGTCCAGGATGGCCGCCACGGCATTATCCACCACCACGCGGCGCACTTTCTGTGCATAGGCATGGTTCGGCTGACCCTCTTTCGCACACCAGCCACCCGTCCGCGGGGCGGAATGGGTGTGGATGCAATGCATGAGGATGTGGTCGAGCGGCAACCCGGACTGTTCGGAAATGGCTTTCCGGATCCCGTCTGCCGTCTCGATGCCGACCTCCATCAAATCGTTGGAAATGATGCATATCTTCTCACCGTCCTTCTGCAGGACCAGGCAGTGGCTCATCAAATCGCGATGCACACCGTCGGACAGGCCGTCGCGGGCAGCGAAACCGGCCAGTACAGTGCTGTCGGTGGTGGATATCTCCGCAACCCGATAGTTGAAGAGATATCCGTCACCTTCAGCCGTACAGGAGAGGATCGCGGCCGCCAGCAGGCAGAATCCTGCCAGTATCGATACGATCCTTCTCATCGTCAGAGATACATTTCGACGACGTCGTAGTACATGCGCCACCAGCCGTCATCCGTATCGGAGAACGTCAGGATGCCTCTCGAAGGAGTCTCCATCCAGACATACCAGGTGATGGACGTACCACCGTCGGGTGTCATATCCATCGTGTATTCGCCGGTACCGATGTTGGCGTCCACCTTGTTGTACTTCGGGTTCGGGTCAATCCAGAAGGTGACCAGTTCGCCCTCATACTCGATGGTGCTCGGAATCTTGATGTACTGCTCGCCGTCGTAAGGACACTCGACCGTCTCGTTGAGCAGGTGCACCACACCGTCGCTCGCCAAGGTGAAGTCAAGGTCGATGCCCGAGTTGATGGCATTGTGGATACGATACTTGGTCTTGTCATACTTGGAGACCTGGAGCGTAGAATTCCGCTCGTCGTAGAGGTTCACATACGCGTTCAGTTTGCCCTGGTAGAACTCCACGGTCGCGTAGTCCACGAATTCGGAGTCGCCGCCGCCCGGCATGGAGAGCGTGCCGCTGAAGACGTTCCATCCTGTCGGAGAGACCATGGATTTATCGAAGGATACGGCGAAGGAATAGGCCTCGCCGGGTTCGGCCAGGTCAGCCTGATAAGCCACCCGGATGGTCGCCGTAGATTCGCCGGAAGCGAAATGGACCTGCGCAGGCGTTGCCAGCGAGAACATGTCATCTCCGTTGAGCGACAGGTTGACCGTGATATCGGTGTAAACCACACCGCGAATGAGCTGGAACTCGATCACGGGCTCGTCAGTAAAGAGCCAGGCTCCGCTGTTGGCACTGAAAGTCAGGCACTCATTGGTCGGCTCATAGATGTAGCTGGTCTGTTCGCACGAAACCAGTGCGAAGAGCGCCACCATCATAACGGATATCGAAGTAAGTAACTTTTTCATAATATCTGTCTGTTTGAGCTGTTAATAACCGGCATTCTGCTGGTTGCGGATCTGCGGATTGGAATCGATCTCAGCCTGCGGAATCGGCCAGAGGAAGAAAGGATCGGAAGCAGTACGGCTCATCAGCTCCGTGTAGGTGCTGCCGGCGTCGATGACAAGGTTCTTGTCCTGCGCCTCGCTGCGGGCGAAACCTTCGTTCCACCGCTTGAGGTCTTTGAAACGGAATCCCTCGCCATAGAGTTCGCGAGCACGTTCGAGCTTGACCTGGGCCACGAGTTCGTCACCCGAGTAATTGCGGTTCGACCAGCCCGGGATGCGGCTGGCGCGGAGCTTGTTCAGGTAGGCGTTCGCCTGCTCGGCCTGGCCGGCCATTGCATAACCTTCCGCCGCGATCAGGTACTGTTCGGCGATGCGGAACGGCTTGATCTTCTGGATATAGGTCGAAGCACCGGTCGATGCCATCAGTTCCGGGTTGCCCGGGAACTTGAAGCAGAGATAGACCGTACCCGAGAAGTTGCCCAGATTGACCTGCGTACGACGGAACCACGTCGTGAAACGGAGGTCATTCTTGTCGTACGCCTCCACGATCCATTTCTCAGGAATGTAGTTCGGCGCATAGAGGCCGCCCGTGAACTGGATATAACCGTAGTCATTGGTGTTGGGCGTAGAAAGAATGCTGGCCCAGAACTGGGTGATGCACTCTTTTCCGCTGTCGTTGGTCCAGAGGTCCGTAAACTCGGCCTGCGTGGTAAGCAAAGGGTAACGGCCACTGTCGGCCAGCTGGGCCGCCAGGCCCGCCGCTTTCGCATATTCACCCTTGGTCAGGGCAACACGCGCCTGCATCGCCTTGACGGCATCGGCCGTCAGGTAGATCGACCCCTCCTTGCCGGTGACAGAACTGAGCAACTGCTCAGCCTTGGACAGGTTGCGCTCGATATACTCGTACGTTTCAGCCAGCGAACTGCGGCCCACATAGGTCGCCTGCTCGCTCGGCGTCAGGAACGGTGTATCCGAAAGCATCACGCCATAATCGGACGAGGCTGACGAAGAATAGTTCTTGCAGTACAGCTCGGTGAGGATGAACATGGCGTAAGCTTTCGAGAAGGCGCATTCGCCGAGGATCACGTCAAACTGGGCCGCCTCGGAAGCCGTGGCTTCCGCTTTGAGCGCCGGAATTCCATCTTCCAGGAAGTTGGCCAGCATCACGAGGTAGTAGGCGCTTCCCCAGAGCGATTCGACATTGCCGAAGGTGGAGCGCATCTCCCACTTGTAGTATTCACCGTTTCGGTTACCATAGGTGATGGAGCCGTGGAAAGAGTCGGCCATCAGTTCCATCAGGTAGACCGGAGCGCCCGAGGTCAGGCTGTTCCGCATCGTGATATAGAGGTCGCGGCGGAGTTTCTGCGCATCGTCCAGGGAGTTGAGCGCGTCTTCCGTCGAGATGGAACTCGAGGGTTTCAGGTCCAGGTTGCACCCGGAGAAGACGAACAGCAAGGTAATGGCACAAAGGCTGTAAAATATCTTTTTCATACTTGGATCCTCCATCTTAGAAATTCAATTCAACACCGAAGACCACCTGTTTCGTATTCGGATAGTTACCCATGGCCGTAATTGCGTCGACTTCCGGGTCCCATCCCGTATACTTCGTAAATGTCAAGAGGTTACGTCCTGAAACATACACTTTCGCACCCCGCATGAAGCCGGTTTTCTCCATGAGCTTCTTCGGGAATTCGTAGGAAAGCTGGATGTTCTTCATGCGGACGAACGAAGCATTGTCGATGAAACGGCTGTCATGCCGCACCGCCTCGCCGGCTTTCGGGATGTCGGTGATCTGGCCAGGCGTGACCCAGATATTCATCATCCGCTTGGTCATGTTCGACTCGTCGGCGAAACTCGGGTTCTCCACGAAGTAGCGGTCGTAGTTCTCCATGTACTTGCCGAACACGCCCGAGAAGGTTGCATTGAAAGAAATGCCATTCCAGCTGGCATCCAGGGATGCACCACCCGACCAGGGGGCGAACCGGTTCTTGCCAAGGAAGACGGCGTTGCTTTCGGAATAGGTACTGGTCAGCGAACCGTCGGCATTGCGCCAGATCGACTTGCCGTTGGCCGGGTCGACACCGGCGAAATCCACGAGGAAGAATTCACCATAGGCATGGCCGACCTGGAATTTCAGGCCGGAACTGCCGTCCACGAATTCATCGCGGCCGTCATACAGCTCGGTGATGACATTCTTGTTGTAGTTCATGTTGAAGCCCAGGCCGACATACCAGTTTTTGTTGTTGACCACGTCGAGTTTCAACTCCACGTCGACACCACGGTTCCGCATCGAGCCCACGTTGCCCCAGCCTCCGGAGAAGCCGGAAATGTAGGAATACGGGATGTACATCAGCATGTCTTTCGTTTTCTTGTTGTAGAACTCCACGTTGAAAGTCAGGCGGTTCCACAGACGGCCGTTGATGCCGATGTTCAGGGCGGCGAGCGTTTCCCAGGTCAGGTTCGGGTTGCTCAGGGAGGCAATGTACCACGAGGATTCTCCGTCATAAAGCTGTCCCGTGGAAGTAAGGCCGTATGCCCGGTAGTTGCTGATGCCCGAGTTACCCGTGGTACCATAGGAAGCCTTCAACTGCAGGAGGTCGATCCAGTCGACACCGGCGAGGAACTTCTCCTTGGAGATATTCCACATCGCGCCCACGGACCAGAAATTGGCATAACGCCGGTTCGCGCCGAAGAGCGAAGAACCGTCGATACGGTAGGTCAGGTCCAGGAAGTACTTGTCGTTGTAGTCGTAGGAAAGACGGGAGAAGAAGGAATTGTAGGCCACTTCCGAATCGGAATAGGAAGGAATCTCGGCCTGCGTACCATGGTTGACGTTCGTCAAGCGCTCATCCGTCTGTCCCCGCGTCCACGTCGATACGTACGTGTCTTTCGAGATGATCGACTCATGTCCGATCAGCAGGTCGAAATGATTGTTGCGCGCGATGGCGAACTTGTATTCCGCCGTGTTGGTGGAGGTCAGGCGATAGAAGCGCTCGAACGACTCCTCCGTGACAGTCGACAGGCTGTAACTGTTGGGAAGCACCTTGCCCGTGTAGCGGTAATCCGTTCCCTCGACAGCCTGCACAGCCCTCAGGGTCAATCCCTTGACCGGGGTAATCTCTTCGTAGAGATTGCCGTTGAGACGGGCGTTCGTGCGCTTGGTGGGCTGGACTTCCATGCGGCGGAAATAGTTCCACATGCCCAGGTCGGTGATGTAGTCCTGCTCCTCGCCATAGCCTACGAAGTTGCCGGCGCCATCGGTGATGATCTCATACGGCGTGGCATACGGAAGGCCCCAGGCGATGATGTTCATCGGGTTGTAGTATCCCGTGCTGACCGTGGAGTAGCCGGCCGTGTGGTGGCTCTGCCAGGTCAGGTTCAGGTTGATACCGATCTTCAGCCAGCTGGAAATCTTGCTGTTGACGTTCGAACGGATGGAATAGCGGTCCATGTCGGAGAAAGGCTCGATACCTTCGCGGCTGAACGCGCCCAGCGAGACGTAATAGTCGCTTCGCTCGCTGCGGCCCGACACGCTGACATCCGCTTTCCAGGTCGGCGCATTTTCATTGAGGATCCATTTGCTCCAGTCCGTACCGATATGGTTGGCAAGGCGGAAGTTCTTAAGCTCCTGGAACTGGGCATTGTTCTTCAAGCCCGGATCGGCCAGTTCGCGGAATTCGAACCACTCTTCCGCAGACATCAGTTCCATCGGGAACTGCGCCATGTTCGAGATACCATACGAACCGCTGACCGTCACGGTTGGCTTTTCACCGCTGCCTTTCTTGGTCGTGATGTAGATCACACCATTGGCGGCACGGGAACCGTAGATGGCCGTGGAGGAGGCGTCCTTCATCACGGTCACGTTCTCGATATCATTGGGGTTGAGTGCGGTGAAAATCGCCACGTCGACCGGCGTACCGTCGAGGATGAAGAGCGGCGTATTCGAAGCGTTGATCGAGTTGACACCGCGCAGTCGCATCGAAACGGCGGCACTCGGCTCACCGGAACTCGTATAGACCTGCAGGCCGGCCACCTTGCCCTGCAAGGCGTCGCCGGCGCTGGCGGCCGGAATCTTGGTGAACACGTCCGACTTGACGAGCGTAGAGGCACCCACCACGGAACTGATCTTCTTGGCGGAGCCGTATGCAACAACTACCGTCTCCTCAAGAGCCTCGGCATCAGGCTTGAGGATGGCATCCACTACAGAGCGTCCATTGACCGTCACTTCCAGGTCGACGAAGCCGATGGAAGAGAAGACCAGGACAGCGCCTGCAGGAACCCGGTCGAGGACGTAGGATCCATTTTCATTCGAAGCCACGCCCGTCATCGTTCCCTTTATCACGACACTGGCAAAGGGAATGGGCGAACCGTCTTCGGATGAAGTGACCCTGCCGGAAACCCGGTTCTGTGCGAACAGTGCGCCGCAAAGCAGCACTGCGAGCACGATCATCAATAGTTTCTTCATACGTTTTATGGTTTGGTTAATGAATTCGGCCAGGATAGACTTCGAGGGCTTTCTCGAGGCATACCAGGGCGTGCTTGAGGTCTTCTTCCTTCAGCACGTAAGCCATGCGGATCTGGTTGCGGCCCAGGCCAGGCGTGGCGTAGAAACCCGCCATCGGGGCGACCATCACCGTTTCGCCATTGTAGTTGAACTCTTCGAGCAGCCACTGCGCGAACTTGTCGGTGTCATCGACCGGCAGCTGGGCGGCTGCATAGAAGGCGCCCATCGGACGCGGGACGATAACGCCCGGAATCTTCTGCAAACCATCGATCAGCACGTCGCGGCGATGAATGTATTCGTCACGGACGGCCTTGAAATAGGAAGCCGGCGCGTCGAGGGCACCCAGCGCAGCAATCTGCCCATAGGAGGGCGAACACAGGCGGGCCTGCGCATAGCGCAGCACGGAGGCCATCACTTCTTTGTTGCGGGACACCAGGTAACCGATGCGGGCGCCGCAGAGACTGTAGCGTTTCGACACGGAATCCACCAGGATCACGTTCTGCTCCAGCCCGGGAATGTGCATGCAAGAGTAATGCGGCGCGTCGGTGTAGCAGAATTCACGGTACACTTCATCGGCATAGATGAACAGTTGGTATTTCTTCGCGATCTGGCCCAACTCCAGAAGCGCCTCCTTCGTGTAGAGGCAGCCCGTCGGATTGCCCGGGTTGCAGATCACCACGCCTTTGGTCTTCGGGGTAATGTGCTTCTCCACCTCGCTCATCGGGGGCAATGCAAAGCCATCCTCGATATGCGTAGTGATGGGCACCAGCTTCACGTCGTTCTGGAGTGCGAAAGTATTGTAATTGGTGTAGAAAGGTTCGAACACGATCACCTCGTCGTCGGGGTTGCAGGTCACCGCCAGGGCGATTTGCAGCGCCTCGCTGCCACCATTGGTGATATTGATGTCATCAGCCCCTACTTCGATGCCGATATTGTGGTAGTACCGGGCCAGACCTTCGCGGAGCTGGGCGACACCCTTGCTGTGGGCGTACTCAATCACTTTGAGCTGGTTGTTCTTCACGGCGTCGAGGGCCTCTTTCGGCGACTCGATGTCGGGCTGCCCGATGTTCAGGTGATAGACTTTGATGCCGCGCTTTTTGGCGGCGTCTGCATAAGGGACGAGTTTCCGGATCGGCGACGCCGGCATGGCCAGCGCTTTTTTCGATAAAGTAAGCATTATGGTAAAGGATTAAGTTTGTTATTGCATGTTGACATATTTACCCAGTTCCTCGAGGAAGCCCTCGATCCGGGGCTGCACCTTCCTGGTAGGACAGTCGTAGTTGTTGACCAGGATGGCGAAACGGATGAGTCCGCGCTTCCCGTTCACATAACCGGCATAGCAGCGGACGCTGGACAGCGAACCACTCTTCGCATAGATGGTTTTCTTGATGGCAGGGTCAGCCTTGGCCAGTACGGTCTGGAGTGTGCCGGGACGGCCCGGGCCAGGGAACGAGGAAAGGTATTCCCGGAAATCGGGGCTGGTAGCCATCATGGCGTAGAAGCGCGTGAAGAAGCGGGGAGACACATAGTTCTGCCGCGAGAGACCGCTGCCGTCATCCTGCGTGTAGCCATAGGTCGATACCCCGCGTTCCAGCAGATATTCCTTGATGACCCGCCGTGCGTCGCTGTAGGAGATGCCGTAGCAGGGTGCCCCCGTCTTCCGTTCGAGCAGGGTCTTGCCCACCATCTTGAAGATGGTCTCGGCGAAGAAGTTGTTGCTGATGGTGTTGGTCACCTTCACGATGCGCCGGAGCTCGGGCGAGAAGGTTTCAGCGATGTAAGTCAGGTTCTGCTGCGGCGGAACGGGATAGTCGTAAGCCATCTCCTGCACATCCGTGGTGCCTTTGCAGCCGATGCCTCTATGACCCAGGAACGCGGCGAATTCGGAAGCGCAGGTGGCGGGACCGTATTTGTTGGACAGCGCCAGCGTGCGCGGCTTCGCGTCGATGCCGAAGGTACCCTCGAACTTGCCGATCGGGGTGATGCTGGAAGCGAAGTACTCGGTATTGTCCCCTTCTCCCTTCTCACCGGTCGTCACTTCATTGATATAGGTCATGCGGGGAGAACACGGCCCGACCGGCGTGATACGGACGGGATCGCCGATCTCCTCCCCTGCCTCGATGTCGAAAAAGGACAGGTTCTCGCAGAACGAGAGGCCGGAAGTACCACTGCCATAGTCGTAACCGATGTTACCGTACGACCAGCTGCTGGGGATTGACTCTTCCTCGTAGATGCGGTCGTCGCCGATGATGCTGCCGTCGATGCGGCGGATGCCGGCATCGCTGATCGCTTTCGCCCAGACGCCGAAGATCGAGTCGATCGGGAAAGCGATGGTGTCGCGCGAACCGAGTGTCGGATCGGCGCCGCCCACGATGTAGAGATTGCCGTGGAGCACACCGCGCTCGATCCATCCGTCATACGCCACCCGCGTGGAGAAGCGGTAGTCCGGGCCCAGCACCTCATAGCCGAGACCCGTGGTGATGGTCTTCATCGTGGAAGCTGTCAGCAGCGGCATATCCGGGTTCCAGGAGGCGATTTCCTTGTCGTTTTCGTCGACGGCCAGGATGCCGACGACGGCATTGATCAGCAACGAATCCGTTTTCATTTTCTGGTCGATGAACTGCTGGACGCGGTTCTGGCCGAAAACCGTTAATGGAATGAGCAGCAGGGCTGCGACGAAAGACTTTTTCATATCCATTTCATTATGTCTAGCAAAAATAATAAATTTGCACCATAATTCATATTTATTAATATGCGTTGCAGTTTTTCTTTCCACGGACTTCTCCTGACGGTCCTCCTGACAGTCTTTGCAGCAGGCTGCCACAAGCAGGAAATCCCGGTCGACAACATGGCAATCGTCAACAAGGCGTTGTATGACACCTCCTCCCGGTTCTATGTGGAATTCAACGAATACCCCGATGAGATGCGGAGCCTTCCCATCGGCATCTTCGACTCGGGGACGGGTGGACTCACCGTCCTGGAAAAACTGCTCTCCCTCGACCATTTTGACAACATCACCGGCCAGGCCGGGTGCGACAGCATCCTGGACTTCGCCGGCGAACATTTCATTTATCTGGCCGACCAGGCCAACATGCCCTACGGCAATTACGAAGCCGAAGAAAACAGCGAGTATCTCAAGGAACTGGTGCTCAAGGATGCCCTCTTCCTGATGGATGACGACTACTTCGCCAATTCCATCGAAGAAGAACCCACGGGCCGGAAGATGCGCGCCAAGATCATCGTCGTGGCCTGCAACACCGCAACGGCCTATGGCCTCGACCTCATCCAGTCCATGCTTGACCAGACCGGCACCGGCGTCAAGGTCATCGGCGTCATCGGCGCCGGCGTCAATGCCACGCTCGACGAACTCAACCTGCAAGGGGACGAGGCGCCCTTCGCCATCGGAGTAATGGCAACGCCCGGCACCATCGCTTCCGGCGCTTATGAACGCACCCTGCGCGAAGAACTTGCCGCCCGCGGCATCACCACCCGCATCGACATCGTGAACCAGGGCAGCTACGGTTTCGCAGAAGCGGTAGATTCAGAGCCTGATTTCGTGAATCCCCTCCTCTTCGCACCCCGCAGCAGTTACCGCGGACCGGTGCTGGGCGATTCCACCGGCAACATCCGGCCCGAACTCCTGAAAGCCTACAACTTCGACTTCTCCGATTACCAGATGCTGGCCCGCCGCAATCCCGGCGGAGGCTATGCCACGCTGCAGCTCAACAGCGCCGCCAACTACGCCCGATTCCACATGGTCTCGCTGCTGGAACAGCACCGCCAGAGCGGCAGCGGCACACCCATCCGCGCCATCATCATGGGCTGCACCCACTATCCCTTCTGCCTGGAAACACTGAAGGAAACCCTTGCGTACCTGAAAGATTACCGCGAAGACGGCCGCTATCCCTATCGCGACCTCATCGCCGATGAGATTACCTTCATCGATCCGGCCGTCTATACGGCCATCGCCTGCTACGAGACCCTGCGTGCGGACGGCAACCTCGCCTACCGCATCACCCCCACCCAAGTGGATGCCTACATCTCCATCCCGAGCAGCCTGCTCGAAGACCATCACCTCACCAGCGACGGGCATCTCACCTACGAATTCAAATACGGACGCCAGCCCGGCACGGAAGAGCTCAGCACCAAACAGGTGCCCTTCTCCCACGCCAACATCGACGGGAGCAACCTGCGGCGGATTGAAGAACTCCTGCCCTACTCCTATTCGCTGATCGCCCCTTCGCTCAAATAGACCCGATGTTCCAAGAGACCATTACGCCCGAAGAGATAGAATCGATGGAACTGGCCGCCTTCCCCGGCAAGATACATGTCATCACCAAGCCGGGACGCGATCTGTCCCACGCCATCAAACACCTGAAAGCCCAGCGTTTCATCGGATTCGACACGGAGACCAAACCCGTGTTCCAGGCCCACCAGCCCCGCCATCACACGGCACTGCTGCAACTGTCCAGCGAGACGGAAGCCTTCCTTTTCCGGCTTCAGGAACTCGGTCTCCCGCAGGAAATAGCCGACATCATGGCCGATCCTTACATTACCAAGATCGGCGCAGCGGTACACGAGGACATCCACGGGCTCCAGCATTACTGCCGATTCGAACCGCATCGTTTCATGGACCTGCAATCCTTCGGCAGCCAATACGGAATCCAGGAGAAAAGTGTCCGGAAAATGGCCGCTATCATCCTGGGATGCAAGGTATCCAAGGCACAGCAGTGCTCCAACTGGGAGGCTGAACCGCTTTCCGAAGCGCAACAGCTGTACGCCGCCACCGACGCGTGGATCTGCGTCAAGATGTACAAGACCCTGCTGGCTTCCCGACAGACAGCTCCTTCCAAGAACGACAAGTGATGACCCGATTGTATCTCAAGAAAGGCCGTGAGGAATCGCTGCGGCGCTTCCACCCCTGGGTGTTCTCAGGGGCCATCGGCGGCATCGAGGGCCCCGACCCGGCAGAAGGAGACATCGTGTGCGTCTATTCCACCCGGAAGGAATTCCTGGGCTGGGGACACTACCAGATCGGTTCGATCGCCGTGCGGATCCTCAGTTTCGACGAGAATGAAAAGCCGGAGACCGACGCGAATTTCTGGCAGGGCCGACTCCAGCGCTGCCTCGACGTGCGACGGGCCGCGGGCCTGACCGGCAATCCCGGCACCAGCTGCTACCGGCTGGTACACGGCGAAGGCGACGGCCTGCCGGGCTTGATCATCGACTGGTACGACGGCGTCTGTGTGCTTCAGGCCCATTCCGCAGGCATGTTCCTGTCCCGCAAGGATATTGCAGAGGCCTTGAGAAGCATTTACCGCGACAGCCTTCTGGCTGTATACGACAAAAGCGAAGGAACGGCACCCTTCAAGGCCGGTCTCGCACTCGCGGACGGCTATCTGTGGCAGGCCGGACCTACCACGGCACTCTGCCCGCGCACCGTCTTGGAAAACGGGCACAAGTTCCTGGTTGACTGGGAAAAGGGGCAGAAGACGGGCTTCTTCCTGGACCAGCGGGAAAACCGCGCACTCGTCGAGCGTTACGCGGGCGGGCGGCGCGTCCTCAATCTGTTCTGTTACACGGGCGGTTTCAGCGTCTATGCCCTGGCGGGAGGTGCGGTATCGGTCGATTCGGTCGACAGTTCAGCGCGTGCCATCGAACTGGTAGAGCAGAATGTGGCCCTGAATTTCGGGCCTTCTGCGCCTCACCGGGCGCTCTGCTGCGATGCCATCGACTTCGTCAAAGCGGCACCGAAGGATGCCTACGACCTGATGATTGTCGATCCGCCGGCCTTTGCCAAGCACAGGGGTGCGCTGTCAAACGCTCTTCGGGCCTATCAGCGGCTGAATGCCGCCGCTATCGGTGCGATTGCTCCGGGTGGGCTCGTCTTCACGTTTAGCTGTTCGCAAGTTGTTGATCGCGAGATGTTTGCCCTTGCTATCTTTAGCGCCGCTGCAGAAACCGGCCGCCGCGTCCGCATCATCGACCGCCTCAACCAGCCGGCCGACCATGCCGTGAACATCTACCACCCCGAAGGCGCCTACCTCAAAGGGCTGGTTCTCTATGTTGAATAATCCTTTCTGCTATACCCCGCGACCATCGATCGTGGAGGCGGCTCGTGCACTGATGGCGCACATCGACGCCACCCCTTCTTTACGTGCTCTTTTTGCCGAAGGTAAAATGCTGGGCGTCCTGGAAGTCGAGCAGGCTCCGCGAGGCTCGCTTTGCTGCTCTGGAGATCGGGCTCCGCGAGGCTCGCTCTGCTGCTCTGGAGATCGGGCTCCGCTTGCTCTGGCATCGGTCTGCTCGGGCAAAAAAAAGCCCTCCCATCCCGATACCACCCGCCGCTACGCCCTTTGCGAAGCGAGTGCCGCTGCGGGTGGTATTTGGCGAAGCGACCTTTTTTCGGGAGCCAGACAAATACCAGAGCAGCAGAGCGAGCGCTCATCTATGTTTTTGTATGCCTTTTCTGGACTGGCTGGGGGAAAAGCATATGTGGAAGGATTCGTGCCGCCGATCTTTGACTGGAAACCCGAAGACATCATCGCTTCGTCGCCCGAAGAATCCAGAAGACTTCAGGACTGGTTGTTCGATCAATATGTCGTCCTGAACGGCCGGGGCGAAAGCCGTTCCATCCGCCAGATCTTCGCCGACCGCGGCATGGTGCCCCCCGGCGGAACCGGCGACTGCGCCGCACCGAAACTGCTGCAATACGCCCTGTCACAAGGCCTCCGGCCACTCGCCATCGGCGAATTCTGGTACGGCGCCTCCCCAGCCCGCGAAGTGCGCCGCGCCGGAGCCTTTTATCCCGCCTGCACCGGCAAATGCGGACCGCTGCTGGGCTATATGCTGCAAGGGGTCGACGTCGAGCCGAACCCGCTGGAAAGCGATGCCCACTGGCACCTGTCCGAACCCGTCGTGCGTTTCGAAGACACGCAGCTAATCGTCGTTGAAAAGCCCGCCGGCATGCTCGCCGTACCGGGGCGACCGGTTCCCGGCGTTGCCCCACGCCGTTCCCTGCAGGACTGGCTGGGCGACTACTGCGGAAGTTCTGTCCTTGCCTGCCACCGGCTCGACATGGATACATCCGGACTCATGGTTTTCGCCAAGACCGCCGAAGCCCAGGCTGCACTCCAGCAGCAATTTGAAAAACGGAAAGTCTCGAAGGCCTACATCGCCTGGATCATGGCCGGCGACAACCCCATCAAAGCTGGAGACCGGGGAAAAATCACACTGCCCATCGCGCCCGACTGGTACGACCGCCCCCGCCAAATGGTTGATCCTCAACAGGGAAAGCCCGCAGTCACCGACTACGAAGTACTGGAAGTCCGAGATGACGGATCAGCCTGTGTGCGGCTCATCCCCTACACCGGCCGCACCCACCAACTCCGCGTCCAATGCGCCCATCCCGCCGGGTTGGGCCGTCCCATCATCGGCGACCGCCTCTATGGCGGACAGCCCGCCGACCGGTTGATGCTGCATGCCGCGGACCTGCGTTTCCGCCATCCCGCCGATGGCCGGGGTATGGCGTTTGCTACTTCGCCGTCTTTTGCATAACTGTGGAACATAAGGATTTAAACCGTCCCTCATGAAGATGCACCATTTCTTGGCGATGCTGGTGGCCTTGTGCGCCCTACTCGCCTGTTCCCGTCGAGAAGCAACCAACACAACCGGCTTGGAAGTTGAGCCGATCAACTCTTCTTTTCACTATTTCCCCGGCGTTCCTATCTGCCACAGCCGCGACCTGCAGAACTGGAAGCAGATCAGCAATGTGCTGAACGGCCGGGATATCGCGCGCATGGACAGCAAACTCCTTGGTACGGAGATGGCTGGCGGATTCACGGGCGTCACCGTCGGTCCGTACTGCCGTACAGAGAAGGCCTCTTTCCAGGGATTTGATTATGTGGAGGACTGAGTATTTTTTCAGAATCCATCCAAAAACCCTTGCATATCCAAAAAGAATCCCTACCTTTGCAATCCCTTGGTGCCTGGGCCGGGAGGTTAGGCGCTGGTCTGCAAAACCAGTTAGAGCAGTTCAATTCTGCTAGGCACCTCAAAAAGAAAGCGAAGCCGAGGCTTCGCTTTCTTTTTGGGTGCCTGGGGCACCTTTTCTACTGGGGGCTCTACTCTTTTATGGGCGCGGCCCAGAATTGATCGGCATCTGTCGTGATGGTATTTCCTCCTCCTACCCTGAAGGGTTCGAAGCCCGACGGGACAAGATTGATGTAGTGGTCCCGTATCACTTCCTGATGGTCATAATTCTCTTGGTAGTAGGACAATTCGCCCCAGCAGGAAAACCAGTAAGTGTTCTTGGCCATATAGGCATAATGGTTATCTTTTTTCGTGCTCCCATCCTCGAATGCGGTATACATCAACATTTTTTCATCGGAGATATAATGCTCCCGCATCTCTCTGAGCGAAAGCGGGACACCCTTGAGATCGGAGAAATAATGTCCTCCCATGTCCGTATCAATCATGGCCCACTTATTTAATTCGGGAAGCCATACCTCATTGACGACATGGCAATCATTGTCCTCGGCATCTTCCGGCATGCAGGTGACATATCTCGCATCCATCCCTGCCGCCAGAAGCAATTCAAAGGTCAAGATACCGTGTAAGCGGCAGTTGAAAGCCGGTTCGACATTCTTGGTGTATTCCCACAATCCAATGGCATCTACCGACTCCGGCCATTCTCGCTGATTAGCGTGCGGAACGTTTGAAGAGACGAACTTGCCGATGGTGACCGCTTTAGTCCAGGTATCGGCATCGGAAGCATAAAGCGTATCAAGTTGAAAATAGTCCTTTATCTCCTGCGCCTTGACTTCATTCTGGATAATCCTGAAACTAAAGTTGGCGGTATCTTTCGCAAAAGGGCCGGAAGTCCGGAGCGAATCCACATATTCGTCCATCATCCCAAGACGGTTCAGATCAATATCGATATTGAAATACGGCTTCGCGCAAATGAAAAGGATAACTAATACTACGGCAATGACGCCGATGACAGCAAAGATATTCCGACAAACGTTGAAAAATGTCTTCATACGAATTCCTTGATAATCTGGTATAATTATTTATTGATGACAGTCTTGCGCTTGAGCCAATGTTCCTTGAGCCATTCGCGTACCGGCTCGTCGTAAACCTTCATGACACCCCAGGCCAGGACGATGGACATGAACACGATACCCAGATTAACCGCAATGTGCATCCACACAGGTGCGTGCGGATGATCTGCCACCCATCCCATCTGCATATACATCAGGGGATAATGGGTGATGTACAGCGGATAGGAAAGGTCACCCAGCCACTTGCACACTTTCGTGCTGGCCTTATGCGTTGTCACGCTGCCGGAACCGGCCAGTACGATGAGCGGGAACAGCAGCAGGATGCAGGCTGCCTGATAGAGGCCGTCCGGAACGCCGGTCTTGCCGCCGATGCAGGGAATGGAAAACAGTACGATGAGCGCCAGTCCACACCACCAGAAGCCGCCTTTGAGGTGGATGGGAGAACCGCTGGGATTACTTTCACTGCGATGCGACGGCAAAATGCGGGAAATCAGCAGACCGCAGAGGAAAGGATACAGCAAACGGGTAAAGCCGATGTATAACTGCTGGGCATTGACGGTCCAGCCGCCAATGACCGTATATTGCGGGCCGTCGGGGAAAAGGCCGAACACATCCCAGCCCATCGTCAGGTCCAGCGTGAAGAAAGCGCAGCAAACACAGAGGATGGCCAGGGCCATCTTGGGCAGATGACGGAACACGAAGGCGTAGAGGATGTTGCCGATGTATTCAAATGTCAGCGACCAGTTGGGGCCATTGAAGGAGTTCATCTCCTGCCAACCACGGATATCCAGCCGCGGGCCGCAGGGAATCATCACCAGGCCCATCACCAGGCAGAGGACGAACTTCCAACCAGGAGTCTCCAACGTCTTGGGGAAAGCCGCACCCGCGAAGAAAAACAGCGCCGCCCCGATCAGCGTACCCGCAATCACCATCGGGTGCAGACGCGTGAGACGCCGCTTGAAGAAACCCCAGGTGGTCATCTTGTCCCAGCGGTCGTCATAGGCATAGCCGATCACGAAGCCCGACAGGACGAAGAAGAAATCCACTGCCAGATAGCCGTGGTTGACGATTTGTCTTCCGAAAACCGGGAGATAGGTCTCGAAACAGTGAAAGATGATCACCATCAATGCAGCCACGCCGCGAAGCCCGTCCAGGATCTCATAGCGGGGTTTGGATGCCAGATATACGTTTTCCTTTGCCATGATGCAAAGATAACTTATTTCGGATTTGTCTTGCATTCCAATAGCGAATTGTCACTATCTTTACAATCGAAACTATTATTATCGTAAATGAATCCGGTTTCCGCGAGACTCCTGAACCAGCAACTGATCTGTCCCCAATTCTCTGCACCGCATGACGTTGTGGCATGGATGGGAATGATGCAGGGGCAGGACTACAAAATGATGCGCTGGGCGGTGGCCATGCGGACCCGACGGCCCTCGGCCAGGGCTTTTGAAAAGGATTTCAACCAGGGGCGCATTGTCCGCACACATCTGTTCCGCACTACCTGGCAACTGGTGCCCGGAGAGGATTATGGCTGGATGCTGGAGTTGTGCCGGGAATCGGCTCTTCGGGGCCTTCGCGGCTGGATGAACGCCAATGGGGTAAGCATACCGAATCCAGAGCAATACGCTGTTCAGCAAGTATTTGTCGATGTTCTATCGAAAAACTGCAGTGTCCTCAAAAGCGATTTTTCCGCTGCACTGGAAAGCAGAGGCATGCACATGACCGACCAGCGTCTTTCCTATCACATCCGCCTGGCGGAATATGCGGGAGTGCTTTGCAGCGGGGATCTGACACCGCTCAAGCAGAGCTATTCGCTGGCGGCGGTGAAGCTGCCCCAAGCTCCATCCCTGCCGCGCGAAGAAGCCCTTGCCCTGCTGGCCAGAAGGTACTTCCAAAGCCACGGCCCCGCCACGCTGGAAGATTTCGCCTGGTGGTGCGGACTGGGCATAAATGCGTGTAAGAAAGGAATGGATGCTATCGGTGCGGAGCTCATACGCGAGCGCTGGAAGGGGCTCGATGTATACATCCACCGGAACAGCCGCACCCGCGGATTCCGAAGCGGCCGTGTTCACCTGCTTCCCCCCTACGACGAGTATCTCATCGGCTACAAAAGCCGTCAGTTGGCTCTCCATCCGGACCACAGCCACCACGCCCACAATAACAGAGGCATTTTCTGGCCTGTCCTCCTTCAAGATGGAGAAGTGATCGGCAATTGGAACACCTCATCCGGACAAGTGACCATCGACATCTTCGATCCGCAAGTCCATCTAAACGAAGAAGCCCTGCAGATTGAAACAGACAGATGGATTCTGGCAAGAATTGCCTAGCTTGGTTGTTTCTTAATAAAAAGAACATATTCGTTTATTGGGCGCAGCCCTGATAGCATGTTTCGTATTGATATCAGCGATCGTCCCGGTAAGGCTGGACAGATAGATCTAGAGCCGTCAATATCGTTTTTTTTTATTATATTTGTCAGATTCTTCAGAAAAGAAGTCTACCGACACGGTATAACAGATGAAAAAGCGATACCTGACAATTGCCTTTACGCTCCTTGTGCTATCCATTCCGCTGTATGCGATTGTGAACGGACAGCCCTTGACGGAAGTGCTCAAGGACCTTCGATCCGAGTTGAAAATGGTCTATGAGAAAAGTGCAGAGGAGCAAGCGCTGTTCAACAAGGATTACGATCTTCAGCACCAGCGGATGATCAACGTGATCACGGCATCCAACGAGTTGTCCCTCCTGCTCTACACACAAGAGCAGGGAATGACATTCGACCTGGCCTATGCCTTGCAGAAAGTATCTGACGCTTACCGGGATTTCAGCAAAGACCGAAGGCCGTATGACCGCATAGTCAATGAACTGAACATCGAAGTCGACCGCTATGCACGCCTCATCGAGGCCCTGCGGCGTCTTCCTCCCGTAATGACCGAAATCGAAATCGAGATCCTGCCGGACAGTCTGTTGTATCACATTGATTCGCTGGACATGCAGATTTCCGAACTGGCTTCCTCCCTGGAAAAGGAAGTCATCCGGATCGCCATCAAAGACTCGCTGTCTTCGCCTTTCGTATTGGATGAGGAAGGCGAGATCCACCGGGATTCGTGTATCCTGTATGCCTCTGAACTCCTGAAGCAGCATGCCAGCAACCGTGACAGCATGATCGCGGACAGCACGCACTATCAAGCCGCCTACTGGCGCATGAAGGAAGCGTATGATTATGCGCAATCCCGTTATCGCGAACTGGAACGATACGTATTCGTGGATGGACAAACCTCTTTCCTGGATATTCTGGCGGACCCCCGGGGCGCTTGGAAAAGGGTCAAGGTCGATTTGCACAACCAGTATGATTTCAGCGAGTTGGACAGTGACGAATCCTTGTCTGCATCCGGTTCCGAGTCAGCCATGCTGGAATCCTCCGCAGAAGTTTTTGAAGAGGAAGAAGAAACGGACCTGTTTACCGGCCTGTCCAGCAAAGGAGCGAATTCCATGCTGGTCCTTGTGACCACCATCCAGCTGATCGCCCTGGTCATCTTCTGGGTTTTGACATTCTTTATCTTGTGGCTTTTAAGCCGGAATGCCCGGATCAAGCGTATCCTGCCCAAAAACAATCTGTCACTGTTCTCGGTGCTGTTGGGAACCATTCTTTACTTTCTGGTGCTGGGTATCAGCGTATCCGGTGACACAAATGAGTATATCCGATTAGGTGCCAAGCACATCAATACCTTCCTCTGGCTGCTGATCGTCATTTCCGGTTCCTTGCTGCTGCGCGTGAAGCCGAGTCACATCCGTCACAGTCTCAGGCTCTATATCCCCACATTCATCATCGGGCTGATCATCATCGTCTGCCGCATCACCTTCGTTCCGGACAGGCTGATGAATTTTCTGTTTCCACCCATCCTTGCCGTTGCCGCCGTACGGCAACTGTTCTTCTGTATCCGGGAAAGCGGAAAGACCACACCGATTGACAGCGTATTGGGCTGGATTTCACTGACTATCTACCTCATCGCTCTCGTGCTGGCCGTCCTGGGATATACTTTCATCGCCCTGCTGATCCTGATCTGGTGGTATTTCCAGCTGGCCGTCCTGCTGACCATCGTCTGTATCGCAGACCTGATGGGTCGATACAAGGAACGCTGGCTGGACAAGCGGGTGGACACCATGCGCAACCGCATCACCTATGTGGCTGGAACGGACCGGGAGTCCCTCCTCTTCGGCGCTACCTGGTTCTACGATTTCATCCGGCAGGTGGCCATCCCTACGCTGTTCGTCATCTCCCTGCCACTTTGCATACATATGTCTCTGGATATCTTTGACTTCGACGACCTCTACGATAAGATTTTCCACATCCCCTTCGTCCAACTTTTCGACAAGGAGGGATTTGAGACGCTTCGGATCTCCGGCAGGAGCATCATCGGCCTGCTGTGCCTGTTCTTCCTCCTCCGGTATTTCAACAGGGCCATTCACGCCATCTGGCAGTATGTCCGCTACGCCACCTTTATGCGCAAGCACAACCGCACATCCATCCGGAACAACGAAATCAACCTGTCGCTGGGCAACAGCATCATCAGTGTCCTGGTGTGGATGTCCTATGCGATCGCCGTTGTCGCCATCCTGCGGATTCCGACCGGCTCCCTGAGCCTGATAGCCGGTGGTCTGTCGGCCGGTATCGGTCTCGCCCTCAAGGATATCCTCAACAACTTCATCTATGGCATCCAACTCATGGGCGGTCGTCTGCGTGTAGGCGACTGGATCGAGTGCGACGGTGTTCGCGGCAAGGTGGTCGCCATCAATTATCAATGCGTGGTGGTGGAAACGCTGGACGGCACGGAAATGTCCTTCCTCAATGCCTCTCTCTTCGGCAAGAATTTCAACAACCTGACGCGCAATAACTCGTATGAGTTCACAAAGATTGTGGTTGGCGTCGCATACGGGACCGATGTCAAGCGAGTAAGGCAGGTACTGGTGGATGCTATGCAACAGATGCGCACCAAAGACAAGTACGGCCGCGATATCGTGGATCCCCAATATGGTGTCTATGTGGTTGTGGATAACATGAGCGACAGCTCCGTCGACATTGCCGTGAAACAATATGTGCTGGTTGCCGAACGGATAGGATACATCGACAAGTCCAAGGAGGTGCTCTATGAGGCACTCAACAATGCCGGCATCTCCATTCCTTTCCCTCAGTGCGACGTACATCTGATCCAAGATGACCATTGATACGATGCAGAAGTTTCACCGTTTATTCATTTGCTTTGCCGCGCTGCTCTGGTTCATTCCAGGACATGCGCAATGGTCAGGCAGCGTCGACCTCAGGGGCGGTTTAAACGGGATGGAAGGCAGTATAGTCTCTGACTACAAGCCTATGTTTCATGGGCTTGCACAAGGAGTCTTTCAACTGAAGTACCAGACGGACAAGTTCAGTTGGAAAACCACGGTGGACGGCAAGTGGGAGCCCAAGACCACCGACAATGCCCGCTTCGACTACAAGAAAGAGCGGGTAGGCCTCGTCTATAAGGCATCCACCACCAAGCCCCTTTCCACCAGCATCAAATCGGACTTTATCTGGACGCCGTCCCAGGACAGGAAATATTCTGCCTGGATCCAGTACAAATATTCGAATGACAGGGCCAGCAACCATTCCATGAACATGGACGGAGATGTCGAGGAGATGCAAAAGTTCTCCTACTATTACGAAATCCCCTACATGAACGAGCACAAGGTGGTAACCGGGGGCAACACCTATCGAAGATTCAATTCGGGGCGCAGCATCCTGCAGAGTTCGCTTTCCCTGGAGGTCATCAGCAGCAAGAGGGTGAATACATGGATTGTGTTCAAAACGGACGACGAGGAAGGAAAAGGCGGCACCCATGTCGATATCGACGACCTTCAGGGCTATGCCTGGAAGTACCGGATTACCCCCGAAAGCAAGGATTTCAACATCGACGGAGACATCCATCTGCAAATGACCCTTCTGGATGGAGCGGCCAAGCTGAAATACGCACCCGGTGTCCGGTTGTTCACCCGGCATGCCCTCGACAGGAACAGTGGCGCAACCCTCGAGAATTATACCATCGACGACAAGGATGAAGAGATCTGGCGGGATTCCACCCGCCTCAGGGAGAACTTCGACTACCTGAGTGTGCGGACTGAACTCTACCTGACCGCCGACTTCAAATGGAAAACCCTGGACGCCCATGCCGATTATGCCTGCCAGGTTTTCGGTCGCCGACTGAACGACGATGACCACAAGCAATCCTTGAAAATAAAAGGGGTGTACCCGGTAGGAAAAGGCAATGTGAAGTGGACCATCTCTCCCAGGCATTCCCTCAACCTGGTCAACCAGATGAGCGTCAGCCATCCGGACTATATTAAAGTCTGCTGGTACGACCGTACGGCCGGTTATCTGGATCAGCTGTACCGCGGAAATGAGGATCTCCTGTCGCCCACGACGCGGCGGTACACCCTCGAGTATGAATTCAAATACAATCGCTTCGTTTCCAAGACTTCCACATCATACACCCGCGTGGTCAACGAGATAGACCAGACCTGGACCAATGAGGAGATCGAAGGACGCGAATACAAGGTATTTCATTGGATCAACTCGTCTGACAGCCGTGGAGTCGGCATCACGCAGAACCTCGGTTGGAATGGAAAGATCATCTCGGCCCATACCGGCATTACCTATAACCAGACCCAGCGAACCGCCAAAAACAGCGACACCGTTAAAAAATCTTTTGACTGGCGCCTGAATACCGATATTTCAGCCAATCTGGGCAAAGGGTGGCGTATTGGAGCTGAGGCCAAATACCAGAGCAAGGTGGCCACCTTCTTCACCATCTTCAAACAATACTGTGTACTCAACGCACACATCCAGAAGGAGTTCAAGAAATTCACCCTCTATCTCGAAGGGCGCGACCTGCTGGACCAGACGATGCAGACCAGCTTTGAATCGGAAGAACTTCAGCAGTACTGGGTGGAAGAGGTCCGGGGCAACCGGCGCATCTTCATCATCGGCGCCAAATGGAGCTTCTGACTTGCGCACATTCCCTGCCCATCGCGGTAAATGACATTGTTAAAATAAATTCCTATATTTGTAGGATTAAACGTAACTAATATCTTTCAGTTTTGGAACAGATCGCTTCTTCCGGCAGCTCCAAGTGGAGCCTGGCAGCCAAGGATGGCCTCATCCTGGCCGCCGTCACCGTTGTCGTCTCGACGCTTACCTTCCTGACCCAGAGCTCCTTCCTCAACATCCTGCTGTGGGTGGTCAAACTGGGTGGCAGCCTGTGGTTGCTGAGCGTCATCCTCAAACGCTATGGTGCGGCGCATCCGGAGGAATCGACCTTCGGCTACGGTGTCATCGTCTGCGTGCTTTCAGCCCTGGTCTGCGCCGTCTGGTCCTTCGTCGAATATCAGTTCCTCTTCCCTAACGCAGTGGCAGAAGCCTTCGAAGAGACCTATGCTACTATCGGCCAGATGGGTGCCTCACTGCCGGACGAATTCACCGACATGATGCTCAAGATGGAAGACAATTACGCTCAGATCAACTGCATCACCACATTCTTCTGGTGTTCGCTGCTGGGTCTGGCTTTCAGTGCGATCCTCTCTCACGGCAGCGGCAGGAAGAGCGTCTTCTCCGACGAAGAGATGAAACAGAACAACGACGACTTTAATTTCTGATTTCCATGGACCTTTCCATCGTCATATCGCTCTACAACGAAGAGGAATCCATTCGCGAACTGGTTGAGTGGATCGACCGTGCGCTGGCGCCTCAGAACTACGACTATGAGATCATCATGGTCGACGACGGCAGCCGCGACCATTCCTGGGAAGTCATCGAGGCGCTTTCCAAGGAGTATCCGCGTATCCGGGCCATCGGATTCCGCCGCAATTACGGCAAGTCGGCCGCCCTTTACTGCGGTTTCGAAGCCGCCCGGGGCGACATCGTCGTGACGATGGACGCGGACCTGCAGGACAGCCCGGAAGAGATTCCGGAAATGGTCCGCATGATTCGTGAAGAGGGTTATGACCTGGTATCAGGCTGGAAAAAGAAACGCTTCGACAATGTCGCCACGAAGAACCTGCCGTCCAAACTCTACAATGCTACGGCGCGCAGGGTCACGGGCATCCAGCTCCACGACATGAACTGTGGCCTGAAAGCCTATCGCAACGAGGTGGTGAAGAACATCGAGGTCTACGGCGAGATGCATCGCTTCATCCCCTACCTCGCCAAGAACGCCGGTTTTGACAAGATCGGGGAAAAGGTCGTGCATCACCAGGCGCGCAAGTATGGCAAGAGCAAGTTCGGCATGAACCGTTTCATCCACGGTTTTCTCGACCTGCTGTCCATCTGGTTCCTGCAGAAATTCGGCAAGAAGCCCATGCATTTGTTCGGGGGCATCGGCACGCTGATCTTTGTGGTTGGCGCTGTGCTCGCCATTTGGCTCATCGTGGCCAAGCTTATCGCCCAGTCACACGGCGCTCCGTTCCGTGCCGTGGCCGACCAGCCGCTTTTCTTCCTGGCACTGGTCGCCGTCATCCTCGGCGCACAACTCTTCCTCACCGGTTTCCTCGGAGAGATGATCGCCCGCAACGCCAGCGAACGCAACAACTACAACATCAAGCGCACCATCCGATAAATACCTGCGTCAAAGCTGCAGCAGGTTGTGGAGGGTACGGTCGAAACCGCAGGCTGCGGTTACCCAGCAGCTGGCAGCGAAGCCAACCTTTCATACCGTAACTAAGGGAAGGGTCCCAATGCCGGAAAACCCGCTCACGCGCTGCTTCAGAAAGGTGGTATCCGCCTCCTCCATCCAGGCGAAGCACTATCAGGCCGGAATAACGATTAAATATGGATGGCTTCGCCATGGACCGCGGCGGCGGCTTCCATGATGGCCTCACTCATCGTGGGATGCGGGAACATGGAGCTGGCGAGCTGACTGGCCGTAATGCCGAGGTTACGTGCGGCGACGATGCCACCGATCATCTCTGAAACATTGTCACCCACGAGGTGAGCTCCGAGGACCTTGTCCGTCGCGGCATCGACAACGAGCTTGACAAAGCCGTCCCGGGCGCCGGCGGCAGTCGCCTTGCCGGAAGCCGTAAACGGGAACTTGCCCACCTTGTACTCGATGCCCAGTTCCTTGGCCTTGCGCTCCGTCATGCCGGTGGAAGCCACCTCAGGAGTAATGTAGGTGCAACCGGGAATATTGTCATAGTTGACGGGGGTCGGTTTCAGGCCGGCGATGGCCTCGACACAGCAGATGGCCTCGGCCGAAGCCACGTGTGCGAGAGCCGGGGTAGCAATGATGTCGCCTATGGCGTAAAGGCCATCGACAGATGTCTTATAATCCTTATCCACAGGGACTTTACCTCGATTGAGCTCGATACCGAGCGCTTCCAGCCCCAGTCCTTCGGTATTCGGCCGGACACCGACGGCAGACAGCACTTTCTCCGCCTCTACGATCTCCTCCCCTTTCTTCGTCTCGACCGTGAGCTTACACAGCTCACCCGTCGTATCGACGCTCTTCACCGCCGAGGATACCATCACCTTGATGCCCATCTTCCGGAAGCTGCGGCTCACCTGCGCGCAGGTGTCGTCGTCCTCGATGGGAAGTACCCGATCCATGAACTCGATGATCGTGACCTCAACGCCGAGCGAACGATAGAAGAACGCGAACTCGCTGCCGATGGCGCCGCTGCCGATGACGGCCAGCGACTTCGGAAGCACCTCGGGAACAAGCGCCTGATAATAGCACCAGATCTTTTCGCCGTCGATGGGCGCGAACGGGAGTTCGGCCGGGCGCGAACCGGTTGCCAGGATGATGTGGTCGGCTTCAAACACTTCGACACCATCGAGCTGTGTGACTTCAACCCGCTTGCCGGCGAGCACCTTGCCGCTGCCCTTGATGACCGTTACTTTGTTCTTCTTGAACAGATAATCCACACCTTTGTTCATCGTGGCGGAAACACCGCGGCTGCGCGCCACGATTGCGGCCAGGTCCGGCGACACGTTCTCAGCCGAGAAGCCGTACTCAGCACCGCGCTCCGCATAATGCAGCGCCTGTGCGCTCTTGAGCAACGCCTTGGTCGGGATGCAGCCCCAATTGAGGCAGATGCCGCCCAACTCGCTCCGTTCCACAACCGCCGTATTGAATCCGAGCTGCGCAGCCCGGATAGCCGCCACGTAGCCTCCCGGCCCCGCGCCGATAACGATCACATCATATTTCATAAACTATGCTTCTTTACCGTGACAATTCTTGAATTTCTTGCCGGAGCCGCAAGGACAAGGATCATTGCGGCCGACTTTCTTCTCCACATGGATAGGTGCCTGCGACTTGGGCTCAGAGCTGTTGGTCAGCAGATCGGGACGGCTCGTCTGCATCCGGCTCATGTCGGACCGCTTCTCATGGCCTTCCGTCACCACATCTTCCGGCTGCTGCTCCTGCCGCAGATAAATCTGCGCCCGCAGGAGGAACGCCAGCACATCCTTGTTCAGATTCTCCAGCATCGTGATGAATAGACTGTAACTCTCGCTCTTGTAAACCACGATCGGGTCTTTCTGCTCATATGCCGCATTCTGCACCGACTGTTTCAGGTCATCCATGTCACGGAGATGATCTTTCCAGTAATTGTCGATCACGCGCAGCGTCACCGTCTTCTCGACCGCCCGGATCACCTCGCGGCCCTTCGTCTCGTACGCCTTCTTCAGGTCGACCAGGACGGTATAGACGAGCTTTCCGTCGCTCACAGGGATGGCGATATTCTGGTAGAACATGCGTTTGGTCTCGTACACATATTTGATGATGGGCCATGCCCGCTCCACCAGAGCATCAAAACGGCGCTGCTGCACTTCCTGCAATGATTTCTGCAAGGCTTCGGTCAACTGCGTCCGGTTGGCCTTCTCGAAGAATTTCTCGTCGAATCCCGGCTCCACGGAGAGCGTCTGGCGCAGTTCCTCGCAGAAACTGTCGTAATCGAGGTCGCGGTTCTGCTCCACGAACATTTCGCAGTAGTCCGTGGCCATGTTGAGCACGTCCACGTCGATGCGCTCGCCCGTGAGGGCATTGCGGCGTTTGGTGTAAACCACTTCACGCTGGTTGTTCATCACGTCGTCGTAGTCCACCAGGCGCTTACGGGTGCCGAAGTCATTCTCTTCCACCTTACGCTGCGCGCGCTCGATAGCACCGGAGAGCATGGAAGCTTCCAATGCTTCATTCTCCGCCATGCCCATGCGGTCCACCAGGCTGGAGATACGCTCGCTGCCGAAAATACGCATCAGGTCGTCTTCCAGCGACACGTAGAAAATGGAGCTGCCCGGGTCACCCTGACGACCGCTTCGGCCGCGGAGCTGCCGGTCCACGCGGCGGCTGTCATGCCGTTCCGTACCGATGATGGCCAGGCCGCCCGCCTCCTTGACTTCCGGCGTCAGCTTGATATCAGTACCACGACCGGCCATGTTGGTGGCGATGGTCACGGTCGCCGGCTCGCCGGCGTGTGCCACGATCTCCGCCTCGCGGGCGTGCTGCTTCGCATTCAGCACCTGGTGCTTGATGCCACGCAGCTTCAGCATGCGGCTCAACAATTCGGAAATCTCGACCGAGGTCGTACCCACCAGCACCGGGCGTCCCTGCTTCACATACTCCTGGATCTTCTCGATAACAGCGGCGTATTTTCCTTTCTTAGTCTTGTATATCAAGTCGTTCTGGTCGTTGCGGATCACCGGCCGGTTGGTCGGGATCACCACGACGTCGAGTTTGTAGATGTCCCAGAATTCCTTGGCTTCCGTTTCGGCCGTACCGGTCATGCCGGACAGCTTGTGATACATGCGGAAGTAGTTCTGCAGGGTGATGGTAGCGAAAGTCTGCGTCGCCGCCTCCACCTTCACGTTCTCCTTGGCCTCCACCGCCTGATGCAGACCGTCACTCCAGCGGCGGCCCTCCATGATACGGCCCGTGCCTTCGTCGACGATCTTGATCTTGCCGTCGATGATCACGTAATCCACATCCTTCGCGAACATGGCGTAGGCCTTCAGCAACTGGTCCACGGTGTGCATGCGCTCCGCCTTCAGCGAATAGTTGGCGTAGAGCTCATCCTTGAGACGCTGCTTCTCTTCGGCGGTACCCTCCCCTTTCTCAATCTGGGCCACTTCGTCGCCCAGGCGTGGCATCAGGAAGAAGTCCTTGTCGCCCACGGCATCAGCCAGGATGTCGTTACCCTTGTCGGTGAGTTCCACGGAGCGCTGCTGCTCGTCGATGACGAAATAGAGTTCGTTCGTCACCACGCGCTGTTCGATATCTTTATCCTGGAAAGCGGCGCGGATGATCTTGCTTTCGGCATTCTGCAGGATCTGCTTGATGCCCGGCTCGCTGAGGTATTTGATCAGCGGCGGGTACTTCGGAAGGCCCTTGTGTGCCCGCAGCAGCAGGATCTCGCCCTTGTCGTTGATCTCGCCGGCGGCAATCTGTTTCTTGGCCTCGTTCAGGGTCTGGTTGATGAGGTTCTTCTGCGCGTTGTAGAGACGCTCCACATAGGGTTTGTACTGGATGAAGGTTTCGTCGCCCGCCTTCTCCACGGGACCGGAAATGATGAGCGGGGTCCGCGCGTCGTCGATGAGCACCGAGTCCACCTCGTCGACGATGGCGAAGTGGTGCTTGCGCTGCACAAGGTCTTTCTGGTTGATGGCCATGTTGTCGCGCAGGTAGTCGAAACCGAATTCGTTGTTCGTACCGAAGGTGATGTCCGACTGGTAGGCGTTGCGGCGGGCGTCGGTGCTGGGCTGGTGTTTGTCAATGCAGTCGACGCTCAAGCCGTGGAACATGTAGAGCGGGCCCATCCATTCAGAGTCTCGTTTTGACAGGTAGTCGTTGACGGTCACCACGTGGACACCCTTTCCGGCCAGTGCATTCAGGAACACCGGCAGCGTCGCCACGAGGGTCTTGCCCTCACCGGTGGCCATCTCCGCGATCTTGCCCTGATGCAGCACGATGCCGCCGATCAGCTGCACGTCGTAGTGCACCATATCCCAGGTGATGGTATTGCCGCCGGCCATCCAGCTGTTGCGCCAGATGGCATAGTCGCCGTCAATGTTCACGAAATCGTGGCTGGCGCTCAAGGTGCGGTCGAATTCGGTGGCCTTTACGCGGATGCGTTCATTTTCCTTGAAACGGCGCGCCGTGGACTTCACGATGGCAAAAGCCTCGGGCAGCACCTCGTTCAATATCTCTTCAATCTTGGTATCGATGGTTTTGACCAGCTCGTCCAGTTCGGTGGCCAGTTTCTCCTTGCGGGTAACCTCCATCTCCGGATCGGTGAGTTGCTCGCGAAGCCGCGCCACCTGCTCTTCCTCCGGAGCCGTGTATGCACGCACCTTCTCGCGGAGTGCGGCGCTCTCGGCACGCAGCTCATCGTCACTCAAGCGGTCGAGGCGGTCATACGCCGCCAGTACCAGCTTGAGGGTGGGAGTGATCTGCTTGATGTCACGGTCCGCCTTTGAACCAAACAATTTCTTTAGTATATTTGCCATAAAGTGTTGATTTTCTTATAATTTCTTTTGATATTTATCGATCAGTTCCGCAGCAGCCGAGAAGGATTCCAGGTCACCCCGGAGCACCGCCTCCTCGTATTCCGGCATCAGCCGCTCGATACGTTCGTCTTCGTAGAACATGTTCTTCAGGCTCTCGTTGATGCTCTCATACATCCAGTAACGAGCCTGTTCACGCCGCTTCTTGCGGTAGAATCCATTCTCCTTCACCAGCGCGAAATAGTCCTCGATTTTCTTCAGGATTTCAGGGAGTCCCTCCTTCGTCACGGCTGACGAAGTAACCGCCGTGGGCGTCCAGCCCGACTCCGTGGGCGGGAAGAGGTGCAGCGCGTTGGCGTAGAGCGCCCGCGCCATCTGTGCCTTCTCCACATTGGTGCCGTCGGCCTTCGTAATGGCGATCAGATCGGACATCTCCATGATGCCGCGTTTGATGCCCTGCAGGTCATCACCTGCACCGGACAGCATCAGCAGCAGGAAGAAGTCGCTCATCGAATGGACCGCCGTCTCGCTCTGGCCCACACCGACCGTTTCGATGAAAACCACATCGAAGCCGGCCGCCTCGCAGAGGAGGATGGTCTCGCGGGTCTTGCGCGCCACGCCACCCAGTGAACCGGCACTCGGGCTGGGGCGGATGAAGGCGTTGGGATCGTTGCACAAGGTCTCCATGCGCGTCTTGTCGCCCAGGATACTGCCCTTGCTCTTCTCGGAACTGGGATCGATGGCCAGCACGGCGAGCTTATGCCCTTCGGAAGTCAGATACGAGCCGAAGGCTTCGATGAAGGTGCTCTTGCCGGCACCCGGCACACCGGTGATACCGATGCGCATGGTTTCCTTCTCGTTGGAAATCACCTGGCAACGCTGGATGATCTGCTGCGCGACCGACCGGTGCTCCGGCAGATAGCTTTCCACCAGGGTGATGGCCTGGCTCAACACGGTTGTATCACCCCGCAGGATGCCTTCCATGTATTCATCGACGCTCTTGACGGCGGGACGCTTCTTGAAGACGCGCTTCAGATACGGATTGACGATGGGAGGTTGCTTCACTCCGTCGTTGATAATCAGACTGGAGTCTTCGTTGTGGTAGTCGTCGAAGAAGTCGCCCTGGTGCGTTTTGTCGATAGCCATTTCTTATTGTACGTTTCCGGTGATAAACAGGTTCAAGATGGGTTTGGAAGGTGCGTCGGTGATGACGGTCAACACTTCGATCACCTCGCCGATGTATTCCAGCGAGCCGGTGTCGAGCTTGACCTTCACATCCGCCTTGCCGCCCGGCTTGATGGTCAGCGGCAGTTTCGTCTGGATGGTGGTTGCGTCGCCCTGACCGTCGATATGATGGATCGTGAGCGGGCTCTTCCCTTTGTTGCGGATGCTGAAGGAAGCCGTAACGGAAGCGCCCTTGCGCGCCTCTCCGAATTCGAAGTAGCTGCGGTCGACCAGCGGCACGCCGGCCTGCTCGATCTGGGCCTTGGTAAGTTTCTCAAAATTATCCTTGATGACACCCGTTACCGTCAATTTGTCAGTATATGCCTTGCCATTGAGCCGGAAAGTGGCTTCATAACGCTGCTTGCCCCAGGCCGTCTCCCCCATCTCGGCAGGATTGACCGTGTATGTGAGACGGGCCATGCTGCGGGCGGGAATCGGGTTGGGCGTGACCGTCACGGTCAGGCCCGGGGTCGCGGACTGCGTCGCGACGGTAAGTTCGCCCTTCGACAGGTTGGCCACCTGCATCTGGTCTGATTTGACTACGCCTTGGTCGATGTATCCGATCGAGGTTTCCACCTTCCGCAGGCCCAGGGGGCCGATATGTGTCGTAAACAGTTCGTCCAGATCTTTCATTTTCTCATGGGCCACACCCCGCAGGCGCAGCACCACCGGCCGATCGAGGCTGGAGGCGCCTACCCCGACATACACGGTGAGCGTCTTGTCGAAGGGATACGGGCCCTGGTCGTTGCTGAACGTAGCCTGGATCGTTCCGGTAGCACCGGGCTTCACCGGCTCGCGCGTCCACTCGGGCGTCGTGCAGCCGCACGACGAGATGACGTTGTGGACCACGAGGGGCTGGCTGCCGATATTGGTATAGGTAAAGATACAGGTCACGGGGCCCTCCGCCATCAGCACGTCGCCGAAGTCATGGACCTTCTTGTCGAAACGGATGACGTCCGCTTCCTTGAAGAACGTTTCCTGCTGGGCGGAGAGCCCGGCCACGGAAAGCAGGAAGGCGGACAGCAATATGATCGTTCTCTTCATTATATCCTATTTAATTTGCAAAGATACCATTTGTTTGATTATTTTTGCCAAAAATACATAAATCAAGCCAACTGTATTTACTGTCATATTATGAAACGTTTTTCCATTCTGATCCTGATGGTCTTTGCCCTGCTCGCCACTACAGGCTGCAGCAAGTACAAGTATGAGACCGTCAAGGGCGATCCCACCAACGCCCGCATCTACACCCTGGACAATGGCCTGAAGGTCTACATGATCGTCAACAGGGACGAACCGCGCATCGACGCGCATGTCGCCGTGAAGGTCGGCAGCAAGAACGACCCGCAGGAGACCACCGGCCTTGCCCACTATTTCGAGCACCTGATGTTCAAGGGCACGAAGCAGCTCGGCACCCAGGACTATGCGGCCGAGGAGCCGTTGCTCAACGAGATCGAGGCGCTCTTCGAGGTCTACCGCAAAACCACCGACCCGGACGAGCGGAAGGCTATCTACCACCAGATCGACTCTATCTCGTATGAAGCTTCCAAGATCTTCATCCCCAACGAATACGACAAGGCCATGGCGGCCATCGGCGGTCGTGGCACCAACGCCTACACCAGCAACGATGTGACCTGCTACACCGAAAACATCCCGTCCAACCAGCTCGAGAACTGGGCGAAGATCCAGGCAGACCGCTTCGAGAACTGTGTGCTCCGCGGCTTCCACACCGAGTTGGAAACCATCTACGAAGAGTACAACATGTACGCCGTCATGGACCAGGAGAAGGTCATTGAAGCCATGTTCGCCGCCCTTTTCCCGAAACACCCGTACCATACACCGGTCATCGGCTGGGGCGACCACCTCAAGAACCCCTCCATCACCAACGTGAAGAAATACCATGACCAGTGGTACGTGCCCAACAACATGGCCGTCTGTCTCGCCGGCGATTTCAATCCGGATCAGGCCATCAAGGTCATCGACAAGTATTTCGGTCAGCTGAAGCCCAACAAGGACCTCAAGAAGATGTCTTTCGAGCCCGAAGATCCCATTACCAAACCCATCGTGAAAGATGTGCTGGGTCTGGAATCTCCCAGCCTGCTGCTTGCCTGGCGTTTCCCGGGTGCCAACAGCCCCGAGATCAAGTATCTGGACCTGATCGGCGGCATCCTTTCCAACGGCAAGGCAGGCCTGATCGACCTCGACGTGAACCAGCAGCAGAAAGTGCTCAGCATGCAGGCCGGCAACGAGGCGCTTGCCGACTATTCCGCATTCCTCGTGATGGCCGAGCCGCTGCAGGGCCAGAGCCTGGAAGAAGTCAAGGAGATCGCTCTCGCCGAGATCGAGAAAGTGAAGAAAGGCGAATTCGACGACGATCTGATGACCGCCATCGTCAACAACCTGAAACTCCAGTACATGCGCATGTACGAGAACGCCCGTTTCCTGGTCCGCCTCGAAGTCAACAGCTTCATCAACGATATCCCCTGGAAGGATGTCGTGAACGAGGTTGAAGAACTTTCGAAAGTCACCAAGGAAGACGTCGTGGCCTTCGCCAACGAGTACTTCAAGGACAACTATGTGCAGATCAACAAGCTGGAGAAGCGTGACCCCACCGACACCCGCATCGCGAAACCGGCCATCACGCCCATTATGATGAACCGCGACGCCGCCAGCCAGTTCCTGCGCGACATCCAGGCCTCGGCTGCGGATGTCCAGCCCATCGAACCCGTGTTCGTCGATTTCCAGAAAGACATGTCGGTCGCAGAAGCCAAGAGCGGCATCCCGGTGCTCTACAAACAGAACACCACCAACGGCGTTTTCGAACTCGAGTATCTTTTCGAAACGGGCAGCTACGCCGACAAGGTCATGCCGTTCGCGGCTGACTACCTCACCTACCTCGGTACCGACGACATGACGCCGGAAGAGGTGCAGAAAGCCTTCTACCGCATGGCCTGCAACATGAGCGTCAGCTGCTCGGGCGAACGCACCTACGTCTCCCTCAACGGCCTGGCCGAGAACATGGAGGAAGCCATGGAACTCACCGAAAAGGTCATCGCCCACGCGAAAGCCAACCCCGATGCACTGATGATGCTCAAGGCCAACACCCTGTACGAACGCCGCAACGCCAAGCTCGACCAGCGCAGCAACTCCTCGCGCATCTCCACCTATGCGCTCTATGGCCCCAAGAACCCGAGTACCAACATCCTTTCTTCGGCTGAGCTGATGCAGCTCACGGATGAAGCGCTCCTCGAAAAGATCCACCATATCTTCGACAATGAGCATGAGGTGCTTTACTACGGCCCGCTGGCGGAAGACAAGGCCGTGGAGGCGATCAACCGCATCCACAACGTGCCCGAACAGTTGAAGCCCGTGGTCAAGGGCAACCCGTTCCACTACCTCCCTACGGAGAGCGACAAGGTGGTCCTCGCCCAGTACGATGCCAACCAGCTCAACCTGGTGGGTTACTACAACACGCAGCTTCCGTTCAATGTGGAGACCGCGCCCATCATCACCCTCTACAACGAATACTTCGGCGGTGGCATGAACGGCATCGTGTTCCAGGAGATCCGTGAGGCCCGCGGCCTGGCCTACAGCGCCCGTGCCAACTATGCGATTCCGGGGGACCTCGACCATCCGTCGGTGTTCTCCTTCACCATCGGCACGCAGAACGACAAGCTGATCGACGCCCTCTCGGCCTTCGACGAGATCATCAACGACATGCCGGTTTCCGAGCATGCCTTCAATATCGCCAAGGAATCACTGATCTCCAACCTCCGCACCGCCCGCACCGTCCGCAGCCGCGTGCTGACCGCTTATCTCAACGCCCAGAAGCGTGGCCTCGACTATGATCTCAACAAGGTCATCTACGAGAAGGTCCCCGCCCTCACGCTCCAAGATGTCGTGAAGTTCCAGCAGGAGTATGTGAAAGACAAGACGTACACCATCGGCATTGTCGGCCGCACCAGCGACATGGACCTCAAGGCGTTGAAAGATTATGGAACGATCAAAACCGTATCGACGGAAGAGATTTTCGGTTATTAGTTCGTCATTATTCCAAAATTGGTATTATCTTTGTCTAAGATTTGAACAACACACTTAAACTCTCATAACCATGGCTTACAAAATCACTGAAAACTGCGCTGCTTGCGGTACCTGCATCGACGAATGCCCGAACGGAGCCATCTCCGCCGGCGATATCTACAAGATCGACCCCAACGCATGCGTCGACTGCGGAACCTGCGCCGGCGTCTGCCCGATGGGTGCCATCGAACAGGCTTAACCACTAGCGCTATCAATAAAAAGGACGGCCTCACAGCCGTCCTTTTTTTGTCGCTATGCGTTATGCGTTGGCTAACTTTTCTGTAACACGGTGGGAAGCACCGAGGCGGGCTTCGACGACATTGATGATGTAGTCGCCGGCTTTCTCCGCCTCATTCACCAGATCCATGTAGATACTGCCGCTGTCGTAGCTGTATTCATGGGCATCCAGGTCGCGGAGATTCTGCTCCTTAAGGACCTGTCGGCATTCGTTGATGCTGTTTTCGATGGCTTCGGACGGACCGAAATCGAAGTCTTCCCGGCGGCCGTTCAACATCTCCAGCATACGGGAGCCCGCCTCCTGGACAAGCGCCAGCATCTGCTGGATGCCCGTCTTCTGCTTGACGGTGAACTCGATCTTGGCGTCGAACCGGCGGCGTAATACACGGGCCATGTTGAAGCCGGCGTCTCCGATGCTCTCCAGCTCGCCGATCTGGCGCAACATCGCACGGATCTTCTCCTTGGTGTCGTCGCTCAAGTGCGCGTCGCCCACCTGGCCGAGATACTTGCCGATCTCGTTCTCCATGTTGTCGCTGATCTGCTCGTATTTCTGGATGCGGTCGTAGATCTTCTGGAATTCTGCCTCGTCGGTCGTCTTGTAGAGGTCCTTCACCATCTCCGACATGAGCATCATCCGTTCGCCGAACACGGCGATCTCCTTCTGTGCCTGCAGCACGGAGATTTCCGGCGTTTTCATCAGACCGCCTTTGATGAACTTCAGTCGGAATTCCTCATCTTCCTCGCTCTGCTTCGGCTTGATGATCTTGCAGACCAAGCGCTCGATCTGAGGGATGAACCAGATGAGGATCAATGTATTGGTTACGTTGAATGCAGTATGGAACGTAGCCAGGGCGAAAGTGAGGTGCGCTGGTTCCTGTGTCTCGGCCATGGGATCCATCCCAACGATGTTGCACACCAGGCGCACGAACGGATAGAAGCAGCAGAGGATCCAGACCACGCCGAAAACATTGAACAGCAGGTGGGCAGCGGCGGCCCGGCGCGCCTGCGTGTTGGCTGACATCGCGGCGATGTTGGCGGTCAGCGTCGTACCGATATTTTCACCCATCACCAATGCGATGCCCTGATAGATATCGATTACCCCGGTGGAACACAACACCATCGTGATGGCCATGATGGCAGCGGAGGACTGAGCGATGAACGTCAGGATGGTACCCACCAACAGGAATAGCAAGATCGTCAGGTAATTGCCGGAATCGAACGAATCGAAGAACCGGACGACGGATTCGTTGTGCGCCAGGTCCATCTCCACGCCCGTCATCCGGAGCATGCCCAGGGCAAAAAGCAGGAATGAAAGACCGAAGAGGAAATCGCCCATATAGCGGTGTTTGCCCAACTGGATCAGGACGATAGCCACCAGGAAGACCGGCCAGACCAGGTTGGTCACATCGAACGAGAAGCCGGCCGACATGATCCAGGCCGACAGCGTGGTGCCGATGTTGGCGCCCATGATGATGGAAATGGCCTGGGAAAGAGTCAGCAAGGCGGCGTTGACGAACGAGACCGTCATCACCGTGGTCGCTGCGGACGATTGCACCGCAACCGTCACCAAAGCACCCGTCGCCACGCCCATGAAGCGGTTGGTGGTCATGGCACCCAGCAAGTGTCGCAACTGCGGGCCCGCCATCTTCTGGAGCGCCTCGCTCATGACCTTCATTCCGTACATCAGCAGGGCAATCGACCCCAGCAGTTTCAATGCGATGAACATGGGACTTCTTTATTGGTTATTTCGTCATGCGTTCCAGGGTCTGGAGAAGGAGCGGCTCCATCACGTCGTAGCCTGCTGCGGTCGGATGGACGCCGTCGTTCGTATAGGCGGCGTCCAGCGCGCGGCGGAGCGTCACCATCGATGCGTAGTAATTGACGTAGGGAATGTCGTTATCCAGCGCATAGGCCTGGATGCGGGCATTCAGCGACGCAATCTTCTCAGGGGCATCGGTCACGGAAGGACGCCAGCGGAAGGACGCGGCCGGCAGCACCGATGTCAGCACCGGCCGGATGCCGTTGGCACGGGCCATATCCGCCATGAGGACGATGTTGCCGAATGTGACGTCCTCGTTATAGGCGCCTTGGTTTTCCGCAATGTCATTGGTCCCCGCATTGATGACCACGATGTCCGGATGCAGGTTCACGACATCCTTTTGGAAGCGTTCCAGCATCTCGCCGCTCACCTGCCCGCTGATACCGCAACCGGCCAGGTTGTTGGCCTTGAAGAAATCAGGATGAAGCTTGAGCCATAATTCCGTGATCGAATCGCCCATCAGGGCAGCGCGCGGCTGAGCCGCTGCCGGAAAGCTTGCCAGCGTCAGCAGAAGGATGCCTGCCAACCCGCAAACCAAGAGAGGAAACCTTTTCATATCCCCAAAGATAACGATTTTTTTGTATATTTGTCTGGATAAACCAAGAATATGAAACACTTCCTTCCTCTTATTGCTGCGCTGCTGCTTGCCGGTACCGCCGCTGCCCAGCCTTATACTCCCACCCCCGAGAACCTGCAGGCACGCGCCGCGTTCCAGCAGCACCGCCTCGGCATCTTCCTCCACTGGGGCATCTATTCGACTTATGCTCAAGGCGAATGGTATCTCCAGACCGGCGGACTGAACAAGGACGAGTATGCCGTCGCCGCGGAAAGCTTCTGCCCCGCCCGGTTCGACGCCCGCGCATGGGCCCGTGCCTTCAAGGAGGCGGGAGCCGGGTACGTCACACTGACATCGCGCCACCACGATGGCTTCTCCCTCTTCAAGACGGCGGCTTCGGACTATAACATCGTGGACGGCACGCCTTTTGGCCGGGATGTGGTGGGTGAGCTGGCTGAGGCCTGCGCGGAAGAAGGGCTTGACTATCATCTCTATTACTCCACCCTCGACTGGGTGCGGGAAGATTATCCGCAGGGGCGCACAGGGCTGAAGACCGGGCGCAAGGGAGACAGCCAGGACTACGATCACTACCTGGCCTTCATGGAAGCTCAGGTCCGTGAGCTCATTACACAATATCCCAACCTCTCGGCGCTGTGGTTCGACGGCGTGTGGGACCACGACGAGGATCCGGATTTCGACTGGCGGATGCCCGAATTCTATCGTTTCATCCATGCGCTCAAGCCGGAGTTGCTGATCGGCAACAACCACCACCAGACGCCCTTTGAAGGTGAAGACTTCCAGATGTTCGAACGCGACCTGCCCGGCGAGAACAAGGCCGGCCTTTCAGGCCAGGACATCAGTGCGCTGCCGCTGGAAATGTGTGAGACGATGAACAACTCCTGGGGCTACCGCATCACCGATCCCTGGTACAAGAGCGTAAAGGAGCTGGTACAGTTGCTGGTGCGGGCTGCGGCCAAGAATTCCAACCTGCTGCTGAATATCGGTCCCCAACCCAACGGGGAACTGCCGAAAGCGGCGCTGGAACGCCTGGCGGGTATCGGTGCCTGGATGAAAGGACACAGCATCTCCGTGGATGGAACGACCTCGACTCCCGTCCCTGAACAGCCCTGGGGCGTCACGACCCGCAACGCCGGAGCCCTGTTCCTGCACATCCTCTCGCCGGAAGCACTTCCTTGCCGCGACGGTATCTGCAAAGTGGTCGTACCGCTGCCGCCCGACATGAAGCCCGTCCGCAAGGACGCCGTCACCCTGCTCTCCGGACAGCGCCTGGATTACCAGCTCTCCAAGGACGGATTCCTGACCGTCACCCTTCCGCAGTCGCTGCTGGAAGAGATCGACACGGTCATCTGCGTCCGTTTGACGGAATAATCAATCCATCGACCGGACAATATCCCGCAGCGGAACCGTCTGGAATGTTATCTGGGCGACCGATGATTCGTAGAGGATGCCCACGGTTTCGGAATCGACCATCGTCAGGCAGGAATAGCCCCATCCCTCGTCTTCATCGAGCAGAACTTGGTTGACCTCCTTCCAGGTCATGCCGTCGTCGAGGGAGGCCTTGATCGTGATATGGTTGCGGCCCCGTACGGTGTCGGGGTTGGAGAACAGCAGGATATGACGTCCCAGCACGTTCTCCTCCGCTTTCACGGCAATCAGCGAAGCCATGCACACGGACTCGCGGAGGGCACTGCGGGAGGTCGGATGTTCGGTCCAGGTCCGTCCCATATCCGACGTAGTGGCCACGGAACGGGCGCCACCGCGGTTGTCGCGCATGTTGAGCATCAGCGTGCCGTCGGACAGTTCAGCCACCTGCGCTTCGGTCGTGGAATCTTTGGCAGCGGCATGGCGGTGCCAGGTACTGCCGTGATCCTCACTGAAGATGATGCCGGAATGGGGTGTCCGCCCCGCGTCGAAGTCGGTGTACTGCATCGCGAAGACAATCTTACCGTCAGATGTCGTGATGCCGCGCCCCGGTCCTTGGAAAAAGAAGGCCCAGGAAGAGTCCTTCAACTGCGGCGTCATGCTGACGGGGGCGCTCCAGGTCTTGCCGTCATCCCGGCTGCGACTCATGACCAGCTGCGCCGTGTAGTCGGGCGAGAGTCCCGGAACAGTGCTCCACCACGTAACCCCCACACCCATGCCATGGGCCCATATCGAGGCAATCCAGGCATCGCCGGTCTCAGTATCGACGAGAATGGCAGGATCGCCCGCTCCGTTCTGAGCGGCGGGCAGCCCGCCTTTCTCCCCGAAAGCGATGGGACGGCGCATCCTTTCCCAGGTACGTCCGCCATCGGTAGACCGGCTCAGGCCGATGTCAATGTGTTCCTGCAGGTCTTTGCTATTGTTGTAACGCACGTCATAGACGGCCAGCAGCGTTCCCTTGTTGGTAGTCACGAGGCCGGGAATCCGATATGCCTTGCTGCCGTCGTCTCCTGCCTTGCGCACCCCCACCCCCATGCGGTGGACGATGCCTGCCTGTGATACAGTCTTCACTGCAGCGGGGCCTCCATCCACGGTTGCGCTGCTCACCTGCACTTTGATGATGTCGCTGAGCCGTGTTTTCCTATGCTTCATTTCCACGCTGACCCAGAAATAGTTGACCCCGGGAAAGAGCAGCTGCTCCGCTTTCAGGACGACACGGGAACGCGGTTTGCGGACGCGTGCTTTCAGCACCGAATACGAAGGGTTGGCTTTCAATGTATTGCCCGGATCCAGCGACGAGATGTAATCCACCGGACGGAAGGCGTCGTGCCGGGAGGTGCGTGTTTCCGTCCCGCCATAATAAAGCTTGACGGCACGGATGTGTTTCAGCGCTGTCTCATCCCCGAAATCGAGTACGACTTCGTCGAGTCGCTGCGCCTGCGTTGCGGTCAGCTTGAGTTCAAAAAGTATGTTATCCTCCCGCTCGATCAGCACGGGCACCTGTTTCTCCCGGACAAAGAGCGTATCAGCACCCGATGCGCCCGGGGACAGCATCAGCAGTGCACAGGCAAAAAGGAGGATATTGATCCTGAAAGACAGCATGGATAATACGGTTTTTACAAATTTAAAGCTTTTTCGCCATCTTTTTTTGTAAAAAGTTGAAATCTTTATAATTTTGTGAATTATACCGATTTAGCAGCCAACGTATGAGAGCAGCCATCTACGGAGCCGGTTCGATGGGAACCATCCTCGGTGCCTTCATTGCCAAAAACGGAGGTTACGTCGACCTGATCAACCACAACCGCGCCCATGTCGCCGCCTTGCGGGAAAAAGGCGCCCATGTGACCGGTACGGTCGATTTCGTCCAGCCCGTCCGGGCCTATACGCCCGAGGAGATGAACGGGACCTACAACATCATCATCCTGTTGACCAAGCAGATGGACAATGAAGAGATCGTCCGCGGGCTGATTCCCTATCTTACGCCGGACGGCGTGATCGTGACGCTGCAGAACGGTATTCCCGAACTGCTTATCAGTCATATAGTAGGAGCCGACCATGTGCTGGGCTGCACGGTAGCATGGGGGGCCACAATGCTGGAACCGGGCGTGTGCGAGCTCACCAGTTCTCCGGACAGCCTTACCTTCCAACTCGGTTCGCTCTCACCGTTCCCCAACCGCCACCTGCACGACGTAGAGTCGTTGCTCAGCCTAATGGGGCCCGTCGTCATCGAAGACAACTTCATCGGAACCCGCTGGACCAAGCTGCTCATCAACGCGTCTTTCTCCGGCTTGAGCACGGCCCTCGGCTGCACCTTCGGCGAAGCCATCAAGCCGCACGATTCACGTACCGTCATCCAGTTGATCATCAAAGAGTGCATCGACGTCGCACGCAAGGGCGGCATCCGTTTCGAACCCGTCCAGGGCAAGGATGTCATCCGGCTTCTGGACTACAAGGGCCCGGTCAAAAAGTTCATTTCCTACCAAATCCTCCCTATCGCCATGCGCAAACACATGCGACTGAAAGCCAGTATGTTGCAGGATATAGAAAGGGGGAAGAAGTGTGAGGTCGACGCCATCAACGGCGTTGTCTGCTCATCCGGCCGCGAGCTGGGTTGCCCCACGCCGATGAACGACACCGTGGTAGAAATCATCCACCGCATCGAGGCGGGCGAATTGAAGCCCTGCCGCGACAATCTGAAGTATTTCACACAAAAACTGAAAGCCTGACCGCCCGTGGGGTATTGAGCAGGCTGACAAAGCGTTGATCTACACGAGCGACAACGCGACTTCCATCATGTGGGTGAAGGTGGTTTGACGGGCTTCGGACGACAAGACTACACCGGTGAGGATGTGGTCGGAAATGGTGCAGATGGTCAGGGCACGTTTGCCGGCAAAAGCCGCATTCATGTAAAGCGCCGATGCCTCCATCTCTACGGCCAGGACACCCATCTTCCGCCAGTTCTCCTCCTTTGTATGCTGATTGTAGAAGATGTCGGACGAAAGCACATTGCCCACCTTATAACGATAGCCCATCGTCTCGCAGGCCTCTGCAGCGGCGCGCAGCAGGTTGAAGTCCGCTATGGGCGCGTACGTACCCGGAAGTTCGAACTGGGCGCCGTAATTCGAGTCCGTGGAAGCGCCCATGACCAGCACCAGGTCACCCAGCCGCAGGTCTGCGTCATAAGCGCCGGCCGATCCGATACGGATGATGGTCTTCACGTCGTAGAAGTTGAAGAGTTCCCAGGTATAGATGCCGATGGAAGGGATACCCATGCCGTGTCCCATGACACTGACACGCTTGCCCTTGAATGTGCCTGTAAAGCCGAGCATGCCGCGGACATTATTGAACTTCACGGGGTTGTCCAGGTATTTTTCTGCCATGAACTGGACGCGCAACGGATCACCGGCCATCAGCACGGTCTCGGCAATGGCGCCGTATTCGGCCTCGATATGGGGTGTAGGGGCATGATTCTTTGACATAGCTCTATTGTTTTAGTCAGTCGTTTATTTGCAAATATAGCGAAAAAACGTTAAATTTGAAAGGATAACCGGAAACCAAATCGCTTACTCTATGACCTTCACCATGATTATCGAGCTGCTCATCGTTCTGGCAGCTTTATATGTGGGCTCACGATACGGGTCGCTGGCACTCGGCGCCATCTCGGGCATCGGCCTGGCCATCCTCGTTTTCGGATTCGGCCTCAAACCCGGTACCCCGCCCACCGACGTCATCTATATCATCATCGCCGCCGTCACTTGTGCAGGCACGCTGCAGGCCTCCGGCGGCATGGACTGGATGATCCAGGTCGCGGAAAAGATGCTCCGCAAGCATCCCGAGCACATCACCTTCCTCGGCCCGCTGGTAACCTTCTTCCTCACCGTGCTCGTGGGTACCGGCCATGTGGTCTACACCGTGATGCCGATCATCTGTGACATTGCACTGAAGAAAAATATCCGCCCTGAACGTCCCTGCGGCGTAGCCTCCATCGCCTCGCAGGTCGGCATCACCTGCTCCCCCATCGCTGCAGCGGTCGTGGCCTTCGTAACGATTTCCAATGCCAACGGCTTCATGGTCACCATACCGCAGGTGCTTATGGTCACCATCCCTGCCTGCGTCTGCGGCCTGCTGTGCGCGTCACTCGCCTCCTACAAGCGTGGCAAGGACCTCGACCAGGATCCTGACTTCCTTCGCCGGAAATCCGATCCCGAGCAGTATGCCTTCATGTACGGCAATACCGCCACTACCCTTGACAAGGTTATCACGAAGGAATCCAAGGCTTCCGTATTCATATTCCTCGGATCGCTGCTGATCATCGTGGCCTTCGCTTTCTGCCAGATGATCCATACCGCCGACGGACGCACTGTAGCCCAGGCTATCGAATTGCCCAAGATGAATATCTGCATCCAGATCATCATGCTCATGGCAGCAGCAGCCAACATCATGTTCTGCAAGGCTTCGCCCAAGAAAGCCGTGGCCGGAGCCGTATGGCAGAGCGGCATGGTAGCCGTCGTGGCCATCTATGGCATCGCCTGGCTGGCCGACACCTATTTCGGCAACTACATGGATGAGATGAAGGCCATGCTCACCGGTCTGGTCACGAACTATCCCTGGGCCATCGCCCTGGTCTTCTTCGTTGTGTCGGTGCTCATCAACTCGCAAGGCGCCGTGGTGGTAGCCATGCTGCCGCTGGCTTACGAGCTCGGCATCGCCGGTCCCGTGTTGCTCGGCGTGCTTCCCAGCGTCTACGGGTACTTCTTCATCCCGAACTACCCTTCCGATATCGCCACGGTCAACTTCGACCGTTCCGGCACCACAGTCATCGGCAAATACCTGCTCAACCACAGTTTCATGATGCCAGGGCTTATCTGCGTAACCGTCTCGACCGTCATCGGATACCTGGTGACGAACGTCCTGTTTGCCGGCTATTTCGCCAGCTTCATCCAGTAATGGCCCGCTTTGTCCGATATGGATTGCTGGCACTCCTGCTGTCGCTGCTTACCGGTGGAGAGGCACTGGCGCAGGCTGATACGTCCCGTACAAAAAAATGGTCGGGTAATCTGGAATTGATTTCCGGTCTGGGCTTCAATCACATCAAGGACGAAGGCGTGGTGGTCGACACCTTGTTCCATATTCGCGAGCAAGCTATCTTACAGCTGAAACGAACCACACCCACTTTTTCCTTTACCACGCAAGCCCAGGGCATCTATGAAAAGAATGGAACGTATACCCGGCGTAGTTCCATGAAGCATGAAAAGGAAGTGGAAATTCTTGGCCGTGGCAGCAACTTCCTCAAACCCGGATCGAACCTGCGTTCCGAGTTCAGCTGGCGTCCCGGCAACGGACATCAATTGACTGCCTTTCTTTCCTACCAATATGGATACGACCATACGGACAATGTATCCGTGAGCATTACCGCCGACACGTCGAAGATGGTTTCTTTAAAATCTGCCGTCGAGGATCTCATAGTCCATCAGCATATGGCGACAGCCGGTTGGCGGTCGAGCCATCCGCTCGGATCATCACGGCATCAGTTGCTGACGGCTGGCGAGTGGAAAGGTTCGTTCCGCCGTCAGCAATCAGAATGGACGAAACTGATGTTGTACTTTATTGAGGATCCGTCGAAGGAAAGCAGTGCCAACATCTATCGGCTGACGCCCAGTACAGACGCCAACGAGGAGACGTTAACTGTCTCCTACCGCGATTCACTGCTCGGCGGCAAGCACAAACTGACGGTTGAACCCGGAATGAGGATCCGTCTTCAACATACCCTTGATGAAAACAACGGTGCCGTCCGCATCGACGAACATACCTGGCGCGACAGCACCCGGCTCCATGAGGATTTCAATTATTTCACTGCCCAGATGGAGCCACAATTGCGCCTGGAATATCATTATCTGTCCCTGCGGGTGTCCGCGGACTACAGCCTGCAATTGTATGGCCGGCAATTGAACAACCATCTGCATTATCAGGCATTTCAATGGCAGCAGCCCGCTGTCGTCGGACGAACCTTCATCGAATGGTCACCGAGTTCCATCCATCAGCTGACACTGGGTTCTACCATGTCGTTGACACGACCCACCTATCTGCAGATATGCTGGTACGACCGGCAAGGCACGGACCCGGGCCAGCTGTTCGAGGGTAATCCCGACCTTCTTCCAACCCGTTCGTACGCAACCGACCTGACCTGGCGTCTACGCCTGGGCCGGTTCCGCTTAAACGCAGCCGCCACCTACGATTATCGCATCCGTGAAATCGAGCTGTTCTTTTACGATGATGTGATCGATGGACAGAACTTCCGCATTTTTACCTGGCAGAATTCGGCTTACAGTCATATCTTTACCGAGCGACTGCAACTCAGCTGGAACGGACAGGTCCTCTCTTCGAATGTAAATGTCAATTTTCAGCAGAAAAAGCAGACGAATCCCATTCAGGAAAAGACGAGCCAGTTCAACCATTGGAACATAACGGCCGACATCACCGTACGTCCGGGCCAGGGTTGGTCTATTTCGGCAAGCGGTTCCTACAATGGGAACAACCGTTCCCTTTACAGGCTGGTCAAGCAATATTACACGCTCAACGCCCGCATCACCAAGGAATTCAAGCGTATTGCCGTCTATTTGGAAGGCCGGGACCTGCTGGACCACGTCTTTACCACCCAGTATTATTCCCAGGACATGTCAGATCAATGGGAAGAGACGTCGACACTGAACCGACGTCTCTTCCAGCTCGGATTCACCTGGAAATTCTGAGTCCCCTGGTTATTTGACTGTTTTCCGGATATCTTTCGGATCGGCCTCCATGTCCATGTCTTTCATATAGAGGTCGTCGTATTTCCCGACAGGCAGGTCACGGAAGATGTAGTAATTCGCCTTCCGCGCAGCCTCGATATTGTCGGTCAGCGCCGTATTGAGCAACGTCGCCGTCAAGTCGATCAGCGCACTGAGCACGGATTTGTCATTGCTTCCGGAATTGACCGAGAGATCGAGGAAAAGGTCGCAGGAGCGGTCGAAGAGCACCTGGTCTGTCTTGGCAGAACGAATGACGTAACGGATCTTCGTATTGATACCGACTCCCTCCTTGGCCCATCGGTCGATGACGGAGAAGATGACGGCGTCAGCGCCGAAGAAGTCGTGGAATTTCTTAAGGGGTGCGTCGAAGAATAGTTCCGCGTCGTAGGCACTCTCCTGCCTGAGCACATCCATCGACAGACGGGGCGAAATGACATAATACCCTGCTTCCGCCAACGGACGGCTGATGGAAGTATAGAGATACTCCTTCGCTTCCACCTTGGTCGTATTGTTGATGGGCGGCATCACCAGCAAGGTGACGGGTTTCTCATCATACATCTCGGGATAGAGTTTCTCACGCGTCAGGTTGGAACCGGAGCCACAGGCTGAAACCACGACGGTCAGCAAAAAGAAGGACAAGATCTTTTTCATACTATCGGAACAGTTTTTCCGCCAGCGGCTTGATGAACGTGATGGACTCGGGATAGTATTGCATCTCCATCTCGAAGAGCTTGCGGCTACGTTCGGCAAATGTCGCGGAAGCCCCCACAAGGGCCTTCTGCTTGGTAGTCGCATACTGGTTGTAAAGAGACGCTGTCTCCGGCTGGATGAGCAGCCAGGCATATTCGGCGCAGATGCCCGGCGGAGGTACCTGACGGTAGCCGCCCGGGTTGCTGACCAGTTGCTCATAAGTGGCGAGCATCTGGCAGAGGCTTTCCGGACTTTGTTTGTCAGCCGAGTGATAGGAGACACGCTCATACTCGGTCACGCCGCCGCTCTCCCCTCCCCAGTAATACAGAACCTGCGCCGTCGGACCGCATGCGGAAAGCAGCAGCCCGGCGGCCAGGATCCCAAGGAAATACCTCAGTCTCATAACCGGATGATCTTGGTATCTCCGGCAGAAACGAATATCTTCTGAGAAGTGACGGTCCGGCCGTTGCGGGTGACATTGACATCGTGCTGTCCGGGCGTCAGGTAGATCATGTTCTGCGTCGTTTTCTTGATGTTGCGTTTCGCCTTGAATTCGCTGTCTTTCACGGTGTCGACACGATAAGTCCTGCCATCGACCGTCACGTCGATGGAATAGGACTGGTCGGAGAAGAAGACGACAGCCGCCTCATCGGCCTTGCCGGAGACCACGGTCTGGGATCCGACGCCGCAGCCGGCCAGCATCAGGGCCGCTGCGAAGAGGACAAGAAATGCTTTTTTCATAGCGTGTTATTCGTCAAGGATGTAATAATCTTCCAGATGTTCTTCGTTGATGTCCTGTCCTTTGTAAGAACAGAAGGAAATCTCGGTTTCGGGCGTGTCGCCCACGGAAGTGAGCACCGTCACCACGCCGATGAGCGTGCCGGGGAGTTCGATTTCCATGCCGGTCTGCGGGTTCTTCACCTTGCGTCCCTTCTTGTAGACATTGAAGGTGTCGCCCGCGGCAATACCTTGCGAAGCACCGCCGGAGATGATGTAAGAGCCGCCGTCTTCCGCCAGCAGATAGGAACGCCAGGGCTTGTCCATGCATTTGTTGATGATGTTCTCCACCAGCTGCGTAAGCGCTGCAGAAATCGCCTTGTCACTCAGGGTCGCATCGAAACCGGCGGTACCGCCAATGCCCAGCGTCGACTTGGTCGTGGTCTCTGCATAGCCCTTGGCTTCGTCGGAATAGATGATCAGGCCGGTCGCAGCTTCTACCAGGCGTACGCTCACGCCGGCTTCGACCGTCTGGGTCTTGGATGAGGAGAAAACGCCTTCGTTGCCCTGGTTCTTGCGACCGAATTCGGTGATGGAACCCAGAATGATGTAGTCCGCGCCGATCTTGTTCATCTGGTCGCCGGCTTCCTTGACCAGCACGTCGAGGTCTTCGCGCTCCAGCAGGATGAACTTGCCGCTCTGCGCGAGCTTGGACGAGAGGATGTCCAGCGCCTGTTTGCGCATCGGATCGTTCTCCTTGTCGTAGAAGATACCCTTGCCATACTGGGTCTCGTTGGTGAAGCGGCCGATAGCCACCTTGCGTTTGATGGTCTTTTCCTGTGCGAAGACAGGCGCAGCGGCCAGGATGGCCAGCACTGCGATCAAGAGGGTACTGAAGGTTCTTTTCATATTCAATACGTGATAAAGATTGTTCGGGTTCATCCTTACAAATGTAATGTTTTACCTGATGGTTTCCAAACCGTTTTTTGGTCAAATTAACATTTTTATGACTATCTTTGGAATGACAAACAAATCATGCGCCAATCTCAAGAAATACCAACGATATGAAACAAATCATCGAATGCGTTCCGAACTACAGTGAGGGACGTGATAAATCAGTCATCGACAGCATCGTAGCAGCCATCGCCAGCGTCGAGGGCGTGAAAGTCCTTGACGTCGACCCCGGAATGGCCACCAACCGTACCGTCGTCACGTTCGTCGGCGAGCCGGCTCCCGTGTGTGAAGCCGCCTTCCGAGGCGCCGCCAAGGCCCAGGAACTCATCGACATGCGGCACCACCACGGTGCCCACCCCCGCTCCGGAGCGACGGATGTACTTCCGTTGATTCCCGTGGCGGGCATCACGCTCGAGGAGTGCGCTTCGCTGGCCAGGGACTTGGCGAAGCGTCTTTATGAGGAACTGGGCATCCCCTGCTACTGCTACGAGGCATCAGCCTATAAGCCGGAGCGCAGGAACCTGGCGGTCTGCCGCGCCGGTGAATACGAAGCGTTGCCCGAGAAGATCGCCGATCCGGCCCGAAGACCCGATTTCGGCCCCGATACCTATAACGACGTCGTCGCTCGCTGCGGCGCCACCAATATCGGCGCCCGCAACTTCCTGGTAGCTGTGAACTTCAACCTCAACACCACCTCTACCCGCCGCGCAATGGCCATTGCGTTCGACGTGCGCGAGAAAGGCCGCAAGGCTCGCGAGGGCGGCTCGCTGACAGGCAAGCTGCTGAAAGACGCCAACGGCGAACAGATCTGGATTCCCGGCACGCTGAAGGGTTGCAAAGCCATCGGCTGGTACATCGACGAATACGGCATTGCGCAGGTGTCGATGAACATCACGGATATAGACGCCACCCCGCTCCACATGGCTTATGAGGAGGTATCCCGCGCCGCAGCAGCCCGTGGACTGAAAGTCACGGGTGCGGAAATCGTCGGCCTCGTGCCCAAACGTGTGCTCCTCGAAGCCGGGAGGTTCTACCTGGAGAAACAGCAACGTTCCCTCGGCATCGACGAGGGCGAGATCCTGAAGATCGCCGTCAAGTCCATGTCGCTCGACGACCTTCGGCCGTTCGACCCGAAAGAGAAGGTCATCGAATATCTCATGCAGGACGAAGCCGAAGAGGCTGCGAAGCACCGCCTCGTGCGGATGACGGCCGAGGGGTTCGCCCGCGAGACCGCTTCGGAATCCCCCGCCCCCGGCGGCGGTTCCATCTCCGCCTACATGGGCGCGCTCGCCGCGGCATTGGGCACGATGGTAGCCAACCTCTCCGCCCACAAACGTGGCTGGGATGACCGCTGGAAGGATTTTTCCGACATAGCCGAGAAAGGCCAGGCACTCATGCAGGAACTGCTGGATCTTGTAGACGAGGACACTGCCGCATTCGACAGGATCATGGCCTGCTTCGGCATGCCGAAGGGCAACGATGCGGAAAAAGCCGCCCGGGCCGCCGCTATCGAAGAGGCTACGCTCTACGCTGCCAGCGTACCGCTCAAAACCATGGAAACCGCACTGAAGACCCTGCCGCTCGCACTCGAGATGGCACAGAAGGGCAATCCGGCCTCCGCCTCCGACGCCGGCGTGGCTGCCCTGGCCGCCCGTGCCGCCTGTCGCGGTGCCGAACTGAACGTCCGCATCAATGCCTCCGGTCTCAAAGACCCTGCTCCCGCCGTCCCGCTGATCGAGCGGGCAGCCAAGATCCTTCTTGAAGCGAAGGCGCTCGAAGAGCTGGTGCTCGAAGCCGTGAACGGACACATCAACGAATAAGCCGTCATGAACGCATTCCAGCAAGACATCCTCGCCGGCATTCCGGATATCCTGCCGGAACCCCGGCCCTACGATACCACGGTCAGCCACGCGCCCAAGCGCAAGGACATCCTCTCCCGCGAAGAAAAGGCGCTGGCCCTCAAGAACGCATTGCGCTACTTCCCGCCGAAGCACCATGCCGTGCTGGCGCCGGAGTTCGCGCACGAACTGGAAGCTTACGGTCGCATCTACATGTATCGGTTCCGGCCGACCTACGAGATGTATGCCCGGCCCATTGACGCCTATCCCGCCCGATGCCGGCAGGCTGCTGCCATCATGGCCATGATCCAGAACAACCTGGATCCGCGCGTAGCCCAGCACCCGCATGAACTCATCACCTACGGCGGTAACGGTGCCGTGTTCCAGAACTGGGCACAGTACCGCCTGGCCATGCAGTATCTGGCCACGATGACCGAAGAGCAGACGCTCGCCATGTATTCGGGCTTCCCGATGGGACTTTTCCCCTCGCACAAGGATGCCCCGCGCGTCATCGTGACCAACGGCATGGTGATTCCCAACTATTCCAAACCCGACCATTGGGAGAAATTCAACGCATTGGGTGTCAGCCAATACGGGCAGATGACAGCCGGCAGCTACATGTATATCGGTCCGCAGGGCATCGTGCATGGCACCACCATCACAGTGATGAACGCGGCCCGGATGCAGCTGCGCAAGCGGGGACTCGACGGAGATGACCGCGGCGGCGTGCTTTTCGTCACAGCAGGCCTCGGCGGCATGTCGGGTGCCCAGCCGAAGGCGGGTAATATAGCCGGCGTCGTAAGCGTCACGGCGGAAATCAACCCGCTGGCTGCCCGCAAGCGTTTCGACCAGGGCTGGGTGGACGAACTCCACGAGGACCTCGACGAGCTGTTGCCCCGCATCCGCCGGGCAGTGGCGGGCAAGGAGGTCGTATCGCTGGCCTATGTTGGCAACGTAGTGGATTTGTGGGAGCGTCTGGCCGCTGAAGGCATGCAGGTCGACCTGGGATCGGACCAGACCTCGCTGCACAACCCGTGGGCGGGCGGATATTATCCCGCTGGTTATTCGTTCGTGGAGTCGCAGCGGATGATGGCTGAGGAACCGGAGCGCTTCAAGGAGGCGGTACAGGCTTCGTTGCGCCGCCAGGTGGCAGCCATCAATACGCTGACCGACAAGGGAATGTATTTCTTCGACTATGGCAACGCCTTCCTTCTGCAAAGCGCACGGGCAGGTGCTGACATCATGAAGGACGGACAGTTCCGCTACCCTTCCTACGTGCAGGACATCATGGGTCCGTTCTATTTCGACTACGGCTTCGGCCCTTTCCGCTGGGTCTGCATGAGCCAGGATCCGGACGATCTCGCAAAGACCGACGCATTGGCTGTCCAGGTGCTGCGTGAATGCGCCGCTACGGCGCCGGATTCCATCCGCGGCCAGATGCTCGACAATATCCGCTGGATCGAAGAAGCGGGACGCAACCATCTAGTGGTGGGCTCGCAGGCACGCATCCTTTATGCCGACTGCGAGGGCCGTACGAAGATCGCGCTGGCTTTCAACGAGGCCATCCGCAATGGTGAGATCAAGGCGCCCATCGTCCTGGGTCGCGACCACCACGATGTGTCCGGCACCGATTCACCGTTCCGTGAAACCTCCAACATCTATGACGGCTCGCAGTTTACGGCCGACATGGCTATCCAGAACGTTATCGGCGACGGTTTTCGCGGCGCCACGTGGGTTTCGATCCACAACGGTGGCGGCGTTGGCTGGGGCGAGGTCATCAACGGCGGTTTCGGCATGGTGATCGACGGCTCTGACGACAGCGACCGCCACATCCGTGAGATGCTTTTCTGGGACGTGAACAACGGTATCGCCCGCCGCAGCTGGGCACGCAACGAGGGAGCCATAGAAGCGATCCGTCGCGAAATGGACCGCACCCCCGGCCTCCGCGTCACCCTCCCGAATATCGCCGATGAACAACTCATAAACAGAACATTATGCACTATATATCAAGTAAACATTTGACGCTGGAGCGGCTTCAGCAGATTATCGAGAACGGCGAACAGCTGTCGCTGTCGGATGAGGCTGTGGCAGCAATCGAGAAATGCCGCAAGTATTTGGACGACAAGATGAAAGACCTTGACCGTCCTGTCTATGGCATCACCACCGGCTTCGGATCGCTATACAACGTCACCATCCCGGAAGAAGACCTGTCGCAGCTACAGCACAACCTCGTCATGTCGCACGCCTGCGGTACCGGCGAAGAAGTCCGCCCGGCCATCGTCAAGCTGATGCTGCTGCTCAAAGCCCAGTCGCTGTCGTACGGCCATTCAGGCGCCCAGCTGGTCACCGTGCAACGGCTCGTCGACATGTTCAACCACGACGTCCTGCCCGTTGTCTACCAGCAGGGTTCCCTCGGCGCCTCCGGCGACCTGGCACCCCTCGCCCACCTCGCCCTCCCCCTGATCGGCATGGGCGAAGTGCGCTACAAGGGAGAGTTACGCCCAGCCGCTGAAGTATGGAAAGAACTGGGCTGGATGCCCATCCGACTGCAGTCCAAGGAAGGCCTGGCCCTGCTCAATGGCACCCAGTTCATGAGCGCACACGCCGTGTGGTCGCTCATGCAGGCACAGCGCCTCTCCAAATGGGCCGACCTCATCGGCGCCATGTCGCTCGAAGCCTACGATGGACGCATCGAACCGTTCCTGCCCCTCACCCACCAGATCCGGCCCCATAAAGGCCAGATCACGACAGGCGCCCGCTTCATCGAGGTGCTCGAAGGCAGCGAACTCATCCGCCGCCCCAAGGAACATGTGCAGGACCCCTACTCGTTCCGCTGCATCCCGCAGGTCCACGGTGCCGTGAAAGACAACCTCAACTACGTGAAATCGGTCATTGAGAACGAAATCAACGCAGCCACCGACAATCCCAACATCTTCCCCGACGAAGACATGGTCATCTCGGCCGGCAACTTCCACGGCGAGCCCATCGCCATCCCCATGGATTCCATGGCCATCGCACTTTCGGAACTCGCCAGCATCTCGGAGCGCCGCACCTACCTGCTCATCCACGGTTACCGTGGGCTGCCCCGCTATCTCGCCCCGAATCCGGGCCTGAACAGCGGCTTCATGATCCCGCAGTACACGGCCGCGTCCATCGTGAGCCAGAACAAGGGGCTCTGCTGGCCCGCCTCGTGTGACTCCATCCCTTCATCGAACGGGCAGGAAGACCATGTGAGCATGGGATCGAATTCGGCCACCAAACTGATACGTATCATCGACAATGTGGAAACGGTGCTGGCCATCGAACTATTCAATGCCGCCCAGGCGCTGGACTTCCGCCGTCCGGCACACAGTTCACCGCTGCTCGAGCGGATCCACGCAGACTATCGCCAGGTCGTCCCGTTCATCGATGTCGACCTGTATATGCATCCCCTGATCATCCGCTCCGCCGCGTTCATCCGGGAGCATCAGTACATTTAGTGCATGAAACGGCTTTTCCAGCACATCGGCACGCTGGCGGGCATCGTTCCCGCCGGTATCCTGCGCAAAAAAGGCGCGGCCATGGACGAGGTCGACACACTTGCCGACGCCTGGCTGCTGGCCGATAACGGAAACATCGCTGCTTTCGGCGGCCCTTCCGACCCGGTCCCGGAGCGCGTCGACGAAGTGGTCGACTGCGAAGGCGGGGTGCTGATGCCGGCATTCTGCGACAGCCATACGCACATCGTTTACGCAGGCTGCCGCGACGGGGAATTCCTCGACAAGATCCAGGGGCTCAGCTATGCGGAAATCGCAGCCCGTGGCGGCGGTATCCTCAACTCGGCCGACCTGCTGCACCGCACCAGCGAGGAAGAACTCTTCCAACAGTCCATGGAGCGGGTGAACGAGATAATCGCGCAAGGCACGGGGTCCATGGAAATCAAGAGCGGCTACGGCCTCAATCCGGTGGACGAACTCAAAATGCTGCGTGTCATTGACCGCATCAAATCCGCTTCTCCCGCCTTGGTACGTGCCACCTTCCTCGGCGCCCACGCCGTGGGTCGCGACTACACCCATGAAGACTATGTCACGGCCGTATGCCGGATGATGCCAGATGCTGCACGCTACGCCGACTTTGTGGATGTTTTCTGTGAGGAGGGCTTCTTCACGGTGGCTGACACGGAGCTGATCCTCCAGGCTGGCCTGCGCTTCGGCCTGCGTCCGAAAATCCACGCCAACCAGCTGACTGTCAGCGGCGGTGTACAAGTAGGCGCAAAGTATCAAGCCCTTTCGGTAGATCACCTGGAACAGTCAGGGGCTGCCGAGATTGCAGCACTCCGGGGAACTTCGACCATGGCCACCTTCCTGCCCGGGTCTTCGTTCTTCCTGCGGATTCCGGACGGACCGGCCAAGGATTACATTGCCGCCGGGCTGGGCATTGCCCTGGCTTCCGACTACAATCCGGGCTCCTCTCCCTCCGGCGACATGCGTTTCATCTGGGCGCTGGGGTGCATCCGGATGCGGCTGACTCCGAACCAAGCCTTCAACGCAGTGACCCTGAACAGCGCCTGTGCCATGAGCGTCAGCGACAAGACCGGCTCCATCACCGTCGGCAAACGCGCCGACCTGATCCTGACCCGGCCCGGCTGGAACTTGTTGAAAATACCTTATCTTCACCACACTCCCTTCATCCGCCAGGTCTTCCTGCAGGGAAAACCAGTGTAAAAAAACGATCAGCCATGCGAAAACTGTGGTCTTTCCTGTTGGTCCTCATGCTGGTAACGGCGTCCTGTGGCATCATGAAACCGCGGAACGCCGTCGTCATCACCGACCATGAGGAGATGATGGCCATTCTCCAGGAGCATTTCCCGGACCTTTATCAGCTGCACGAGGAAGAACGCATTGAAGTCGATGAGATCTACTTCTATAAAGACCGCGAAGGAAGACCCCAATACAAGGTCTCCCTTCGCTATCTACCTCCACACAGCCATTAGCTGCTCTTTCTTTTCACGATCTTCAGGCAGAGCATGGTCAGGTCGTCACTCGGCTCGGCTCCGGCCACATGGGCGGAAACAGCATCACTGAGGCGTTCGACCAGCGTCTGGGAATCGTGGAAGGCTTCACTGCCGATTTCTTCGAGCATGCGTTCGTTGCCAAACTGCTCGTGCGCAAGATTCTCGGCTTCATTCAAACCGTCGGTATAGAGGAAGAGCACCTTCCCGCGCATATCGTCAACCCGCTGACTCACATACGAGAAGCCCGGCATGATACCGACTGCGGTATTCGGTTCGCAGTCCAGGAAGGAAGGTTTCTTCCCGGCTCCGAACAAAACAGGCGCATTGTGTCCGCAGTTGCAATACTCCATGACGCCCGTCTTCAGGTTGATGGCTGCGATGAACATCGTCACGAAGATCATCTCGTCATTCTTCTCGGATACCGTATCGTTGATCAGGCGGGCGATCTCGGCAGGGGGCAGTTCATGACGCGCCACGATGCGGAACATGGCACGGGCCACAGCCATGAACAAACTGGCCGGAACGCCCTTTCCGCTCACGTCGCCGATGCACAGGTACAACATGTCATCCTGCACGAAGAAGTCGTAGAGGTCACCACCAACCTCGCGGGCCGGAGTCATCGAAGCATACAGGTCAATCCCCTCGCCCAGTTCGAAATCATGCGGAACCATGCCCATCTGGATGTTGCGGGCAATCTGGAGTTCATTCTTCATGCGTTCACGCATGGCCGTAGATACCGTCAACTCCTGGATATGCTGCACCAGCGAAGACTGCATGTGCCCGAACGAACGGCTCAGCTGACCGATCTCATCCTCCCGGAGGACGGGCGGCAGCGGGCGGTCGAAATGGCCGGAAGCGATCTCGTCGGCTTCCTCTGCCAGCCTTCCCAGCGGAGCCAGCTGGCGGCGGATTACGAAGACCAGCAGGAAGAACAAGACCAGCAGGCTGGCCATCAGCGCTATGGCCATGATGCGCTGGAGTCTGTTGTAGCCGCCGAAAATATCGCTTTCGGGGCAGAAGATGGCGATACCCCACTCCGTCGTTGGAATGGGTTGGAAATAGACGAAATACCGCTGTCCATTCAGATGGATGACCCGTCTGCCTTCATCTTGCCGGGCCATGGCCTCACCCAGTCCTTTCAGTTCAGCCGACAAAAGAACTTCCGCATCCGTAAAGATGGAGTGATACAGTAATTTATCGGAATCGGGATGGACCAGATAAGTACCGTCCTTTCCGACCAAGATACAGTAGGCATTGGTGTACGGCTTGACGTCATACAGTTCCTCGGACAACTGCTTCAACGAAAGATCGAGCGAAATCGCTCCGGCAAAATGGTTCTTTGCGTCGAAGAAGGGCTTGCAGAAAGAGATCAGCATGTCGGTATTCATGGCTGGATCGTCCGCTTCGACTCGATCCGTGTACGGTTCCGTCCAGTCATCGTATCCCAGCTGTTTGGGGAACTGATACCAGTATTTATCAAAATAGCGATACTCTTCGTCTCCCTCTTGCTCCCAAGCTATTTCTCCGTCCGTCTTACGCCAGGAAAAGATGGAATAATACTCCCCTTTTTCCCGGTAATACCAGGGTTCGAAGGAAATGGAGCAGCTGTTCAGTTTCGCATGGTACCGCAGGGAGTTGCATGCATGGGCCACCATCATGTCCGGCTTGTCCAGGTCGCGGACGACAAACCATGACAGGACGTCGGCCGTGCGCTCGACATCGTCCAGGATGTCATCCAGCCGCAGAACCGCATTTTCAAGCACCTGCTCGGCGTCTTTGTCCACTTCCTTACGGATACCGACATGCCATATCCGGGAAAGATACAGGGTCATTCCCAGGAACAGCAAGGCAGTGGCCAGTACGCACCAGAAACTCAGCCTGGCAGATAGGGATCGGCCTATTATCATTTGATATAAGCGAGAATCAGCTCGACGGCTTCGTCTTCGGTCAGTCGGTCCATGTTGATCGTCAGGTGATAATTGCGGGCGTCATAGCGGCTGGTACCGGTATAGCGGCGGATATAATTCTCGCGCGACTCGTCCACACTTTTTATAACGGCTGCTGCCTGTTCCTCCGTAAGTTGCTGCTTGCGCATGACCCGGGCTATCCGCTTCGGGAGGGAAGCCGTGATGAAGATGTTGACCTTCTCGGGGAAATCCTTCAGCACAAAGAAACCGGAACGGCCGGCGATGACGCAGGGGCCTTCTTCCGCAATGGCCTGAAGAATGATCGACTCCGCCTTGAACACATCGTCGGTGGTCACGTTGGAGCGGAATTCGTGGATATACTTGCTTTCGCCGTCCACGAACATTTCCTGCTTCGGCATCGGAGCAACCCATTTGATGAAATCAGCCACCCAGTTCTTTTTTTCGCCCTTCAACTCTTCGATGCTGCTGGCCGTGAGATTGAACTTCTCCCTGAGTGCATTGATCAGGTCTTTGTCGCTATAGCGGACTCCCAGCCTCTCGGCCAGTTTACGTCCTACGGTGCGACCGCCGGAGCCCAGTTCCCGGCTGATCGTGACAACCAAATGATTATTCATATACGTTGCGAAATAAGATTCTACGATATTCTTCCAAATGTAAGCATTTTTTTGAAGAAACACAAGCGGTTACTCCAAATATCGTCCTCGAAGGATCTGGATATCACCCTCTGAAAGGCCCATCGGCCCTTTCAGATAGGCATCCATGGAACCATAGGTTTCGATGATGGTGTCCAGGGTCTGGACAAAGTAGTCCGTATTGGCACCGATAAAGGCCTTGACCACGCCGATCTCCGCTTCTTTTCCTCCCCAGAATTTAACCCGCCGGATATACTTCCTCATATCTGCCTCGTAAATCACGTTGGTCGCAGCAAAATCAGCCACAAGGGTCTCCCTTTCAGCCCCCAGTGCGGTCAGCAGCAAGGCGGATGCGGCGCCCGAACGGTCTTTTCCCTGCGTACAGTGGAAGAGGATGGGCTTGTCGCCGGCATCCACCACCAGACGGAGGAACGCAGCCATTTGCCGCTGGGATCCGGCATGCAGGAAAATATTGGGATACATGTTCCGCGCGATGGCCCCGGCTTTCTCATTGAAAGCCGCCATCACGATGACCTTCTTGACATCGAACTTGCCGCCTTTCAGGAACTTCTTCTTTTCTTTTTCGGTGGCCGTCTCCGCTGCGCCGCCGCTGGCATCGATGGGGATGCTGACATATCGCGCTCCAGGGACAGGCAGGTCCTCTTTCCCCCTCTTTTCAGGTTCCAATCGAAAATCGACTACGGTTCCCAAAGGGAGCCCGGCCAGATATTCGATATCGGCTGGCGTGGCATCCGCCAGATGGGCGGAACGTATGAGCCAGCCGGTCTTGACACGTAATCCACCCGGCACTTCATATCCACCCAGGTCCCGTGCGTTGACGATCTTCTTAACAGGAAGGGTCTGCTGCGCCAATAGAGAGGAGGGCGAAAGAACTGCCATGCTGGGTATGGGCACGAGGCCGGGTTTACTTGTACAGGAAACGCTTGATGGACATCTTCGGGGTCTTCTCGAAAGGCTTGTCTACCAGCTCGACCTTGTAGATCTGGCTGTAGGCAGGAAGCTGGCGGTTGGCGCCAATCTTGATGTTCTCCGGTATGTTGGACTTCGCTTCTGCATCGAGGAGCGCCTTGGCGACGGCTTGTTCGTCGAGGAATACCAAAGCCACCAGGTGACCGCCGCGGTCGACCACCACCGTCTCCAGTACGAACGGCTGGTTGTTGACGATCGCTTCGATCTCCTCGGGATAAATGTTCTGTCCCGAAGGGCCCAGTATCATGTTCTTCGAACGGCCGCGGATGAAGATGTTGCCCTCGGCATCGATGATGCCCAGGTCGCCCGTCTTCAGCCAGCCATCCTCCGTGAACGCATTGGCAGTTGCCTCCGGGTTCTTGAAGTAGCCGATCATAATGTTCTCACCGCGGGCCTGGATCTCGCCAACCACATGTTGAGGATCCTCTGAATCGATGCGAACCTCAGCCACATCCACGCATTTGCCACAGGAACCGGCCACATACTTCGTCCAGTGCTCATACGCCAGCAACGGGCAGGCCTCTGTCATGCCATAGCCTACCAGGTACGGGAACTTGATGCGTTTGAAGAGCCGTTCCACCTCTGGATTCAGCGCAGCGCCGCCCATGATGAATTCCAGGACATTGCCGCCGAACGCCTGCTCGAGGCCGGTCTTGACTTTTTTGTAGATGATATTGTTCAAACCGGGCACCTTGAGCAGGAACTTGACCAGCGGCTTGTCGAGGGTCGGCTTCACCTTGCCCTTGTAGATCTTCTCCATGACCAGCGGCACTGTGATCAGCAGGTACGGCTTCACGTCGGCGAAAGCCTTCATCAGGGCTGCCGGTGTCGGAGCCTTGCCAAGCCAATAGATGGACGTGCCGTTGCAAAGCGGATAGATGAACTCGATGACCAGTCCGTACATGTGCGCCATCGGCAGCATGGAAACCATCTTGTCGCCTGCCGGCACATTGCGCTGGCTGTAATCTACGTTCGCAGAAAAGTTGCGGTATGTCAACATTACGCCCTTCGGGTCGCCCGTGGAGCCGGATGTATAGTTGATGGTCGACAGGTCGTCCCAGTTGTCGGTCGGGAAATGAACGTCGTCCGGGCCGTATCCGTTCGGATACTTGGCGGCGAAAAGGTCGTCCATCTGGTCGTATATGGCCTGCACAGAAGCATCGGCCGTCCAGAGCGTCTTCCAGGTATCCACGTCCACGACCAGCTTCAGCAACGGCATCTTCGTAATGTCGAGCTTTTTCCATTTGGCCTCGTTGGTGAACAGTGCGATACTCTCGGAGTGGTTCACCAGGTGATTGACACTCTCCGGAGTAAAGTCGGCCAGAATCGGCACGATGACGGTCTCGTAGGTATTGACCGCCAGATAGGCCATGCCCCATCGGGCGCCGTTCTGCGCACAGATGGCAATCTTGTCTCCCTTCTTGAAGCCGAGCTTCTCAAAGACGAGGTGGAATTTCTCGATCTGCGTGGCCATCTGGGCATAGTTGAAGGTCTCGCCACCGATATTGTTGAGGGCCGGTTTCTCCCAGTATTTCCGGGTAGCCGCCTGCAGTCTTTCCAGATAATGCGGGTACTTGCTCATTTATATATGCGTAGGTTTTAGTTTCTTATCACGCCTCTGCATCGGATTTGAGCGGAGGCATCATCATGGGATTCATGGGGAGCCGGATCTCGCCGAACTGGCTCTCGTACTTGCGGATGTTCTCGGACAGGGCGCCCAGCAGCCGCTTGGCGTGCTCCGGCGTCATGATGATGCGGCTGCCCACCTGCATTTTAGGCATGCCCGGCATATTCTGCGCGAAATCGAGGATGAACTCACTCGAAGAGTGGGTGATGATGGCCAGGTTGGCGTAGCGTCCCTGCGCAACCTCGGGCTTGATTTCGATATCGATCTTCTTGTCCATAAGCTACTTGGCGAATGCTACGGCCCGGGTCTCACGGATCACGGTGATCTTGATCTGTCCCGGATAGGTCATCTCGTCCTGGATCTTCTTGGCGATCTCGGTGGAGAGCTCCTCGCACTGCTGGTCCGTGACGCTCTCGGCGCCGACGATGACGCGGAGTTCGCGGCCGGCCTGGATGGCATAGGTCTTCGTGACACCCGGGTGCGAAAGGGCGATGCCTTCCATGTCTTTCAGGCGCTTGATATACGATTCGATAACCTCGCGGCGGGCACCCGGACGGGCACCGGAAATGGCGTCAGCCACCAGCACGAGCGGCGCGATGAGGGTGGTCATCTCGATCTCCTCATGGTGGGCGCCGATGGCATTGCAGATATCAGGTTTCTCCTTGTACTTCTCCGCCACTTTCATACCGAGCAAAGCGTGCGGAAGTTCGGGATCTTCCTCACAGACCTTGCCGATATCGTGCAGCAGGCCGGCCCGTTTGGCCGCCTTCGTATTGAGACCCAGTTCAGATGCCATGGTGGCACAGATATTGGCCACCTCGCGGGAGTGCTGCAGGAGGTTCTGTCCGTAGGAACTACGGTATTTCATGCGGCCCACGAGCCGGATCAGTTCCACGTTCAGGCCATGGATACCCAGGTCGATGCACGTGCGCTTGCCGGTTTCCATGATTTCGTCGTCAAGCTGCTTGCTCACCTTCTCCACCACCTCTTCGATGCGGGCAGGATGGATGCGGCCGTCGGCCACGAGCTGGTGCAGCGCCAGGCGGGCCACCTCGCGGCGCACCGGGTCGAACGAAGACAACAGGATGGCTTCCGGCGTATCGTCGACCACGATCTCGACACCCGTAGCAGCTTCGAGAGCACGGATGTTACGGCCTTCACGGCCGATGATGCGGCCCTTGATCTCGTCGTTGTCGATGTTGAACACCGTGACGGCGTTCTCGATGGCCGTTTCCGGCGCCGTGCGCTGGATGGTGTTGATGACAATGCGCTTGGCTTCCTTCGCGGCGTTCAGGCGCGCTTCATCCATCACCTCATTGACATACGACATGGCCTGTGTGCGCGCTTCGGCCTTCATGTTCTCGACCAGCTGGTTCTTGGCTTCGGAAGCCGTCATGCCGGCCACCTCCTCCAACTTCTCGATGACCTTGCCGCGCAGTTTCTCGTATTCTTCCTGTTTCTTGGCGACGATCTCCATCTGTCCCTTGAGGTTCTCGCGGATGGCTTCGACCTCTTTCTGCTTACGGCCCAGTTCGGAATTCTGCTGGTTCAGGCCCAGTTCACGCTGCTTGAGTTTGTTTTCCAATTGGAGAGCCTGGGCGTTCCGCTCGTTGATATAGGCCTCGTGCTCGCTCTTGAGCTGGAGGAATTTCTCCTTGGCCTGAAAAATCTTTTCTTTTTTGATGGCTTCGCCCTCGGCTTGAGCGGACTTGAGAATCGCGTCCCGCTTTCCCCGCAATATGACGTTCCTGACAAGCAGGGAGCCGACGACGCCCAGGCCCGCAGAAATGAGTGCGACTAAAATGATCAAAATAGTTGTTGACATAATCGTAAATATATAGTGAGTTGGTTGTCACGCTATACTTACGGTTGAAAGGAAAAAAGCCGTCAGTCCTGGTCTGTTCGAAAATCTTGATGACAAGATTTGAGCTCCGGTTTTACCGCAGACTTCCAACGTCCTGCCGAAACAGAATCCCCCGAAGGGTCACCCAGGCCTGTCTTTGGCAACCGAGTAGGCTCGGTTGGATGTTTAGTGTTGATTTTGGCATAGAGCAGGACTAACGGCTAAGATATTCTCCGAGGCCCGCGTCCAAGTCTTCCAGACGGCGGAGCACACTGTTTGTTTCATCCAAGTTCCTGGCTTCAAGTTCCAGCAGGCGGGTCTCCTCCGACAGGAGGATCATGCTCAACACATCGCTCAAATCCTGGTCCCGGAAATCAAACCGAAGCGAATCGATCTCATTGTTAATCCGGTCGGCAGCAGCCCGGATCATTTCCTCCCGCTCCGGTTCCACCATGTGGACGGTTTCCTTTCCGGCAATCTTCAGTGTAATCCGCTGCTTCATCACATTAATCGTCGAGCAAACCTACGCATGCATCTATCTCCTTGATCAGCAGGGCGACTTTGCGCTTCGCTTGCGCACGGTCCCCCGCCGTCCCCAGGAATGCACCTTTCAATCGTAAGTTACTTATTTGTTTTTCTAATTCTTTTATTTTGTTGTCTTTCTTTTGGTTATCCGCCTCAAATTTGGCCAGGGAAGCCCGCATGGCGGCATTCTCCCGGTCGAGCGTCTCATAACGCGCGATCAACTCTTCGACCTTGATTTTGAGCCTATTAGCGAGATCCTGTTCCATTTTTGACAAATAATCGTACAAAATTAAGTATTATTTGACAAATTTCCAATTGGTTGCTACAGTCGGAACAATGTTTCCTTCCGTGGCGATATAATCGCCCACCAGTGAGCGGATGTCCTTCATCTTGTCGACGACAACCAGCGAGTCGGGATCCACATGGGCGCCGTTCAACAACAGGTCGCCTCCGCCGGCCGCCCGGTAGGAAGTCATCGCCACTTTATAGGTCTTGTCCAGCTCGAAAGGAGTGCCGTCACTCATCGACAGGATTTTCACCCGTTCCCCCATCGGGGCGCTCCTGCTCACCTCATAGATGATACCGTCGGCAGAATCCCAATTGTACGAGGGACCGCTCCTGTTCACCCAACTGTCATAGGTATATTCGAGGTAATCCTTGACCTGCTGGCCCGTGAGTTCAACGACATACAAGAGGTTCTCGAACTTGTAAATCGACACCAGGTCCTGGAACTCGATCACGCCCTTGGGCACGACACCCGAATGGGTCAGCGGTGCGGCAAACGAGATGTCAGCACCCGAAGCGTTCAGTTGCACCGTATGGATGAGGTTGATATAAGAGGACGGGCCGTCCAGGGCGTCTGCCAGGAAAATGTCGTCGGCCATCTCCCCGATGGGACGGCTGGCATACGCCTTGACTTGTTGGAAATCTTCTTTGAAAGCGGCCACATAAGCGGGGTCGGGAGCATACTTGTCCATCGGGACCAGCTTGTAGTCGACTGTCTTGGCGACCACCTTGCCGTTCCGGACCTGCAGCGTGAAATCGGCCTGGCCCACATATTGGGCCTTCGTTCCTTCATTCAGCAAGACCACGGGACCAGCCGGATTGTCCACTTCCTTGGCGAGCGGCCTGTGGTCGTGACCGTTCAGCACCAGGTCTACCCCCTGCAGCGTGGAGGCCAGGAACAGCGCCTCGTTTTCCCGGTCGGGCAGGTCGGTGCCCGTACCCGAATGGGCCGCCAGGACCACCAGGTGCGGCCTTTCTTTGGATATCACCCGGTCGACCATGGTCTGCGCTACATCGTGGGCCATCTGGAAATCGAAGCCATGCCATTTATCGGACGACAGCCAGCTCTTGATGTTGGCGTTGGTCAAACCGATGACGGCAACCTTCACGCCATTGCGTTCCACGATGCAATAAGGCGGGAAATACGAATCGAACACCAGGCCTTTCTTCGGATGTTCGTCCATGTCGGCCATGCCGTTTTCATCGCGGTCGAAGGCGGCATTGGCCGCCAGATAGGGCATCTTCAGTTCCCGGGTGATCCGGTCGTAGACATCGTGGCCCGTCTCCACGTCGTGGTTGCCCACGATAATCGCGTCATATCCCAGGGTATCGCAAATCCGCGGCATGATATGCGGAACGTCGGTCGCCACGTAATTGAAATAGTAGGCAGCGTTGTCGCCCTGGAGATTGTCACCCACGTCGATCAAGATCGGCTGCACGCCATTTCCACGAAGCTCCTTCAGGTAGGAAGAAACGTTGGCCAGCGAGGTCCGGTTCGCCATATTGTCGACATACGTTGAGTCGAAATAGGCACCATGGACATCGGTAGTGGCGCAGACCGTCACCTGATAATCTCCGTCGGCAAGCGATTCCTTCGGAGATAGGATGGAGATCAGGCAGCCTATGCCGAACCCCACGCCGAAAAGGGCGATGAGGAGGGCCGCTATATTCAATACACTTTTTTTCATCGATGCATGTTGGGGATTATCAGTTCAAAGTCGTCCGCGTCTGCGGTCACGGGGAACCGCTCGCGATAGTGCTGCAACTTGGACAACGAAAGAATTGCCGAGAAAAAGGGAACACCCCCCACGTTATGCCGGCGGGCGATGTCATCCCCGAAGAAATCCACGATCATCGACCGGCCGTCGTAGTCGCAGAAGGTATCCTGGCCAATCCGGTTGCAAAATGCTGCGTAGCAAGCATTTTCGATGGCACGGGCATGCAGGAGCATCACGGCCGCCCGGATACGGATGTCGGGCCAGTTGGCAATGTTCAGCAGCAAGTCATATTCGCAGCCCACGTTGCGGCTCCAAACCGGGAAGCGCAGGTCGTAACAAACGTTCAACGCGATATTCCATCCCTTGTAGGGAACGGTACAACGACGATTACCGGGGTCGTAAGCGGGGCTTTCACCCGACGGCGTGAAGAGATGATGCTTGTCGTAATGCCACTCCTGGCCGTCCGGTGCGATGAAGTAGCAGCGGTTGTACCGGGCCTTCCCTTCCAGGGTCGGCACGGAAGCCACCACCGCTACGCCACTAGACCGCGCCAATTCGCGCAGCCAAGTAGCGGAAGGGCCGTCCGCGGGTTCCGAGACGGCAGGATTCATAGTGAACCCGACAGAAAAGGCTTCGGGAAACGCCAGCAGGTCCGGATGCGTCCGCGCGCAGAAGCGCCGCACCGGACCGTCGATCTGGCTGATCGTCGCGCGAGCGTCCTCCCAGACAATATTATGCTGGCAGAGGGCTATCTTGAGTTTGTCCACTGATATGGTCTTTTTTCTTTATCTTATTAATAATCAATGCAATTGCCCCATCTCCGGTCACGTTGCCAGCCGTGCCGAAACTATCCATGGCGATATAGAGCGCAATCATCAGGCCCTGCATGTTAGGATCGAATCCCAGCATGGAAGCCAGCAGGCCGAGCGCGGCCATGATGGCGCCGCCGGGCACGCCGGGCGCCGCGATCATGGTAATACCCAGCATCAGGATGAAACCCAGGTAAGTGCCGAAACTGATATCCATGCCTAGGCTCAGCGAAATGGCAAAGGCACAAGCCACGATCTTCAAGGTGCTGCACGACAAGTGGATGGTCGCACAAAGGGGCACCACGAAATCGGCCACGTCAGGATCGACGCCGTTCCGGATGGCCTGGACGCGCGTGACGGGAATCGTAGCAGCGGAAGACTGCGTACCCAGCGCCGTCGCATAGGCCGGCAGCATATTCAGCAGGGCCCGGAACGGATTCTTGCCAGCGATGGCACCCGCGATGCAGAACTGCAGCACCAGCACCGTGACGTGCATGACAAAAATGATGATGATAATCTTGAGGAACATCCCCAATACCGGGCCCACATTGCCTTCAGCCCCCATTTCCAGGAAGATACCGAAAATAAACACGGGCAGGATCGGGATGATGACTTTCCTGATGACCAGGAACACGATCTCACGGAGTTCCTGCATCAAGTTCCGGAGCGTTTCGCCCTTGACGGCAATCAATGAGAGGCCTATGACGAAAGCCAGCACAAGTGCCGTGGTCACGCTCATAAGCGCCGGCATCTCGATGGTGAAATATGGTTTCAGGTCGTTGGCATCCATGTCGATGCCGCCCAGCGACACCATGGCATCGCCCAGGAAGGCGGGATATGTGAGCCGGCAGATGCCGTATGAGAACAGTCCGCACAGGATGGTCGACAGGTACGCGATACCCGCCGTGATGAGCAGCAGTTTCCCCGCCCCTTTGCCCAGCTCAAAGATGCCCGGCGCGATGAGGCCCAGGATGATGATCGGGATGAAAAGTCCGAGGAACTGGCTGAAGATGCTGTTGAAGGTGATGAAGCAGCGGGTGAGCGCATCCGGGAAGAAGAACGAGCAGACTACGCCCATCGCTATGGCTATCAGCACTTTCGGGAGCAAACCCCAATCTTTGAACCGTTTCATCGTTTCATTGTTTAAGGGTTTTGACAGCTTCTTCCAGACGGCGCATTGCCTCGACCACCATCGACCGCGGTGCACCCACATTCATGCGCATGTGCCCTTCCCCGCCAGGCCCGAATGCCACACCGTCGTTGAAGGCCAGGTGCGCCCGGTTCACGAACAAATCGATCAGGGCATCGTGGTCCAGTCCCAGGCCGCGGCAGTCCAGCCAGATGAGGAACGAGGCCTGCGGTCGCACCGGAACGATGCCGGGCACATGCTTGGGCAGGAAATCGCACACATACTCGACGTTTCCCTGCACATAATCCAGCATCTGCCTGCGCCAGTCGCCGCACTGCGTGAAAGCCGTCTCCGTCGCGATGGCAGAGAGGAAAAGCGGGGCATCCAGCTCATTGGCATCCAGGAAGTGATAAAAGGGAACGCGGATGCGAGGGTTGGGCACCACACAGAAAGAGCTCACCAACCCAGCGATATTGAACGTCTTGCTCGGCGCCGCAAAAGCAATGGATACTTCCGCGGCAGCGGGCGACACGGTCTGGAACGGGTGGTGTTCCGCTCCGCCCAGCGTCATGTCAGCGTGGATTTCATCGGATATCACCAGCACGCCGTACTGCCGGCAGATGTCAGCCACCGCAGCCAGGTCTTCCTTCGGCCAGACGATGCCGGCCGGATTATGCGGATTGGAAAGGATCAGCACTTTCGGCGATTCTTTCCGGCACACCTCTTCCAGGTTCGCCAGGTCCATGCGGTAATTACACTCAGCATCGTCCCAGATGAGCGGGTTATAGACCACCTCCCGTCCGTTGTCGCGGGGCAGGTTCAGGAACGGCATGTAGACGGGCGGCTGCACGACCACCTTGTCTCCGGGTTTCGTGAAGCACTGCAACACAAAGCCGATACCCCGCACGATACCGGGGATGAAGGTCATCTCATCACGACGGATCTTCCATCCGTGGAGCTCGTTCTCCCAGTCGATAATCGAACTCCAGTAGGATGCCTTCGGCACGCAATAGCCATAGATCGGGTGGTTCAGCCGCCGCTCGAGGGCCTGCCGGATGGGGGGCGGTGTTTCGAAATACATGTCCGCCACCCACAGTGCCAGAAGATCTTCCCTTCCGTAGCGTTCCTGCAGCAGGTCGGTCATGATGGCACCGGAACCGCGCCGGTCGATCACCTTATCAAAATCATATAGCATGGTGCTATCGTCCATTTAAAAGGTAAAGTTAACAAAAAGGGATAAAAATCGGACTTTTTTTGTATTTTTACCGAATAATAGAAGTAATTTTTTATCCATGGGTAAAATATACGACCGGCTTGCACAGGACTACCGCATCAAGGAAGGGCTCAAGGCCTGCATCGGATGCGGCACCTGCACGGCCATATGCCCCGCTGCGGAGTTTTACCGCTACAACCCCAAGAAAATCGTGACCATCGTCCAGAGCCGCGACGATGACGCCATCATCGAACTGCTAAAGAGTGACGTGATCTGGTACTGCGGCGAATGTCTCTCCTGCGTGACACGTTGTCCGCGCAAGAACGCCCCGGGACTTGTTATCGTCGCACTCCGCGCCCTGAGCATCGAACTGGGCTATTTCGCCGAAAGTGAAAAAGGCCGCCAGCAGCTACCGCTAATGCACGCCCTACAGCGCAATGTGCTCAACTACGGCTACTGTGTCTATCCGATGACCTTCGCCTACGAAATGCACCCGGAATACGGGCTTGTGGGCAAATGGCAGAAGGAGCACATTCAGGATGTGTACGAGCGACTCGGCGCCCATCTGGGCCAGGTCGGCCCCGGTGCCCTCCGCAAGATCCCGCAGGAGTCGCTTGACGAACTGACGGCTATCTTCGACCTGACCGGCGCCACACGCTGGATGGAGATTGTGGAGGAGAAATCACAGGAAAAAGCCCGTGAAATGGGCCTGTCCATAGAAGAATATGAAGCGCAAGCTTTTACCCAGACAAACGCCTGCCACCTCAACCCTGAAAACTGACGAACGATGCTATACCAAGGAAAGCAGAAGATCTGGGCCGATTACCAGAAAGAGATACCCAACGACCATTGGTTCTACGTCCGCAGCTGCATCCGGCAGACTTTTTTCCCCGCTTCGGAAAAGATGTTCCTGGAAATCCTCCGGAACCGGCTCGGCAAGGACATTTATGAAACCCCGAGCCACACCACCTGCGGCGGTATCGCCTACCACAGCGAGGCTATCCCGCAGGAAACGGTGATGACCATCATCGCCCGGCAGTTTGCCCTGATGACTGAGGCGGGCTATGAGAACTACGTGTGCAGCTGCATCACCAGTTTCGGCCTTTACAACGAAGTGATGGAGGACTGGCGGGAGTTTCCCGAACTCGAAGCGAAGATTCGCGAGAATCTCTGGAAAGCCACACGCCGTGAATTCAAGATCCCGAAATACCTGGCCCACGCCAGCGACCTCATTTACAAGTTCCGCAACGAGATCGCCGAGCAGGCGAAGTTCCGGCTGGTCAACAAGAATACGGGCGAACCGCTGCGCGTGGTGGAACACATCGGCTGCCACTATTCGAAGATGTTCCCTTCCAAGGGCGTGGGCGGCGCCGAGTATCCCTACGTGCTGACCGGCATGGTCGAGTCGTGGGGCGGCGAGGTCATCGACTACCCGGAGCGCCGCCACTGCTGCGGCTTCGGCTTCCGCCAGTACCTCGTGAAAGCCAACCGCGGCTACTCCGTGTCGAACACGCACAAGAAATTCGAAAGCATGGAGCCCTTCGAACCCGACATGATCATTACCAACTGCCCGGGCTGTCCCTACTTCCTCGACCGCTGGCAGTATGTCATCGCCGAGCAGACCGGGAAGACCTATGGCAAAGACGGCTACGGCATTCCCGTCTTCACCTACGAGGAAGTCGCCGGACTGGTGCTGGGCTACGACCCGTGGGACCTCGGGCTGCAGACCCACCAGGTGGCCGTCGAACCGCTGCTCGACAAGATAGGCATCCCCTACCATCCGGAAGACAAATACAAGGGACTGAACGGCAAGCAACTCCAGCGGCCCGAATTCCCGATGAACATCAAATGCTGCTGATATGAGCCAGAACATCGTCGTCATCGGCGGAGGACCCGCCGGCATCGAAGCCTCCCGCAGGCTCCGCGATTTGGGCTACACCCCCCTTCTTGTGGAAAAAGAACCCGTATTGGGCGGTCATCTCGCCCGCTGGGACCGGCTTTTCCCCGACGGCGTGGAAGCCCGTTCCGTCCTGGAGCCCATGCTGCAGGACCTCGACGGCATCAAGTATTTCACCGACACGGAGATCTCTTCCATCAACCGGTTGAAGGACACCTGGGTGGTGAAATTCTCGAACGGCCTCTCGGCCCAGGTACGCGCCATCCTGATGACCACGGGCTTCGACTTGTTCAAGGCCGAAAAGAAAGAAGAATACGGTTACGGCATCTACGAGCGTGTCATCACGAACGCCGACCTGGAAGCCTGGTTCAAGAGCGGAGCGGCACCGCAGTTCGACCATGTGCACACCATCGGCTTCGTCCATTGCGTCGGCTCCCGGGACGAGAAAGCCGGCAACCGCCAGTGCTCGAAGGTCTGCTGCGTGACCGCCGTCAAGCAGGCGTGCGAGTTCAAGGAGAAATTCCCCGAAACCACTGTCTATTGTTTCTATATGGACCTGCGCATGTTCGGACGTAAATTTGAGGACCTTTACCTCAAAGCCCAGAAGGAATACGGCATCCGCTTCGTGCGCGGGCGCGTCTCCGAGGTGTCGGAAGATATCGACGGGCACCTGTTCGTCAAGGCCGAGGATACATTGTTCGGCAAACCGATGAAAATCAAGATGGACATGCTCGTACTCATGGCGGGCATGACACCCGCGGCCGACACACAGGAACTGAGCCGGATGGTAAACATCCTCCCCGGCGAGGACGGTTTCTTCCAACCGCAGAGCCTCGTTTCCAACCCCTGCACCTCTTCGCGAGAGGGCATCTTCTTCGCCGGCACCGCCACAGGTCCCAAAACCCTGCCGGAAACACTCAGTGAAGCCGGCGCTGCCGCCCTGGCCATCGACCGCTATCTCAAAACCCCGCTCAAATGATCGACTTCGGCTACGGACTGACCCCGAGCGCAACGCTTCGGATCGAGCAAGTGAGCAATCCCGCTTTCGAGGAGCTGCACCAGCGCGAACCCGACGTGGTCAAATGCATCGCCTGCGGCTCCTGCGCCGCCAGCTGTGCGGCTGGCTGTTTCACCGAGATGAACCTGCGCAAGGTCATCCTCTCGCTCCAGCGGGGTCGTGAAAAGGAAACCCTGCCCATGCTGCGGCACTGCATGCTGTGCGGCAAATGCCAGCTGGTGTGCCCCCGGGGCATCAATACCCGTCACCTCATCCTGAGTATCGGTAAGGTGTACGGACTGGAGGAGACCGGCCTATGATGAAAGAACGCATCCTGGCCGCTTATGACCCGTTCGTCCTGCCGTTCGTCTTCGGCATGACGTTCGTGCTGTGCTACTGCTTTTTTGCGCTGGTAAAAGTGCTGGTGCAGCTGTCTGCTGCCGACCGGCGCAAATTCTTCCTGTCGCTGATCACGCCGACAACCATCGTCAAGAACCTCAAGGATATCTTCTGCGACTGCCTCCTCCATGTCAAGCTTTGGAAGCGCAACAAAGTGCTGGGCTACATGCACTCCAGCATCGCGTTCGGATGGTTCATGATCATCATCATCGGCCACATCGAGACCATTCTCTACATCCCCGAAAGGCTCCACAAACTCTACTACCCCATCTTCTTCCGCTATTTCATGGAAGTGCAGAACGAGACCCTGCAAGGCTCTTTCTTCTTCTTCTTGATGGACTTCTTCCTGCTGATCATCCTCAGCGGCATCACCCTGGCCATCATCAAGCGGTTCCGTTCGCGCATCGTGGGTATGCGCCGAACCACCAAGCTCACGCTCACCGACCGCATCGGCCTCTACAGCCTCTGGGCCATCTTCCCGCTGCGCTGGATCGCGGAAGGATTCACGGCGGGCGTGGCAGGCGGGAGCTTCATGACCATTCCCATCAACTGGCTGCTCCACAACTTCATGAGCAAGCCTGAAAACATTACGGTGGCATGGTGGGCCTATTCGGTCGCCCTGGGCACATTCATGACCGTACTGCCTTTCACGCGCTACATGCACATTCCCGCAGAGATCCTGCTCATCCCGATGCGCAATGCCGGCCTTCCGGTGCGCCATTCCCGGAAAGGGTTCTCGCTGGCCATGCTGTATGCGTGCCCCAGTTGCGGCGTGTGCATCGATGCCTGTCCGATGGGTGTACAGAAAAAGAATGTGAAGGACGCCACCGTCTACATGGTGCGCAATCTCAAACGGCGCAATGCCCGGCGGTCCCTTGAGATTGCCGAGAAATGCCTGATGTGCGGCAAATGCGCCGCGCTCTGCCAGGTGCAGATGGATGCTTGCGGCCTCCGGCTGGCCTACCGTACCGCACTGGAAAACAAGGAGAACAAGATTCCGGCCGACTATGGTTACCTGGAAACGGTGGAAGGACCGCGGATCAGCGACGAGAAGGTGCTGTATTACGGCGGCTGCATGAGTTCGCTCACGCCGGTGGTTTCCCGTTCCGTACAGCAGGTATTGCGGCATGCGGGCGTGGATTTCACTCTGATGGACAAGGATGGCAGCATCTGCTGCGGCCGTCCCCTGATGCTCGCCGGACGCCAGGAAGACGCAAATAAACTCATCGCCAGGAACCGTCAGATCATCGAGGACAGCGGCGCCCGCATCCTGCTGGTGAGCTGCGCCATCTGCTATCGCATCTTCAAACAGCACTACGACCTGATCGGTGTCGAAGTGATGCATTACACCGAATATTTCGACCGTCTCATCCGGGAGGGCAAGTTGAAAGTCAAGGACAGTCACCGCTCCTATGTCTACCATGATCCCTGCGACCTGGGTCGTGGCTGCGGCATCTACGATGCACCGCGTTCCGCCCTTCAGGCGGTCGGGCAGCTGCTGCCGGCGGCGAAGGAACGGGAGGAGAGCATCTGCTGCGGCGGTTCCGTCGGTTCGCTCACCTTGCGCTACGAAGACCGCGAACCCATCACCCGTGCCGCCATCGACAACCTCATGGCCGCTGGCCCCGAACAGATCGTCACGGCCTGTCCCCTCTGCCTGAAGACTTTCTCCCGCTATGCACCCGTCCCTGTCGTCGACTTCGCACAGGTGCTGGCTGAAAACCTCGACAACCCATCCTAATCCTATTATATGAAAGACTTCACCCCCACGAAATACGTCCTGGAAACGGTGGCTACCGGCCGCCGTTTCACGGATACCGGCTGGATGCTGGCGGACCCCGAGTGCAAAGAGCCATCGCTCATACGTGCCATATACGACAAGAAACAGATCGAATTCGGACCGGAGAGCCGCGGAATCTATAAGTTTGCTGACTGGATGCCGATACGGCGCATGCTGAAAGGCTCGGCGCCCACCGTTACCTACAAGAGCGAAAAACTCGCCGCCAAACTGGGCCTGACCAACCTGTACATCGCCTTTTCCGGATACTGGCCCGAGAAGGGCGCCGCCATGACCACCTGCTCCTTCAAGGAAACGGAGGCCTACAGCGTGTGTGCGCGCCTGCCGCAGGAAGAGAAACGTATTCTCGTGGTATCGTCAGCCGGCAACACGGCCCGCGCCTTCGCCAAGGTCTGCTCAGAAAACGGGATTCCCCTGCTGCTTACCGTGCCCGAAGAGAACATCGGAGCGCTCTGGTTCGAGAAACCGCTCGACGACTGCGTAAAGCTCATCTGCTCGCCCAAGGGCACCGACTATTTCGATGCCATCGCCCTCGGCGACGCGGCCTGCACCTCTCCCCTGTTCTTCCCCGAAGGAGGCGCCAAGAACGTGGCCCGTCGCGACGGTATGGCTACCACCGTGCTCTCTGCCGTACAAGTGATCGGGCGGATTCCCGATGCCTATTTCCAGGCCATCGGTTCCGGCACCGGCACCATCGCCGCGTGGGAAGCCAACCTCCGCCTGATCGGTGACGGCCGTTTCGGCAGCCACAAGATGCGGCTCTTTCCGTCGCAGAACGTGCCGTTCCTGCCCATGTACGACGCATGGAAGGCACACAGCCGCGCCTTGCTGCCGATGGACGACGAAAAGGCGCGCCTCCAGGCTTTGGAAATCGATGCCAAGGTGCTGTCCAACCGCCGCCCGCCTTACAGCATCAAGGGTGGTCTTTACGACGCGCTGTGCGATGCCGGCGGCGACGTGGAATGCGCCACCAATGCCGACATCGCGGCCATGCAGCAGTTCTTCCTCGAAACAGAGGGAATCGACATCCACACCGCTGCCGCAGTGGCGCTCAAAGGCATGATCGACGCGGTACAGGCCGGGAAAGTGTCGAAAGATGCCATCCTGATGCTCAACATCACCGGAGGCGGCCAAGACCGCTTCCAGCACGAGCACCGCTGCCATTACCTGAAACCCAGCCTCGTTGCCAACGCCACCGATGCCGGCGTGGTCGAAAAGATTGAAAAACTCTTCCGTTAAACCATGAAACGCATCTTCCTTTTCCTGGCCGCCGTCATCTTGCTGACGACCGCTTGTTCGACAACTTGCCGGAACGACAGCCCGGATGCCGCTGCCGCCCGCGCATTGGCTCAGCGCATCATTCCCCAGCAGTCACACCACATCGTATTTGAACCGCTGCCCGCCGCAGAAACGGACTATTTCACGCTCCGCAGCCAGGGCCGCAAGATCGTGGTCGGCGGCAACAATGCCAATTCGATGGCTGTGGGCCTCAACTATTACTTGAAATACTACTGCCACGTCAACATCGGCTGGTTCGCGTGGGACAAGGGCGAGATGCCGAAGCATCTTCCCGCCGTCGAGACACCGGTCCGGATCGAAGCCCGCGTGCCGGAACGTTTCTTCCTGAATTACTGTACCTATGGCTACACCATGCCGTGGTGGGGATGGAAGGAATGGGAGCATTTCATCGACTGGATGGCCCTCAACGGCATCAACCTGCCGTTGGCCATCACCGGCCAGGAATCCGTGTGGTACCAGGTATGGACGGAGCTTGGCCTGTCCGACGAAGAGGTCCGCAGCTACTTTACGGGCCCGGCTCACCTGCCCTGGCACCGCATGCTGAATATCGACCGCTGGGGAGGCCCGTTGCCGAAATCCTGGCTGGAAGGCCAGGAGGCCTTGCAGCAGCAGATCGTGGCACGCGAACGCGAACTCAATATGAAACCGGTGCTGCCTGCCTTCGCCGGGCATGTCCCGCCGGAACTGAGCCGCATCTATCCCGATGCAAAGATCGAGCGAATGAGTGACTGGGCCGGCTTTGCGCTGGAGGACTACCCCTGGTTCCTCGACCCGGAAGACGAGCTTTTCCCCGTTATCCAGAAAAAGTTCCTCGAAAAGGAGTATGCCCTCTATGGGACGGATCACATCTACGGCATCGACATCTTCAACGAGATGATCCCCAAAAGCTGGGAACCCGACTACCTGGGCCGTGTGAGCAAGGGCGTGTATGCTTCGCTGGCAGCTGCCGACCCCGAAGCCACCTGGCTGCAGATGACCTGGCTCTTCTACAACGAGCGCAAATACTGGTTCGAAGGCGACTCTGACGAGCGCGTGAAGGCGTTCCTGACTTCTTATCCAGCCGAGAAATCCATCCTGCTCGACTATTACTGCGAACGCATGGAAGTCTGGAGGAAGACGCAGAGCTACTACGGCATTCCGTTCATCTGGTGCTATCTCGGCAATTTCGGAGGCAATACGTTCCTGGCCGGCAACATCAAGGAGGTTTCAGACCTCATAGAAGGGACCTTCGCGGAAGCCGGCCCCAGCTTCAAAGGCCTGGGCTCAACCCTCGAGGGCTTCGACTGCAACCCCTTCATGTATCAGTTCGTTTTCGAGAAAGCCTGGAACTTCCCGCAGCACACCGACCTGGACACTTATGCACGCGAACTCTCGCATTTGCGCACCGGCGTGGACAATGAAGCCGCTGCCGCTGCTTGGAAGGAACTCTTTGACGAAATCTATATCCAGCGTTCCGTGCCGGGCCACAGTCCCATCATGAACCTGCGGCCCTCCTTCGGCCGGTCCAGTTCCTACCATTCCAGCGTCCGTTTCAATTACGAAAACGAGAAGCTGGCCGAAGTGGTGAAACAACTGCTCGCCGCCGGCGGCCACGGACCGTCCTATGAATTCGACCTGGTCAACCTGACACGCCAATACCTGAGCAACCGTTTCGAACAGTTGTTCGCAGCCTATAAGACAGCCTACGAGCAAGGCGACACCGAAACGATGAAAGCCCGCAGGGATGAAATGACGGATATCTTCGACACGCTGGACCAACTGCTGGCCTCGCAGCCTTACTTCCTGGTGGGCAAGTGGATTGCCGATGCCCGCAGCTGGGGTGCCACGCCCGAAGAAGCCGACTACTTCGAGACGAATGCCCGCAACCTGCTCACGAGCTGGGGCGACCGCGGCAACCTGCTGACGGACTATGCCGACCGTTCCTGGGCCGGCCTGGTCGAGACTTACTATAAGGGCCGCTGGACAATGTTTTTCGATGCCGTCGATGCCGCCATGGCCGCCGGTGAAAAGATGGAAGGTGCCCGCTACGACGAACTCCTAGAAAGAATGAAGGATTTCGAATACGAGTGGTGGGCGAAGCACTCCGGTTCTTTCTCCGCCACGCCGACAGGCGACAGCGAACAACTCGTCCGCAACATCCTGGATTCCTCCCTATAAAGTATGCAGCACCGAACCCGCCTGAAAGATATCCTCAACCTGGCTGCGCCGCAGACATGGACCGGATCGGTCACCCCCGCCCTCATCGGATTGGCCATCAGCTATCACTGGCATCCGCACCTCGATCCGGTGATGGTACTGTGTTTCATTTTGATTGTCCTGCTCATGCAGTCTGCCGTCAATGCGTTCGACGATTACGCGGACTTCGTTAAAGGAACCGACACGCTGGAGAATTCCCCCGACCCGGAAGATGCCGTCATCGTATACGGCATGAAGCCGAAGACAGCACGTAACCTGGGATTCCTCTTCCTGCTGATTGCGATAATTCCCGCGTCGTACGTGATCTACACTTGCGGCATCGTCCCGCTCATCATCGGTCTCATCGGTACGGTGGTGCTCCTTTGCTATGCATTCGGGAGAATGCCCATCTCCTACCTGCCGCTGGGCGAGGTGCTCTGTGGCTTCGTGATGGGCGGACTGATTCCGCTGGCCGGGTACTACCTGCAGAACCGGGAGTTGAATATGTTCGTGCTGGTCGAGGCCATCCCCCCGATGTTCGGCATGGCCATCAACATGTTCTCCAATAACGGCTGCGACATCGCCCGTGACCTGCCGGCCGGACGCAAGACGCTGGCCTGCCTCATCGGCCAGCGACGCACGGAGAAATTGTATCGTTTTCTGCTGATTGTCTGGGTATTGAGCCCCATTATCGTCCTGGGGGCCCAGGGACGGTGGACTTCCGTTCTCGTCTATGTGCTCGCCAGCCTTGCCTACGTCCACCTGATTGTCAGGCAGTACCGCCGCCAACTCGGCCCCGCCGAACGGGATGCCGTCATGACCGGCGCCACCACCCTGGTGAGCCTCGTCGGCCTTTCATACGCTATCGCCATGATAGTGGGATAAACATGCACTGAAACCTCTTCAAAAGAATATGAAAAAGATTTTGTTCATTACCGTCCTGCTGACCGGACTCACTTCCCTTCGGGCTCAGGACATCCAATTGTATTATACAGAGAACGAGCTTCCCAACCTGGTCAATTGCCTGCCCGCACCGCCCGATACCATCGGCGAGGCCTTTACCCACGACATCATGCGCTATATGTGGGGAAAGACGCAGCGGCTGGACAGCACCCGTCTCGCCCAGGCCCTGCGCGACGCGATCTGGGACCTCGACACCGTACGGGTCATCTACAGCGAGCCTTTCGGACTCGCGATCGACCCGGTCACGACGCCCGAGATATACAAGCTCTACCGCAACGGCGTCTCGACCATCGAGCAGATCCGAATCCGGCCCAAAGCCCACTACTTCCGGATGCGGCCTTACGCCCGTTTCCACGAAAGTTCCATCTTTCCCCAGGACGACGCCTGGCTGATGACCGACGGGTCTTACCCTTCCGGCCATACCATCCGTGCCTGGAGTACGGCCCTGATCTTGTCGGAGGTGAACCCGGATGCGGCTGAAGCCCTCTTCAAGCGGGCGGTGGAAAGCGGGGAAAGCCGTGTCATCGCCGGTTGCCACTGGCAGAGCGATGTGGATGCCAGTGCTTCTGCAGCCTGCATCGGATTTGCATTCCTCCATTCCAATCCCGATTATCGCGCTCAATTGGCACGTGCACAGGAAGAATTCCGCAGGGTTTCGGGCATCCCGCCCCTCAAGCCGGAATTCGTCTGCGACTTTGCGGACTGGACGCCGGAAAACGAAATAGTCACCGGCTCGACGCAAGGCTTTGCCATGTACGGTCGCTATGCTTTCGTGCTGCACGACAAAGGCCGTCTCTGCATCTTTGACATGAAAAAGCAGAAGATGGTGGCCAACTATATGCTGGAAGGCAACACGTCACATTGCAACAATGCCTGCTTCGGCGTGGAAAAAGCCTCGAGCCGCTCGCAGTTCCCGCTGCTGTATATCGCATCCTGCGGCGGGGAGAATTGCTGCTATGTGACCGATGTCAATCTGAAAGGCAGCCAGATTGTCCAGAAGATCTTCTACACGGGTACGGACTATGCCGGCACCATCGACTGGTGCCTCGATGCCGAGAACGGCTTCATCTACACATACGGCGGCCGAAACGGCGACTACAAATTGCTCAAGAAGTTCCGGCTCCCCCGTCTGGCTGATTCAGATGCCAATGGCGAGGTGCACCTGACAGATACCGACGTGCTGGACGTCACCCGGATCGATACGGGCATCAACATCTGGCAAGGCAGCATCGTCCGCGGCCGTTTTGCTTATCTGCCCGACGGCTACGCCCCGCATGACCTCCTGCTCCACCTGGTTGACCTGCAGGATAAGAAAATCGTTCTCTCCAGGAACCTCAACGACTTGAAAGACGAACCCGAAGGCATCTGCCTCACCGACGATTATGCCTACGTCGTCTTCCACACCTCCGGCGAACCCCGCCATTCCAAACTCTGGCGGTTCAGCCTGAAATAAGCCTGCCTACGGCCTGGATCAATACCTGACCACGACCTGCAGCGGCTGGTCAGCGGCATGTTCCGGAAGGGTGGCGACAGCCTCCCGGGTAGCAGGGTCATAGGTACTCTCCACGGGCTTTCCGTCCACAATCACCTGGGCGGGGCAACGGTCCAGTCCGCCCAGCACGAGGGAAAGACGCCGGGTCGCGAACATCCCCTTGTAGGCACCCTGACGGGGGCCCACCAGGACTTTCAGCATACTGGCTGTGGCCGTTTTTTCAATCAGCGTCGTGGCATATTGTTCCGGATAGGCCTGGCTGACGCCGTCGTCTTCATAATGCGTGTAACGCGTCGTTCCCTTGCCGGGCGCGATGTATATGCGCAGGATGTTAGTCGGGGTCTGGAGCTCCTGGATGCCCTCTTCCGCCAGGGGAAGGATGGCACCAGCCTTTACGAACCAGGCATTCTGGCTGATATCATAGCGGAGGTTCTGGACGGTGCCGCCCTTGAGCATCTTGTGGTGCGCCATGTCATACCAGTCAGTACCCGAAGGAAGCCAGACGCTTCGCGGAGAAGTGCCGTCTTCCTGCAGGGGCTCGCAGATGGTTGCCGCGAGGATCTGGTCGCCGAAGAAGTATTCCTGCTTCCATTCATAGGCCCTGGGATCCTCCGGATACTCGTAATAGAGCGGACGGCAGAGTGATACACCTGTCTCATAGGCCACCCGGGCCATATCATAGATATACGGGGTCAGTGCGTAGCGAAGTTCCAGCGCCGCCTTCATATACGGATAGTGATCCGGGAACATCCAGATCCGGCGTTCGAAGAGCGCGCTGCGGGTGCTGTGCGTCTTGAAAATGGGCGAGAATACACCGTACTGCAGCCAGCGGGTGAAGAGTTCGGGTTCAGTGGGAGCCTCTTTCCGCATCCAGTGACCGCCCAGGTCATGGCCCCAATAGCCGTAAAGCACGTTCGAGGCCGTTGCAGTGAACTCGGGCAGGTAGCCCAGCACCTCCCACTTGATCTCCGTATCGCCCGAGAAGCCCAGTTGGTAGCGGTGGCTGCCCAGGCCGCCCCAGCGGTGGTAAATCATCGGCCGGGGGGCGTTTTCCGGCGCCTTGCCCCGGTTCATCCGCACTTTGTCATTGAAAAAGACGTGGTTGATCCAGAACGTGTTGCTCAATCCGGGGACATAGCGGCTCAGCTTGTACTGCTGCCAGTCCAGCCACCAGAAATCGACGCCCTGCTCCTCGAGCGGATGGATGATGCTGTTGAAATAGGCGTCCGCCCAGGCGCGCTGGTCCATCCGGTATTGGACGGAAGCATGGTAGCCGGGCTTGGCAGGGCCGCCGTAAATGGGCTCGCCGCCCTTGTACACGAATCCCTCGGGACCGTCATAATCGTCAGTGCGTGAAATATAGTCCGCGACAAAAGCCGGATAGACTTCCTCCTGAGGAATGATGCCGGCGGCCGGGTGCAGGTTGAGAGACGTCTTCAGGTGCATGTCGTGTACTTCCCGAAGGAAGCCTGCGGGATCGCCGATCAGGTTGCGGTTCCAGGTGTATCCGGTCCAGCCCAGGCCTTCTCCGTGGTCATCCCTGACACCGCGACGGGCGGCAGCCTCCCAAGTCTCATGCCATTCCATATCGATGACCATCACGTCGATAGGAAGTTTCCGCTCGCGGAACTCCCGACCCAGGGCCAGGAATTCATCATCCGTATAAGGCCAGTATTTGCTCCACCAATAACCGAAAACGTACTTCGGCGGCAGGGGGATGCGCCCAGCCACCTTCGTAAAGTCGGCCAAGGCAGCTTTGTAGTCGTGTCCGTAGGCAAACAGGTAAAGGTCCTGCACCTCCCCTTCTCCGCGCGGTACCACCCACTGTCCCCAATCGCTGCCGTCGGCCACGAACAGGTGCCGGGTACTCTCATCCACCACAGCCCATCCGTCACGCGACAGGATGCCCGGTTCCATCGGGTCAGTGTAGTTGATATGGTCGGGACCGGAGCAGCCGTCCAGGGTACGGGCTGTGCCCATCAGGTTGCCATCCGCCGGCAGGCCGGGATGCCAGACCACCGTCTTTCCTTTCATCTTGAAACGGGCCTGAAGATTATCCTCGGTGAACTTTCCGCCTTTATAGACCAGCGTTAGCGCGTCGGTTGAGATGGTAACGCCATCGCCGTTTCGCTTCACCGTGAAGTGAGGTACCGGCAGGTTGCGGTTGACGATCGCCAGCGTAGCGTGGTCTTCAAACCGTGCTTCCGGAGACCATTCCATCCGAATCAGGCGGTCTGTCAAAACCGTAAAGCGGGCATTCCCCGCCACGACCTGGGCGGCGGGATCAGCTACGGGATTGTTCTGGGCAAAAGCCGGGCTGAACATGACCAGCAGCAGAGCGGCTAAAATGAGTTTTTTCATATGGCAATAAGGTTTATTCAAAGGATTTCACAAACAACGAAATTGCTACCTCCGACGAAGATCAAGTCTTTGTCATTGGATTGGTTCTCAGCCATTTCAAGAGCATCGGCAACACTGAACGCCACCTGGCCACCCAGGCCATGGTCGGCCATGGCGTTTGCCAGGTCGACGGCGGGCAGGGCACGGGGCGAGGACGCCTGCGTCCAGATATAGCGGACGTTCCGCGGGAGCAGCGGCGCGATGGCATCGACATCCTTTTCACGGGCCAGGCCCAGGATGAAGAAGACGTTCTCATAATCGCAGGAAATGCGGTCCACCTGCTCGGCCACCCAGCGGAGGCCATGGGCGTTGTGGCCGGTGTCGCAGATAATCTTGGCTTTTCCGGCTTCGGGATCGGCTTCCCGCAGCGTCTCCCAGCGGCCATGAAGCCCCGTCCGCTTCGCAGCGTGGCAGACGCCTTCCCGGAAGGCCTCGAGATCCAGGCCCAGGATCGGCTGCAGCACACCGACGGCTGCCGACAGGGTACACAGGTTGCGCTGCTGGTAGTCTCCCGGCAAATCCAGATCTGCGACGTGCAGATCCAGGCAGGGCGGCGCCTCAATGGCAAAGGTGAGAGAGGGCTTCACGTCTTGACCGGCATGACCGGAAACCGCCAGCCCACATGCCGCGGCCTTCGCTTCGAACACCGGACGCGTCTCGGGCAGGAATTCCCCGACCACGGCCGGCACGCCCGGCTTGATGATACCGGCCTTTTCGCCAGCGATAGCTTCGAGCGTAAAACCAAGATGCTCACAATGTTCCAAGCCGATATTGGTAATAACGCTCAAGATAGGTGTAATGATGTTCGTCGAATCGAGCCGACCGCCCAGGCCAGTCTCGATGACAGCGATATCGACAGCCTCTTCAGCGAAGAAAGAGAATGCCATGCCGGTCGTAATCTCGAAGAAAGAAGGTCGCTGTGCCTCGAAGAAGCCGTGCCATCGGTCAAGGAAATCTTCGACAAACTCCTTTGAAACCATCCGGAAGCCATCTCTCTCGACAATCTTCATCCGTTCCCTGAAATCCACCAGGTGAGGCGACGTGTAGAGTCCAACCTTCAGGCCGCATGCGGCAAGGCCGGCCGCCAGCATGTGGCACGTCGACCCTTTCCCGTTCGTTCCGGCAACATGAACGCTGCGAAACCGCCGGTGCGGATGCTCCAGTGCCTCGTCAAACGCCACCATCGTCTCCATCCCCGGCTTATACGCCACCTTCCCTACCTTTTGGTACGACGGGAACTGACTGAACAGCCACGCAATCTTTTCTTCATAGGTTTTCTTCATGATGTAAATATACGAAAAAAGAAAGGAACATGCTACATGGGCGCTCCGTCTTAAGTGCGGGATAGTGGATGTGACGATTTGTGAGCGACAGGCGCGGAACCTCGCTCCAGTCCCTTGACGGCGAACAGCTCCCTTTTAGTCTTCGCTCACCCACAATAGGTGTGCCCACCTTCTTCCTATCAATCAGCTACTTAAATAAAAACGCCCATCCTGAAAAGAATAGGCGTTTTGATGTAATACGTTGTGGTTCAGCCCGTTGAGGGGAACAGCGATACGCTTAGTCAGAGAACTGGTCGCGAAGGGCCTGGTTGCGGGCAGGGGCTTCGGGACCGCAGGCACTGAAGTAGAACTTGATCTTCGGCTCCGTGCCGGAAGGACGCACCGTCACCTTGCAGCCATCTTCGCTGAAGAACTGCAACACGTTCGATTTCGGCAGGCCCGTTTCCTCCGGTTTGTTATAGTCCACAACTTTCACGACCGGCGAACCGGCGAGCGCCTTCGGCGGATTCGCCCGGAAGTCCACCATCATCTGCTGGATCTGCTCGATGCCGTCCTTGCCTTTCTTGGTCACCGAAATCAGGCTTTCCTTAAACAGGCCGTATTCGGCATAGATCTCCTGCAGATAGCCATACAGCGACTGGCCGCGGTCAGCCAGCCAGGCCGCACATTCGCAGAGCATGCAGCAAGTGATCACGGAATCCTTGTCGCGCACGAAACTGCCCACGTTGAAACCATTGCTCTCCTCGCCGCCGCAGATGAAGGTCTTCTTGCCCTCGTACAGATGTTGTTTGTCGGCGATATATTTGAAACCCGTGAGCACATCAAAGATTTCGACACCGTATTTCTCGCAGATGCGCTTCATCAGGTCGGTGGTGACGATGGTCTTGACCACGAACTGCTTGCCATCGAGCTTGCCCAGTTCGTGCCAGCGCGTCAACGCATAGCTCGTGACCAGGGTAGCAATCTGGTTGCCCGTGAGGAGCACCATCTTGCCCTTGTCATCACGCACGGCGCAACCCACACGGTCCGCATCCGGGTCCGTGCCCAGCGCAATGTCCGCCCCCACCTCGTCGGCGCGCTCCATGACCATCCGCATGGCCGTGGGCTCCTCCGGGTTCGGCGAGACGACCGTCGGGAAATTACCGTCACTCACGTCCTGCGCATCCACATGATAGACGTTCTTGAAACCTGCCTGTTTCAGGCCGGCCGGCACCAGGCGCACGCCTGTACCATGCAGCGGCGTATAGGCAATCTTCATGTCGCTGTGCCGGCTGACGCACTCAGGTGAGAGCAGCAGCGAAAGCTGGCTGTCGAGGAAGGCTTTGTCCACCTCTGCACCGATGCCTTGCGGATGTGCGTTGTCGTCGATCTTCACTTGATCCATCGAGGTGATCTTGCCGACCTCGGCAATGATGTTCTTGTCATGCGGCGCAATGATCTGTGCGCCGTCCTCCCAGAACACCTTGTATCCATTGTATTCCTTGGGATTGTGGGAAGCCGTGATCATGATGCCCGCCTTGCAGCCCAGATGCCGGATGGCGAAGCTGAGCTCCGGCGTCGGCCGGATGTTGTCGAACACGTAGGTAAAGATGTCGTTCGCCATGAGCACGCCCGCCGACACCTTGGCAAACAGCTGGCTGTTGTTGCGGCTGTCGTACGAGATCACCACAGAAATCTTCTCATTCCCGAAATTCTTCTTGAGATAGTTGGCAAGTCCTTGCGTGGCCATCGCCACAGTGTAGCGGTTCATCCGGTTGGTACCGGCACCCATCACACCGCGCAAGCCGCCCGTACCGAATTCCAACGTGCGATAAAATGCATCTTCCAGCAATTTGGGATCGCCGTCGATCATTTCCATTACTTCCTGTTGGGTTTCTACATCAAAACTGTTGCTGAGCCAACTTTTGGCCACGTCGAGATAATTTGCCATAGTTCTGTTCTTTAATCTTTCAAAGATAATAAAAATGTTTTTCCTTTAAAAGAAAAAATCATCTACCACTGCTCCCAGTGGATGTTTTCCGGTTTCCATTTGTCTTTGGGAGCCGGTTCTTCCGCGGGTACGCCGACAGGAATGATACAGAGAGGAACCACGTTGGCCGGAATGCCGAGGGCTGCGGCAATGGGCGCGATGCGCTCCTGCGCCGGATAACCGGCGGTCCAGACAGCGCCAAGACCCAGGGCGTGAGCCGCCAGCAGGATATTCTCGGCCGCGGCGGAGCAATCCTCAAACCAGAAGATGTTGGGCTGCTCTGTTTCAGGGCCGTCAGGCTGTCCGAAAGGCTTCCGCATGAAAGTGGTCTGGCCGCAGACGACGATCACGGCTCCGGCGGTCGTAAACATGCCGCTTCGGGGGCCGGCACCGAACACCTCGGCCATCTTTTCCTTGTCGGTGACGACCACGAAGCGCCACGGCTGCACGTTCATGGCCGTCGGAGCAGCCATGCCGGCCTTCAGGATGGTTTCGAGTTGTTCCTTGGACACCGGATCTCCGGTGAAATTGCGGATGCTGGTCCGGGACATGATGACGTCCAGGGCCGACGTCGGGCATTCCTGCGCCGTGCTCTTGCAGCCGGACAGGAGAACGGCCACCAGCAGGGCGGCCAGAAGGCAAATCTTTTTCATGGTGAGAATCATTATTAAGATTACTAATTTAAGAAGAATCTCGCACACATCCATTTTTTCTATCTTTGTATCATGAATCTGTTCCAACTCTTCAAGAATATCCGTCCGTTCGTCAGGCCCTATAAATGGCTGGTTGCCATCACGCTGGTGCTGACGCTGGTGGGATCGCTCATGGCACAGGTCAACGCCATCGTGCTAGACCGGACGGTCGATGCCATCAATGCGCTGATCGGCACCGACTTTACGTGGGCGCAGGCAGCGCGGATCATGACCATCATCTCCATAGTCCTGCTGGGCAAGGAAATCCTCTCTGCGCTGATCACTTTCGCGCAGAACTACTATGGCGAGCGCATGCGGATCTTCGTGTCGAGAGACCTCTCGCAAAGCGTCATCGACAAGGTGCTGACCTTCCGCATGGCGTACTTCAACACGGACGAGAACGCGACCGGCAAGGTGCAGGCGCGCATCGACCAGGGCGTGAGCAGCCTGTCGCGCACGGTGCAGAACTTCTTCATCGACCTGCTGCCGCTGTTCACGAGTGCCCTGCTGGCCCTGATCCTGATGTTCGCAGCCAACGTGTATGTGGGTCTCGTGGCGCTGGCCATCGTACCCGTCTATTTCTGGATCACGTTCCGCCAGGCACGACGCCTCAAGGGCTGGCGGCGCGAGATGCGCGGGCATTTGGAATCGAAGAGCCAGGGCATCAAAAACATCATCGACTCGATCAACGTGATCAAGAGTTTCAATCGGGAGCAGATCGAGGCCCAGAAGCAGCTGGACATCCAGAACAAGGTGACTGCCAACCAGATGAAGACGCGCAAGGTGGCCTTTTACTACAACGGCCTCAAAAGTTTCGTCAAACAGGTGGGCACGGTGCTGGTGATCATCCTGACGGCATATCTGGTGCTCAGGGAGTATCCTGGCATGACCATCGGTAAGATCATGTACCATGTCATGCTGTTCAGCAACGTCATCGCACCCATCACCCAGCTGCAGCGCATCTTCGACGACGTGAACGACGCGCTCATCTACGCAGAAGGCTTCTTCAGCATTTTGAACTCAGAAGAGGAAGTCGAGCCCTCCGGCGACTATCGTCCCGAAAAGATCCGCGGCCGGTTCGAACTCCGGAACGTGAACTTCACCTATCCCAACGGCAACCAGGCACTCTACGACGTGAACATGACCATCGAGCCGGGCAAGATTACGGCGCTGGTAGGACTCTCGGGAGCAGGCAAAAGCACGATCGTGAACCTGCTCGACAAATTCTATGAGCCGCAGGAAGGCCAGATCCTGCTGGACGGCGTGGATTTGCGCGAATACGACACGAAGTACCTGCGCGAGCATATCGGCCTGGTGCTGCAGAAGAACCACATCTTTGACGGCACGATCGAGGAGAACATCCGCTACGGCAAGCCTGACGCCACGTTCGAGGAGGTCGTGGAAGCAGCCAGGAAGTCGTACCTGTACGATCAGGTCATGGCGCTGCCCAAGCAGTTCGAAAACAAGGCCAGCGACCTGTCAGGCGGCCAGCAGCAGCGCGTGGCCATCGCCCGCATGTTCCTGAAAAACCCGCCCGTCATCTTCCTCGACGAGCCCACGGCGAGCCTCGACGCCATCGCCACGGAGCAGATCAAGAACAGCATCGATGCCATCAAGAAAGACCGCACCGTCATCATCATCTCGCACAGCATCTCGCAGATCATCGACAGCGAGATGGTGTACGCGCTGCAGAAAGGCCATGTGGAGGAATCCGGCCATCCTGACGAAGTCTACAAGAAGGGCGGCATCTACAAGGATATCATCGACGCCTCGGCACGAAGCCTCAATATTCATAAAATTGCCCGGACGATTGGTGGAAAGGGCGATGGAAATCAAGAAGATAACGGATAACGTCGTCCGTGTCGTCCGTAATGGAGAGCAGCAGGTTCTGGTACTTGCCGCGCTCCTGCAGGTCGTGCAGCAGCGAGTAGATGGGTGACTCTTCGGTATAATACTTTTTCCCCAGGAAAACCATCGGGCTGGCGAAACCCAGCGTCTTGTAGTGGTTCTGTGCCGCGTCCTGGAAAATCTCCTGGAAGGTGCCGGCGCTACCCGGCGTGTAGATGATGCCGCCTTTCGGGAGAGAGATGATGCAATCCTCGCGCAAGCTGTTGTCGAAGAATTTGGCAATCTTCGAGGCAAAGGGCGTTGCGGGCTCGTGACCATAGAACCAAGTCGGGATGCCGAGGCTGTGGAACTGTGGGTCGCGGGGATATTTGTCCATCACCTGCCAAGCCGTTGTAAGCCAGCCTTTTTCCCGGAAAGTCGGCGTGGGGGCCAATATGGAGAGTGCGTCCTCCAGTTCGGCATCGCTGCGTCCCGCCATCCACGCGCCAAGGTGGACGGCCTCCATTGCGCCCGGACCGCCGCCGCTGATCATCAGCTTGCCCAGTTCAGTGAGGCGTTTGCTGATATCCACGATCTGCCGGTATTGGGAATCTGTCCGCTTGACGGCATGTCCGCCCATCACGGCCACGAGGTCCTTTTCGTCGTAATCGGCGATGAAGCTGTCGATGGCATTGCCGATGGAATGGTCGTGCAGCAGGCGGCAAAGGGTCTCCTTGATGTCGTTGGTCGACTTGCCCATCGCCATATAGCGGTCGTAGACAATGGTGTCGTAGCAGGTGTAGTACGTTTCGTGGTAACCGGGTTTATAGTGCAGGTAGAGAGAATGAGCGTCGTAGAGTTTATTGGGAAAAACCTTGTAGGGCATCTTTACGCGGGGCAGGACGATGCAGGCTTCGTCCATCGCGTAAAACATCCGGGGCGGGATGATGCAGCCCATGAAGAGGCAGTCTTCGAAGCGGTATTTTTCGAGCGGGAAGCCGCATTTCTCGAAATTGATTGCCTGGAAGGCGCAATGACGCAGTGTCTCGTTGTGGGACATCATCTGACGAAGGTCGAACAATTCTTCGATTTCGGTATAATTCTCTCTCATATCTTACAGATTATCAATATCTTTTCACTATTAAGCATGGTGGCTGTCACGTGGTGGTCCCCGCCGCCGGGAATACCGAGGCGCAGGCGCAGGGCGTCGGTGGTCATCGGAAAATTGAGGGCCGTAAGTTCCACACGCGCGAACCGGCGGCGGAGTTCCCGTTGCGCCGCACTGCTCCAGGGAAGAACTTCTTCCACTCGGAAGGTCTTGCCGGGGAAACCATCCACCGGTGCATCTGCCGTATAAAGGTGCGTGCTGGGCGCAAGCTTGGCGACACCGAAACGCTGCGACAGCAGCCGGAAAGCCCCGGCTTTGCGGAGGGAACGGGCAGGCTGGAAAAGATACTTTCCGATGCGTTCCGCAAAACATACCTCCGCTGCACGCTCATCTTCGGGATGAAAGGAGAAGCGCATGGCGCCTTCCGCAGCGACGACCAGCGGGTTGGCGGAGGGCGTCCTTTCGAGCAGAAGCAACAGTTCCTTCACTTCTCCCCCGGCGGCCACGATGTGGAGCTCGTGGATTTCAGGCAGTTGCTCCAGTGTCCGGCTGATATCGGCCATCGGAGATACCTTGACCAGGACGCGCGGCGCATGCTGCAGGAGCATATCTTTGATTTCCAACAGATTCGGTTCGCACTGCGTCATATCATAAATGCGCTGCGCAGCTTTCCCCCGCCGGGCAGGATCGAGATATATCAGGTCGAAGCCCTTCTGCTCGCAGGCCAGCCAGGCCAGGCCGTCGCCTTCATGCACGGAAACAGGGACGCCCAGCAGCGCGAAATTGTGCCGGGCTGCGGCGCACAGTTCCGGATTCCGTTCGCAATAATCTGCCTCAGATGCCTGCTGGCTTAATGCCCAGCTGTCCACTCCGAGTCCACCCGTCAGGTCCGCGATACGGGCCCCGGCTGGTACAAATGCCTGCTTGTAACGGGCTGTTTCCTCGGAACTGCACTGTTCAAGCGAGAGGCTCGAAGGATAGTCGAGGCCGGGATGTGCGTACCATGTCGGCATCTTTTCCCGCACTTTCCGCCGGGCAGCGATGATGCGGGCTGCGCGTCGCACGTCAATGTCGGGCCAGCGGTCCGCCGACAGCAGCAACCGGTCAGGATCATCGTCCCCGTGTGCCAGGATGAACTGAATGAACGGATCGTCCATCTACGGCCTCGGAGGGAAGGGAGCGTTGTTCTTCTTTTTGAAGAATTCAAAGAGGCAGTCCGGCAGGGGCTGCTCCAGCAGGTACCTGTACCAGAACTTATAGTCCTGGAGGGAGGAGTGCTGCCCCTGGTCACCGCGGTAGCCGTGCATGCCGTCGGGATAAATCATCAGCTCGAAGTCCTTGTGGTCCTTCTGGAGCTGGTCGATCAGCTGGAGGGTGTTCTGGAAGTGGACATTGTCGTCACCGGTGCCATGCGTGATGCGCAACATGTTGCTGGCGTCACCCTTGTAGTTGCCCACGCGGTCGATGACACGGGAACGCTGATAGCCGTCCTGATTGTCCTGCGGACGGTCCATGTAGCGCTCGGCATAGTGCGTGTCGTAGAGCGACCAGTCGTAGACACCGCCGCCGGCAATGCCGTACTGGAAGTGCTCATTGCCTTCCGTCACACACAACGTCGTCATGGTACCGCCGAAGGAAAAACCTTCGACGCCGATCTTATCTTCATTCACGAACGGCATCTGGCGGAAATAATCGATGCCGTCGCAGAAATCCTGGAGTTCCAGGACGCCCAGTTCACGGTACACCGCTTCGACCCCTTTCTTCCCATAATGGCCGCCTGCCCGGTTGTCGAGGGTCACGAGGATCACGCCATGATATGGCCACCACTGCGTGCCCATCGTCACGCCGCGCCACCCTTCGCGGACCTGCGGATTGTCGGGACCGCCGTAGATATTCACCTTTACCGGATAACGCTTGTTCTTGTCAAAATCCACCGGCCAGGTGACGGCAGCCGGTATCCGGTAACCGTCGCGCATGGTCACATAGACCAGTTCAGGCAGGGCGATGGCATAATCGTCGAACTTCTCCCCTTTCGTGTCGTACAGGACCTTCACATGCTTGGCGGGATCCACCGGGCCGGAATTCGGCACCGTGATCAGCACCAGCTGGGTAGGCGTCTGGAAGTTGGAAACTTGCGCCGCAATGTACTTGCCGTCTTCGGAGATGGATACGGAAGAGAAGTTGTAGGGACCGTAAGACAGACGCTGCAGTTCCTTGCTCTTGAGGTTCACCCGGTAGATGTCGACACGGGTGGTCGCCTCGCGCTTCGCCGTGAAATAGAGGTATTTCTTGTCCACCTTGATCAGATGCACGCTCCAGTTGTTGCCCGTGGTCAGCTGCTCGAACTGCTTGCCGTCATAGGACAGAAAGTAGACCTGTTGCCAGCCACTGAAATCCCGCACGATATAGATGCCTTCCTTCGAAAAGAGCATGCCTTCCATCCAACCGATCCAGCAGTCCTGGTGTTCCGTATAAACCAGCGACTTATCGCCCGTCTGCGGCATGACCGAATACAGTTTGAAATTGTCTTGAGCCCGGTCCATCCAGCTGACCATCAGCTTCGTACCGTCACCGCTCCAGAAGGGGGTTCCGAAATACTGGTCGACCTTCGGGTCGAAGTCGGCCCAGACGGTCTCCCCGCCCCCAGCCGATACAAAGCCCAGTTTCACTTCCGGGTTCGGATCGCCCGTCTTCGGATAGCGTGTCTGGTTGATGTGCCCGTGCTGCCCTTTGGCTGAATAGATGGGGAACATCGGCACTTTGGAATTGTCGAACCGATAATAGGCGATCACCCGGCTGTCGGGAGACCACCAGAACGCCCGGTACATCGAAGGACGGCCGAAAATCTCCTCATAGTACACCCATGAGGCATATCCGTTCAAGATCAGGTCGCTGCCGTCATAAGTATGCCGGGTCACGTGTTTCGAGCGCACGTCGATGGAATAGAGGTCGTTGTTCAGTGTAAAAGCGATCTTCGTAGAGTCGGGCGACCAGGTGGGATTGACCCAGCCCGGCACCAGTTCTTCCATGCCGGCCGGCCGCTGCCGCATCCGGGGCGGAACAGGCGTCGTAACGCCCGTCTTGATGGAGTAGGAATAACCGTCGCGACCTACGACATATTGAAGGGACTGGCCGTCAAAACCCATCACGAACGGCGAGGGTTTCACCAGCCCGTCGGGCATATGGCCCAGAAGTTCCTCATCGGTGAAATGCTTGCCCTGGAGGGCCTGCTGTCCAGCGAGCGGGAGGACCAGCGAAAGTGCCAAAGCGGCGAGAACGATGCGTTTCATAAATCAATTCCTTCTTCCGGATGCGATGGACAGATAATATAGGAGCGTGGCCAGCGAGCTCACGGCCGCGGCAACATAAGTAAACGCGGCTGCCCTGAGTGCGTCGCGGGCCTCATCTTCGTTGGAGGGGTCTATGACGCCCGTCGCGTTCATCCAGGCAAGGGCCCGGCGGCTGGCGTTGATCTCGACCGGCAGCGTGACGAACGAAAAGAGCGTGGACAGAGCGAACAGGGCGATGCCCACCCAGATCAGCTGCGGAAAGACATTGATGAGCAACATGCCGCCCAGCAGGACGAAGGGCACGATCCGGTTGGTAACAGAGATGACAGGCACCAGCGCCGAACGGATCTTCACGGGAACATACCCCGTGGCGTGCTGCACGGCATGTCCGCACTCATGCGCTGCCACAGCGGCCGCCGCGACGTGGTTCTGGCTGTAGACCGCCTCGCTCAGATTGACTGTCTTGTTGGTCGGATTGAAATTGTCGGTCAACTGTCCGCGGGTGCTGATGACTTTCACGTCACGGATGCCGTGGTCAGACAGCATCTTCAAGGCCACTTCGCGTCCTGTCATTCCGCTCAGGACCGGCACTTCGGAAGCTTTCTGGAACTTCCGCTGGAAAGAGTACTGCACCACATAGCTCAGCACAGCCACTGCGATAAACAAAATCCAATACACAGACATAGCCTAAGATTCAAAAAATTCGTCCTTAAAGTTAACAAAAAATATCTTTTCTACACCACGGGTGACAGCGGTATAGAGCCATTTCAGGTCATCGAGGGTCAGTTCCTTCCAGAACGGATTGTCGATGAATACACAACGCCACTGCCCACCCTGGGACTTGTGGCCCGTGATGGCGGTGGCGTATTTGATCTGTAGGGCGTTGTAATAGAGGTCCTCACGCACCTTCTGGTAGCGTTTGCGCGCATTGCGCTCGTCGGCATAATCCTCGTTCACACCCTGGTATAGGGCACGCTGCTGTTCCGGGGAAAGTGCAGGCTGCTCCGATTCGAGCGTATCGAGAATCACCTTCGCCGTGACCTCCACGTCGTTGTAGTCGGGAAACGACAGCACCGCCTCTGCGAAATGCAACCCGTAGCGTTCCTCGTGATGCGACAGCTTCACCAGCTGCGCCACGTCGCCATTGGCGATGAAATCCATTTCCGGGATGTCTTCCAGGAACTGGTAGCAGTTCTTGACCACCATCAGCTTGTCCCCTTTCGAGAGCCGCTCCTCGCGATATAGCACGGAAGCCCGGATGCCCGCGTTGTAGCGGTTGGCCCGCTTGTTCGAGCGGCACAGCACCACGACGTCGTCGAGACCGTAGTGGCCCACCGCATCGCCCAGTTTCTCGACCAGCTGGCTGCCGTCCACCCGTTCCACATCATCAAATCCCTCGGTCCGAAGTTTCGGCTGCTCCACCCGGCCCGCTTCGATGAGGCGCCGCAGGATGGTGGCATTGGTCAGTATGCCCGACTCGGCAGCCTGACGGACCACCGTGTCGAGATGCGCCGTCATCAGCGTGCCATAGCGGCGCAGGTAATCCTCGTCGAGCGCCGGACTGCGGTCCAGGCCGATGGGCGGCAGCTGGCCCCGGTCGCCGATGATGATGAGCTTGTCGTCGACCCCGCTGCGGACATAACGCACCAGGTCGTCGAGCAAATCGCCGGAGCCGAAAAGGCCGCTTCCGGAAGCCGTCTCGACCGAGATGAGCGAGGCCTCGTCTACGATGAAGAAGGTATCCTTCGCCTTGTTGAAATCGAGCTGGAACTCCCCTACACCGTCGCGTACTGCTTTCTGGCGGTAGATATGCTTGTGGATGGTCCATGCTTTCTCGCCGGTGAAACCCGACAGCACCTTTGCCGCCCGCCCCGTGGGCGCCAGCAGCACATAGCGGTATTGCAGTTCCTTGAGGGTTTTGACGAATGCCGCGATGGCCGAGGTCTTGCCGGTGCCGGCATAGCCGCTCACCAGCAGCAGGTCACACGTCTCGTATTGCATCGAGAATTCGGACAGGGTATCGAACAGCCGCTCCTGGCAGGGCGTCGGCGGATACCCCAGGTGATGCCGGAGGCGCTCCGCAAAAAACTGCGCCACTCCCATCAGGCCCGTTTTCTATAGAGGACGAACACCAGCAGGATGGAGTAGATGCCGAGACGTCCGATAATCATCTGGAAGCCCATCAGTACCTTGACCAGCTCCGGCGCCCCTGCGAAACTGCTCATGGACGAGCCGAAGGTACCGAAGCACGGCCCCACGTTGCTCATCATCGACACCGAAGCGCTGATGGAAGTGAGCAGGTCGAGGCCGAAGGCCGCATAGACCACACCCATGATCATCGTAAGGATCAGGTAGAGCAGCACGTAAAGGGCCACGCTTGCGAGCAGGTCGCGGTCAACCGCCTGTCCTTCGGACTTGACCTGCACCACGGCGGTGGGATAGGCCATCTTGAGGACCTGCGCCCAGGAAGCCTTGAGGGTCAGGTATACACGGTCGGATCGCAGGCCGGAGGTCGTTGAGCCCGAGCAGCCGCACTGGATGCCGGCATATAGCAGGAGGAGGATCGAAAACACCGGCCACACGTTGGTATCGGTCGAACCGAATCCGGTTGTAGAGATGGTCGAAACCACCGTGAAGAAACTCTGGCGCAGAGCTTCCCATACGTTGGGCACCACACCGCTCGTGACCAGGTCGCCCGCCACCAGGAGACCGATAATCAGGATCGTACCCAGGTAGAACTTCGTGACGGGATTCTTGAACACCTTGAACGTACGGGTGGCGAACGAGGCGTAGATCAGTCCGAAATGGAGGCTCGCCACGATCATGAAGATGATGAGGATGATCTCGATCAGGGGCGACTGGTACGCCGCAATCGAGGCGTTCTTGATGCTGAAACCTCCCGTAGCCGTCACGCTCAACGCGTGGTTCAAGGCATCGAAAACCGGCATGCCCGCCAGCAGCAGGGACAAGAACGAACAAATCGTAATACCCAGATAGACAGAAACTACCACACGGATGAACTTATTCGACTTGTACTGATAATGGTTCTTGGAAATGTCGTCCACGTCGATCTTGCTCATCTTGAAGCGTACCGTGCCGAACGACGGCAGGATCATCATGATGAAAACCACCACGCCGAGACCGCCGATATAGTGGGTGGAAGAGCGCCAGAACAGCAGGCCTTTAGGCAGCGCCTCGATGTCCTGCAGGATGGTCGCGCCGGTGGTCGTGATGCCGGACGTACTCTCGAACCAGGCATTCACGAGGGAGAACTCCCCGCCCCAAAGCACGTAGGGCAGCATCGAGAAGATACAACACAAAAACCAGGCAATCAGCAGGATAGCCAGACCTTCGCGGGTGTTGATGTCTCTGTGGCGACGGACAAAGATGAGCGGGAAAATGCCGACCATCAGGGTCAGGATGGCGCTGAGCAGCAGCGGCGAGAACGACGGATCGAAGCCGTCAAGCGCCGCCACCAGTGCCGACAGGAACATGAAGATCCCGCAGCAGATGAGGGCGATACCCACATTTCTCGATATTACGCCCCAGTTCATCCTTCCAATTCCCGTTTATACGATTGATTCTGCTCGATGATATCCCCCACCGCCTCGTTGAGTTCGTCCAGCTCGTCGTCGCTGTCCAACTTCACGGCATAGCTGCGGCCATGATAGCGGTAGCCTTTGATGCCACCAGTCACCTTCAGCAGCGGGTTGATGACGTAATAGTTCAGGAAATAGTTGAACAGCAATACCATGATCAGGCCCACCAACACCGATACCAGACCCGGCATCAGGCTGCGGTACGTTCCTTCCCGGATATCCTGCGAATTCTCGATCAAGGCATCCTGGCAAACCGAGGTGAGTTGCATCATGTAGCCGCGGAACTTCAGGTAGACCGGCTGCAGACGATTGAAATACCAGTGCTGCCGGCCATCATAGTCCTGTTGCCAGACCTGGTCGGCCTCAGCGGCAACCTGCATGTAAGCGGAATAGGCATATAGCACCGAATCGGCCGCTGCCTGTTCCTCGGGCGTGACGAAGCTGTGACTCAAGTTCGCGAACGAAGCCACCAATGCCTCCTCCCGGAAGAGCGAGACGTCTGTCGGACGTTCGGTTCCATCGATGACCAGGCCGTTCATCAGTCCCACGTTGTACTGCTCAGATACGGACAAGAGCTCCCGGGCAGCATTGATACTGCGGATATTGTCGGCGATCACACCCGACACATAGCGGTTCATCCGGGTGAACTCGAACACCGAGATCAGGCTGGAAAAGAACAGAATGACCGCCAGAACGATGCAGCCCAGCAGCACTTTCCGCTTAATGCCCAACTTTTTGAATGACAGATTCTTCTTTGGCATAACTCACGCTTATAAACGGTCCGGATCGATATCGGTCTCGAACACCTTGGTGGCAGGCCCCGTCAGGTAGACGTCGCGGCAGGCGCCGTCTTCCAGGGCCAGGAAATCGACGGCCAGTCGGCCGCCCAATGTACGGATAGCATAGCGGACACGCCGCTGCCCCGCTTCTTCGGTCAGGGTGAAGCCCGGGATGCCATGCAGCCAGGAGGCGATGGCAACCGCAGTGGAACCCGTGCCGCAGGCCCAGGTTTCGGCTTCCACGCCCCGCTCGTAGGTACGGACGAAAAGCCCCTCCGGTTCCGGCTCCACGAAGTTCACGTTCGCGCCCTTCGGAAAGCGCCGGTCCCAACGGAGACGCTTGCCTTCCTCGGCCACGTCAAAATCTTTCAAGTTACTGACCCACTGCACAAAATGCGTAGAACCCGTTTCCAGCAACCAGCCGTCCGGCAGGATCTCGACGCCTTCCACGTCGATCATCTTCAGGCGGACGACACAGCGGTCGGGAGAGAATTCGAGCAGGTCGGCTCGATGGTGCCCGTCGCAAGCCTCGAATTCGAAGCGCTGCAACCCCATCAGCGCGGCGAAGGCCACCAGGCAGCGACCCCCGTTCCCGCACATGGTACCTTCGGGTCCATCCGCGTTGTAATAGTGCATCTCAAAATCAGCCACGTCGCTGTGGCAGAGGGTCATGAGGCCATCCGCACCGATACCGAACCGCCTGTCGCAGAGTCGGTTGACCAGCTGTGGCGTCAAAAAGTCCGCCTCCCCGCGCCGATTGTCAACAATCACGAAGTCATTGCCGGCTCCCTGATACTTATATACGTGCAAAGGTCTCATGCATATCTTCAGCTATGCGCGCCGCCGCTCCCGCGTCGCCGAGCATTTGTTTCAGTTCTTCATAGTCCGCTGCCATCCGGTTGCGGCATGATGCATCCCACAAAAGCCGTTCCAGCTCCTTCAGCATCCGTTCCGGCGTCGCCGCTCCCTGCACGAGTTCCGGAAAGACGGAACGGTTCAGGCACAGGTTCGCCAGGCTGATGTAGGGCACCCGTACGGTATGTTTCGCAATAGCGTACGTCAGCGGATGGAAGCCGTAGCATACCACCTGCGGCGTACCGATGAGCGCCGCTTCCAGCGAGGCGGTACCGGAACAGACGACCGCAGCATCGGCCTGGTGCAGCACATCGTATGTCCGCCCCGAAACCACCTCGATATGGGAAGTGGCAGGCAGGTATTTGCGGTATAAATCTTCTGGTAGCGAAGATGCCGCTGCCACGACGAGGCGGTATCCGGCAAAGCGCGGATCAGCCTGCATGAGATCCTCCAGCGCCACGAACCGGGGCATCAGGAAACGGAGCTCCAGGGATCGGCTGCCAGCCAGCAATGCGATCAGTTTCCCCTCGCCCACCGGCCGGAAGGTAGTCGCCGCGATGCGGTCCATCAGGGGATTGCCGAAATAGCGTGGTTCCAGCCTGTGGGCCCGGAACCACGGAAGTTCGAAGGGAAAGATGCAGTAGAGCGCATCCACGTCCCGACGCAAGTTCCTGACACGCGAGGCTTTATGCGCCCACACCTTCGGGGCGATATACCAAGCCACACGGCATCCCAGCCGATGCGCAAAACGGGCCATTTTCAGGTTGAATCCCGGATAATCGACCAGGACCACCACATCGGGACTCCAGGCACGGATCTCCCGCTTGCAGGCGGCCAATCGGGCGCCGATCCGGTGCGCCTGGCCCAGCACTTCCACCACACCCATCACAGCCGTCGCCGCATCGCTGCCCCGCAACCGCACCTCGCACGCGGGATCCTGCTTCTGCAGGGCCCGCATCAGGTCCGATGCGTACAGGTCACCCGAGGCCTCGCCGGCTATGATATAATATTTCATGTCAATCTCCTTCCAGGTTGCTGTCGAAATGCCACAAGTCGCGCAACCGTTCCATCTCCACGTAGTCCGTCGTATCGATGCGATGCGGCACGACCGAGATGTAGCCGGCATCCATCAGATGGTGGTCCGCGTCGGGAGCACCCACGGGCTCCTCATCCTCGAACTCACCCACCATCCAGAAATAGTGATTGCCGCGCATGTTCACACGGTGGTCGAACTCCTTGACCCAGCGGCCCATGCCCTGCCGGGCCATCCGGATGCCCCGGATCTGCTCAAGCGGCAGGTTGGGGAAATTGATATTCAAGTAAATGCCCCTGCGCAGGCCATCGTCCAGCACACGCTGCACGAAACGGCGGGCATAGAAGATCACCGCCGTAAAATCGGCGTTCTCATCGTGCGTATTGATGGACAGTCCGATGGATGGAATGTCGTATATCGTGCCTTCTATCGTCGCGCCGAGCGTTCCGCTGTAGATAGAGGCGGCCGAAGCGTTGGAACCGTGGTTGATGCCCGAAACCAAAAGGTCGGGCATACGGCCTTCCATCTTGAAACCGTTGACAGCCAGCTTGACACAATCCACCGGCGTGCCGGACAGCGTGTAGACACGCAGGGAACCCAGCTTCTTCGTGGCTCTTTTCACCAAAGGCTTTTCAATCATCAGCGGCCGGTCGAGCGTCAGCGAAGAGGACTTGCCCGATTGTGCTTCCATCGGTGCCACGACCGTCACGTTGCCGAATTCCCGAAGCATGCTGGTCAGCACCTGGATGCCTTTCGACCGATAGCCGTCGTCGTTGGTCACCAATATTTCTTTCCGAGGGTTCGATTTGTTCACGCTATGTTCAATTTTTACATTCAACCCACAAAGATAAGAATAATAACAAAAAATATTCTTACATTTGCACGCCTGAAAAGACAAGAATCAACTTAATCAATACAAGCACAATGGAAAAAATTAAAGTAGGTATCAACGGCTTCGGACGTATCGGCCGTTTGGTTTTCAGAGCCGCCCAGAAGAGAAACGACATCGTCGTCGTCGGCATCAATGACCTTATCGATGTGGAATACATGGCTTACATGCTCAAGTATGACACGATGCACGGCCAGTTCGACGGTACTGTCGAGATCAAAGACGGCAATCTCGTCGTCAACGGCAACTGTATCCGCGTGACCGCTGA